>Ga0335080_10006004_pt1 | contig 12544 bp, 10 predicted proteins | sample Lox_Sample_34_FD_206720 | JGI IMG/M metagenome (GOLD analysis project Ga0335080, IMG submission 206720) | Soil microbial communities from Loxahatchee National Wildlife Refuge, Florida, United States - Lox_Sample_3.4 | ecosystem: Environmental > Terrestrial > Soil > Wetlands | place: USA...
TGGGTGCAGTTGAATGGCGTGAGCCGGGCGCAGCCGGTCACGGTTGCGATCCCCGAGATTGGACTGACGAAGGCCCTGGTCAGCGATGCTTCCGGCCGTGTCGAGTTCCGGTTTCCGGCGAAGGTCAGGCTGTGGTCTCCGGATGATCCCAAGCTGTACGAGGTGGTCTTGACTTCGGGGGATGACCGTGTCGAAGAGCAGATTGGGTTTCGCTCCATCGAGACGCGCGGCCACGAGATCCTGCTGAATGGCAAGCCGATTTTTCTGCGCGGTATCGCCATGCATGACGAAGCGCCGTTTCGCGGCGGCCGGGCATTCTCCGAAGCGGATGACCGCACGCTGCTGGGCTGGGCCAAAGAACTGGGGTGCAATTTTGTGCGCCTGGCGCATTATCCGCACAATGAAGGCACGGTGCGGCTGGCCGACCGCATGGGCCTGCTGCTTTGGTCAGAGGTGCCGGTTTACTGGGATATCGCGTGGCAGAATCCAGCTACGCTCCAGAACGCGGAAGAGCAGTTGCGCGATTCCATGGCCCGCGACCATAACCGCGCTTCGATCATCCTGTGGTCACTCTCGAATGAGACTCCGCCCGGTCCGGAGCGTACGGAGTTTCTGAGAAAACTCGCCGCTTATGCGCGGCAGCAGGATGATACTCGGTTGCTTACCTCCGCCATGAACCACGTGGAATCGCCCTCCCCCGGCGTGCGGGTGCTGGACGATCCCCTGGGGCAATATCTGGATGTCCTGGGTCTGAACGAATATATGGGGTGGTACGAAGGCGCGCCGCAAGAGATGGATACGATGCAGTGGAAGGTCGCTTACGACAAGCCGCTGATCGTGAGCGAATTCGGCGCCGGCGCGCTCTATGGGAAGCATGGCGACGCGGAGACGCGCTTCACCGAGGAGTACCAGGCGAATGTCTTCGAACATCAGATCCGGATGGTGCAGAAAATTTCGACCCTCGCGGGGATGACGCCCTGGGTGCTGATGGATTTTCGCTCGCCACGGCGGTGGCTGCCGGGCATACAGGATTTCTACAATCGCAAGGGCGTGATCTCCGATCGCGGCCAACGCAAGCAGGCGTTTTACGTTCTGCAGAAGTTCTACCACAGCCTGGCTGCTGAAGGGCGATAGGCGGGCGGGTGGATCCGGAGCCTTAAACACAGAAGACTGCTAATATTCCTGCCACTCAAAAATGGAGAGCCGATGAAATATCGCAAGCTGGGCCGAACCGGGTTAGAGGTGAGCGAGATTGCGCACGGATTGTGGGGAATGAGCGGGTGGAGCGGCTCGGACGACCGCGAGTCCATGCAGTCGCTGCAGCTGGCGGTGGACCTGGGCTGCAACTTCTTCGATAGCGCCTGGGCTTACGGCGAGGGCAAAAGCGACGGCCTGCTGGGCGAGATCATGGCGCGCAACCCGGGCAAGCGTTTGTATGCGGCTTCGAAGATTCCGCCTATGAACCTGAAGTGGCCGGCCTCGCCGAAAGACAGATATCGGGAGGTTTTTCCCGCCGCCCATGTGTTCAAGTATGCCGATCTGATCCGCAAGCAGTTGCGCCAGGACTCGATTGACGTCTTGCAGTTTCATGTGTGGGAAGACGCCTGGGCTGACGAGGCGGAGTTTCGGGAAACCATCGAGAAGCTGAAGCGGGATGGAGTGATCCGGTATTTTGGGCTGAGCCTGAATCGCTGGCAGCCGGAGAACGGCCTGCGGGCGGGGCGCACCGGGTTGGTGGATGTGGTGCAGGTGATTTACAACCTTTTCGACCAGGCGCCGGAAGATAAGCTTTTTCCGCTGTGCCGCGAACTCAACATCGGGGTGATTGCGCGGGTTCCATTGGATGAAGGCAGCCTGGGCGGGCATATGACGCTGGAGACCAAGTTCCCCGACAGTGACTGGCGCTCTAAATATTTTGGAGCGGAAAATCTGGCGAAGACCGTGGCCCGGGTGGAAAAGCTGAGGCAAGTAGTGCCGCCCTCCATGAGCCTGCCGCAGATGGCGTTACGCTTCATTCTTAATGAGCCGGCAGTGAGCACCATCATTATTGGAATGCGACAGCCGGCACACGTGCGAGAGAACATCGCGACCAGCGACTCCGGGCCGCTCGACCCGGCGCTATTGGAGGCGCTAAGAACGCACCGTTGGGACCGGGCGCCGCAGCGCTGGTCGGATTAGAGCTGCGCAACTGGAAACAGTTTGAGAACTCAAAACCACGAAGGGCACGAAGGCTCACGAAGAAAAAACCATGAAATCGAGGCCTTCGTAAACCTTCGGTTCCTTTATGGTGCAACGCTTTTCCGAGCTTCGGTGAAATTGGGCCACTAAGAAAAACTGCGGGCTAATTCCGCGGGCTGGCAAAGCATGCTACCCTAGCTCGTTCCGTTAACGTTAACGCAGCGGTTTTATAGGCTTTACCGCCCTTAGGAACGGAGTCTCTATTCAAGTTCTCGGCATTGACGTCGGAACTGGCGGCACGCGGGCGCTGGTGATCAACGAGCAGGGCGCCATTGCCGCCTCGGCGACCGAGCCGCATCAACCCTTTGCCTCGCTGAAGATCGGCTGGGCCGAGCAGCATCCGGAAGATTGGTGGCGGGCATGCGGAATCGCGGTTCGCAAGGCGCTGGCGGCGGCCAATCTGCGGCCCGATGACATCGCGTGCGTTGGCTTCTCCGGCCAGATGCACGGCGCGGTCATGCTCGACGCCGGGGAGAAAGTTGTGCGCCCGGCGCTCATCTGGTGCGATCAGCGCACGGAAAAACAGGGCCGCGACCTGGCCGAAAAGATCGGCCTGGAGCGGATCATCCAGCTCACCTGCAACCCGCCGCTCACCAATTTCACATTGACCAAGTTGCTCTGGGTACGGGAGTGCGAACCCGGAAACTGGAGCCGGGTGCGCTCGGTCATGCTGCCGAAGGATTACGTGCGCTTCCGCCTGACCGGCGAACGCGCGATTGATATGGCCGATGCCTCAGGCACACTGATGCTCGACGTAGCCAGGCGGCGGTGGTCTGGTGAAATGCTGGACGCGGCAGGGATAGACGAGCGGCTGCTCCCGGCGCTGTTCGAATCGCCCGATGTCTGCGGCAAGGTCTCTGAGCCGGGAGCAGCTGCCACCGGGCTTTGCGCCGGCACACCCGTAGTTGCGGGCGCCGGCGATCAGGCCGCGGGTGCCACAGGAATGGGCATTGTCGCGCCGGGAGCAGTCAGCGCGACAATTGGAACTTCGGGCGTAGTGTTTGCCGCGACTGACCGCCCCGCCCTCGATCCAAAGGGGCGGCTGCATACTTTCTGCCATGCCATTCCCGGGCGCTGGCACGTGATGGGCGTGACCCAGGCGGCTGGCCTTTCGCTGCGCTGGTTTCGCGATCAATTTGGAACACGCGCGGAAAATGGCCGCGATCCCTATGATCTTCTGGCGGAGGAGGGCGCCTCGGTGGCGCCGGGCTGCGACGGCCTGTTGTGGACTCCGTATTTGATGGGCGAGCGCACCCCGCATCTCGATCCGAACGCGCGGGCGGCGCTGGTTGGCCTGACCGCTTCGCACACGCGGGCGCATGTGGTGCGGGCGATTCTGGAGGGTGTGGCTTTCAGCCTGCGCGACACGCTCACGATTTTCGGAGAGATGAATGTGCCGGTGCGCCATATTCGCCTGGGCGGAGGCGGCGCGCGTTCTCCGCTCTGGCGCCAGATTCAGGCCAATGTCTATGGCCAGCCGGTCGAGATTGTCGAGGCCGAGGAAGGCGCGGCCTACGGGGCAGCGATTCTGGCTGGAGTTGGAGCGGGCGTTTGGCCTTCGGTGGATGCGGCCTGCAACGCCGTGGTGCGCGTAGCACATAAGATTGAGCCTCAGGCAGCGGTGGTGGGCGCCATGAATGAGAGTTACGCTGCCTACCGGCGGATTTATCCCGCGACCCGGGGCATTTGGCAGGGGTAACCAGACTGCGCTTTCCTTCACGTGCAAAAAGTTGCCGTTTTCTTGCCTGATTTTGTCTGCCTCCGCAGGCAACTTTCGTTGTCCATTGCCTATTGAATCGGCGTCTAAATAGGTAGGGGGCGCGAATGTCGTCGCCGGCAAAATTCGCCGTCTTCTTCAGCCTGTGCGTGGTGGGCACCCTGATCGGGGCCATCGAACTGCGCACCCGCCCGCAGCCCTTCCCGATCGCGGAGACTTCATATCCGCCGGTAGAAATCGAGAGCGGAAGGCTGGCGGCGCCATATCCGGCGCGGACTCTTCTGGCCCGCGTGGGGCAATTCGACAACGAGCTCACCGCCTACTTGTGGTTCGACTATCTGCGCGGGCGGCCGGGCCTGGACCCTGAAAGTACTTATCTCAGCGTGAGCGAGGAAGCGGGCGCGCCGCACTACCGTATTTATCTCGGCCTGCGCAACGACGCGCTCACCGCGATCCCCTACTTGAGCCACTTGGAAGCGAGGGGAGACATTTCCGGTTTCGATCTGGCCTTTTCCAACCCCGGCACGGTGGATTCTCTGCGCGATCAGACCAGCCTGTTTCGCGCTGCATATGAAAAGCCGGCGCGGCGAACCCTGGAGGCCGCCGATGCCCGGGAACTGGCGCCTTCGGTGGCTCGGTTCGTGTTGTTCAAATCGCAGACCGATCCGCGCACGCGGGCCCAGGCCTTATCACTGGGCCGCGAGCAGGCATCAGATTTGGCGGCCGACATTATCGCCGTCGCCAAGTTCTATGATCTGCCGCTCGACGTTTTTCTGGGCATCGGCGCGATGGAGAACAATTACCTGAATGCTCCCGGCGATCTGCAGCATGCCATCTGGAAGAGAAGGCCGGCGCGCGACGATATCGTGCTGAAGAGACTGCGCCGCGGCGTACTGGTGAGCGACCCTTCGGTCGGGGTATGGCAAATTACGCGCGAGACGCTGCGCTACGCGCACGAGCTTTACCGCAAGGACTCGCGGGATTACTCGCAATTGCCCGAGCGGCTGCGTCCGCCGGAGAAACTGGAGTTCGATCTGAGCGATTCGCACCTGCTGACCACGTATGCGGGCTTGCTGCTGCGCGATCTGCTCGACCGCTTCCACGGGGATGTGGCCAAGGCGGTGGGAGCGTACAACGGCGGACCGCGAAATCCCAACGCTCAGTACGCTGCAGGTGTGAACCTGGTGGCGGAGTATGCGCGCAACATTCTGGAGCGCGCGCCGGTAGCGCAGAGGGCCGCAAGCGCGACCCCGGCCGGAGATGAACGTTCCGCTGCCGACGAGTGAAGGCCGGCTTTCCTACGCCCAGGAGGTTTCATCTTCCTTGTGGACCCGCCGAAGCTCGGCCGGCGGCTTCATGGGCACCCCGACCGCGGGGCCAAGCAGAGCTTCCAGACTTTCTACCCAGAGAATCTGGCTTTGGAATACCTGGCCGAAGTGGCGGCTGAGGGCATGCGCCCCTTCCAGCATATCGAGGGGCCTGCCCAGTTCTCTTGCCATTGAGGTAACCGGCCTGGTGCTGATGCCGCAGGGAATGATCAGGTCGAAGTAGCTGAGATCGTTGTTCACATTCAGGGCGAAGCCGTGCGAGGTAACGGCACGGGAGATGTGCACACCGATGGCGGCGATTTTGGCTTCCGGAGAAGTTGCCGTCCAAACTCCGGTCAGGCCGCAGATGCGTTTGGCGGGAATGCGGAAATCGGCACAGGTGCGGATCAGCACCTCTTCCAGGCGGCGGACATATTCGATCGCGCCCAGGGTCTGGCGCTTGCCCTCGGCGGCGGGAAAACCGCGCAGGTCGAAGATGGGATAGCCCACCAGCTGGCCGGGACCGTGGAAGGTGACATCGCCGCCGCGGTCGCACTCGGCCACCTCAACCCCGCGCTGGGCAAGCAGTTCGGGCGAGGCCAGAATGTTTTTGCTTTTGGCGTTGCGCCCCAGGGTGATGACCGGCAAGTGTTCCAGCAGCAGAAGCACGTCGCCGATCTGGCCGTTTTTCCGCATCTCCACCAGGCGCTGCTGCAGGCCCAGCGCCCTTGCGTAGTCGAGCGTGCCGAGTTGGAGGACGGAAATCAAGGTCTTCGCGTAACGGATTCGCAAGGATTGGCGCGGATCCAGAGCCATTCAACCACAGGGGGCACTGATAAACCCAGGGGAATCGAAACAAGAAAGTCAGTGTTCATCTGTGGCAACTCATGCGTTGATCGCCATTCCATACACGCTGTTTGAGGCATCGAGCATGGCTTCGGCCAGAGTGGGATGCGCATGGATAGTCCACATCAGGTCTTCGACCGTGGCTTCGAGTTCCATGGCAGTGACCGCCTCGGCGATCAGCTCCGTGGCCTGCGGCCCGATGATGTGGACCCCCAGCATCTCGCCGTAATCGGCATCGGAAACAATCTTGATGAAGCCCTCGTGCGCGCCGACGATCGAAGCCCGGGAATTCGCCGTGAAGGGGAACTTGCCAACTTTGAGGTTGTAGCCCAACTCTTCGGCTTTGACCTGCGTAAGGCCCACGCTGCCAATTTCAGGATGACAGTAGGTGGCGTTGGGGATGTGTTCGGGATTGATCGGCTTGCCGGTCTTGCCCGCGATTTTGGTGACCGCCACAATACCTTCCATGGCGCCCACGTGGGCCAGCTGCGGCGTTCCCAGAACGATATCGCCGATGGCGTAGATGCCGGGCTCGGCGCTCTGCATCCAGCTATCGGTCTTCAGGAAGCCGCGATCGGGCTTGATGCGAGTGGTTTCGAGGCCAATGTTTTCCGTCCGCGGCTTGCGGCCCACGGCGATCAGAATTCGCTCGGCTTCAAGTTTCTGCTGCTTGCCCTCCGCGGAAAAAGTAACGCTTACGCCTGATTTCGTTTTCTCGACCTTCTCCACTTTAGCGTTGGTGTGAAAGTTGATGCCGCGCTTGCGATACACGCGCGCCAGCTCTTTGGAAATTTCTTCGTCCTCGACCGGGACCAGGCGCGGCAGCATTTCGAGAATCGTGACTTCCGAATCGAACGAGCGGAAGATCGAAGCGAACTCCACGCCGACCGCGCCGGCGCCGACGATCACCAGAGACTTCGGGATTTCTTTCAGGCCGAGAATTTCAATGTTGCTCAGAATGCGCTCGTTGGCCTCGAGGCCGGGGAGCATGCGGGCCTCCGAGCCGGTAGCGAGAATAATGTTCTTCGCCTTGAGGTGACTGGCTTTGCTGCCCCCGCCAGAAACCTCGATGGTCAAAACTCCGTTCATCGCCGGGCCGGTGAGTTTGCCGTATCCCTTGACGGTCTCGACCTTGTTTTTGCGCATGAGGAATTCCAGGCCCTTGGCGTGCTTGCTCACGATCTTCGCCTTGCGCTCCTGGATCGCCGCCCAGTTGAGCTTGCGGCGCTCCACGCCTTCAATGCCGAATTCCTGGGCTTCTTTCAGGTGGTCCCAAAGTTCGGCATTGAAAAGCAGCGCCTTGGTCGGAATGCACCCCACGTGCAGGCAGGTGCCGCCGAGCACATTGTCTTTCTCGATCAGCGCGGCTCTCAGACCATACTGGCCGGCGCGGATGGCGGCGGTGTATCCTGCCGGGCCGCTGCCCACAATAGCGACATCGTAGATGGTTTCAGGCAAAAGATCGCTCCTGCTATGGGAAATAGATGACAGAGAGCAAACGGTTGATTCTAGAACAGGCGTGGGAGGGATGGGAATGTGAGAGGAGCGCAGGCGGTGATTTCCACCAGAGTTTTCTGCGCCTGCAAAATTACCTTGGTCACTTTCGTGGCCTTCCGAGCGGACGCTACCATCAAGCAGCCATGACCCTGGAATCCCTTCTCCTGAGCCGCGATCAGCAAGCCATTGCGGTCTTGCGGCCCACTCTGGAGAAGCTTTCCATCGCCCTCGAGGTCTGCCGGGGAGCCCGCTCCGGCTCAGAAATTCTTTCTTCCGAAAAATTTGACGCCGTGATCGTAGATTGCGACGACCTTCAGGGCGGGCTGGAGGTGCTGCAATCTCTGCGCCGCAGCGCCAGCAACCGCAGTTCGGTGGCCTTCGCCATCTTGAACGGCAAGACCACCACCCGCCAGGCCTTCGATCTGGGCGCCAACTTCGTCTTGCAGAAACCTCTTTCCCCGGCCAGCGCCATGCGCTGCTTCAGCGCCGCCCTGGGATTCATGGAGCGTGAGCGCCGCCGCTACTTCCGCCATGCCGTGGAGATGCCCGCGCTGCTCAGTATTGGTGACAGCCAGGAGCTCAAATCCACCGCCACCAACCTCAGCGAGGGGGGTATGGCCATCCGTTTCCGCGGCAAGCTGCCACGGGGCAGAGTCTCCAAGGTCGCCTTCACCCTGCCCGGAAGCGAAATCTACCTTGAGCCAAAGGTGGAGCTGGCCTGGGTGGATGGCGCCGGCCACGCCGGCCTTCGCTTCGTGGACCTGACCAAGGCCGGCAGAAAGCAGCTGGAAGAATGGCTGGGGGTGCAGCCGATGGAAAGCGTTCATAGCTGACCTGCCCAGGGGAAGTACCTGCCTTGCGACTTGCCCTTCCTGCCCCGCTGTTGCACTCTCGAAAAGATTTCCCCAAAACAAAAGCCATGCTATCCATTTACGAGAAGATTGATCGTGCCCAGCGCCTGGTCGCCATGCTGGAGCAGGATGCCCCGCTGCTGGCGCTGCGCGTGGCCGAACTCACGCCCGAACGCCAGCGATCAGCCAGAGACTACGCCGCCCGGCTCGCCGCCCAGGCCCGCGCTGAGTTGGAGCGGTTGTTGCGCGAAGAGTCTCTGTGGGGTTCAGCGGAGTCCGGGCCTCACCCGGCAGATTGAGAGCGGCTTCGACTACGGCAGTCTACAGCGCCGGCCGGGCTGCGGCTGGCGTGGCCGCCCGGTAGCTCTCCCGGCTTTCTTCCAGGGTGGTTTCTTCCCAAAGGCTGCGGTCGCGCAGCAGGCGCGACACCAACGCCGTATGCATGGCATGGCCGGCGCGGTCGGCGATCACATTCCCCAGAATCTGCCGCCCCAGCAGCGCCAGGTCGCCGATCAGGTCGAGCACCTTGTGGCGCACGAATTCGTCGCCGAAACGCAGCGGAGGATTCTCAATCCCATCCCGCGTCAGCACAATGCAGTTTTCCCGCGAGGCCCCGCGGATCAACCCCATGTTCCGCATCGCCTGCTCATCCTGGCGCGAGCCGAAAGTCCGCGCCGGCGCAATTTCACGCATGTAGTTGCCGTCGGAAAGCTCCACCCGAAAAGTCTCTTTGCCGATCAGCGGATGGGCAAAGTTGATGGTGTAAGAGACCGAATAGCTCTCGGCGGGATATACCGCAATGAACTTGTCCCCTTCGCGCAGCTCCAGCTCGCGCCGAATGCGCAGATACTTTCGCGGGCGCCGCTGTTTGCGAATGCCGGCCTTGCGAATGGCCTCCACGAAGGGCCGGGCGCTGCCATCGAGAATCGGCAGCTCCAGATTATCCAGCTCTACAATGGCGTTATCTATGCCGCAGCCGATAAAGGCGGAAAGCACGTGCTCAGTGGTGGAAATGAGCACGCCCTGCTTCATCAGGCTGGTGGCGTAGCTCACCCGGGCCACGTTGCGGCTCACCGCCTCGACTGCGAAGTCATCCAGGTCGGTGCGCTGGAAGACGATTCCGGTGCCCGCACGGGCAGGCAGAATGCGCATCTGCACTGGGGCCCCGCTGTGCAGCCCGACGCCACGGCATTCCACACAGCTCTGGATTGTTTGCTCTGGTTGCAAGCAGTTCTATGTGTTCTTTGCTGAACAGTTTACAGCCATTCCGTAAAGTCCGGCTGTGGCAAATTAGCCACAGTGCGTGGCCCTTTTCACCCCATGTTCCCTTCTGGTTAACCGCAGAGATTGCCTAGTCCGGGCTGTTGACGGAGGGCGCCTGGTAGGTCACGTGGCCTTCGAACTTCGAATCATCCACTCCCTGGTTGTAGGTCACGGTATTGATGAAGCGCTGATTCGACATATCGCCGTTATAGAAGCGGGTGACGCTGAACGGCGTCATCACGCCCTGCACCTCGCGATAGGCGTCATACACCTCTTCCTCGGTATTGCGTTCCCGGTCGGTGGGGTCGCGCCAGGAGAAGCTCTTCTTGATCGGCAGATGCGTGGTGGTATCGAGATAAAGGGTCACGCCCTGGTTCCTGGCGTTTAGAATCGTAACCTGCTCGGCCGGCTTTTCCGCGGCCACGGCCGCGCCGTCGTAGAACAGCGCCACGCCCGGCTGCTTCAGCCAGTTGCGCAGCACGTTGTCGAGCGCGTACAGGTGGCGGCGCTCCACCGTCGCCAGATCTTTCGGGTCCTGCGCCCGCGTACCTTTATAGGTCACCTCATAGCCCTTGTTGCCGTTGAAGATTTCAACCACGTCTCGCTTTTTGGTGAGTTCGATGCGCTCCTTATCGGGAAACTTGTAAAAGAGCCAGTACTCGATTCCATAACTGTTGGGCCGCCCGTGATAAAAGCTGTAAGTGCGGCCCTGCTGTTCGAAATCCTGGATATTGAGATAAGCCGCCCCGCCCAGCGCCTGAATCGCCTGATCGAGCAGCGCCCGTGCTTTCTGCGCGTTCTGCTGGTCCACCGGGATGGACTGCGAGCTCTCCGGCGGCGCGCTCGCCTGCGCCACGGCGGAAATAGAAATGCAGAGAAGTAGCAGGATCAGGGAAAGAGCCTTCATACCAATGATCAACCACAAAGGGCGCGAAGGGCCGCGAAGCAAATCCCCGGGAAAATTCTCCTTCGTGTTGCTTCCCGCCCTTCGTAATTCACGCCTTGCCATCTATTGGTTTAGATGCGCGCAAACCGCTCGCACGCGGCTGTACCGCCAATTCATCCCACCAGCACGGCTCCGCCGTTCACGTTGAAGATTTCGCCGGTCACGAAGCCGGCGTGCTCGGTGCAAAGAAAAAGGATCGGGGCGGCGATCTCCGCCGGCGTGGCTACCCTCCCCAGCGGGATCTTGCTCAGCACCTGTTCGCGGGTGCTGGCATCGTTCAGGGCCGGCGCCGACATGTCGGTCGCCACCCAGCCCGGAGCCACGCAGTTCACATAGATTCCGCTGGGCGCGAGCTCGGTGGAAAGCCCCTTCACCATGCTGATGAGCGCTCCCTTGGTAGCGGCGTAATCGCAGTGAAAAGCTTCGCCCCGCTGCCCGGCCGTCGAGCTGACCAGCACGACGTGGCCGCCGCTTTTGCCCTGCTTCTTCATCTGCCCCACGGCGTGCTTCACCAGCCCGAAAACGCTATCGAGATTGATGGCCACCGTGCTCTGCCACTGCTGTTCCGGCATCTGCTCCACGGGCGTATCCTTGGGCGGCCAGACTCCGTGGTTCACCACCAGAATATCGAGCCGCCCGAAACGCTTGACGGCTGCGGCGACCAACTCTCCCGCGGCTTCCGTGCCCGAAAGAGTGCAAGCCATGGCGGCACAGTTCTCGCTGCCCAGCTCCTCCACCAGCTTCTCGGCCTGCGCCTTCGATCGCTCGTAGTTGAAGAAAACCTGCGCCCCGGCGGCTGCGAACATCCGCACCGTGGCCGCGCCTATGCCGCGCGAACCGCCCGTCACCAGCGCTACCTTGCCTGCCAGGGAGAGAGAAACCATATACACAGTTTCCCGTTTCCTGCCGCAGGGCGCAAGTCAGGCAAGAACAGAGGGCGAGCCAACGAAAATTGAATTCCGGGTCTTGTTGGAAATAGACCTCTGTTCTTAGTGGGCTTCCATCCGCAATAGCGCGATTCCGCGCCGGGGGTTCCAGGTGCAGTTCTCCGGGATCAGTGCTCAGCTCAGGGGAAAACGGCGGCCCTGCCGGGCCTAGCTGTCCAGGGTCCAGTGCGCGCTCTCCGATTTGAGCTCGTGCCTGAGGACCCGCACCAGCATTCCATCGAAGCGCACGCCGCTCAGCTTTTCCAGTTCGGCCAGGGCGGCCTCGCCGGTCTTGGCGGAGGAAAACGAGCGTTCGGTGGTCATATTTACGTAAGCGTCGCAAACCGCCAGAATGCGCGCCCACAGCGGAATCTGCTCGCCCCGCAGCCCGGCCGGATAGCCGCTGCCGTCGAAAGCCTCGTGGTGGTGCTCGATCGCCTTGCTCAGCTGCTCGCTTCCTGGAATCGCGGCCACGATCTCCGATCCCACCCGGGCATGCAGCTTCACCAGGTAATACTCGTCATCGGTGAGCGGGCCGGGTTTGTTCAGGATGCGCTCCGGGAGAAAGATCTTACCCACGTCATGCGCCCGGGCGGCATAGGAAATCTCCTCGATATCATGGGCCGGCAAGCCAAGCGCCCGGGCGATCAGCTCGGCGTAACGGGCGGTCAGTTCGCCGTGGCCGGTAGCGTTGGTTTCGCGGGTCTCGGCAGCCCGCGCCAGCGACTCCACGGATTCGCGCAGAACGGTAGTGTCGCAGGTGTCGTCTCCGCCGCACAGCCGCTTCAGTGTGCTGGTGAGCTCGTCCAGATGCTCGGGGCCGGTATGCTCGCGTTGCAAAAAGCCTTCAATGTAACCCGAGACCAGCTGCCGCTTGACCGCGGTGCTTTCATCTGCCGGCAGCCCCTCCGCCACGCAAACACGGTCCCCGCCCGCGTGCTTGGAATCGTACA
>Ga0335080_10006005_pt1 | contig 12543 bp, 10 predicted proteins | sample Lox_Sample_34_FD_206720 | JGI IMG/M metagenome (GOLD analysis project Ga0335080, IMG submission 206720) | Soil microbial communities from Loxahatchee National Wildlife Refuge, Florida, United States - Lox_Sample_3.4 | ecosystem: Environmental > Terrestrial > Soil > Wetlands | place: USA...
GCCAGCGCGCTCTGGTACTCCTCGCGCGTGCGCTTCAGGTCGCGGTCCTGGTTCGAATCAGTCGTGGCGCTGCTCATGCGCGGCGACATCTCGGTCAGGCGCTGGCGCGCGGCCACGAGCTCGATGCGCGCGGTCTGCAGCGACGAGTCCACGATGGAGAGCGAGCTGCCCTCGCCGTCCGAGCCGTTGCTGAGCGCGCTCGGCGAGACCTGGTTCTTCGCAACCAGCTCCGCGCTCGCGCTCTCCTTGTCGGCGATCTGCTGGCGCAGGTCGTAGATCTGCTGGTTGAGGAAGGTCATCGCGCGGCGCGAGCCTTCGTCCTTCTCGCTCTGCAGGTAGCGCACGTAGGAGTCCGCGACCGAGTTCGCGAGGAACGTGGCGCCGGCGGGATTGTCGGAGACCGCCTTGATGCGCAGGAACGAGCCACCGCCGGCCAGCTGCACGTCGAGGTTCCCGCGCAGTGACTCGATGCGGAGCGCGCGCTCCTGCTCGGGCGTGATGTGCCAGCTCTCGGAATCGGAGCCGTTCACCAGCGCCTTCGCGTAGTCGAGGACGCTGCGGCGCAGCGGCTCCGAGCCCTTCGGCAAGAGGTCGATCACCTGCCCGAGCACCGCGTCCGAGTACACCAGCGTGATCATCGAGGACTCGAGCGCCTGCGGGGTGTGCGCCTGACCCAGCGCGCCGGGCAGCGGGTCGGCGTTGAAATCGAGCACCTTGGGCGTGGAGTGGATCGCGACCGTGGAGGTCGCCTCGTAGAAATGCTTCGCGAGAAAGGGAAAGATCGTGGCCGGGATCAGCAGCGGCACCGAGATCAACAGGATCAACAGCCGGCGCCGGCGCAGGAAATCCAGGATCGGGCGGAGATCGAATTCCTGGGAGTCGGGCTCGTCCGGCCCGCCTTCCAGATCTACTTCGTCCCGCATTCCCGCAGCCTCCCGGACCCTCGGACCGCGATATTAGCAACCGGCATACCAGATCCGGTTGACCAACGCTCGGTGCCGATCGGCAAGACCGCGAAGCGAACTACCTTTTTTGGAACCGCCCCGACCTCTGGCAACGTCCGAGTGCGACCCAAGCGCAGAATGCCGACAGCCGATTCCGGAGAAGTGTTGGAGCAATCCCTGACCCCCGTGCGGGTGGAAGACCGCGCCCTGCCGCTGCTGCGGCTGGCGTGCGTCGCGATGCTCGCGGCGGCGGTGATTCCGGGTCTGCGCCTGCTCTCGTTCATCTGGGACAGCTCCGAGTACCTGGGATATGGCTACCTGGTTCCTTCTTCGAGCCTGGCGCTCTGCCTGGCCCGGCGCGACGGGATCCGCGACGCCCTGGCCCGGGCGGAGGTCCCGCGCTGGGGGGCGCTCTGGGTGGTCGGCGCCGCGCTCGTCGAGTCGCTGGGCGTGCTGGCCGACTCCGGGACCGTCGCCGGCATCGGCGTGCCGCTTCTGTTTGCGGCCACTGCGCACGCACTGGGCGGGCCGGCGCTGCTGCGCGCGCTCCGGCTTCCGATCGTGTTTCTCGTCTTCATGATTCCGCCACCGGGATTTCTCATTGATGGGGCCTTGCTGGCGCTGAAGGCGCTGGTGATTCAGTCATCGGTGGCGCTCCTGCAGTGGGGCGGCGCAGCGGTGGCCGCCGAGGGCAGCCGCGTGTTCGTGCCCGGTCACGAGCTGTTCGTCGCGAACGCCTGCTCGGGATTGCGCTCGATCGTGACGCTGTTTCCGCTGGCGGTGGTGGTGGCGACCTTCGCGGCGCGGGGCTGGCCGCGACGGCTCGCGCTCGTGGCCAGCGTGGTGCCGCTGGCGATCGCCGGCAACGTCGCGCGCGTGATCGCCACGGTGCTTCTGGTCGGCCGCTTCGGCGACGCGGTCGCCGACGGCGCGCTCCACGACAGCTTCGGCTTCGCCACCTTCGGGCTGGGCGCGGTGGCGCTGCTCGTCCTGGCGCGGGTGCTGCGGTGAGACACGCCGGATCACTCCTCTTGGTTCTGCTCGGTCTCTCGGTGCCGCTCGCGAGCTTCGGAGTGGCGCGCAGCCGGGCCAGCGCCGTGCACGCCTTCGACTCCGAGCACATTCCCGCCGCGCTGGGCGGCTTCCAGCTCGACCACACCGACACGCTGCCGAGCGACGTGGTGGAGATGCTGGCACCGAACACCTACACGCTGCGGCTGTACACCCGGCCGGACAGTGACCCGATCTGGGCATACGTCGCCTTCTACGACGGCGTCGGGAACCGACCGCACGATCCCACGGTGTGCTACCCGGCGCAGGGCTGGGACGTGGTCGGGCTGCGCGACCGCGCGCTGCCGCTGCCGGGCGGCGAGGAGCTGCTCGGTCACTTCCTGCGCGCCACTCAGGGCCCCAGCGAAGAGCTCGTGCTGTACTGGTTCCAGCCGCCCGAGCGCTGGCCGGCGAGCGCGAAGCTCGAGCCCTGGCTGCGCGCGCTCGACGGGCTGGCCGGGCGCTCGCGCTACGCGTTCATCCGGCTCTCGACGCGAGTCACGGCGCCGGAGTCGGCGGCGGTCGACAAGGCCGAGGGCGAGCTCAGCGCGCTGGCGCGCGAGCTGGCCGCGCCCGTGCGCGCCGCGGTGCGCGGCTCCTAAGTCGCGCCGAGCAGCTCGAGATCGGCCTTCATCATGATCTCGACCAGCTCCGGGAAACGCACCCGCGGCTCCCAGCCCAGCTTCTGCTTGGCCTTGGCGGGATTCCCGAGCAGGAGGTCGACCTCGGCCGGCCGGAAGAAGCGCGGATCGACCGCGATCAAGAGCGCCCCGGTCTTGCGGTCGCGGCCCTGCTCGTTCACGCCCTCGCCTTCCCAGACCATGTCCCAGCCGACGACGCGCGCCGCCAGCTCGATGAACTCGCGCACCGTGTGAGTCTCGCCCGTGGCCACGACGAAGTCGTCCGGGGCCGGCTGCTGCAGCATGCGCCACATCATCTCCACGAAGTCGGGCGCATAGCCCCAGTCGCGCTTCGCGTCGAGATTGCCCATGCGCAGCGTCTCGAGCCGGCCCGCGCGGATCTGCGCCAGCCCCAGAGTCACCTTGCGCGAGGCGAAGTTCTCGCCGCGCCGCGGTGACTCGTGGTTGAACAGGATGCCGTTGCTGGCGTGCATGCCGTACGCCTCGCGGTAGTTGCGCACCACCCAGAACGCGTACGCCTTCGCCACCGCGTAGGGCGAGCGCGGATGGAACGGCGTGGTCTCGGTCTGCGGTGTCTCCTCGACCTTGCCGTAGAGCTCCGAGGTCGAGGCCTGGTAGAAGCGCGCGTCGACCTGGTTCGAGCGCAGCGCCTCGAGCAGGCGCAAGACGCCGGTGCCGTCGACGTCGGCGGTGTACTCGGGCTGCTCGAACGAGACCGCCACGTGGGACTGGGCCGCCAGGTTGTAGACCTCGGTCGGGCGCACCTGCGCCACGATCCGATTCAAGCTCGACGAGTCACCCATGTCGCCGTAGTGCAGCTCGTAGACCTTGCCGGCCGCGAGCGCCCGCTCGCGCGCGGGGTCGATGCGCGCGCGGTTGAACATGGAAGTGCGGCGGGCGATCCCGTGCACCTCGTAGTTCTTCTCGAGCAACAGCTCCGCCAGATACGAGCCGTCCTGGCCGGTCACGCCCGTGATCAGAGCCACCTTCTTGGTCATGTCTCTTCCCCCCGGGCCTCAGTGCAGCCCGACGCTCCAGAACGATGCCGCAGTCCAGGCCAATCCGCAGACCACGAGCGCAGGCGATGCCAGCAACAGGTCGATCGGCGAGCCGCCCTCGCCGCGCACCTGCACCAGCCGCAGATACTCGAGCACGCCGAACACCACGAACGGCAGCGACGCGAACTCGCGCCCGTGCAACAAGACTTTGGCCTCGATGCAGTACAGCGCGTAGGCGATCAGGACCATGCCCGCGGTGACCGTCATGGCCTGGTCGAGATAGGGCACGGTGTAGCCCTCGAGCGCGGGCCGGTGCGCGCCGTCCATGCCGCGCGCGAGCTCGCTGCGGCGCTTGGCCAGCGAGATGAAGAGCGCGAGCGTCGACGAGCACAACAGCAGCCAGTTCGACGGGTGCGTGCCCACGAGCTCCGCGCCCAGCACCACGCGCAGCACGAAGCCGGTCGAGAGCAGGAACACGTCGACCAGCGCCACGTGCTTCAGGCCGAACTGGTAGAGCAGCTCCTTCGCCACGTAGGCGGCGATCACGAGCTCGGCTGCGCGCACGCCGCTGAGTCGCGCGCAGACCGCGCCCGCAACCAGCAGCGCCGCGGCGAACCCGAGCGCCGCGGTCTTCGAGACGCGGCCCGAGGCCACGGGCCGGAGCTTCTTCTTCGCGTGCAGGCGGTCGCGCTCGGCGTCCATGGTGTCGTTCAGCGCGTAGACCGCCGACGAGACCAGGGACAGCGCCACGATCCCCAGCGTGAACGGCAGCGGGTGCAGCTCGCCGCCCGCCGCCAGCGCGAACGGGATCGGCATCAGCACGAAGACGTTCTTCGCCCAGTCTCGGGGCCGCGCCAGCTTCACGAAGTCCGTGACCGACATGCCCGACTAGAAGCCGATCCGGCGCATCACGAAGCGAGGCAGGTTGCGGATCACGAGCATGACCAGCGCCCACATCGGCGGCGCGTAGACCACGGGCGTGCGCCTGTCGATCGCGCGCAGCACCTGGCGCGCCACGCCCTCGGGCTCGCCCGCGAACGGTGGCGGCCGCAGCCCCTCGGTCATGGCGGTCTTCACGAAGCCCGGCTTCACCGTGATCGTGACCAGGCCCTGGCTGCGGAACTTGTGGTCGAGCCCCTCGAGATAGCGCGTGAGTCCCGCCTTCGCGGATCCGTACAGGATCACCGGCTTGCGCCCGCGCTCGCCCGCGACCGAGGAGAACACGCACAGCGTGCCGCCGCCACGCGGCAGCATGCGCTTGCGCGCTTCTTCGCAGAACAGGACCGTGTTCGTGAAGTTCGCGGCGAGGAGCCGCGCGGCGAACTCGGGGTCGGACTCGAGCCGCTCCTGCGAGCCGAAGAGACCCGCGCTGACGACCACCGTGTCGAAGCCGCCGAGCGCGTCGTCGGCGAGCTTGAGCGCGCCCGCGAAGCTCGTCGGGTCGAGCAGGTCGCAGACCTGGAAGCCGACCTGCGCCGCGCCGCGCACCTCGAGATCCTTCGCGCTGCGCAAGAGGTCGTCGGCGGGAATGCCCAGCAGGAAGAGTGACTCGCCGCGCTCGGCCAGGAGCCGCGCCAGCGCGCGGCCCATGCCGCTGGTCGCGCCCAGCAAAACCGCCTTCACGGCTCGTCTCCGAGCAGCCGCACCGACAGCGCGCTGCGCAGCTTGTGGTCGGGATCCCACTTGCGGCGCACCTCGTTCCAGTGCGCGAGCCGCGGCTCCATCGCGCGGTAGTGATCGGCGCGCGTCAGCACGTCCTTGGCCAGGTAGATGCGGCCGCCGGCGTCCAGCACGATCTCGTTCAGCGCGTCGACCAGCGCCTGCGTCTTCTCGCCGCGGCGCAGCGGCACGTCGAGCGCGATCGAGATTCCCGGCTTGGGGAACGACAACAGGCCCCGGCCCTCGCGCCCGCAGTCCTTGATCACCGACACCGGCGAGGGGCAGCCGCGCTTGGTCATGACCGCGAAGAAGCGCCGCACCACCCGAGTGTCTCGCTCGATCGGCAGCACGCACTGATACTGCGCGAAGCCGCGCGGGCCGTACAGCCGGTTCCAGTGGCGCACGCCGTCGAGCGGCCAGAAGAACGCCTGCGGGTGCACGACTTCGCTCTGCAGCCCGCGCCGCTGTGAGTGGAACCAGAGCATGTTGAAGACCGAGACGGTGAGTCCGTTCACCGCGCTCCAGGGCAGCTCGAACGGCACGGACAGCCGCTCGCGCAGCTCGGGCGCCTGGGGGGGCGCCTCGCCGGGCTCGGCCCAGCGTCCGGTGATCAAGATGCCCCGGCCCATGCGCGGCCCGCGCGTGGTGCTGTCGAACCAGGTCTTGGTCAGCGGCCACCGCTTGCTGCCCTCGAGCAGGCTCTCGACCAGGTCGTCGATGTCGTTCACGCGCCGGCTCTCCTGGTAGATCCAGGGGCTCGGAATGCGCTCGAGCTGGACCTCGACCTCGAGGATGTGACCCGTGAGTCCCATGCCGCCGAGCGTGGCGAGAAACAGCTCGGGCTCGCTGTCGAGCGAGACCTCGAGCACGCGCCCGTCGGCGACGCGCATGCGCAGCGCGCGGACGTGCTCGCCGAACGTGCCCGCAACGTGGTGATTCCCGCCGTGGACGTCGGACGCGACCATGCCCCCGAGCGTCACGTACTGAGTGCCGGGAACCACCGGCGAGGCCCAATTTCGCCGCAGGAAGATCTGGTTCAGCGCGCGCAGCGACAGTCCCGCCTCGGCGCGCAGACGCCCGCTCGCGGGATCGAAGGAGAGCAGCCGGTCGGCGCGGCGCGAAGCCGCGACCGGGTCGCTCGGAGAGACCGGCAGCGAGGCATCGCCGTAGGAGCGACCGAGCCCGCGCGACAGCGCCGCCCCGCGGGTCGCCGCCTCGAAGTTCTCCGAGACGCGCTCGCTACCCTCGACGACGGGATAGCGGCCCCAGCCGGAAAGCTCAGTCATGACGCCGGCGGTCTCCCATCGTTTCACGCCTCCCGATCCGGTATCGGCCCGGGCGGCGAACTATGGTATTCGCCCACTCGGCGGGAGGCGGCAAGGATTGCCGAATGCGAGCTTGACCGGCTCTGACGCGCGCGCCTGGCTCGTCGATTTGGACGGGACGCTGTATCACGCGGGCCCGGTGAAGCTGTTCATGGCCGCCGAGCTCGTGCTCGGCGGGCTGCGGGTCGCACCGTGGCTGCGGCGATTCCGCCACGAGCACGAGGAGCTGCGCCAGAGCAGCGGCAGCCCGGGAGCGGGCGATCCGTTCCTGTGGCAGCTCGAGCGCGCGGCGCGCGGGCTGGGCATCGCGCCCGAGGCGCTGCGCCCGGTGGTCGAGGAGTGGATGATCGAGCGCCCCGGCAAGTGGCTCCGGCTCGCGCGCCGGCGCGGCTTCCTGGCCGAGCTGGCGGCGTTCCGCGCCGCGGGCGGCCGCGCCGCGCTCGTGTCCGACTATCCCGCGCGCGCCAAGCTCGAGGCGCTGGGCATGAGTCCCTTGTTCGAGGCGGTGGTCGCGTCGGGCGAGCCGGGCGGGCCGCCGAGCCTGAAGCCCTCGCCCGCCGGGTATCTCGCGGCAGCCGAGCGGCTGGGCGTGCCGCCGGCCGAGTGTCTCGTGATCGGCGACCGCGACGACGCCGACGGCGAGGCGGCGCGCCGCGCGGGCATGGCGTTCCGCCGGGTCGCGGGGCTCTAGTCGTCGCCCTCGCGTTCCGGCACGCGCTTCGACTCACCCTCGAACAGGGCGAGCTGGGGCTCGGCGATCGCGACTTCGTCCACGGGGATGATGTAGTCGCCCGAGAAGCAGGCGTCGCAGAAGCCGTGCTTCATCGAGGCCTCGATCCGGCGCAGCGCGTCGAGCGACAGGTAGGCCAGGCTGTCGGCGCCGATCTGCACGCGGATCTCCTCGACGCTGTGACTCGCGGCGATCAGCTCGGCGCGCGTGGGCGTGTCGATGCCGTAGTAGCAGGGGCCGGTGGTGGGCGGCGACGAAACCCGGATGTGGACCTCGCGCGCGCCGGCGCCGCGGAACAGCGTGACCAGCTTGTTCAGCGTGGTGCCGCGCACGATCGAGTCCTCGACCACGACCAGGCGTTTGCCGCCGACCAGCTCGCGGATCGGGTTGTGCTTCACGCGCACGCCGAACATGCGGATCGACTGCTCCGGCTCGATGAAGGTGCGGCGCACGTAGTGATTGCGGATCAGCGCGTTCTCGTACGGGATGCCCGACGCCTCGGCGTAGCCGAGCGCGGCGATCGAGCCCGAGTCGAGCACCGGCACGACCATGTCGGCCTCGACCGGTGACTCCTTGGCGAGCTCGCGCCCGAACTGCTTGCGCGTCTGGTAGACGCTCGAGCCGAACACGAGTGAGTCGGGGCGCGCGAAGTAGATGTGCTCGAACACGCACAGCTTCTCGGGCGCGCGCGGCAGCGGCTGCACCGAGCGCAGGCGGCCGCGGCGGATGGTGATGATCTCGCCCGGCTCGACCTCGCGCTCGTACACGGCGCCGATCAGGTCGAACGCGCAGGTCTCGCTGGCCACGACCCAGGACTGGCCCAGACGCCCCAGCGAGAGCGGGCGGAAGCCGTGCGGGTCGCGCGCTGCCACCAGCACGTCGTCGATCAGGAACACGGCCGACCAGGCGCCGCGCACGCGCGAGCACATGTCGCCCAGGCGCTCCTCGAGCGTGCCGCGCGCCCGCGCGAACAGGTGCACGAACACCTCGGAGTCCATCGTGCTCTGGAAGATCGAGCCGTGACCCTCGAGCTCGGTGCGGATCGCCGAGGCGTTGGTCAGGTTGCCGTTGTGCGCGATCGCGATCTGCGAGTTGCCGGTGGTGGCGAGAAACGGCTGCGCATTGCGCAGGTTGCTCGCGCCCGCGGTCGAGTAGCGCACGTGGCCGATCGCGATCCGGCCGGGCAGCGCCGCCAGCACGTCCTGCGAGAAGACGTCGGCCACCAGGCCCATGCCCTTCTGGATGTGCGTCTCGCCGCCGTCGCGAGTCACGATGCCGGCCGACTCCTGGCCGCGGTGCTGCAGCGCGTAGAGGCCCAGATAAGTCAGGTTGGCCGCCTCGGGGTGCCCCGCGACGCCCATGACTCCGCACTCTTCCCTGAAGCGATCGGGTGCCTGCTTCATCCCAATGCCTCCGGCAGCGTTCTGGCCCACACATCGTGGGCCTCGGCGAGCGACACGTCGACCCCGGGCGAGATCACTAGGCGCGCGCCGCCGGTCCGTCCAATCCGCTGCGCCGGAACACTGTGCGAGCGCGCCAGGGAGAGCACGGCGTCGCCGTCCGTGGGGGCGCAGGAGACGATGGCGCGCGCCGCGGACTCGGCAAACAAGGCCACTTCGGGCCGCAGCCCCTCGGCGGGCAGCGCCGCCTCGACTCCGACTCCGGAGCGGATCGCGCACTCGGTCAGCGCGACCGCCGCGCCGCCGTCCGAGCAATCGTGCGCCGAGCGCAGCAGCCGGCGCATCGCGGCTTCGACCAGCAGCTTCTGCAGCCGCGTCTCGGCGGCGAGGTCGAGCGCCGGCGGCGCGCCGCGCTCGAGCCCGTGGCGCACCGCGAGATACTCGCTGGCGCCGAGCTCGTTCCGGGTCTCGCCCAACAGGATCACGTCGTCGCCCGCGCCGCGGAAGGCGGCTGGCACGGCGCGAGTCACGTCGTCGAGCAGGCCCACCACGCCGATCGTGGGCGTGGGCGGGATCGCGCCCTCACCCGCCGTCTCGTTGTAGAAGCTGACGTTCCCACCGGTGATCGGAATGCCGAAGGCGCGGCAGGCGTCGCCCATGCCGCGCGTGGCCTCGGCGAACTCCCACATGCACTCGGGCCGCTCGGGGCTGCCGAAGTTGAGACAGTTGGTGACCGCGAGCGGGCGCGCGCCGGTCACGGCCACGTTGCGCGCCGCCTCGGCCACCGCGTGCTGCGCGCCGAGATACGGGTCCTGCGCGCACCAGCGCGGGTTGCAGTCGGTGGTGAGCGCGAGCCCGCGCTCGGTCTCGGGGATGCGCACCACCGCGGCGTCGCCGCCCGGGCGCAGCACGGTCGCCGAGCCCACGAGCTGGTCGTACTGGCGGTAGACCCACTCGCGCGAGCACAGGTTCGGCGAGCCCAGGAGCTGGAGCAGCGCGCCCGAGGGATCGCGCTCGGGCGGGAGCGCGGCCAGGTCGAGCTGCTGGCGCTCGGCGAAATCGGCGGGGCGCGCGGTCGGGCGCTCGTAGACGGGCGCGTTCGCGGCCACCGGATCGACCGGGATGTCGACCACGGTCTGGCCGTGCCAGCGCACGCGCATGCGCCCGTCGCCAGTGACTCGCCCGACGATCGCGGCGTCGAGATCCCACTTCTCGAACACGGCGAAGATCTCCGCCTCGCGGCCCTTCTCGGCCACGAGCAACATCCGCTCCTGTGACTCGGAGAGCAGGAGCTCGTAGGCGCTCATGCCCGACTCGCGCTGCGGCACGGCATCGAGGTCCATCTCGATGCCGGTGCCCGAGCGCGACGCCATCTCGAAGCTCGAGCAGGTGAGCCCGGCCGCACCCATGTCCTGGATGCCCACGATCGCGCCCGTGCCCATCGCCTCGAGACACGCCTCGAGCAAGAGCTTCTCGGTGAACGGGTCGCCCAGCTGCACGGTCGGGCGCTTGGCGTCGGTGTCCTCGTCGAACTCGGACGACGCCAGGAGGCTCGCGCCGTGAATGCCGTCGCGCCCGGTCTTCGAGCCGACGTAGATCACCGGGTTGCCGGGGCCCGCAGCCTTGGCCAGGAAGATCTGGTCGCGGCGCGCGATGCCCAGGTTCATCGCGTTCACCAGGATGTTCTTGCGGTAGCGCGGGTGGAACGTGACCTCGCCGCCGACCGTGGCGCAGCCGAAGGCGTTGCCGTAGTCGCCGATGCCCGCCACCACGCCGCGCACGAGATAGCGCTGGTGCGGGTCGTCCAGCGGCCCGAAGCGCAGTGAGTCGAGCGTGGCCAGCGGCCGCGCGCCCATGGTGAAGATGTCGCGCAGGATCCCGCCCACGCCGGTGGCCGCGCCGCCGTGCGGCTCGACGTACGAGGGGTGGTTGTGACTCTCGATCTTGAACACCGCCACGCGCCCGTCGCCGACGTCGACCACGCCCGCGTTCTCGCCCGGGCCCTGCACCACGCAGGCGCCGGTCGTCGGCAGGCCGCGGAGATAGCGCTTGCTCGACTTGTACGAGCAGTGCTCGGACCACATCACGGAGAAGATCCCGAGCTCGGAGAACGTGGGGCGCCGGCCCAGGATCTCGCCGATCAGCGCGATCTCGTGGTCTGACAGGCCGTGCTCGCGCGCGAGCTGGTCGGTGACCTCGGGCTCGCTCACCGCTGCGCCTCGCGCACGGCGAGGCAGGTGGCGAGGAACGCTTGCAGGAGCTCGCCGCCGTCGGTCGAGCCGAGCAGCGGGTCGGTCGCGTGCTCGGGGTGCGGCATGAGCCCAACCACGTTGCCGCGATCGTTTGCAACACCCGCGATGTCGTCGGTCGAGCCGTTCGGGCTGCCGCCGATGTAGCGGAAGGCGACGCGCGGCTTGTGGTCGGGATCGGGCACGTAGGCGCCCTCGCCGTGCTTCACGGGCATGACCAGCGCTCGACCGGGCGCGAGCTTCGCGCGCAGGTCACCCGGGTCCTCGACCACCACGCGCACGTCCTGGCAGACGTACTTGAGCTGGCGATTGCGCACCAGCGCACCGGGCAGGAGGCCCGCTTCGCATAGGATCTGGAAGCCGTTGCAGACGCCGAGCACGGGCCGCCTCGAAGCGGCGAAGTCGACCACGGCGCGCATCACGGGCGAGAAGCGCGCCATCGCTCCGCAGCGCAGATAGTCGCCATAGGAGAACCCGCCGGGCACCGCGATGCCATCCAGATCGGGTGGCAGGCGGGTGTCCTTGTGCCAGATCCGCTCTGCGCGCGCTCCGCACAGCCCGAGGCTGCGCTCCATGTCGCGGTCGTCGAGCGAGCCGGGGAACACCAAGACGCCGACGAAGGGCGCATGGACGCGTGGCGATGCGAGAGTGGGGCTCGCGCTCACGGCCGCACAATCTAGAAAGCGTGCGCAGGGTGTCAACGCGGCGCGTGATAGAGTGCCTGCTGAGGGAGAAACGTGGGCCGGACTCTCGCGCGCACCCTGGTCGTGTTCGGGGTCTCACTCTGGACCCTGCAACCTGCACGAGCGGTCGACGGCGTGATCGAGATCAACGCCACCCTGGCCGCCGCGGGAAACGTGACCGCCGGCGACGCGCCCGGCTTCCCGGTCGAGATCAACGAGAGCGGAAGCTACCGGCTGACGAGCAACCTGGTGGTGCCGCCGGGTGTCTCGGGGATCGTGATCTCCGCCTCGGGCACCCAGCTCGATCTGAACGGCTTCACGATCTCGAGCACGACCGTCTGCTCGGGCAACCCCCTGAATTGCACACCGGCCGCCGGCGGAATCGGCATCGAGGACCCGATCGTCGACTCGGTATCCGTACGGAACGGGCGAGTGACTGGCTTCGGAGGGAGCGGTGTGATCCTGGGAGACAGCGCGCGAGCGGAGAAGCTCCAGGTCGACAACAACGCCTACCAGGGGATCCAAGCCGGAAGCGCAGCGGTCGTGGCCGACTCGATCGTGCGCCTGAACGGCGGACAGGGCGTCAGCGTCGGCCCGGACAGCCGCGTCGTGAGCAACGTGGTGAGCACGAATGGCGCGATCGGGATCGGGGCGCCGCAGAGCGCGCTCGTGGACCGGAACTCCGTGAACCACAACGCGGGCGGGTCGTCTGGCGTCGTGGGACATCGCAACCGCCGCTTCTATGTCACCAGGAGCCCCGTCGCCGGCGCGGACGCCACGACTCACTGCGATGCGGGCTTCCACATGGCTTCGCTGTGGGAGATCCAGGAGCCGAGCCTGTTCACCTACGATCGCGAGCGGGGC
>Ga0335080_10006007_pt1 | contig 12541 bp, 12 predicted proteins | sample Lox_Sample_34_FD_206720 | JGI IMG/M metagenome (GOLD analysis project Ga0335080, IMG submission 206720) | Soil microbial communities from Loxahatchee National Wildlife Refuge, Florida, United States - Lox_Sample_3.4 | ecosystem: Environmental > Terrestrial > Soil > Wetlands | place: USA...
CTCGGCCTTGCGCCGGGAAGCGCGTTCGGTCCCGAGGGCCAGGGCTTCGTGCGCTGGTGCTTCGCGGCGAGCGAGGAGCGCCTGCTCGACGGGGTCGGACGCCTGCGCGCGTTTCTCGACCGGCAATGACGCGGCGGCGCGCAGCGGCACGCGGCTCCTGGCACGGCGCGTGCGCGGTCCTCTCGGCGGCGCTGCTCGCAGTCGCCAGCCCGATCGCGAGCCGTGCGGCGGACATGACGAAGACGCTCCGCGTCGCCTTCGAGATCGCCGAGAACGGTTTCGATCCGCAGGCGGTCTATGACGCCTATTCCTACGACGTTTGCCATTCCATCTTCGATCCGCTGTACACCTACGACTACTTCGCACGGCCGGCGCGGCTGGTGCCGAACACCGCGGCCGGCATGCCGCAGATCAGTGACGGCGGGCGGACGTTCACGGTCAAGGTGCGTCCCGGGATCTACTTTGCGGCCGATGCCGCATTCAAGGGGAGAAAGCGCGAGCTGGTTGCCGAGGACTACGTCTACAGCTTCAAGCGCATCTTCGACCCGAAAGTGCATTCGTACTGGCTGTACTTGTTCGACCACAGGCTGGTCGGGCTCGACGAAGCGCTCGAGCGCGCGCGCAAGACCGGCTCGTTCGACTACGACGCCGAGCTCGAAGGGCTCCAGACGCTCGACCGCTACACCTTCCGCGTGCGCTTCAAGGAACCGTACTACTCATTCCAGTACTGGCTGGCTTACGACGGGCTCGCCGCAGTCGCCCGGGAGATCGTGGAAGCGTACGGCGACGACACGCACCGGGTGATGGAGCACCCGGTCGGCAGCGGCCCTTATCTGCTGAAGGAGTGGGTGCGCGGGCAGAAGATCGTCCTCGAGGCCAATCCGGGCTATCGCGAGGAGATCTATCCAGCCCCGGGCGCGGGCAGCGAACCCGGCGATGCGGCGATCGCGCGCGCGAATGCGGGCAAGAAGTTGCCGATCGTCGGCCGGGTCGAGATCAGCGTCATCGAAGAGGCGCTGCCGCGACTGCTCGCCTTCAACGGCGGCCAGTTCGACTATCTGCTGGTGCGACCGTCGATGGCGGACAAGGTGCTCGCAAAGAATGCGCTGCTGGCGGAGTTTGCAAAGCGCGGCGTCGTGCTGCACCGGCAGGACGAACCGTCGCTCTCGTTCACGTTCTTCAACATGGACGATCCGGTCGTGGGGGGTTATACGCCCGAGAAGATCGCGCTCCGGCGCGCGATCGCCATGGGCTACAACCGACAGGAGGAGATCGACGTGCTGCGTCACGGCCAGGGCACGGCCGCCTCGCAGCTCGTTCCGCCGGGAATCCCCGGGCACGATGCGTCGTTGCGCGCGAAGGATCTCTACGATCCCGTTGCAGCGCGCGCCCTCCTGGACCACTTCGGCTACAAGGAGCGTGATGGCGAGGGCTATCGCAAGACGCCGGACGGCAAGCGTCTCGCCATCACCAAGGCTTCGACGCCGACGGCGATCGACCGGGCGGAGAACGAACTGTGGAAGAAGAGCATGGATGCGATCGGCATCCGCGTCGAGTTCTTCACGCAGAAATGGCCGGAGCTCAACAAGATGTCGGAGGCGGGCCAGCTGCAGATGTGGGGGCTGTCGTGGATCAGCGCCGTCCCGGACCCGGAGCCTTTCTCTACGCCGCTGTACAGCAAGACGGTCGGCACGTCGAACGACGCACGCTTCCGCCTTCCGGCCTACGACCAGGCGTACGAGGCGGCGCTTCTGCTTCCCGACGGGCCTGAGCGCACCGCGCTCTATCGCAAGATGACCGAGCTCGTCCTGAACTATGCGCCGTGGATCCTCGGCATGAACCCCTATGACAACGTGATCACGCAGCCGTGGCTCAAGGGCTACAAGCAGAACCCGTACCTCCGGCACCAGTGGAAGTACTACGACGTAGCGCGGCGGTAAGTGACCAGTCGATCAATGCCCGTGCATGAACTCGCCTTTCGCCATCGCGAGATGGTGAGCCTGGTGATGCGAGCCGCTTACCATGATGCCGATGAAGCCCAGACCACGGATGTGCGCCACTTGCTCGGGATCGCTCGAGGTGACGGTCAGCTGTACCCCGTTGCCGATCGCTAGCGCCTTGGCGCTCCAGCCGTTGAGGCCGTCGATCTCCTTCGCGTGCTCCGGGACCATGCGCTGAATCGCAGCGAGCGTGCGGCCGCTCCCCGTCACCGTGACCTCGAAGCCGCCCTCGACCGGTCTTGCGACGGCCACCGCGTTGAGCGTCACGTCGTTCATGTCGATCAAGTGCTGGCGCAGCGCTTCCAGATCGACCTTCGACCAATCGGTCGCGGGATCGGCCTCGAGCGTGCGGACGACCTCCTGAATCGCGCCGAATGCGTCCTGGCCCGGCATCGTCAGAGAGGCGCCGCGCGGTCCTTGACCGTGCATGCCCGCCATCATCTGCTGGTGATGCCGCATCTTCTCCGGCGACATTGCGTCGGGGCCCGGCATCGAGTGATCCGGCATGGGCATGCCGGGACGGCTCATCGCCGGGGCCCCCCCAGGCTGACTTTCGGGAGGTGCGGCCTCCAGCGCCGGTACAACGGCCAGCGTCGCGGCCAGCGCAACCGCCGACGCCGCAGCGAGCATTGCGAACTTTTGTCCAAGGAAGGTCACGAACGTCTCCAAGAAAGGTTCTCTGCGTTCAGATTGCGCCTGAGATGTCCTCCGCGGATATGATTCAGATCATACGACGCTGATTTTGCGAAGCACGATGCCTGAGCGGCTCCGGCTGATGGCGCCCTCCCTCTCGAGCCTCGCCAGCGTGCGGTAGAGCGCTTCGTGGCTGAGCCCTATCTCGGCAGCGAGATCCATGAGCGTTCCTTCAGGACGGACCTTCCTCCCGGCAGGCCCTGCGCTCAGCGCGAGATGATGCAGCAGCCTCGCGCGCGCCGAGCGAATATTGCGCTCCTCGAGTCTGGCGCGAAGCAAGTGGATCTGCCCCGCGAGCAGGGCCATGAAGCGCTCGGCCAGCGCAGGGTCGGCGCGAAACGCCGCAAGCAGCTCGCGCTTTGGGTAGGCGCGCACGCGTGAGGCGGCCGCGGCCACCGCGTCGCAGTGATACGCGGCAGAGAACAGCGCGGCCTCGGCGAAGAGCTCTCCCGCGCGCGCGGTATGCAGCACCACGCGGTGGCTGTCGATCGTATGTCGGATCAGGCGCATGCTGCCGCGCTCGATCGCGAAGATCGCAAACGCCTTGTCGCCTTGCCGAAATAGTGGTTCGCCCGCCGCCAGCTCGCGCACGCGCGAGCGCGTGCGAATCCCGGCCGGAAGCCAGCCGAGCATCGAAGCTTGCCTTGCGCTAGCCGAGGAACTCACACAGGAGGCGGTGGAAATGGTGCGTGCCGCGCTCGCGCGTCGGCGAGTAGCGGCCGTGCCGGTAGAAGCGCGAGCGCACGCCGCGCTGCACGGCTTCCACCACCGCTTCGTCCTCCAGCTCGACCTCGTGCAGGGCGCCGCCCGCTCCCTGGCCGCGCTTCGCCTCGTCTGCCACGTACGCGCGGAACTCCACCCGCGTGCGATCGATCGCCTCGGGCACGACGCGATTGAGCGAGAGCCCCCAGGGGTAGAAGTTCAGCATCAGGTTCGGAAAGATCCACCAGTAGTACGCGCCGACTCGCCGCCCGTGGTCAGGAGCGCCGGGTGGCGGATCGAATCCCACCTCGGTCTCCTTCGCCAGTGCGAGCTGCAGGCTCGAGTAGCGGAAGAGCTCGTGCGCGTAGCTCGCGCAGTCGACCACCCTGCTCAAGCCGGGATGCACGAACGGAATGTGCAGTTCCTCGAGGTAGTTTTCCACGTACAGCGCCCAGTGCGCGCGCACGACATAGTCGCGGCTCGCGGCCGCGTCGGCCCGGAACCGCTGCACGGGCAGCCATTCGATACGCTGCCGCATGTCGCCGAGCAAAGCCTCGAGCCGCGCCGCGGGATCCACCGCGGCGAAGCCGTGCCCGGCCCATTCGGCGAAGGGAACGCGCGGCAGGTTGTCCGCAGCGGAAGGAAAGTTCTTCGCTTGCCCGAATTCGGGCATGAACGTCATGCGCCCGGCGAGGTCGAAGCGGCGCGAATGATAGCCGCAGCGGATCTGCTCGACTCCGTTGCGCGCCTCGGTCACCAGGATGTTGCCGCGGTGCGTGCAGACGTTGGACAGGCAGCGCAGCGTCCCTTCCCGGTCGCGCGAGAGGAGAAGCGGCTCGTCGATGAGCCCAGGCAGCAAGGCACGCGGCGAGAGCGAGCCGGCGGTAGCAACGTCCTCGAGGTCGCCGATCCATTGCCAGCTGCGGGCGAAGATGCGCTCGCGCGTCAGCGCGAAGCTCTCCTCGTCGCGGTAAAAGGCGCTGTCGATCGTCGAGGCGATCGCAATGTCGGGGTCGACGCGATAGCGCATGTGCGCATGCTACCAAAGCGGCGTAGACTTCCCCCGATGAGCAACGCGCTCCAACACCGCATACGGGCCCATCTGGAGCGGCGCCTCGGGGCGCTGAGCGACGAGGTCAGGCAGTATCCGACGCCGATCGCGCGCTGCGACGAGCAGCTCACCGCGCTGCTGGAGGCGCGAACCGAGGTGGCGCGATTGCTCTCGAGCGCGGACGACGGCGCGTTCGTCGAGGAATTCGCCCGCTACGCCGACCGTTGGGACGACTCCGAGGCGCGCCGCCTGCTCGCGTAGTTGCGCAAAGTGCGACGGCCGCTGTCACGCGAAGCGTTCTCGAAGTCTGGCGACATTCCCCACCGACTGCCTTCCGTCTAGCCAGTCCGCAACCAGGGCCCGAACGTCGTCCACGCGACCTGCGCTACGAGCGCCACGGCAATCGCGCCCAGCGCTAGGCGTAGCAGCCGCATGTACACTTCCGGGCCGATGCGCGACTGGACGCGCATGCCGGCGTAGACGGCGACTGCCGCCAGAGGCACGAGCGGCAACGAGGCGTAGAGCAGCCTCTGGCTCAGCGCGTCGCTTATCCCGAGCGCAAGCGCCTGCACCGTCTTGCCTGCGATGAAGCACATATTGAGCGTCTGGGTGAGCACGACCGGCGCGAGGCCCTGCGTCATCAGATAGATCACCAGCGGCGGCAGCGCCACGTTGACCGCTCCCGACAGCACGCCGGCCGCCGTGCCGAAGAAGAACGCGGCGAGATGAGGCCTGCGCTTGACCCACGACCAGTCGAGCCGTCCCCACCGCTCCTGCAGGAGGAACACGACGATCATCGCTGCGAGGAGTAATTGCAGCGGCTCGTGGCGCACGGTCAGCAGAAGGCGGGAGCCGAGCAGTGTGCCGATCACCACCCATGCCGCGAGCGGCCAGTAGCGACCGATGCTTTCGCGCCAGTTGCCGCCGCGCAGGATGCTGATGGTGTTCACGACGATGTTCGGCAGCACGGTCACCAGCACGGCGGTCTTGACGTCCGCGAGCAGCGCGACGAGCGGGGTGGAGATGAGCGGGAAGCCGAAACCGAGCGTCCCGTGGGCGAGCCCGGCCAGCGCGATGATGGCGGTCACCGTCGCCAACATCGCCGGCGAGAGGAGTTGCTCCGCGCCCGGGCTCATTCCGATCGTGCCCCGAGCGCGTCTTGCGGGCCGGCCTCCCCTGTCAAGTCAGCGGCCGCATGACGACCGCCTTGTAGGCGGGTCGCTCGGCCAGCGCATCGAACCAACGCTGTACGTGGGGCCGCGCCGGCCGCTCGATCGGCAGCGCCATCCAGCGCCAGATGCCGCAGCCGAGCGGAATGTCTCCGACCGTGAGGTCATCGCCGGCCACGAATGCGCTCGAAGCAAGCTGGCGGTCGAGGAGCTCGAGAACTTCCGCCGTCTTGAGGCGGGAGTCCTCCAGCGCGCGCGGATCGCGCTTGTCCGCCGGAGTGCGGACGAGTCCCAGGAAAAGAGGCCGGATCGCCGGCCAGAAAGTGGTCTGCTGCCAGTCCATCCAGCGGTCGGCGCTCGCTCGCGCGGCAGGATCATCCGGCCACAGGCGCCCGCGCGCATGCTTCGCCGCAAGATAGCGAACGATTGCGTTCGATTCCCAAAGCACGAATCCGTCGTCCTCGATGGTCGGCACCAGACCGTTGCCGTTGAGCTTGCGATACTCCGGGGTATTCACCACGCCGAACGCGCCGCCCGCGTCGACGCGATCGTAGGCGATGTGCGCCTCCTCGCAGCACCACAGAACTTTCTGGACGTTGACCGAGTTGTTCCTGCCCCAGATCTTGAGCATCGTTGGTGTTCTAGCGTCGTTGATAGGTACCGATCAGAGCTGCCTCGGCGAGGACGTGCCCTTGCATCGCCTTCTCCACGGCAGCCTTGTCGGGACGATTGAGATCGGGCAGCAGCGTATCGAGCGCGTAGAGCTTGTGGAAATAGCGGTGGCGTCCGACCGGAGGGCACGGCCCGCCGTATCGGGTGCGCTTCCAGTCGTTGATCCCTTCGCGCGTGCCGGCCGGCAATGCCGCTGACTTGACCGCCTCGGGCAGGCTGCTCGCGGTCGCGGGAATGTCGTAGAGCACCCAGTGCACCCACGTCATCTTCGGCGCGGCGGGGTCTGGCGCATCCGGGTCGTCGACGATGAGCACGAAACTCCTGGTCCTCGCGGGTGCGCCGCTCCATGCGAGCGGCGGCGAGATGTCCTTGCCTTCGCACGTGTACAGCGAGGGCATCGCCGCGTTGGCGGCGAAGGCGCTCGATGTGACAGTGAGGCCCATCGGCTTCTCCTCTGCAACGGCGGCGAGTGAACCAATGCACAACGCCGCACAAACTCCTCCGCACGCGGTCCGCACAGCCCTCGCGACGGCGGGCGAGGCCACTACGGCTTCGGAGCCACGGCGACGACTTCGAGCTGCTGCTTCTTCACCTGCTCCACCAGCGGTCCCGCGATCTTGAGAATTCGAGGTCCATGACTACGCTACCTCGCGGAGCGCCGGAGGGTCAAGCCCGGCACATCCGCAATCCTGTCGCCGTTTCGGGGCGTCAGGTCTCTTGCGTTCACGTCGCCAGCGCGATCTCCACTCGCCTGTTGTGCCGGCCCTCGCTGCGGATCTTCAACACGCGAATGCCTCCGATCTCGGCGATGTTGCGCACGTGGGTTCCTCCGCACGGCTGCAGATCGATGCCGGGGATTCGCAGCAGGCGCACGCGACCTGCGCCCCGCGGCGGCTTTACGCTCATCGTCTTCACCAGCTCGGGCCGGGCTTCGAGCTCCTCGTCCGTGATCCACTCGCTCGCCGTCTCGACGCCGCGGGCGATCAGCGCGTTCGTTTCGCTCTCGATCCGGCCGGCGTCGAGCGCGCTCATCTCGATGTCGAAATCGAGGCGTGCCTTGTCGGGCGCTATGTTGCCGCCGGTCACGGGCGCGACGACGACGCAGGACATGACGTGGAGGGCCGTATGCAGGCGCATGAGCGCATAGCGGCGCTCCCAATCGATGCCGAGCACGAGCTCCTCGCCCACTTCGAGGTGCCCTGCCGGCGTCGCGGCAACGTGCAGCACGGTATTGGGCGCATCACCCTTCCGCGTGTCGAGGATTTCGATGCGCTCTCCGCTCGGGCGCGCGAGCACTCCGCTGTCCCCCGGCTGGCCGCCGCCCAGCGGATAGAAGATCGTGCGATCGAGCTCGATTCCCCGCTCGTGCACGGCGACGACCCGGGCGCGAGCCTCCTTCAGGTAGGCGTCGTCCCGGAAGAGAAGTTCTGTGACCACGGCGCGACTTGACTGAACCCCAAGCCCGCTTATCTTAGCAGCGCTCGACACGGCGTAGACTGGGGAACAAAGCAGGCGCAAGAGGTCTCGTATAGCATGCGTGCGATCTGAAGCATCGGCTTCGGGACGATTGGACCTTTCAGCTACCACTGCCTCTCATCGATGAGCCACTGGTCGGACGAGCCGCGTTACGGGCACGAGGTCATTGCGCTGCCCGCCTTCTGGCCGGCCCTGGCACTCTCGCTCCTGCTTCATCTTGCGGTGCTGCTTCTGTGGCTGCCGCGAACGAACCTCTTGGCGTCCTGGGAAGACGACGACAAGCCTGCGAGCGAACGCCTTCAAGTGCGCATCGCGGCAGCGGCGCCCGTGTTGCCTGCGCCCACAGTCGCGCTGCCTCAAGTACGAATCCGGCAAGCGGAGCCGGCAAAGCATGCGCGGCCGCTGCCTGCGCAGCAACCGGCGATCTCTCAGGCTTCTCTGCCCGCGCCTTCCCCCCCTGCGGCGGCCTCCCAGGAACCGCCTGCGCCACCAACCGTGCCGCTCGAGATGGCCGTACTGGGCACGACGCCATTGCCGCGCGATCCCGCGGCGGGGGGTGACCTCTGGTCCTATATTCAGGCGAAGCGGCTTGAGCGTAGCCGGGCAGAAGCAGGGGCACCACCGCTTCCCAGCGATCGTGCACGTTTCGAGGACACGATCGCTGCCAATCTTCCCGCCCCAGGTACGGGCGTGGCTACCCGGGACACGAGGAGAGCCGGGGGCGTGTTCCAGATCAAGCGAATGGCCTACGACGACGCCGCTTTCGAATTCTACGGTTGGAACGCGAATATGCAGCGCCTGGCGCCGCAGCTCATCGAAGTTCGCCTGGGAAACAACAGCGACATGCGCATCGCGGTGGTGCGGCGGATGATTGCGCTCATTCGCGAGCAGACGAAGGACGACTTCGTTTGGAGATCGGTGAAGCACGACCGGGACTACACGCTGTCGGCCCGCCTCCCTGACAACGCGGCCCTGGAGGACTTCCTGATGCATGAATTCTTCGACGATCCGGTGGCCGCCCACTAGAGCGCGACCGGACCCCGCGCGCGGAAGGATCTATTTTCGCGTTATGCCCAGTGTCGCCGTCCTGGTGGCGCCTGAGTAGGTCGCGGATATCTTGACTGACGTCGTCGCGGGAACCCGTTGGGTCGTCACGATGAATGTCGCCGCGGTGGCGCCGGCGGGCACAACGACGGAAGCAGGCACTGACGCCACGCGCGCCCTGGAGCTGACGAGCGCAACGAGCGCGCCACCCGCAGGCGCCGGCGCCGTGAGCGTAACGGTTCCCGTGACGGTCTTGCCGCCCGTAACGGATGTCGGGCTCAGGCTCACCGCGGCGAGCGCAGCCGCCGCCTGTGGATTCACGGTGAAGGTAGCCGTCTTCGTGATTCCCGCGTAGGTTGCCGACAGAGACGTCAGCGTCTGGGTGGCGACGGCAAAGGTCGTGATGGCGAATGTGGCGGAGCTCGAACCGGCTGCAACCGTGACGCTCGCCGGCACGGATACGGCGGGGCTGGCGCTCGATAGGGCGACCGTCGCGCCGCTGGTCGGAGCAGCCGCCGTCAGCGCTACCGTTCCCGTCGCAGGCACGCCTCCGGTGACGGCATTCGGATTCGCGCTGATCGACGCAAGCGCGGGCGCGCCGCTCGCCGGCTTCCAGCCGAGCTGGATCACGTCGAAATCGCTCGCGGTGAGCAGCGAGAAGGCCGGGTTGAGGATGTCGTTATCCCAGCGGGTGTCGAACGTCCCGGTGATGTACATGTCGCTGCCGTTGTCCGCGACGATGAGTCCGTATTTCTGCATGGCGCGGAAGATCCTCTGCACGTTGGGGTCGGTCGTGCGCAGCGCTGGATCGAGCCCGTTCACGCTGGTCTTGAGCCGAAGCCGCGCGCCCATCGGGAGCGCACCGCTCGTAGAGCCCGCGCGATGCGAGGCGGGATAGACGTAGCCATTGGTCGAGCGCACCGTGACGCGGAAGGCGTGGCCGATGTCGGTCACGGCGGGATTCCACGCCTCGTCGTAGCGCACCAGCCCGGGAAGAATTGCGAGGCCTGCGGCGTCCGCGGACGTCCAGCCGTCCGGGCGGCGATTGTTGGTCTTCATGTCGAAGAAGGCCCCCGAGCCCGCGAGCCATTGCGAGTGCACGGTGTCGTAGTAGACGTTGTACAGCTCGTAGAGCGTGCGGTTGGTGCAGTCGATGATCAGGAGGTGCCTGTCCTCCTGACTGCGCTGATCGACATTGCCCGGCGTGCCGCCCTCGACCCAGTGCGGCTGGGTCGCCGCCTGTGCCGGGATGGGATAGAAAGGAAGGCCCTGGCCGGTCGAGTAGTCGACCCCGTCGCTCTCGTCCCAGTAGTAGAAGCTGACCGGGAGCTTGGCCTGAGTGCCGCCAACGATGACGTAGGGCATCCCGTAAATGTCGGTGCTGCCGGGAGAGACTTCGCCGCCAAAGTCCGGGTGCAGATGACGCGTGCCGCCGTTGTTGATGAACGCGATATAGCTCGCCGACGAGTTGTCGACGGGCGCCGCGGAGATGTCGGTATTCCACCAGTTGTCCGGCGGGAAGAGCGGCAGCGGAGCGGGAGGCGGCGCTCCTTCGACAGGGATCGAGGCCGGGCACTGAGCCACCGCACCCGAGGTTCCGAGAAGCCACCAGGTCAATGCGGTGACGATGCAGGCGATGGCGGAGCGCATGAAATAATCGGGTTTTGGTGGGGATCGGCCCGAGCCACGCTTTGCCGGCCGGCGTGGCCCGCGAGGGATATGCTGTTGGCATATTAACCCCCCACAATGCTCCCCGCAAGCGAGTGCTAGCTAAGATTCGACCGTGAATGGAAAATCCATGCAAATCAAAGCCCTTCTCTTCGACGTCTTCGGTACCCTCGTCGACTGGCGCACCTCGATTGCGCGCGAGGCGCGGACGATTCTGGCCGCGCGCGGCGCGGCGATCGATTGGCTCGCCTTCGCCGACGCCTGGCGCGCCGAGTACCAGCCGGCGATGGACGAGGTGCGTAGCGGGCGGCTTCCATTCACCAAGCTCGATGCGCTGCACCGGCGCAATCTCGACGCAGTCCTCCCCGCGTTCGGACTCGCCGAGCTCGACGAGGCCACGCGCGTCGCGATCAACCTTGCGTGGCACCGCCTCGACGCCTGGCCGGATGTGCCGGAGGGACTCTCCCGCCTGCGCGCCCGCTTTCGCATCGCTCCCTGCTCGAACGGGAACGTCTCGACGATGGTCGACCTCGCGCGCCGCAACGGCTTTCCTTGGGACGCGATCCTCGGAGCCGAGTACGCGCGCGACTACAAGCCGAAGCCGGTCGTCTATCTTTCCGCCGCGGCGGCGTTCGATTGCCTGCCCGCGGAGACGATGATGGTCGCAGCGCATTCCTACGACCTCGCAGCAGCTGCGGCGCTCGGCTTGCGCACCGCCTTCATCGCGCGCCCGGACGAGGACGGTCCGGGGAAGAGCGAGAGCCGGGCGAGCGTACCGGTCGATTTTTCAGCGCCGAGCCTCACGGCGCTTGCCGACCAGCTGCTGTCAAGGTGATCCCGGCGGGTCAGGCGAACGCGGGGCGCGCGGTGGAACGGCGCAGCAGGAAGAGCGCGATCGAGACGTTGATCAGGTTGAACACGATGCCGTTCACGAAAGCGGCGCGGTAGGAGCCCGTCAGGTCGAAGATGACGCCGGACATCCAGCCGCCGAGCGCCATTCCGAAGAGTGTGGCCGTGATCACAGCGCCGACTCGCGCGCCTGCCTCGCGCGAGGGAAAGAATTCGCGCACGATGATCGCGTAGGACGGCACGATACCGCCCTGGAACAGGCCGAACAGAGCGGAGATGATGTAGAGCGAGACGAGCCCGTTGAAAGGCAGGAAGAGCAGCAACGCGATCCCCTGCAGGCTCGAGCCGAGGAGCAGCGTCCGCAGCCCCCCGATGCGATCGCAGATGAATCCGAAGCTCACGCGGCTGACGATTCCGGCGGCAAGCATCAGCGAGAGCATCTCGGCGCCGCGGGCCGGCCCGTAGCCGAGGTCGCTGCAATAGGCGACCAGGTGCACCTGCGGCATCGACATCGCCACGCAGCAGCACAGCCCGGCCGCGACGAGGAGGACCTGCAATGCGCCGCTCGAGAGCCCGAGCGTGTGCACCGCGGCCGCTGGAGTCGCACGCGAACCGGAGAGCTCCAGCTCACGCGGCGGCGGTCGGCGCAGCAGCAGGGCGAGCGGCACCATCGTGGCGAGGCAGAACACGCCGATCCCGAAATAGGTGTCGCGCCAGCCGGCGGTCTGGATGAAGTGTTGCACGATGGGCGGCCAGACGGTGCCCGCAAGGTAATTGCCGCTCGCGAAGATGGCCACTGCGATGCCGCGTCGGCGGGCGAACCAGAGCGATACGTGCGCGAGCAGAGGTGCGAAAGTCGCGGCGCTGCCCGCGCCGATGAGCAACCCTTGCGCGAGGGTGTAGAGCCAGAGGCTGGGCGCCGCTCCCGCAGCCGTGTAGCCGAGCGTCATCGCGACCGTGCAGACGATGACCGGCACCATGATCCCGAAGCGGTCGGCGAGTCGGCCCATTACGATGCTCGACAGCCCGAAGCCGATCATGGTGAGCGTGTAGGGCAGCGATGCCTCTCCGCGCGCGACCGCGAATTCCATCTGCACGGCAGGCAGCGCGACTACGACCGACCACATACCCACACCGCCGATCGTCGACAGCGCGAGACTCACCACAAGGCGCAGCCACGCGTTCGCAGATTCAACCTGCCCCGGCGCGGACTTCAT
>Ga0335080_10006008_pt1 | contig 12540 bp, 10 predicted proteins | sample Lox_Sample_34_FD_206720 | JGI IMG/M metagenome (GOLD analysis project Ga0335080, IMG submission 206720) | Soil microbial communities from Loxahatchee National Wildlife Refuge, Florida, United States - Lox_Sample_3.4 | ecosystem: Environmental > Terrestrial > Soil > Wetlands | place: USA...
CTGTCAGGTTTTCAATGGTTTGGGGAGGGTTGTAATACAGGATGCGGTTGCAGCTTTCGCACTGCATCACGCGCTCACCGCGTTTGAGGTCCTGAAAGAATTGCAGCCGCAGCGCCATGTGACACTGCGCGCATCGGCCGTCAACGGCTTCCGCCACGGCGACGCCTCTGCGCATTTTGCGAACTCTCTCATAGGAGTTGAGCACGCCCGCTGAGATTTGCGACGAGATGGACTTGCGCTCGGCATGGAGCACGTCCAACTCAGCCTGATCTTTGGCCGTGCGCTCCCGCGCCTGTTGTTTCTCTGCTTCGACCTGCGCTTTCTCCTGTTTCAGCGCGCTTTCGGCAGCCTTGACGTTGCGCTCCAAAGGCTCGGACGCGCTCATCGATTCCAGAATCAGATCTTCGGCGCGGCGGATTTCCTTTTCGCAGTATTCGATTTCGTGCTGAAAGGCGCGGTACTGATCGTTGGTTTTCGCTTCCAGCATCTGATCCTTGAGCTTGGAAATCTTCTGCTGCTGCACCTGGATATCGGATTCGAAGCGTTTCCGATCCTTCTGGTTGGCGGCAAGCGCCGCGCGGTCCGCTTCCAGCTTGCGGTTGTGCGCCTCCAGCTTTTTCTCGATTTCAGCAATATGCTTGGGAAGCGAGGAAACTTCTTTTGTCAGTTCGGCGACCCGGTTATCAATATCTTGCAGCCGGATCGCCAACTTTAGGTCAGGCAGCATCCTTACTCAGATCTTAACACGGATGAATCCAAGGCGACGCGCTAAAGGCACAATTAATGCGCGCTTGGCGGACTCGATCTCCGGCAAATGGAACAACTTCGCGGTTCCGTAAAACACCAGGAGGCCGAGGGGAACGGAAATGGCGAGGTCCGCAATCCGGGCCAGTCGCGACAGGCCGGCCCAATGCCCGATCCAGTGGCTGGAGAGCGCGCAGACCGCCCCCATCAGCGCGGAGGCCGCACTAATCTTGAGAAAACTCCCGGTCAGGGCCCGGCCGTGGATTCCCCCGATTCTCCGCCGTATCACCTCGAACAGCACGATGGAGCTGAACAGCGCCACGATCGAAGTGGACAAGGCCAGCCCCGCATGCCCCAGGCCGGCCAGTTTCACCATCGTCGAAGCCGCGGCCGCATTGATCAGAATGGAAGCCAGGCTGACGAGCATGGGCGTGCGAGCATCGTTGAGAGCATACATGGCGGGCGCCAGCACCTTGATAGCGCCGTAGCCGGCTAACCCAATCGAATAACACGCCAATGCAAGCGCGGTCTGGTGTGTGTCGTAGGCGCGGAATCGCCCTCCTTGATAGACCGCCGCGATCATGCTGTCGCCCAGCACCGCCAGACCGATCGAGGAAGGGATGGTGAGGAAGAAGATCATGCCGACTGACTTTGCCAGCGTGCTGCGAAATTCCTTCATGTCGCCCACAGCGGCGCTGCGCGAGATTGAGGGCAAAGTGGCCGAGGCAATCGCCACGCCAAAAAGTCCCAACGGCAATTGCATGAAGCGGAACGCGTAGCCCAGCCAGCTCACCGGCCCGTTGATGACATGACCCGCGGCGTCGGTGATGCTGGAAGCGAAGTTGGTGTTCACCATGACGTTCACTTGAACCGACGCGTTGCCGACGATGGCGGGACCCATCAGTTGCATGATGTTGCGCAAACCGGGGTGGGAGAGGTTCACGCGCGGCCGGAACGAGAAACCCGAGCGAATCAAACTCGGAACTTGCCACAACAACTGCCACGCGCCGCCGATGACCACTCCGTACGCCATTCCCTCGATGGCGCTGAAGCCGAGACGCGGGCCCGCCAGAAATCCCAAAACCAGGCCGAAGCCGAGCGAGCCGATGTTGAAAAAGGTGGACGAGAGCGCCGGCACGCCAAACTGATTACACGCGTTCAGCACTCCCATGGCCTGCGCGGCCAGAGCCACCAGCAACAGAAAAGGAAACATCACGCGCGTGAGTTTGACAGACAGCGGAAACTTTCCGGGGACATCAGCAAATCCGGGTGCAAGCAGGTTGACCAACTGCGGGCTGAAGATTATCCCCAGCACACACATGCATCCAACCACAACGATGAGCGCCGTGGCTACGAGATCGGAAAGTTCGGCGGCTTCGCGCCTCCCCTTGGTCGTCAGGTACCGGGTGAAGATGGGAACGAAAGCCGAAGAAAGGGCACCCTCGGCGAACAAATCGCGCGTGAGGTTCGGGATGCGGAAACCGAGCAGAAACGCATCGTAGATCTCGCCGGCTCCGAACAGGCGCGCCATGGCAATCTCGCGAATGAGCCCCGTGATGCGGCTCAAAAAGATGGCCGCGGAAACCACGCCCGCCGAACGCACCACACTTTCGTGTTTCGATTCCGCGGATTTAGAGGCGGGTTCCACCGGACTCATGACTCAGTCCAATTGCCGTACTTCAACTTGATCGTAAACCCGCTTGGTCTGCTCGAGGTTGGCGAAGCTCATGCCGGGAAGCTGAGCGGAAGCGGTTCCGGCGGCCACACCCCAGCGAAGCGCGTCGCGGAAGTCGTTATTGCGCTCCATGGCCCAGGTATATGCGGCAGCCAGCGCGTCACCGGCGCCGATGGGAGCGATGGCATTGACTCGCGGCGGTATGGCTTCGATCATCTCGTGGTCGAAGGCCCCGACGGCGCCCCGGCTGCCCAGAGAAAGGATCACGCCTTCGGCGCCCATTTTCTGAATTCGCACGGCGGCATTGACGAAATGTGTCTGCGTCAGCAGCGCGGTGTTGAGCAGGCGCTCGGCTTCCTGCTGATTGGGAGTCACTACTGTCGGCCTGGCCTTGACTCCGGCCGCGAGGGCATCGCCGTCGGCATCGAGCAGCGTCTTTACACCCCGTTTGCGGGCCAGCGTGATGAGATGAGCATAGAAGCTCGCGGGCACACCCGGCGGCAGGCTGCCGCAGATCATGAGCCAGCTCGCCTGGTCCAGCTTTTCGCGCACCACCTTCTCGATGCTGGCCAGTTCCGCTTTGTCGAGGGTCCCGCCGAACTCGTTCAACTTGAGGGTGAGGCCTTGCGCATCCGTAATGATCAGGTTATGCCGCACGTCGTGGCGAACCGGGACCACCACCAGCTTGAACCCGCAGCCGATCAGGAATTCCTTGAAGCACGCCGCAGACTGGCTGCTGGCGGGCACGATGGCCATCGCCTTGCCACCGAATGACTGGATCACACACGCAGCGTTGATGCCTCGCCCGCCGGCGGACTCGCGGCTCGCCGTAATGTACGCCCGGTCTTCAAATACCAACCGCTCAACGGCTATGGTTCGATCGATAGCAGGATTTACGGTCAGTGTGATGATCAAGATCTCATTTTAGCGGAGTAGCGCGTTACAGCAGGCGATCCATGAATGGGAAAGTCGAGCCGAGAGGCGCGTAGCGGAACGATTATGCTCGGAGCCTGAAGCAATTGATTGAAAGCTAGCCGCTATCCGGAAGTTGCGCCAGAATGGCCACTATTGAGCGGCAAATGTCAGCGCGATTGTCGCCATTGCAGTGCCAGCCTGGGAAATCCATTGGTCGTGGTCGTGGGGGAAGCCGCTTTGGAAATAGGGCTGGAAGCCCAAGGCTCTCGTCGCCACGTGCCATTCGCCGGTCTTCTGTTGCGAGCGGAGCAGGTAGTCGACGCCTCGGCGGTAAGCGGGGTCGGAGGACGCAATTCCGGATTCGTGGAGCGCCCATAGGACCTCACCCGTCGCGTAGGCGTCCGAGCCGAGGTTGTCGGTTTGGCCCCAACCTCCGTCGGCGCGCTGTTTGGAGATCAGTTGTTGGATGCGATTCGGCGGTGCTTTGTGGCCGGCCCAGGTGATGCCGAGCAGTTGCATGCTGCGATCCTCGGTGGTGCGCGGTTCGGCTGCTTCGAGCCATTTTGCGGCCCGTTCGACGCGCTCATCGAATTCGGCTTGGCGGCCGGCGATGGGATAGAGACGAAGAACGCGAATCCCCTTGGCCGTATGCGAGAAACCGCCATCTTCCAAAGGTGGGCGCACGGTGCCGTAGTTTGGCCAATCGCCCTCTTTGCGCTGCAGGGCGGCGACGTGATGGACGAGCGAATCAGTCGAGAGTTTTGGAGCAAGTTTCGCGGCCGTTATCTGGAGGAGTGAATACTCCATGCCGTCGACTCCGGGCGGGGGATCCTGAATTTGAAAGAGCTGCTGCTCCATGGAGCCGCGCAGGGTGGCGGTGCTGCCGGCCTGACGGGCTTCGAGTTCATAGTCGGCCTTGATGGCTAGGGGCTTGGCGGCGGAAACGGCCATTCCGTTGAGATGGTCCGCGTGGCACGAGACGCAACCTCCCGTGTGGAGGAAGTTCGCAGCGGCGGGCTGGGATACGGCGAGCGCCCTGGCGATGGCTTCACGCGGAGTGTGGCCGGACGGCACTCCCGGCGCGCGGACTTCCGCCTTCGACGGTGACAGACCGAGCAACGAGAGAATGGCCGGATCCTGATAGCGGTGGGCCCATTCGAGTGCAGGTTCGCGGTCGGCGCCCTTGGCAAGCAAGAGTTGGACGACCTTTGGGTTGGCGTGATCGGTGGCTACGGCGAAGACCAGGGGTGTGGCATGGCGAACGTCTTTGGCGTTGACGTCGGCGCCGGCTTTGATTAGCGCTTCGACGGTTTCGTAGTTGCCCTGGGCCGCAGCCTCTTGCAAGGGTGTTAGGTGACCCAGCAGGAGCGGGCCGTTCTTGACGATTTCCGCGGTATCGCCGCTCTTTACATTGACCTGAGCGCCGTGCTCGAGGAGCAACTTGACCATCGCAGCGCTCCGGTCACCGTTTCCAGCGGCGTTGTGCAGCGGTGTATTACCGCCTTCGTCCACGTTGTTGACCTCAGCGCCCTTGGCGATGAGAAGACGAGCGACTTCGACATTATTCGAGCCTGCCGCTTGTGCGAGAACACTGTTGCGGCCTTTGTCGCGCGCGTTGACGTCGGCGCCCTTTCCAATCAGCAGGCGAGCGGCCTCGGTGGCGCCATCATAAGCAGCCGCGATCATTAGCGCGGAGCGGCCGAGTTTGGAACGGGCGTCGGCGTTGGCGCCTTTGGAGAGGAGCAAGCGGACCTTGGCGGCGTCGCCAGCGCACCACATGAGCGGCGTTGCGGCGAAGTCGTTCGCGGCATTTGGGTCAGCGCCGGCCTCGAGGAGCAGGCGCATACTTTCCAGGCTGCCGAGCGCGGCGGCATACATGAGGGGTGAGTTGCCGCGGGCGTCACGGGCTCTGGGACCGGGATCACGGATCAGCTTGCGCAGAGTGACGAGGTCGTTGTTGCGGATAGGTAGATAGAATGGACTGTTCTCGGCAGCGGAGCTGAGAGCGACGAGTGTCAAGGCTATCAGCGCGAAGCGTGTTTTCATATTCCCCTTCGAGTAGGCAGCGAGGATTGCCGTTTGGGCTTCCTGGTCACCCAGCGTCCTGTCAGTCTACACTGAATCGCGGCACTGGTGTCGCTTCATCCACGTTCTGCCGACCGCTCACCGCTCGAATGCCCAAAAAAGTGTAAATTGTACTCGTCGCGGTTTGCGAATCCACACCGGGCAAGCTGCGAGGAAAGGAAGCATCAACATGAAAACGCGAATCGGATTCCCGGCATTGACGTTGCTCGCTGGTTGCGCTTCGGGACTCGTGCTCGGGACATTCATCTTTGAGCGGCCTCCGCGGGTCGCGTTCGCCAAGGCTGCGGCGCAGGCGCAGGCCCCCAATGACGGCAAGCTCCGCATCATCATCTTCGGTGCGCATCCCGATGACGCGGAGTATCGCGGGGCGGGCGTGGCGATGAAATGGGCCAAAATGGGTCACCACGTCAAACTCGTCTCAGCCACGAACGGTGACATCGGTCACTGGCAAATGGCCGGAGGGCCGCTGGCGCAGCGCCGGAGGAAAGAGGTAATGGAGGTGGGCCGGCGGCTAGGCGTCACTACCGAAGTGGTGGACATCCATGACGGCGAGATCATCCCCACGGTTGAGAACCGTCGTATCATCACGCGCTTGATCCGCGAATGGAACGCCGACATGGTGATTGCGAACCGGCCCAACGACTATCACCCGGATCACCGCTATACCTCGATTCTGGTGCAGGACTCGGCATACATGGTCACGGTGCCGTTCTTCTGCCCCGACGTGCCGGCGCTCAAGAAGAACCCGGTCTTCCTCTATGCCTCCGATGGTTTCCAGCGGCCGAATCCCTTCCGGCCCGATGTCGCCGTGGCCATTGACGATGTTATCGAACCTACGCTGGATGCGCTGCTGGTGATGGAGTCCCAGATTCACGAAGGCGGTGCCAACGGCTACGCCGGGCTCTATCCGGAAGACCAGGCCGGCCGGGAGCGCCGCCGCGCCGAAGTTCGCCGCGAACTTGCCGCACGTTACGGCGGGTATGCGGACAACTACCGTGACGCCCTCGTCAAATTCTACGGCGACGAGCGCGGCCGGAAAGTTCATTACGCGCAAGCTTTCGAGGTCTGCGAGTACGGTCGTCAACCGTCGCAGGATGAGCTGCGGCAGATGTTTCCGTTTTGAGTCAGCCGATTGGGTGTATACTCCAGTTGGCTGATTGGGCGTCGCGGCCCCCGTGGGTTCGCCGCGTCGCCCGCAACTGGCGATGTTGATTCTCGATTCCCATGCTCTCGATCGGATTTCACACCGATGCGTTCAACTCCAGCTATTGGAGCTTCGAACAGTGCCTGGAGTGGGCGAATCGCCAGCGCCTGAACTACATTGAATGCGGCGCCATTGACGGCGTGAGCTGGATTCACGGGCTCGGCTATCAGCCGCACGTGGCGCTCTGGCAGGACCCGCTGCAACTGCGCCGCAAAATGGACGGTCTGGGGATCGCTTTTTCTCAAATCGATGCCGCGTTCCCGCTCTCCATCCCCGAAGGCGCGACGCTGGGGGTCGAATACATCCTCCACACGATTCGCTGGGCAAAACTCGCCGGCTGCCCGCGCGTGGATACTACTGACGATCGCTATGCACCCAAGGGAATGACCGAACGTGAGGCGCTCGACATGATGCGCGCCATCTATCGCCGGATCGTCCCCGTCGCCGAAGATTACCAGATCACAATCAACATTGAACCGCACGGCTATTTCACCACCAAGCCCGAGTGCATGGCCGAAATGCTCGCCTTCGTAGACTCGCCTAACCTGCGCATGAACATGGATACCGGCAACACCTTCATCGCCGGGCAGAACCCGGTGGCCTTCCTGCGCTCGTTCATTCATAAGGTAAACCACGTTCATATCAAAGATGTCAGTGAGAGCCTGGCCGCTGCCGCTCGCGGCGACCTCACCGGAATCGCCGTAAGCCACTGTGCGCTGGGCGACGGCATCAACTCGCAGAACATCATTCGCTCGGTCGACATGCTGGCGGCCGAAGGCTACGACGGCGTCCTGAGCATCGAGTGCGAGGGCCAGGGAGGACCGATGATCGAAAGAAGCCTCTCCTGGCTGCGCGGCGTCGTGGCTCAGGCGACGGCGCGGGCTGTGGAAGCATAGCTCGAGAGGTTTTTCATGCGGCTGGCGATAATCGCGGTCCTGATGATCCCCGCGCTGCACGCGGAGCGCGTGAAAACGCTAATCCTGACCGGGGAAAGCGACACTCAGTACCACGATTGGCGGGTGTCCACGCCATTTCTGCGAAGTCTTCTGGAACACACGGGCCGCTTCGATGTGAAGGTGGAGGAGCAGCCGTCAGGCATCACCGCGAACACTCTGCTGCCTTTCGACCTGCTGGTGCTCAACTACATGGGCCCGCGCTGGGGCGCGGAAACCGAGCACGCGGTGGAGGAATTCGTCCGCAGCGGCAAAGGCATGCTCTCGTTTCACGGCGTCACGTATGGTCCGCTTTATGGCATGAAGTACGACGACGCGGCGCAACGCTGGATGCCCGGACCTGATGCCGGTTGGCCGGCGTATGCCTCTCTGATCGGCGCGCGCTGGAAGCCCTCGAACATCGGGCATGGCAAGCGGCACGTTTTCCCGGTGAAGTGGACGAACCGTGATCATCCGATTAGTCAGGGGCTCGCCCCGGATTTCCTGGCGAACGATGAACTCTACCACCGCCTGGATCTGCTGCCCGCGACCCAGGTGCTGGCGACGGCCGTCAGCGATCCGGCGACCGGCGGCACCGGCAAGGAAGAGCCGATCATCTGGACCACGGCGTTCGACAAAGGCCGTTCGGTCCACATTACGCTCGGCCATGATCTTACGGCGATGTCTCAGCCCGGCTTTGTTGCCGCATTCGCGCGAGCGGCCGAGTGGGCTGCGACCGGTCAAGTGACTTTACCCGCTGCCATCCCGCTGTTCGCCCAGCAAAAGAATGGCGTCCGCGTGCTGGCTGTTACGGGCGGCCATCCGTACCCGGTCTCCTTTTACACGCTGTTCGAAGGGCAGGACGACATCGTTTGGTCGCACGCCACCTCGCCGCGAGAGGCATTTACGCCAGACCTGATGAGCCGCTTCGACGTGCTTGTTCTGCACGATATGTGGGAGGATCTCGAACCCGCCGCGCGAGAGTCCCTGCGCGCGTTTGTCGAGGCGGGCAAAGGCATCGTCTCCATTCACCATGCCATCGTCGACTACACCGCATGGCCCTGGTGGTGGCAGGAAGTGATTGGCGGCAAGTTCTTCGTCAAGGAACAGCCGGGCCACCCGGCAAGCGCGTACAAAGAAGGAGTCGACATAGTCGTGACACGGACGGAACTCGGGGCGTCGCACCCGGTCACCCGTGACGTCCCGCCGCTTGTCGTCAACGACGAAGCCTACCGGGGTATGTGGCATTCTCCTGAAATCAAGGTCCTCATGGAAACGGCGTTCCCGTTGAACGACCGGCCGGTGGTCTACGTCGGGCCGAATCCAAAGGCCCGCGTCGTCTACATCCAGTTGGGCCATAGCGATTCAACGATGCGGTACCCGGGGTATCGGAAACTGGTGCGCAACGCGATTCTATGGGGTGCGCGCCGCCTGAATTAATGGCGGAGACGAGGGAAGCTATGAGACCGAAACAGAGTTATGAGGCGGCGTCACGCCGCGATTTCCTGAAGGCCGCTGCGCCGGCAGTGATGCTTGGTGGCCTGGCTCTTCCCAATGTTCATGCGGCCGGCAGCGACGTGATTCGAGTCGGCGTGATCGGCTGCGGTGGCCGCGGTGAAGCTGCCGCTCAGAACGCCATGAATGCCGGCAAGGACGTGCGCATCGTCGCCATGGGGGATATCCTGCTCGATCGCATCCAGGAGAAGCGCACCGCGCTGAAGCTGAAGTATCCCGATCAAGTGGACGTTACCGACGAGCACTGCTTCACCGGCTTCGACGCTTACAAAAGCGTGATCGAGGCATCTGACGTCGTAATCATTGCCAACGCCGCGAAATTCCACGCGCTGCACGCGCGAACGGCCATCGAGGCCGGGAAACACGTCTTCGTCGAAAAGCCGCACGCCATCGACCCTGCCGGGATCAAGACTCTGCGTGCCGCCTGCGAGCTGGCAAAAACAAAAGGGCTATCCATGGTGTCGGGATTACAGAGCCGCTATCACCCCGGCTACATCGATGTCATGAACCGTGTGCACGACGGCGCCATCGGCGACATCGTCGCCATTCAAGAGACCTGGCTGCGCGAGCCTTATGTGCTTTACCCTCGCCGTCCGGGCATGAAGGAAGTGGAATACCAGGCCAGCAACCAATATCATTTCCACTGGCTCTCTGGTGACGACGTTCCGCAGACCTTGATTCACAATCTCGACCGGTCGAGCTGGGCGCTGCGCAACGCGGCGCCGGTCCGCTGCTACGGCATGGGCGGACGTTCCACTCTCCACGGCGAGATCTACGGCGACGTGTTTGATCATCACTCGGTGGTTTACGATTTTCCGAACGGCGTTCGTGTCTATGCGATGTGCCGGACGATCGACAACTGCTACAACGAGAATTCCAGCCTCATCCTGGGCACCAAAGGCCGCTGCGACCTGCTCCAGCTTCGCATCAGCGGCGAGACCACCTGGGAATCAGCAGAGGCGAAATCGAAGGCTAGCGCCTATGACCTGGAACACGTCGCGCTGTTCAACGGCATCCGCACCAGCAGGCCGGTCAACAACGGCGATTACATGGTCCGCAGCACGCAGATCGGCTTGATCGGGCAGTTCTCCTGCTACACCGGCAAGCAGGTCACGTGGGACGAATTTGAGAAATCGCAGTTCTACTACCCGCCCCTGCCTGAGAGCGTAACGGCAGATGTAGAGCCGCCAGTCAAGCCGGGCCCCGATGGGATCTATCCGGTGTTCGTGCCCGGCGTTACGACGCTGCTGTAGCGCGATCTAACTACAGGCGCGATGTTACTCTGAAATTTGCGCCCGCATCCCGGAGCCAGAGCTTACCTCGCGCTTGCTGCCGTCTGCTTTTTTTGGGGAACTACGTACCTTGGCATCCGCATGAGCCTCGAGACGTTTCCCCCGCTGGTGCTGATCTCCACGCGGTTCATCCTTTCTGGAGTCATCATGATCGCCGGCGCTCTGGCGCAAGGAGCCCGTTTACCCCGGGGCAGAGATCTGTGGAAGGCCGGGCTCAGCGGCATCTTGATTCTGAGCATCGGCAACGGCTGCCTGACTTTTGCCGAACTGCGCATTGCCAGCGGTCTGGCGAGCTTGATCATTACGCTTTCGCCGTTCTGGCTGGTAGGCATCGAGGCCATGGCGCCAGGTGGCGAGCGCCTGCACCCTCCCAGCATTCTCGGAATGATCGTCGGCTTCGCCGGGGCTGCGCTGCTGGTTTCGGGCGGTGTTGGTTCGGGCGGCTTCAGCCGCGCCGCGCTAGGCGGCTTTCTGATCCTGCAAGTGGGGATGATTTCCTGGTCGGCGGGCTCGATCTACCAGCGCAGGCAGCAGGTGGATGCGCACCCCATCGTGATCGGTGCGGTACAGCAGGTGTTCGCCGGCTTGGCCGCTCTGCCCGTGGCTTTTTGGGCGAGCAGCCATCACATTGCCTGGAGCGTCCGCGGAGTCTCGGCACTGTTCTACCTGGTTACGTTCGGTTCTATCGTCGGCTACAGCGCGTATGTATATGCGCTCGATCGCCTGCCCGTCGCCGTGGTGTCGATTTACCCGTACGTGAATTCAGTGGTTGCCGTCGCACTCGGATGGCTTTTTTACCGCGAGCCTTTCGGAGCCCGTGAGGCCGCCGCCATGCTTGTGATATTCATCGGCGTCGCGCTTGTCAAGTGGCAAAGCGGAAAAACGGCGTTGGCAAAGATGGAAGTGGAAGCGTAGCTATCCGACCGAAATCGTTCGGGTTTGGCGAAACTTTTGTTATGTTTCAACGTCTGAGGATATAGTATGCGGACCCTGATCAAAGACTCAAGAACCACTCTTGCGGCCGCATGCCTTCTTCTCTTCGCAATCTGCCTTGAGCTTCATTGGGATCCAGTCGCTACTCAGCGAGAACGAGCGACTGGGTCGTCACTGAGAAGCAGCTCAGTTGACGTTCACATGACGCTAAACCGCCTGCCGGCGGCGAAGCGTGGATTGGGTTCCGTCACGGATCGCCGCTTTGCGAGCACCGACCTGGCGCGGGCCGCCAAGACCGTGCCGCTGCAACTTCAACGTCTTGCGGAGACCGTGAACTACCCGGCGGCCTCTGCAAACAGCTTCCCAGAGAAGGGTCCCTTCTCCATCCGCCCGCCCCCCGCGTCATAAGCTTCTTCAAAATTCCTGGAAGTTATGTTGTTGCGGCGCATCAGTGTGCCTTGCCGGCGTGCGGGCCGTGCGCCTTTGAATCACTCAAATTCAATCTAAGGAGAAATTTAAAATGAAACTCGGAAATTTGTCGAAGGTAATGTGTCTGCTGGCGGCCTCCATGACAGCTGGATCGCTTCTTGCTGCACCGCCCGCAAGTAGACCGTGCGAAGGCGCCGCCCAGTCGGAAGACTGGAACTTCCCTGCGGAAGCCTCGCAGATCCTCAAGGAAATCCAGTCGAGAGCGGCCAGGCTGACAGACCACGCCCAAACATTGAAGTCCTATTCGCACTCGGGGATCAGCCGGGCGAGCCATGCCAGCCAATTGACGTCGGCGAAGGAACATATCAATGAAATTGGCGAGCGACTCGAAAGGCTTCAGGCGATCCATCACGTTGCCTTACCTTGGCAGCAGCAGGCCATCAATTCCATAGGTCCTGTGGCTGCTAACATGGCGACGCACACCGAAGCTGCCATTGAACACCTGAATGAAAACCCCAACCATCTTTGGGCCCCCGTGTACAAGGAGCACGTGAAGTCGCTAGCCGACCGGGCCGATGAGATGAAAAAGTCTGTCGACCTCCACCTGGAGATGGCCAGCACTCAGGAAAGGCTCGAAGAACTCCGTACAAAGCTGGCTGTGATTGGTTCTTAGAGCCAACTAGCAGCGGATCCAGAGCCTGTGCCCGGCGAGTTGGTCAGTGCATGACCACTGGCCGGGCGCGGGCGAAGGAATCGAAGCGTCAGATTTTTGGATAAAGTGATGCCGCCGTTGCTGTGTATCGATGGTGCGGTACC
>Ga0335080_10006009_pt1 | contig 12538 bp, 8 predicted proteins | sample Lox_Sample_34_FD_206720 | JGI IMG/M metagenome (GOLD analysis project Ga0335080, IMG submission 206720) | Soil microbial communities from Loxahatchee National Wildlife Refuge, Florida, United States - Lox_Sample_3.4 | ecosystem: Environmental > Terrestrial > Soil > Wetlands | place: USA: Florida...
CATGGAAGCCGCAGCCAATGGCCTCTTCTGGAACCTTGAAATCGTTCCAGGTTTTTGTTCGGCCGGAGTGCAGTTCCTCGAGGGCCTGCTCCGCAAAATAAAGCCCGCAGCATGCTGCGTAGACCTGAAAGTAGGTCCGCGCACGGTCGCGCTCGATGGCGTTACTCCACTTCGGAATCTTCCACTCGAACTCCACTTCGGGCAGGGAAGTGGTCTTGGGCAGATACATCTTGACGCTGTGTCCGGTGGACTTGATGTAGCCGGTATCGACCAGGCCTGCGAGAGCCGTTGCCCAGAGACGGGCGATGGGTCCTCCGCCCGTGTCGAGCGCGAGGTGATCGCCGGTGCGCTTGTCGAACCAGCGCGGCGACATGACCCACGTGTACTTGCCGCCGAAATCGCGTTTCTGCGGGCGCGGAATCGTCGTCTGGTTCCAAGGGTGGTGCTTGTCCACCGCATTGCCCAGCGGATCCTGCTTCACAAACGTTTCAGAGTTCTGCCAGTCGTCATAATAGGAACTGCCCAACAAGATGCGAATGTTCAGGTTGATGTCCACCAGATCGGTGGTCACCAGCTTGCCATCGACTACGACTCCGGGCGTGACGTACATCTTGCGACCCCACTCGGTCATATTTTTGTAGGTGTAGTCGCACGCGGCAGGATCATTGAACGATCCCCAGCAGCCCAGCAGAACGCGCCGCCGGCCCACTTCCTCATACCCTGGCAACGCTTCATAGAAGAAGTCGAAGATGTCGTCGTGCAGCGGTAGAACCTTCTTCATGAATTCCACGTACTTCATCAGCCGCACGATGTAGTCCGTGAAGAGTTGAATGGTCGGAACCGTGCCCACGCCGCCCGGATACAACGTGGAAGGATGCACGTGGCGGCCTTCCATCAGGCAGAACATCTCCCGCGTCATGCGGCTCATCTGCAGCGCTTCGCGGTAGAACGCGCCAGTAAACGGATTCAGGGCCGTCATGATGTCGGCGATGGTGCGGTACCCGTGTTGATTGGAGTGCGGAGCCAGCGTCGACTGCGCCTTGGCCCAGACTTTGGGGTTGGTTTCCTTCACCATCTGCTCGCAGAAGTCCACGCCGACCAGGTTGTCCTGAAAAATATTGTGATCGAACATGTACTCGGCCGCTTCTCCGAGATTGACGATCCATTCGGCCATCGCCGGAGGGCGCACTCCAAAAGCCATATTCTGCGCATACGTTGCGCAGGTGGCATGATTGTCGCCGCAGATGCCGCAGATGCGGCTGGTGATGAAGTGGGCGTCGCGCGGGTCTTTCCCCTTCATAAAAATGCTGTAGCCGCGGAAGATCGATGAAGTGCTGTGACACTCGGCCACCTGATGGTTGGCGAAGTCGATCTTGGTGAAGATCCCCAGGCTGCCGACGATCCGTGTAATCGGATCCCAGTTCATCTCAACCAGGTTTCTGCCCTTGGTTGCGGCCTCTTTGGTCGGTGCGGTAATCGTAGCCATTTCGATTCGCTCCTCTCTCGCGTCGATGGGTCTGCCGTCTAGTTAGTAGGATCGCGGGTGGTATCCCGTGGTGAGTTCCGCACGCGGATGCCGCCACTTAGGCTCTTTGTTGACCGTGGCTTGGGTTAGCGTGCGCAGCGCCGTGATGGCGCGCCCGTAAGCTCCCACAGCCGCGGAAGAAATCTTGGCGCCCGGCGGTTCATCCATAAACGGCATGAATTTGTCGGGGAAGCCTGGCATGGTGCAGCCAATGCAGATGCCTCCGACGTTGGGGCAACCGCCGATCCCGGCCATCCAGCCACGCTTGGGGACGTTGCAATTTACGACCGGGCCCCAGCAGCCGAGTTTCACAATGCATTTGGGTGAGCCATAGCTTTCGGCGAAATCGCCCTGTTCGTAGTAGCCGGCGCGATCACAGCCCTCGTGGACTGTCTTCCCGAATAGCCACGATGGTCGCAACTGCTCGTCGAGCGGAATCATGGGTGCGCGCCCGGCCACCTGATACAGCAAGTAGAGGACAGTTTCCATGAAATTGTCGGGCTGCACAGGGCATCCCGGAACATTTACGATCGGGAGCCCCGCCTTCGATGTCCAGTTCCACCCCAGATAGTCCGCGAGGCCCATCGCTCCGGTTGGATTTCCCTCCATGGCATGAATGCCGCCGTAGGTCGCGCAGGTTCCGCACGCGATGACGGCAGTTGCTTTGGGCGAGAGGCGGTCGATCCACTCGTTGGTCGTGATGGGTTGATTCGTCTTGGGATCGGTGCCCAGCGCCGCCCAATAGCCGTCCTTCTTGATCTTTTCGTTGGGGATGGACCCTTCCACCACCAGGACGAAAGGTTCGAGCCTGCCTTCTTCGGCAAGGTACCAGTACTTCAGGAAGTCATCGCCGTTCTCATAAGCAAGCACCGGATTGTGCAGGTGCACCTTCGGTAGTCCGGGGATGGCGCCCAGAAGCACATCTTCGATGCTGGGTTGTGTGGCCGCAGTAATTGAAACAGAATCGCCGTCACAGCCCAGCCCGGCTGTGATCCAGACTATGTGTACTTCGGAAACGGCCGGAGGATGCTGCGTGACTCGACCGTAAGGGACTGTCTCCGTTGCCATAGCTGGGTCTCCTTTCGAATCTCGGATACTTCGCAAACGTTTGCTTTCGCGCGCCGCCCTGATCTGCAGGCAGTCCGAATGGCACGCAGACCAATGAAGCGAAGGCCTGATGTTTGGAAAGATCCGCGCAAGCCCCCCACAAGCGCTTCGCGGAAATGTCGATAGCTAGGATCAATAAAATGGATGGCCCTCCACAAGCGGGCGCAGCCTCGTTTTTTGCTACCAGTTAGTCCCTACAGGAGAGTCGGGGATCTCCCGATATTGACTCGAGGCGTGTGAAAAAGGCCAAATAAGAATCATTCGCTGAAGGTAGATGCAGAGGAAGTGCTTCAGGCGCTCTTTTCGCTGATGCTCCATTGGATGGCGTGCTGCACCAGTTCACGGGCGCTGCGCAGCGACAGTTTTTCCTTGATGTGCGCCTGGTAGGATTCGACTGTCTTTACGCTGATGTGCAGTTCTTCCGCAATCTGGCGCGTGGAGTGGCCTTCGCCGATCAGGCGGAACACTTCGAGTTCCCGGTCTGTGAGGTCAGCGATCGAAGAAGGCCGGCCCGCACTCGGGCTCCCGATGTAACGCTGCAACATCCGGTTGGCGATGCGCTCGCTGACATAGATTTCATGGCTCAGAATGCGGCGCAAGGCTACCAAAACCTTCTCGGTAGCCTCCTGCTTCATGATGTAGCCTTGCGCGCCGGCGCGAAGGGCGCGCTCCGCATAGATCGATTCATCGTGCATGGAGAGGATGAGAACAGGTAGATCGGGATACCGCATGCGAACATTCTTTAGGAGATCGAGACCGTCGGGCCCACTCAGAGAAATGTCCACGACGAGGATGTCTGGTTTGGCCGTCGCGACCGCCTGCATGGCGGTCTGTGCATCTTCCGCTTCGCCGCAAACCATGAGATCGGACTCGCGGTTGATAAGCAACGCCAGCCCCTGGCGCACGATGGGATGATCGTCCACCACAAAGACCCGGCTCTTTTTCACTGCGCTTCCAGTCTGGTTCATTGCCTGTCCCCCGAGTTCATTCGCTGGCCGTGATTGGGAACCGACAGACGACTGCCGTTCCCCTTGGTTGCTCCCGCCGGACTTCCAGGTTTGCGCCGATCATGCCGGCACGATAGTTCATAATGTGCAGTCCCACGCCCGAATGCGGCGCGATTGGCCGGCTGATGCCCACCCCATCGTCTCTTATGATCAGGGTACCCTCTCGTTCGCCAGAAAAGAGGCGGATCAGGATGCTCGTCGCGTGACCGTGCTTGATGGCGTTGTTTACCGCCTCTTGAGCGATGTGGTACAGGTGGGTTGCCATCGGCGCGTCGTGAATCAGGACGGCTTCTTCACACTGGAAACGGCAGGCGATCCCGAACAGGTCTTCGATCTCGGTGGCATAGAGTCGCAGCGCAGACATCAGCCCGTGAGCGTCGGAGACTACGGGCAGCAATCCCCGCGACAATTCACGAGTCTTCAGGATCGCGTCGTTAACGAGTTGGACGATTTTGGCCGCGTCTGCGGCCTCCGGAATCTGCCTCTCGGCCAGCTTCTGCTCTTGCACCTTGGTCATGAAAGCGATGCCGGTGAGGTGCTGTCCGAGGCCATCGTGCAAGTCCTGTCCGATTCTGCGCTGCTCGCGTTCGCTGATCTCGAGGACAGTTTTCTCCAGGCGCTTGCGCTCGCTGATGTCGCGGATGGCGCTCGAAACCAGGACTCCCTCTTCGGTCTCCAGAGGGCTCAGACTGATTTCCACCGGAAACTCATGACCGTCTTTGTGCATGGCGTAGAGTTCCACGCCTGCTCCCATGGGCCTCACGCGAGGCTCCGCAAAGAAGTTTCTCCGGTGCGCGGGGTGGTTTCCGCGCAGGCGTTGCGGTACAAGCTTTTCGATTTCCTCACCGAGCAGTTCCTGCCGCGGATAGCCGAATAACTTCTCCACCTGAGCGTTGACCAGTACGATCCTTCCTTTTTGGTTGACCACGACTACCGCATCGGGCGCCGCTTCCAGCAGTCCCCGGAAGCGTGCCTGCGCCCGTTTCTGTACCGTGACATCAATCCCCGACGCGATCACATACATGGGTGTCTGTTTGGCGGCGGGCAGAACTGCAGCCGACCACGCGATGGTCCGTTGGCCTCCGTCGCGAGCCACCCACGAACTCTCATACTCGGTGCGCGACTGGGCATCGCAAATCTGCTGGAACATCGCCAGGAATTGTTCCTTCTGCTCGGGTATCAGGAATAAATCCCAAACGTGCTGTCCCCGCGCCTGCTCAAATGTTCGCCCGGTCATCTGCTCGCAAGCGCGATTGAACCGGACAATACGGCCTTCCCGATTGAGTACGACAACGAGAGCCCCGACGGTGTCGAGGATGGCGGACACGACATTGCGCTCGTCCTGCAGTTCCTCTTCCGTCCGCTTGAGATCCGTGATATCGAAAGCGATGCCGTGGATAAACCAGGGACGGCCGTCCGGATGGCGGATCATCTTCGCCTCGCAATGGAACCAGATGACGCGGCCGTCGCGCGCGATGACCCGGTACGCAGACCGCAACGGCTTGCCCGAGAGGAACATCTCCGAGGCCTCCAGGCTCCAGCGGTCTTTGTCGTCTGGATGGACCTGCCGGTACCACAGCACGGGATCCTCCAGCCATTCCGACTGCGAGAACCCCAGTGTTGCTTCGATCTGCGGGCTCACATAGGCCTCGCCGATTCCCCGATCGAGATAAGCCATGAACACGACTGCGGGAAGTTGCTCCACCAGCGCCCGGTACTTCGCTTCGACATTCGGGAGTTGCTCTTCGGTGATGGGGCCCTCGTCGAGCCGGTTGAAGAAATGGTGAAGAGCACCGAGCGAACCGACGATGTCTTGGTCTTTGGAATATGTGGCGGCCAGGTCCATCAGGATGGCCTCCGCGTCTTCCGGGGTGAGTGCTTTCTCGTCAGGAATGTGGGGCGTAACGTTATGAACTGCGCTATCGCCGATCTTCCAGAAGGTGCTCATTCGGTCAGATCTCCAAGTCCGCTCATGCCATCCGGAGCAATCACTCGTGGGTCGACTGGGTCCTCGCCCGGCTTCTCCAACTTGGCTCCTTGTTCAGGGACGCCTGTGTGAACCTGCGGAGCGCGTGGATCGCGCGGCCGTAGGTCTGCACTGCCTGAGAGGACAGCAACGAGCCCGGAGGTTGGTTCATGAAGGGCATGAATTTGTCGGGGAAGCCGGGCATCGTGCATCCGATGCAGATACCGCCCACGTTCGGACATCCTCCGATGCCACCCATCCATCCCCTCTTCCCGACGTTGCATTGCACGACTGGGCCCCAGCAGCCAAGTTTCACGATACAGAGCGGAGATCCATATTCTTCGGCAAATTCTCCCTGCTCGTAGTAGCCGCCTCGATCGCACCCTTCATGCAAAGTGCTGCCGAATAGCCAAGTGGGACGCAGCGCATCATCGAGCGGGATCATGGGCGCCCGCCCCGTCGCCATATAGAGAAGGTAAAGAATCGTCTCCATCATGTTGTCTGGTTGAACGGGACAACCGGGGACACAGACGATCGGAATCTCCGCCTTCGACTTCCATTTCCATCCGAGGTAGTCAGGCAATCCCATGCAGCCGGTCGGATTTCCCTCGATCGCGTGAATGCCGCCGTACGTGGCACAAGTTCCAGTTGCGATGATTGCCCATGCATGCGGGGCGAGCCGGTCGATCCACTCGCAAGTGGTAATCGGCTGGCCTGTCGCCGGATCGGTTCCGAACGAAGCCCAATATCCTTCGGCTTTGTTTCTTTCGTTCGGGATTGATCCCTCGACTACGAGAATGAAAGGTCTTTCCGATTTGCCGCCTGCGGCCTCGCGGAAAGGCCGAACGAACTCGTCTCCGTTCTCGTAGGCTAGGAAAGGGTTGTAGAACTTAACTTTGGGAATCCAGGGCAGGGCGCCCGTCACAATATCTTCGATGCTGGGTTGGGTGGCGCCTGTCATGGCGATGGTGTCTCCATCGCAGCCCAAGCCCGCAGTCATCCAGAGGATGTCGATTTCCTTGATTGCTGTAGCGCGATCCGATTCCTTGACTCGATGAATCGCAGGGTTCCCCATTGCGGTCGCTCCCCAGCGCGGACAGCGTGCGTATTTTAGCCCATTTCGAAGGCTCCGGCACTATTCGGCCGGCAACGAACCTGGCAGGCGCTCGTCTAGGGCCAGCGGTTGCGGTAGAGCGCGGGATCGACCTGCAGGGCCATCGCTTCCAGGTTCAAGTCGAGACCGAGAAAATTGCGGACGGTTTTCGCCGCGGCGATGGGATCGCTCAGGACTTTTCTGTATCCCATGCGGCAAACAGGGATGTCGTCTCTCCGCTCGAGCCACGCGATGACTTCTTTCATATGTTCGCGGAAGGCCGAAGTGAGCAACGCATGATCCACTGCCTGGCTGGAGCCGCGGCGCTTTAGCATTTCATCTTGCGACGCCAGAACCTCAGGCAGAGGACGCTCCATGAAAATGAGTTTGTAGTTCCTGCCCTTGGGAACCGACAAGAGAAGCTGAGTGATGACTTTTACCGCCTTGCCGTCAGCCTCGTCGATGCGATCGGGCTCTTTGGGCAGGAGTTTGATCGGCTCCCATTCGCAATAGCCGCGGGGATTGTCGATGTCGGGCTGACGTTCGTGATCGGTAAGCAGCGGCATTCCTCCGGCAGCCAGCATCTGCATCATGAGCGATGTTCCGGAACGCGGCAGGCCTGAGACTATGGTGATCACGGTTCGACTATAGTACCTTGCATCTGGGGCTCGCTGCGGCTAAGCCGCGGTGGACGCGGCGACGGGCGGAGCAACCGTCCAGGGTTTTCCGTCGAAATGACTGGGAAGCGCCAGGCCAAAGAGCTTCAGGACGGTGGGGGCAACATCGACGATGGCTGGTTTCTCTTCGGAGATCTTACGATTGCAAAAGAGTACACCCGGAACGAGCCGCGGATCGATGCAATGGTCGCCGCTCCAGGCTTTCAAGTTGTCTTCGAATATCTGGCCGGTGACTTTGCCCATTACCGAATCCCACGAGGCGCGGAATCCATCACCGTAACCCACGATCAGGTCGGGCGCATTATCGACATAGGGACCAGCGTAGACAGCGTCGCAGTCAAACACACCTGTGATTCCGGCCTTGCCCGACGAGGGATCCACGAGTCCGTCAAGCTTGCGTCGCAATTCGTCCTTCAAAGCTTCGGCGTCGGCGCCCGGTTCGATGATTCCCTCGCGTTCGCGTCCTTTTAGGTTCAGATAAAGGCCATTGAGGCCCATCGTGTACGCGCGGGTGCGGGACCAGTCCACGTCTTCGAACCAGTCGCCGCTTTCGGCCTTGCCTGATTTCAAAGCCAGATATCCGTTCTGGTGCAGCCACGCGTTCAGGTTGACGCAGCGGGCGAACGATTTGAAACCGTGGTCGGAGACGACCATCAGCAATGTCTTGTCGTCAATCTGCTTCATGACGCGGCCGATCAGTTCATCCATGCGGGTATAAAGATCCTGGATGACGCATGGACGCTGGTCGCGAGGCACATCGCGGGCGGCGGGATGGTCGTCGTCGAGGTAGCGCCAGAACATGTGCTGCACTCGGTCGGTGGTGTCGAAGACGCAGGCGCACAGGCCCTGCTGGGTTTTCTCAAGGGCGTCAAACAACATGCGCTCGCGATCATCGTGATTGGCATAGCACTGCGCGAGAAAGGCATCGTCGTCGAGCACGTGCTCGTTCAGAGCCCAGGTATCCTCAGCCAGACCAAGCGTCGCGTAAGGACCAAACAGCTTCGCCAGATAAATGGAGTACGTCACCGGATGCGAGATGGGCAGATCGGGCCGGCCGGGATCGATATTCACGGGCGTAACGTAAACCTCTGCCTCGGGAGCCAACTCCTTGAGATAAAAGCGGCAGATTCCGTGCGCGCTGAATCCCACGCCGGCTTTGAACTGCACCGGAATCCATTGCGAGTATTCGCCGACCTTCAATGTGAAGCTCTGTGAGTCAACGGTGATCCGGGCTTGCGCTTGAGTCTTATCGGGATGGATCTCGAACTTCACTCGCAGTTCCTCGCCGGATCCGGGTTCGAGGGGATGCTCTGGCCCTGGAACATAAGAACGAAACACGGAACCATCGCGGTCGATTGCGACCCGAACGCCACCCTCGCGAAACTTGTCGCCGCACTGGCGAGTCGTACACAAGCAGAACGTTCCCTGGCTCCCTTTCAAGTCAGGGACGCACATGCCGGAGAGCAGCACTCCGGGGAATTTCTCTGGAGGAAAGGTCACCGGAACGCGGATCACCGAGCAGAAAATTCCGGCGTCGCCCAGCCAGTGCCAGAAAGGGATGCCACGCCGCATGCCCTTGATGCGCGCGCCGCCAAGCGGCACCGTGTATTTGCCGATCTTCACGCTGCGCTTCGGCCCTTTGATCTCAGCCGACGAGAGGTAGGGAAGGTAGTTGCTCAAGTCGCGGGCAAGGAAGTCGTAGATATTATGTTTGCCCGGGTTCACTCCCGTCATGAACGTCGACCATGCGACCGGCGAAATGGCGGGGTAGGTAGTCCGCAGTTTGCGGAAGGTTCCCTGTTCGCGCAACTTCGCGAGATTCGGCAACTTGCCCTCGGCGATGAAGCGTTCGGTCAATTCCGGGTCCATGCCGTCGAATCCGAGAATCACAGCACGTTTGATCTGAGCATTGCCGTAGGCCTTGCGTCTTCGCAACAGCCGGAGCAACTGGCGGAATGGCCAAACGAAGAAGGCGTACACCGAATACAGGAACGCCACGAAGAGCGTCCAAAACGATGACAGCACAGCGAATCCGGCACCGGGCCCGGCGTAAGCGTGGCTCTGCAGTGGGCAGAGCACAACGATACCGAGGATCACAATCCAGAGTGCAATCCTCTTAGGTTCAGCCGACGATGTTCTATCGTGCCACTTCATATCTCAATTCCGAGAATACTCTTGAAAACGAATCCTGTAGCCAGCGACAGCACAAAGAATAGCCAGATCCAGCTCCATTCGAAACCAGCGAAAGCAATCTCGCGATCGGGATACTGCACGGCGATTGCGTCGACGAGCCTGTTCTCGGGGAGCGCTGGTTCCGCTGAATAGAAGAGGCGCTCCCAGAACTTTCCTCGCAAGCGTACTGGCGACAGGCGCGGCAGGCCCGGGCCCACCACTACACGCTTCGAAAATGTCTGGTCCGAAGCTTGCACCTTGACTTCGTAATTCCCGTCTCGCAGGGGAACAACTCTCCAGACAATTTCGTTTTCCGAGGGCACGTGAACCGGTGGCGAAGTTGTCGCGAGCCCATCCGGCAACTGCAGGGAAGCCTCATTCAGCGCCTCAGCGTCAGCTACATGAGCGCTGACGAGAAACGCGTGCCCTGATTCCAGCGGAGTCGATCCCAGATACCGGTCCAATTGCACAATCAAAAACGTGAGCGGAACGATGACAACCAGCAGAGGCATGAACGCGAGGCGAAGGTATCTTCCGGTCGCGATCAGGATGCGTCCATAAGACCGGATCACGACAGGGATCTGATCCTGAAAGAGCCGCAGTGCCAGCAGGTGCGCTTTCAGATGATCCTTGGCTACGCGGATTGCCGCCTGATCCGACGTGTAGCGGAACACCACGACCATCAGCAACCCGATGACGAGTGAGATGCCAATAACAATGAAGGATGGAACGTTGACTCCCAGAGAGCCCATAGGCGCAGAAAACAGTGAGGCCACTACTCGATGTACCCCAGCCCCTGTAGCCGCTTCTTGATGATTTCTTTCGAAGTCGAACCGCCTTCGCTGGGAGGAAGGACTTTATTCACTTCCTTCTCGAGAGCGTGCACGACGAATTCGTCCACCGACGAGTAGCCGCACGCTTCCGCGCACTGCTTCACTTTGTCCAGCAGTTCGCCTTCGATCTTCACTTTGTGAGAGCCGAACATCGATCTCCTGAGCCTTGTCGTTTAAGAGATTATCGTCCGCTTTGAGTCTGCAGCACGGACTGTCCAATCATACCCTTGCCTTTGGCAATTCCAAACTCCGTCAGGATGGTCGGCGCGATATCGGTCAAAGCTGGCGCCGTGGCAGCAATTTTCCGATTGCTGAGCAGCACTCCGGGAACCAGCGTGTAGTCCATGCAATGATCTCCGCTCCACGGATTAGTGTTGTCCTCGAGTTCATCCGGTGGGAAACTGCCCAAGATCGTTTTCCAACCGGCCCTATAGCCGCGGTTGTAGCCCACGAGCATGTCCGGCCCGGAATGAGAGTACGGCCCCTGGTACGCCTCGGCGGCGAAATCTATGCGAGTAATCACGGGGAGATTCGTCTTCGCATCTTTGATCGCGAGCAACTTGCTCCGAATCTCAGCCATCAGGCTGTCTGCCGCGGCGCCAGGTTCGACAATGCCATTCGTCTCGCGGCCGCGCAGGTTGAGGTAGAGCCCGTTCAACCCAAGACCATACGCTCGCGTCTGGCTCCAGTCGACATCGGCAAACGGTTCGTTCGAGCCCGGACTCGTTCCGCCCTTAAGTTTGATGTAGCCATGGTTCAGTAACCAGGTGTTCAGATTGAACGAGCGATTGTAGGGCGCGAATCCGTGGTCGGAAAGCACCAGCAAGGTCGTGTGGTCGTCGAGTTTCGGCAGTACTTCGCCGAGGACCTGGTCCATCTGCTCATAAAAGCTCTCGATGGCCGAGCCATTCTGCGCGGCGAGCGCGGCATCGTACTCCGGATGTTTCGGGTCCATCAGCCGCCAGAACATGTGCGAGTTCAGATCGAGGCTCGAAAAATAAAAGAAAAAGACGCCATTCTTAAACTTGGGAAACTCGGCGTCAAAAATGCGGCGATGCTCGGCGAGAACGGTGCGCGCTTGTTCCAGATACTCCTTGTCGTCGAGCATGCCGTCCGAAAGTGCTTTCGTGTCTTCGGCGATTCCCTGCGTGTGAAATTCTCCTGCTTCATCCTCCAGCAGGTGAGAATAGCTTGACGGAGTCGAAATCGGCAGCGCCGGATCGGCGGGGTCGATGTTGATCGGTGACACGTAGAGCTGAAATCGCGGATGCGTTTGCTTGAGATAGAAGCGGCACATGCCTTTCACATTTCCAAAGAACGGGATCAACTGGAACTCGACACGAACCCACTCGCTCCACTCGCCCTCGCGTAACACGAACTCCTTGCCCTGAACGGCAATCCTGGCCGCGGACTCCAGCGGATCGACTGCAACCGAAAAGGGCTCAGTTGCCGCTGGCGATCCTTTCTTGAAAGTGTTGTCGGGCCCGATCAGGTTGGCCATGACTTGCGAGTTCTCGACCTGCACTGGGATCACTTGCCCGCCTTCCACTGCACCGGGTACCGCCGTAGGATCGTCCGTGTAAAAAGAAAAAGTGCCATACGTACCGCGCAGGTCGGGAGTTCCCATGCCCGAGAGAGTGCTTCCCTTGGCTGGCACCGGAGGGAAGTTTGAAGGAATCCGAAAAATCGAATTAGGAATCTTATGCTCGTCCAGGATCTGCCAGAAAGCTTTGCCTTGCCTCAGTTGTTCAGCGCTACCGCCGCCCAGCGGAATCGTCCAGCTTCCCAGATGAATCGCGTGCTTCGGTCCCTCGACCCGCGAAGCAGAAAAATAGAGCGCCAACGTCTTTGGGTCGCGATGAATGAAATCGAAGATGCCGTGCCCGCCCGCGTTCATCCCCGTAATGAGGTTCGACCACGCGACCGGACTCTGCGGCGGGATGCTGGTGGTGAGCTCTCGGAAATCTCCCTGCGCGGCCAGTTTGGCGAAGTTTGGCATCTTGCCTTCGCGCATGAACTGCCGCAGCAGTTGGGGATCCATGCCGTCGATGCCCAGAATAATCACCCGCTGGTCGCTCCGCCACTTTGCGGGAGCCGACCGGCAAGACGGCAGCGTCACCGCCAGGAATAGAAAAAGGCAAGCGCACACTACCCGGGC
>Ga0335080_10006012_pt1 | contig 12536 bp, 11 predicted proteins | sample Lox_Sample_34_FD_206720 | JGI IMG/M metagenome (GOLD analysis project Ga0335080, IMG submission 206720) | Soil microbial communities from Loxahatchee National Wildlife Refuge, Florida, United States - Lox_Sample_3.4 | ecosystem: Environmental > Terrestrial > Soil > Wetlands | place: USA...
CGGGTTCGTGCCCGCTATGGAAGACGACTCCGTCTAGTTTCGCGGCTTGGCAACATCCCCTATATCGACCTCACCCTTAACGTCACCACGTCATCCACTTCCAGCAACTCCTTTTGCAGAAAGGGCTCTCCGTATTTCACGCCGATCAGTTGGCCCCAATGCCGCGCCAACAGGTCCATCCGGGCGTCCAATTCATCGATAGCCAGAAACACCTTTTGTTTCCGTTCGCTCGGAGCAGGGCGGAATTGCGAAGCGTACGCCAGGATCGCCTTGCGTCGCACCTCGTACTGCTTCGTAATATCCACCACAAAGCTGGCCGGCATGCCTTCGAACGAGGTTGCGTACAGAATCTTAAATGGACGGAACGGCTCGCCTTCCAGCGCCAACTGTTTCAGCCCCGCAAGAAAGCAGCCTTCATAACCCAGCGTCGACGCGTGGTAATGGTCTGGATGCCGCGCTTCCCAGTAAGGAAGAATCACGGTGTGCGGCCGCATCGCGCGAATGACGCTGGCCAATCGCAACTTGTGTTGGCGCGTAGGCTGGACGTCCGAGTCCGGCACCCCGAGATTTCCCCTCCATTTCGTCTGCAATATTTGGGCGGCTTTGGCGGACTCCTTCGCCCGAATCTCCGGAGTTCCGCGCGTTCCCATCTCTCCTTCGGTCAGATCCAGGATTCCAGTCTTGTAACCTCTCTGAGCCATTTTCAGGAGTGTGCCACCGCACGTCAGTTCCACATCGTCGGGATGTGCAGCAATTGCCAAAACGTCTAAATTCATCAGGCCCTCTCCGGATTTCGCGTGGATTGTAGCACCATCGGGAAATGCAGCGTTGCGCAAGGAATTGTCAGGGAGTACGAATGTACCCCTAAATTGGCCCTCTCGATTCATCGACCCCGACACTCTGAATTTCTATCCTAGGCAAACTACGGGGTACCACTGAGGCGCACTCGACTGCTCGGCATTCTCACTCTCTGCGCCCGGGATTCCCGGCCAGGCAATTCCAATTGAGGGCTGGTGCCTTTTTGAGTACGACGGTCACGCTCACCGACAAAACTCAAGCCATGGCTGGCTTGCGCGCTGCTGGCCGACAACAGGCCGCATTTTCCCCACCTGCCTCGGACTCCATCCGCGTTTCTGAGCTTTTATCCGCTCTTTCTTATGCGCTGGACCTTACCGAGGGCCGCGAGATGGGCCACTCCGTCCGGAGTTGTATCATCGGCATGCGCATTGCCCAGGAGATTGGCTTGCCTGAGACTGAGCAGGCCGACCTGTACTACACGCTTTTGCTGAAGGACGCCGGTTGCAGCAGCAATTCTTCCCGGTTACACCACATCCTGAATGCCGATGACCTGCGAGCCAAGGGCGACTTAAAAACCGTCGACTGGACGCGTGTCGGTTGGGAGAGCCTGCATTACGCCGTCACTCACGTGGCTACGTCGACTCCGTATCCCCAGAGAATCTGGAAGATGATCCAAGTAGCCGCCACCCAACAGCGCGATTCTTGCGAACTGGTAAAGATTCGCTGTGAACGCGGCTCTCAGATTGCGCGCAAGCTCGGTTTCTCTGAAAACGTTGCCGCGGGCGTTCACTGTCTCGACGAACACTGGAACGGCTCCGGCTATCCCAACGGCTTGCGGGCCGGCGAGATTCCCATCTTTTCGAATCTTGCGAACCTTGCGCAGACCCTGGAGGTATTTCTTCGGGCTCGCGGCAAGCAGGCCGCTCTGGAAGCCGCGCGTCGCCGCAGCGGCCGCTGGTTCAGCCCCGGGTTGGTGAAAGCGGTCATTTCCTTGTGCCGGCGCGGCCATCTTTGGCAAGACCTCGATAAGGACGATCTGCACTCCGAAGTTCTCGCCCTCGAACCCGCCGACCGCCGTCTTACCGCTGACGACGACACCATCAACAGTATCTGCCTGGCCTTCGCCGAAATTATCGACGCCAAGACTCCGTTTACCTACCAGCACTCCAACGGGGTTGCCGAAGCCGCGGTCGATATCGGCCGTTACTTCGGATTTGCTGACGCAGACCTGGTGCGTTTGCGCCGCGCCGGACTACTGCACGATATCGGCAAACTCGGCGTCTCCAACGCGATTCTCGAAAAGCCGGGAAAACTTGACGCCGACGAATTCGCCGCTGTTCGCAAGCATCCTTATTACTCCTACGAAATTCTGCGCCGCGTATCGGCCTTCGAGGATTTCAGCTACGACGCCGCCGCACATCACGAACGGCTCGATGGCAAAGGTTACTGGCGCGGCTTATCCGGAGAACAACTCTCGCTTTCCGCGCGCATCCTGGCCGTCGCCGACGTGTTCGACGCGCTGCGCGCGAAGCGCCCCTACCGCGACGCGCTTCCCCTGGAAAAAGTTTTCGGCATCATGCTCCAAGACGCTCCTCATGCTCTGGACTCCGCCTGCTTGGAAGCCTTGATGGAATCGAAAAGCAGTCTGCAGTCGTTACCGCAGTTCCCGGTCCCGCCAGCGGCCGGGTAATCCACACAGGAGTGTTTGAAATGAACGTCCGATCGCTCTGCCTGACCCTTGTGTCTCTTCTACTCGCCGGCGTAGCTTCCGCGCAAGACTTCTATATGAACACTTCCAGCGCACGCTCCGCCGGTCTCGGTGGCATCTACGTGGCCTCTTCCACCGATGCTCTCGATGCCCTGGCCACTAATCCCGCGGGAATCGCGTTTCTTACCGGGCGTAATTTGAATCTCGCCCTCGACACCGTTTTTGCTCGCGGCTCCTTCTCCGATACCGTGAATACGGACGCGCCCCTGCGTACATCCCCCGGAGTGATTCCCTTCGGTGCCTTCGGTATGCCGATCGGCCATTCCCGCTTCAGCTTTGCCGTGGGCGCTACTCCCGAATTGCTCTCCACTGCCAATTGGCAGTACGTCGACGCTCCCGGGACGGCTGGCGCCACGTACGGCCTGCAGCAGCAGAAGTCCGCGATCAACGCCTTGCGCTTTTCCGGCGGGCTCAGCTTTGCCGTAAATTCCAAACTCTGGCTGGGTGCCACCGTCGGCGCAGACTACAACACCAACACGCTCCACGCACCCTACATTTTCCAGTCGCAACCGCAACTCGCCGGGCTAAAGACACTTCTCGATCTTCATACCAGTGGCGTCGGCTGGAACGGCAGTGTCGGCGCCATCGCTCACCCGTCGCGCTCGCTCGAACTCGGCTTGGCGTGGAAATCGCGCACGGTGATCAACAGCACCGGTTCCGCCACAGGCGATGCTTACGCGCAATTCGCCGCTCTCGGCGTCGACGCCCCCTCAAACTGGACGTACAACGCTGGCGTGCAAAACGTTTTGCCGCAATCGCTACTGGCCAGCGCTGCGTGGCAGGCCAATTCTCACTGGCTGTTCGCCTTTCAGGCCGATTGGATCAACTGGAAGGAAGCTTTCGTCGATCTGCCCGTAAATCTCACCGACGGCACCAACGCGGTCATCAACTCCATCGTCGGTTCCACCTCGATGCAAGATGGCATTCCTCTTCACTGGAAGGATCAATATGCGTTCCACTTCGGCGCCGAGCGCAGCCTGACCGAAAACACTACGCTTCGCGCCGGATTCGCTCACGCCAACAGCCCGGTTCCCAGTTCTACGCTTACGCCGCTGACCGCCGCGATCCTCTCCAACGAAATTTCCACGGGACTCACTTGGCGTCACGGCAAATCGCGTTATGAAGCTGCTTACGGCTTCCGCCCCACCGCCAGTCAGAGCGTGGCGCAAAGCTCTTTGCTTGCCGGTGAATATGACAGCAGTTCCGTTCATGTGGGCACACAGTCGCTCATACTAACCTACTCGTTGCAATTTTAACTACCGGCCACCTTTGCTGCCCGGCGGCAATTTCGGTAGCGGATGTGCTACCTTTGCCGCATGTCAGGCGAAATGAAACTGCATGGCCGAGTCGCGCTGGTTACCGGCGCGGCTAAGCGGCTCGGCCGCCATGTTGCGCTTCGGTTAGCTGCGGAAGGCGCGGACGTCGCCGTCCACTATGGCAAATCCGCCGTGGAAGCCCAGCAACTTGTCGCAGAAATGGAAAAGCTGGCACGGCGCTCTCACGCCTTTTCGGCCGAACTCACCAGCGTCCGCGAAATCGAAACACTCGTCTCGAACGTGGCGGCTTATTTCGGCCGGTTAGACGTCCTGGTCAACACTGCTGCCAATTTTCTGGAGACGCAATTCGGCGCCACCACCGAAGCCACCTGGGACGCCTCGCTCGACACCAATCTCCGGGCCCCGTTCTTCCTCTCGCAGGCGGCGGCTCCGCATCTTCGAACCTCGGGGCACGGCGTCATCGTCAATTTTGCGGACATTGGAGGCCTGCTCGGCTGGACCGACTTTCTGCCTCACTCCATTTCCAAAGCTGGGATCATCATGATGACGCGCGGGATGGCCAAGGCTCTCGCCCCGGACGTCCGCGTCAACGCCATTGCCCCCGGTACAATCTCCATGCCTGGAGATCCCCCGGAGTGGCAGGAAGACTATATCCGGCGCGCCCCCTTGCACCGCACAGGACGCCCTGACGAAATAGCAGACGCGGTGATGTACCTGATTTCGGCGGAGTTCCTTACCGGACACACTTTAGTTCTCGATGGCGGCCGGACGTTATGAAGCTTTGCGCGTATCGGAACTTCCGATGAACTGTATCAGTAAAATCTCTGATCTCCTTTGTGCGCTCTTTGCTTCGGAGGTGTATTCTTATAAATTGTGCATATCGCTCGTATGCGTGCCGTTTATCGTATATCTGTGACCCGCACGGAAGGAAGGGCTTAGGCCTCATGGACCAGGAAACATTCGCTCCCCGTCACGTCGAGGACGTGGAAATTCAAGAGTGGCTCGAATCGCTCGATTCCGTGCTGCTCTCCAGCGGCACAGACGTCGCCCGTGAAATTCTGGAACGCTTGCGCGCCCACGCTACCGTCAGTGGCATCGACCTTCCGTTCACCGCAAACACTCCTTATGCCAACACCATTCCCGCCCGCCTCGAGCCGCTTTTCCCCGGCGACCAGCAACTCGAGCGTCGCATCAAGTCCCTGATTCGTTGGAACGCCTTGGCCATGGTGGTGCGCGCCAACCGTATGGAGCACAACATCGGCGGGCACATCTCCACATACGCCTCCGCTGCAACTCTTTACGAAGTGGGTTTCAATCATTTCTTTCGCGCACGCTCGGAGAATTTCGAAGGCGACACCGTCTATTTCCAGGGGCACGCGGCTCCCGGGATTTATGCGCGCGCATTTCTCGAGGGGCGCCTCAGTGTGGAGCAGGTTGAAAATTTTCGCCGGGAATTGAAGCCCGGCGGCGGTCTTTCCTCGTACCCGCATCCTTGGCTGATGCCCGACTTCTGGGAGTTTCCCACCGTCTCCATGGGCCTTGGCCCGCTGATGGCGATATATCAGGCGCGCTTCAATCGCTATTTGGAGAATCGCGGGCTCAAGCCGGCGACGGACGCGAAGGTCTGGGCCTTTTTGGGTGATGGCGAAACGGACGAACCGGAATCACTCGGCGCCATCACTTTGGCTTCGCGGGAAAAGCTCGACAATCTGATTTTTGTAATCAACTGTAATTTGCAGCGGTTGGATGGGCCTGTTCGCGGCAACGGTCAGATTATCCAGGAACTCGAGTCCGCGTTCCGCGGCGCGCGATGGAACGTCATCAAGGTTCTGTGGGGCTCGGAATGGGATCCGATTCTCGAACGCGATTCGGAAGGCCTTCTGGTCAAGCGCATGGGGGAGATGGTCGACGGTGAATACCAGAAGCTGGTGGTCTCTTCCGGCGATTACATCCGCCAGTTTTTCTTCGGCAGCGATCCGCGGTTGTTGAAGCTTGTGGAACCCCTGCCTGACGAGGCCCTTCGCCGCTTACGGCTGGGCGGTCATGATCCACGCAAGGTTTACGCCGCGTACAAAGCGGCTTTCGAGCACAAGGGCGGACCCACGGTCATTCTGGCGCGCACCATCAAGGGTTACGGTCTCGGCGAAGCCGGCGAGGGCAAGAATGTCACTCACCAGCAGAAGAAGCTGAACGAAGACGAGCTTCGCGAATTTCGCTCGCGCTTTGGCATTCCCCTCAGCGATGACGACATCAGCGAAGTGCCGTTTTATCGCCCCGGCGAGGACAGCGAGGAAATCCGCTATCTGCGCAGCCGCCGCGAAGCGTTGGGCGGTTACATGCCGCAGCGCAGAGTGCGCTCCCAGCCCGTCGCCGGCGACCACGACGAGCTTTTCCGCGAATTTCACGACGGCAGCGATGGGCGCGAAGTTTCCACCACCATGGCGTTCGTCGCCATGCTTCGCAAAATGCTGAAGGATCCCGAAATCGGTAAGTTGATTGTGCCTATCGTTCCGGACGAAGCCCGCACCTTCGGTATGGAGTCGCTGTTCCGCACCGTCGGCATTTATTCCAGCGTGGGGCAAAAATACGAGCCGGTTGACGTGAATACCCTGCTTTATTACAAGGAAGCCAAGGACGGACAGATTCTGGAGGAGGGAATTACCGAGGCGGGGTCCATGGCGTCCTTCATTGCCGGGGGCACCGCGTATTCCACTCACGGGATCAACACCATCCCGTTTTTCATTTACTACTCGATGTTCGGATTCCAGCGCATCGCCGATTTCATTTGGGCCGCTGCGGACATGCGCACCCGCGGATTCCTGCTGGGCGGCACTTCTGGACGCACCACGCTTTCCGGTGAAGGCCTGCAGCATCAGGACGGCAACAGTCACGTCCTCGCGCTCCCGATCCCCAATCTTCTGGCCTACGATCCGGCGTATGCCTACGAGATCTCCGTCATCATTCAGGACGGTATCCGCCGCATGTACAAGGAAGGCGAGAACATCTTCTACTACATCACGGTGATGAACGAGCCTTACGCTATGCCGGCGATGCCCAAGGGTTGCGAAGAGGGCATTCTCAAAGGCATGTACAAGGTTCATGCGGCAATGAACAAAAAATCCAAACTGCGCGCGCAGATTCTCGGTAGCGGCGCGATCCTGAACGAAGCGCTGCACGCTGCTGAAATCCTGGAGAAAAATTATGGCGTGGCGGCGGATGTGTGGAGCGTCACCAGCTATAAATGCCTGTACACAGACGCCATCGAAACCGAGCGTTGGAATCGTCTGCATCCGGATGAGACTCCCCATGTTCCTTATGTGGCGCAGTGCCTCGGCGAGGAGCAAGGAGTGTTCGTGGCCGCCTCGGATTACCTGAAGGTCCTGCCGGCGATGGTTTCCAAGTGGGTTCCGCGCCGCATCGCCACGCTCGGCACCGACGGTTTCGGCCGCAGCGAAGGCCGCGAATCCTTGCGCGACTTCTTCGAAGTGGACGCGCGCTTCATCACCATCGCCACCCTGCACGAATTGGCTCAGGATGGCCTGGTGGGCGAAGCCACGGTTCAAAATGCCATCAAGGATCTGAGCATCAACGCCGACAAACCCAACCCGCTTAAGGTGTGACGGCGAGAATCTCGGCGGCCTTGATTTTTCCTGTCGCCAGGTGCGCAATCAGTTCGCGATTGGCTGCAAGAAAATCGTATTGTGCTAGTTCCTTCGGCAGTACCCAGGCCACCTGCTCGAAGCAGCGCGGCGTCAGTTCTCCGTCAGCGATTTGGGCGGCGAAGAAGTGGATCTCCAACTCTTCCGGATAATTCGCATACTGATGCCGCACCAGTGCGATCTCGCGGCTCTTTTCCAAAGTTGCTCCTAATTCCTCTTTCAATTCCCGGGCCAGTGCTTCTTCCAGGGTTTCGCCCTCGCGCACCTTGCCCCCGGCAAATTCCCACTTCAGCGCAGACGAATCGTCTTTCCGCCGCTGCCCAATCAGCAGTCGCCGGTCTCCCCTCTCGATCACTGCCGCCACCACGCGCCTCATGCGTGCCCCCATCTGTCCCGCGAATGCAGCGGCTGAGTATAATGCAGTTGGACCATGTTCAGCCCGACGGTTCTCGATCACTTCCAGAATCCCCGCAACGCCGGGGAACTCCCGGACGCCAACATTAGCATCGAAGTCAGCAATCCTGTGTGCGGGGACACTCTGCATCTCGCTGCCGTTGTTGACGGCAAGACCGTCCGCGCGGTTCGTTTCCTTTGCCGCGGCTGTACCGCCTCGATTGCGGCGGCGTCGTTACTTACGGAATTACTTCAGGGAAGGGAACTCGACGAGCGTCAACAACTCACTCCACACGCTCTTGCTGCACACTTGGGTGGCTTACCCGCGGCATCATTTCATGCGGCCCAACTCGCTTGCGACGCGTTACACGCGTTGTTGCGCGAAGCCGGCAATCGGGGCTAGGTCGACCCCATCATCCGCACATAGGCCGCCGGATCGTTCAGATTCACCACGCAACCTTCTTCCATGGTGATGTACTCACTGACTTCTGCGGCATGCGCCCAAACTACACTGCGGGCTCCTAACTCCAGGGGCGCATTCAGCAGCTCGTCATACAGTGCGGCAGAAAAAATCACCGGGTGGCCGCGACGCCCCTCAAACACCGGCACCACTACCGGAGCGCGCGTCGCATAAAACTGGTCCACCAGCCCGCCTACCAAGGTCTGGCTGATCAACGGATGGTCGACGAGCAACAACAGCATCCCGTCGGTCCCAGCCGGCAAACTGCGCAAAGCCGCTTGAATGGAAGACAATTGCCCCTTCTCCCAATTCTCGTTGATCACTACTTCCTCTGGGCGCAGTGCAACTTCCTTCTCGATATTCGCCGCATGCGCGCCTAATACCACCCGGCGCACTGCAACCTTCGGATGTTTGGTGATGTCCAGCAGATGTTCCAGGAAGGGCCGGCCTTGGAAGGGAAGAAGCGCCTTCGGCGAGCCCATACGCCGGGATGCTCCTCCCGAAAGGATGACCGCGGCTAGCATCGATTTCCCCTGTGCCCGTTGGACTCGCGCTAATCCTCGACGGCGCTGCTCGCTTCTAACTTCAGCTTTTTGTGAGCCACCGATTCGACATTGCGGCGAACCGCAATCAATTCGGCCACAATGCTGATGGCGATCTCTTCGGGCGAGAGTGCGCCAATTTCCATTCCCATCGGCGCGAACACGCGTTCGAACTCCTCTATACGGTATCCCTCTTTTTCCAGTGCTTTATATACGCTGATTACCTTACGCTTGCTGCCAATCATGCCCACATAGCGCGCCCGGGTTCGCACCGCCCAGGCCAGCACGCGCATGTCTTCCTTGTGTCCACGGGTCACGATCACTAGGTAGCTGGACCCGTTCGGCTGGAGTTTCTCAAACGCACCTTCGAAGCTTGTGTGGACCTCTTGCGCCATCGGAAAGCGCTCTTTATTCGCAAATGCCTCGCGGTCGTCAATGATGGCCACGCCAAATCCGGCGGACTGCGCAGCTTTCGCGACGGCCATCGAAACATGTCCCCCACCGAACAAGTACACCACCGGCTGCGGCAGAATCGGTTCGACAAACACCTCCAGCGTTCCTCCGCAGATCAGCCCGTTGTCGTAAGTCGCTTCGTGATTCAGGTGAAAAACCATCTTGCGTGGCGCTTCCTTCTGCATCACTTCCTTCGCCGCGGCCCACACGTCCGCTTCGACGCAGCCACCGCCGATGGTCCCGGCGATCGAGCCGTCCTCGCGCACGAGCATCCGCGAACTCTCAAAGCTCGGAATCGAGCCATTGGTGTGCACAATCGTGGCCAGCGCGCCCCGCTGGCCCGCCCGGCGCATGCGCACAATTTCTTCGAACAGGTCCATGCCCTCAGCCTACGGCCCGTCCTGCACCGTGTCAATTCGCAGGCTCTGGACACACCGGGCCCCTTTGGCGTACGTTCTTCCTCAGGAACAGCTCCGACAGACGCCTCCAACATATCGTGATACGATATATCTGCCAACTGCTCTTCGTTCTCGTTCTTCCTAGGAGGTCTCCATGAAAGCGATCGTGTTCCACAAGCACGGCGACCCCAGCGTTCTCCATTACACTGATGTTCCCGAACCGCACCTCCGCCACAATGAAGTTCTGGTCCGCGTTCACGCCTGCGCCCTCAATCATCTCGACTTGTGGGTGCGCCGCGGTCTCCCCGGCATCGTTATCCCCCTTCCCCACATTCCCGGCAGCGACATTGCGGGAGAAGTGGTCAAGATCGGCCCGGAAGTCCATACCGTGCACGTAGGACAGAAGGTCGTTCTCGCCCCTGGTGTGACCTGTGGCAAATGTGCCGCTTGTCTTGCCGGCAACGATAACTTCTGCCGGGACTACACCAACCTTGGTTTCATGGTCGATGGCGGCTGCGCAGAGTACGTCCGCTGCCCCGACGTGAATTGTTTCCCCTTTCCCGAGAATCTGGATTGGGTGCACGCCGCAGCGGTTCCCCTTGTCTTTCTTACCGCCTGGCACATGCTCGTCACCCGCGCGAACCTCCAGCCTGGCGAGACTGTCCTCGTCCTGGCGGCCGGCAGCGGCGTTGGCGGCGCCGCCATTCAGGTTGCAAAATTCCTGGGCGCTCATGTGATCGCCACCGCCGGGAACGACGAAAAACTCGCCAAGGCCAAGCAACTTGGTGCGGAGGAGGCCATCCATCATGGGATCATGCCCATCGCCAAAGAGGTCCGGCGCCTGACAAACAATCGTGGCGTCAACGTTGTTTTCGAACACGTTGGTGCCTCCACGTGGGACGACAGCGTCAAAAGCCTTGCCAACGGCGGACGCTTGGTCACTTGCGGAGCCACTACCGGTCACGATGCGAAGATCGATCTCCGCTTCCTATTCACCCGCCAGCTTTCGATTCTCGGCTCCTACATGGGTACGAAGAACGAATTTCGCACGGTCCTCAAGCTTGTTGCCCAGGGACGCCTCACTCCCGTCATCGACAAGGTCTGGCCCCTGCACGACTGCATCGCGGCCCACAATTACCTGGAGCAAGGCAAGCAATTCGGCAAACTGGTGTTGACGGTTCCGTAGTAGCCGCAGGAACCTGGATTGCTGAAAGCTGATAACCGATAATTCAAAACTGTGATTTGTCTCCCTCTCCCCCGTATGCCAAAATACTCTCGAGGGCCTCATGGAAACCACTCTGGGTAAAAGCGTCACGCTCACGAAACCGGATGATTTCGGCAAGCTCCTTCAGGACGAAGGCATCATCTTCACGCAGCTTGATAAAGCCGTGAACTGGGCGCGCAAAAGCTCCATCTGGCCGCTGGGCTTTGGTCTGGCGTGTTGCGCGATCGAAATGATGTCCATGGCGGCCTCGCGTTTTGATATTGCTCGCTTTGGCGCTGAAGTCTTCCGTCCTTCTCCCCGCCAGGCGGACCTGATGATCGTGGCTGGTCGCCTCTCTCAGAAAATGGCTCCGGTGATTCGCCAGCTTTACGATCAAATGCCTGAACCCAAGTGGGTCATCTCGATGGGTGCCTGCGCCACTTCCGGTGGCGTCTTCAACAATTACGCCATCGTGCAGGGCTGCAATCAGGTCATTCCTGTCGATGTCTACGTTCCCGGGTGCCCGCCGCGTCCGGAAGCCGTGCTCTTCGCCATCCTTCAGCTTCAGAAGAAGATCGAGGCGGAAAAAGGCTCGTTCAAGCGCGCACTCAATCTCGCCTAAACTGCCGTCAACGCCTGATTCGTTGTTGGTAAAACTGTGCAGCGGGCAACGTCCGTGCTCAGACCCGGAATTCTCTTCCCTCCACCGCACAAAAGCTGTAGCGTATCCCGCATGTATCCGCCAGACACGATTAGCGCGCGCGACCTGTTGCGCCACTCGCTCGCGACCATTGCCTATCGCGCCGGAAAAATCATTCGTGATGCTCCCCAAGGTTACGTCGATTTTCGCGCGGGCCAGAACTGCCGCACACCCGTGGAGATCCTTGCGCACATTGGTGATCTTTTTGACTGGGGATTTTCGATGGCGAAGGGTGAGTCTAAGTGGCATGGATCCGAGCCGCTTTCCTGGCCCGATGAAGTTCAGCGCTTTTTCGAAGCGCTCAAGCGCTTTGACGACTACCTCGCCGGTCCCGCCGAACTTCACGCTTCGCCCGACAAACTCATGCAGGGCCCGGTCGCCGACGCGCTCAATCACGTTGGCCAACTCGCCATTCTTCGCCGCCTCTCCGGCGCGCCGATTCGCGGTGAAAACTATTACAAGGCGGAAATCGCGACGGGCCGGGTTGGTAAAGAGCAGGCCCCGCCGAAGTTCGAATTTGATTGAATTTTCACTGGACCTGCCCATCGCCGCTCATTACACTAATTTCCCTGGAGACACGCCCTGATGATCGCTCCGGATCAACGGCGTTATCCACGCGTTCGTCCCCCCAGAAGCGTGGTTGCCGCATGGCAAGCAGGTACCCTTCGCGGAGTATCTTTCGTGGAAAGCCTGGCGATTGGTGGCCTGTTTGTGCGTACCAAAGAAGCCATTCCCCTTCGTTGCCTGGTTCAGATTCTGCTCGATCTTCCCGTAGGGCAGGTGCGCGCGCGCGCCATTGTCCGTCGTGTCCGCGAAGGCCGGGGCGTGGCTGTCCAATTTATTGCCATGGATCCCACGGACCGCGCTCGGCTGTTCCAGCAAGT
>Ga0335080_10006013_pt1 | contig 12536 bp, 9 predicted proteins | sample Lox_Sample_34_FD_206720 | JGI IMG/M metagenome (GOLD analysis project Ga0335080, IMG submission 206720) | Soil microbial communities from Loxahatchee National Wildlife Refuge, Florida, United States - Lox_Sample_3.4 | ecosystem: Environmental > Terrestrial > Soil > Wetlands | place: USA: Florida...
CGCTCGCGCCGTGGGCAGGTAGGCGCCGTTGACGAGTGAGTTCCTGGGAAACTCCCGAGCTAAGTCGTCCACCATCCTGGTCGCGCGCGCATCGCCCACGGAGGCAAAAATGGTGGCAGCGTAGGTACGAGTCACACGGTCCCCGGACATGCTGAGCGCGCTGGAAGCCTCCTGCCGCGCATATCCCGCATTGCCGACCGCAAACTCGCAAGCAGCGGCAATCCCCTTCAAGACCGCAGCCAGTTCTTTGAAGCCCGCCTTGTCCGCGTCTTCCTCTCCGGCGGCAAAGGTCTGCCGCGCAGTCCTGATCTTGCCCTGGAAGTACTCGCTTTGCCCTTTGATCAGTAGCACAATCGGGAAGAGACCCGTGCCGCGAGATCCTTCCACTGCCCGCTGCATGCCGGCAGCATCGCCCCGTATGAAGGAAATCTCATAGAGCGCGAAGTTGCCTGATTTGGGAATCGTGCCTTGGGCCAGGCCTTTCTCCATGACGGCCATGGCTTCGTCGTAACGATTGAGGCGCTCGTAGGAATCCACGACATTGGCAAACGCGTATCGATCTTTCGGGTCAATCTGCAGAGCCTGGAGAGCGTTGGCCAGGGCTTTCTCATGGTCCCCGTTTCCGTTGTAGCGAAGGGTGAGGTTATCCCAGGGCACGGTGTCGCGCGGATAAATCTGTTTCCATCGCTCATACGTCTCGATGGTCTTGTCCGCTTCCCCGGTCACGCCTTCGTAGTAGTGCGCCATGATGTACAGCTTCTCTCTTTCACTTGCCCGGTCCTTAAGCTCGAAGGCTTTTTGCGACTCTTCTGCCTGCTCTCGCGAACTGGACAAGTTGCCATACACCACACCCAGGGTGGCATGCGCCATGGCGAAGTTGGGATCGAGTTCGATGGCTCGTTTCAGGTGCGGAATGGAGGCCTCGTCGTCCAGTTTCTGGTGCTCCGCCTGTCCCAGGGTGAAAGCCTGCAGGGCTTCGAGCGATGAGGTGCTGGCCCGTTCGAGGGGAGCCGCAAACTGCTGCACCGATCCGATCGACTCACCCAGCTTGCGACGCAGGTTGGAGGCGGCCCGGTCCAGGGACTTGATCACTTGCTCTTTGCTTTCCGCTTCCACTTGCTCGCGCGCCAGCGAGTCGCCAGTCTGCACGTTGACGGCGTTGAGGTCGATCACGTAGTGGCTGCCAAGGCCGGAGATGGTTCCGGTGAGCATGGCCTTCACGCCTTCGCGCAGGCAGATTTCCTTGGCGACATCGGAGGTCAACCGTTCCCCCGACGTCCGGCCCATGAACTTCAGGGCTTCCTGAATGCGCGATTCGGGCAAGACATTGAGATAGGGAGATTGCTCAAGCTGCACGGCGAGAGCCTGCTTCAGGGTGCCGTCGAACACGGAGTCACCCGTGGTATTCACAAAATCGGTGAGCAGGATGGAATCTCGCTCGGTGAGCGCCTGCGAGCGCCGTCCGTACAGGAGCACCGCGAAGACGATGGCGGAGACCACGGCCAGGCCCGCGACCGGCCACTTCCAATTGATGCGCGGCGCCGCGGGCCTCGCCGCGCTCGCCGATGAAGGGGCGGCTGCCACACTGCCCGACGCGGGTACCGGCATCGCGCTTCCGGAGGGCTGGGATGGGGAGGCGATGGGGACGCGGCCGCTGCTTCCCTGCCCGTCCATTTCGACGGCCGCCACACCGGAACGGCTGGAATCGGTATCGCGCTTCAGGCGCTGCAGCTCAGCCCGCATCTCGGATGCGTGCTGATAGCGCAGGCTGCGATCTTTCTCCAACGCGCGGTTGATGATGCGTTCGAGTTCTGCGGGCAGGTCGGGATTCAAGCGAATCGGCGAAACCGGGATGCGGCTCAGGATCGCCTCAAACATCACGGCGGAAGTATCGCCGCGAAACGGCACGGTTCCGGTGGCCATTTCGTAGAGAACCGCACCGAAGGAAAACAGATCGGTGCGGTGGTCGAGGTCCTTGCCTCGCGCCTGCTCCGGTGACATGTAGGCGACTGTGCCCAAAGCGGTGCCGGGACTGGTGAGGAACTCGATGCTGACGCCGGCGGTGGGCATGGCCATTGCCGCAGCACCGTCGGAAAGATTTGGCGCCGTCTTCACCTTGGCGAGCCCGAAGTCCAGAATCTTGGCGTGGCCGCGCTTGGTGAGAAAAATATTGGCCGGCTTGATGTCGCGATGGACGATGCCTTCCCCGTGAGCGGCGTCGAGTGCGTCGGCAATTTCAATAGCCGCTGCCAGCAGAACCTCGAGGTCCATGGCTTTGCCGCCGATGCGATGCTTCAGCGTCAGGCCATCGAGGAACTCCATGACGATGAAGGCCAAGCCGTTCTCTTCGTCAATCTCGTGGATGGTGCAGATATTGGGATGGTTCAGCGCCGAGGCGGCTTTCGCCTCTCGCTGAAAACGGCTGAGCACCTGCGGGTCTTTCGCAACGTCATCGGGCAGGAACTTGAGGGCGACGAAGCGGCCAAGCTTCAGGTCCTCAGCTTTATAGACAACACCCATGCCGCCGCCGCCCAGCTTCTCGACGATACGATAGTGAGAGACGGTTTGACCGATCATAGGCCCGGCGGGGAGTCGGAACGTCCAGCAATCTTACGTAGCGGGCAATTGATCCGTCAACGAAAGCGCGGGTAGATACCTGCGAGCCGATACAATCGAACAAGCTACGGGCTACGGGCTTCGAGCCGCGAGCTACGAGCAATCATCTTCTGGAATCAACTGGCAACCGGCCACTGGCTACTGTCCACTGACTACTAACGACGAACTCTGGATGGAAGAAGCCCTGCGCTGCGCACAGCGCGCGCTGGAGATGGGCGAAGTGCCGGTGGGGGCGGTCGTTGTCTGCGGTGGCCGCATCGTTGGCCGGGGCTGGAATCGGAACCTGGCTGACAACGATCCGACAGCCCACGCGGAGATCGTCGCGCTACGCGAGGCGGGTGCCGCGGTGGGCAACCATCGGCTGATCGACTGCGAGCTGTTTGCTACAATTGAGCCTTGTGCCATGTGCGCGGGGGCGTTGATTCATGCCCGCTTGAAGCGCCTGGTGTATGGCGCCGCCGATCCCAAGGCAGGCGCAGTCCATTCGGTGATCGAGCTGTTGGATTACCCGCAGTGGAATCATCGGATGGAAATTACAAATGGGATCCTGGCAGGCCGCGCTGCGGAAATCCTGCAGGAGTTCTTTCGAAGACGTCGTTAGTCGTTCGCTGTTCGTCGTTCGCTTTTCGCTAGTTGCAGAAGCGAGAGTAATCACAGACGTTGAGGCTCTCACTGACTGCTGGCTACCGGCTACCGACTACTGTTTTTCTCCGGAGAGGTGCGTGAGTGGTTGAAACGATCCGCCTCGAAAGCGGACATACCTTAACGGGTATCGTGGGTTCAAATCCCACCCTCTCCGCCAGATTTATTGACATGATTCCCTGAGTAAGAAAGGTTCCCCCAGTGTCCTATCGACCCGACACTCCTTTCGACAGCGTTGAGAGCGCCCACGAATATGTCCGGCTTCTTGAGGAAGCGATCGCCGACGCGAAACGCGACGTAGCGGCTGACCTAGCCGCGGTATCCGGAGACACGCCGGACCGGCGGCTGGAAGCGCAACGGCTGGTTCACTACAAGCTGGAAAAACTGGAACAGCATCTGCACAACAGCAGCCGCCTGCTGAACGACCTGCGCTCCCTGCGCAGGCTGCTGTTCGACGAAAGAGCAGCTGCGCCGGCCGCAGTGCGTGCCAAGGGTAAGGGCGAAGCGGCCTGATTCAAGCGCGCATCTTTTCGCCGAACTTCTTCTCGAACTTCGCCAGCTTGGGCGAGATCACGAACATGCAATAGGGCTGGCGCGAGTTTTCGTTGTAGTAGTTCTGGTGGTAATCCTCGGCCTTGTAGAACTTCGAGGCCGGCTCGACCGCGGTCACGATCGGTTCCGGAAAGGCTTTGGCCGCGGTGAGTGCGGCAATCGTCTCTTCCGCGATTTTCTGTTGTTCCTCGTTCTCGTAGAAAATCACCGAGCGGTATTGCTCGCCCGTGTCATTTCCCTGCCGGTTGAGCGTGGTCGGGTCGTGCACGGTGAAGAACACCTCAACCAGATCTCGATAACTGATCTCGTCGGGATTGAAGGTCACGCGAACAATCTCGACGTGACCGGTGTCGCCGCCGCAGACCTGGCGGTAGGTGGGGTTATCGACGTGTCCACCCATGTAGCCGGACTCGACGTGGGTGACGCCGTTGAGGCGCTGGAAGATGGCTTCAATACACCAGAAACATCCGCCGCCGAAAGTTGCTGTTTGCTCGTTGGGCATGGTCATTGGATGCGGTCCGTTCTGGGAAGTTCCAAGGCAAGTCCACCACGGAGGCACGGAGTCGCGGAGAAAACCGAGAAAAGAAGTAGATGTTCTCCGTGTTTCTGTGTCTCCGTGGTAGACATTCCCTTTGTTAAACCGAAACGGTGAACGATGTTTCCGTCCGCGTCACGGGCCGATAGAGCGTGTCACGTTCGACCGGCTCCCTGCCCGCTTCCTTGATCAGACGGATCAGGTCCTGGCGGCGCAGGCCTTGCGGCGTCGTGGCGCCGGCGTCGTGGTAGATCTTCTCTTCGACTACGGTTCCGTCGATGTCGTCGGCGCCGAAGCGCAGCGAGATCTGCGCGATCTTCGGCGTCATCATTTGCCAGTACGACTTGATATGCGGGAAGTTGTCGAGTACGAGGCGGCTGACCGCGATCTGCTTGATGTCGAGCATGCCGGTAGTGGTCGGCAGATGCTGCAGAGGCGTGTTCGCCGGATGGAACGCTAACGGAATGAATGTCTGAAAGCCGCCGGTCTGATCCTGTAACTCGCGCAGCTTGAGCAGGTGGTCGACACGGTCTTCGTCATTCTCGATGTGGCCGTAGAGCATGGTGGCGTTCGATTTCAGGCCGATTTCGTGCGCCAGGCGGGCGGTGTCAAGCCATTGATCGCCGTCAATCTTGTGGTCACAGATGATATGGCGGACGCGATCGGCGAAAATCTCGGCGCCACCGCCGGGCAGCGAGTCGACGCCCGCTTCTTTCATCTTCACCAGCGTGTCGCGGATCGAAAGCTTCGCGCGCTTGGCGAGATACGCCACCTCGACCATGGTAAAGGCCTTCATGTGGACCTGCGGGAAGCGCTCTTTCAGTCCGGAAACGAGATCGAGGAAATACTCGAACGGCAGGTCGGGATGGAGTCCACCGACGATGTGAAACTCGGTGATGGCTTCGGTGTATCCGGTGGCCGCGATCTGGAAGGCTTCTTCGAGCGCCATGGTGTAGGCGCCGGGCGCGTCTTTCTTGCGTCCGAAGGCGCAAAGGCGGCAGGCGGCGATGCAAACGTTAGTCGGATTAATGTGGCGGTTGACGTTGAAGTACGCCTTGTCGCCATGCATCCGCTCGCGCACCCAGTTGGCAAGCCAGCCGACGGCGAGGATATCGCCAGTGGCATAAAGCGTAAGCGCGTCGGATTCGGTCAGACGCTCGCCGGCGAGGATCCTATCCTTGATCGGGTGGAGACGGGGGTCATCCGTCTGGAATGGGCGCGTTGCCATCGTCTTAATGATACCGCAGCGGTTGGAATGGGGTCTCACTCACCTGTGATTTCAACTATTCCGACAAAGTCATCGCCGAATGAGGAGATCGGTGCCGATGAATACAAAGAATACGACCGAGATCACCCCATTCATCGTGAAGAAGGCCGCGTTCAGTTTGCTCAAGTCGTCGTGGCGGACGAGGGAGTGCTCGTAGGCGAGGAGTGTGGCCACGGCGAGGACTCCTGTCATCGCCAGTTTGCCCAGTCCGAAGGTGATCACCAACGCGATCAGCAGGCCCAGCATCGTGAGATGGAAGAGGCGCGCAATCCACAGCGCAGTTTTGATCCCCATGTAGCGCGGGACGGAATGAAGGCCGTGGTTGCGATCGAAGTCATAGTCCTGACAGGCGTAGATCACGTCGAAGCCGCCGACCCAGAAAGTGACGGCGGCGGTGAGGAGGAGAATGCGCGGGTCGAGGGAGCCGCGCACGGCGATCCAGGCGGCGGCCGGCGCGATGCCGAGAGCGAATCCTAGGAAGAGATGCGACCAGCGGGTGAAGCGCTTGGAATACGAATAGAGCAGCACGATCGCCAGCGCTACCGGCGATAGCATCAGCGTTAGGTGGTTCAGTTGCGACGCGGCGAGGACGAAGATTCCGCAGGAGAGGATCACGAAGGTGCTGACGAAGCCGTGAGTCAGAAGTCCGGCGGGAAGGGCGCGGATCGCGGTGCGCGGGTTGGCGGCGTCGATGGTGGCGTCGGCGAGGCGGTTGAAGGCCATGGCGGCGGAACGGGCAGAGACCATGGCGACGACGATCCATCCGAGTTGACGCCATGCGGGCACACCTCCGGCCGCGAGCATGGCGCCGCACAGAGCAAAGGGGAGCGCGAAGACAGAGTGCTCCCACTTGATCATGTCGAGCGTGAGTTTCAGGTTTTTGAAGACACCCACGAGTCGATTGTAAAGCGAGCTTCTAGCTACTAGCTACTGGCTTCTAGCGAGCGTACACGCTGTTCGCTATTCGTCGTTCGCTATTCGTCGTTCGCTATTCGCTGTTCGCCGTTTGCGGCTTGCGGGTTTTGCGAACGGCGAAGGACGAACAGCGGATCGCGTTTCTCCTCTCACGTTACCTGTTTGCTCTGAAGTTGACGGAAGTGATCACTTCCTTGCGCTGGTTCCCTTCCCTTGGCCAGGCCAACTTCCCTCATGCCTTGGAAGGTCGAGCGGCGGGGCATGCTCTGGATCGATCCAGAGGGACCGTATCCCGCTCCTCCCGGAGTCGAGGTCTCCCGCACAAATGTAAAAGGCCCGAACGCCCCCGAAGGCTGCTTGACCCTTTCTTGCCCCCACCCGGTTCTGCCTAGGACGAGCGGCGGGCGCCATTTGTGGTCCTTATTTTCAGAATAGCAAACGGCATAGGATTTTCCGCCAAGTTTGCTGGAAATATATGGGGAATGGAATGAGCGAGATGGCGGAAATTGGGCGCTCGGAGGGGCTTGACAGGATTTCCGGAAACTCGTTGCCGCAGTCGAACAGCGCTATGGTCGGGCTTCGCCTTCAACCAAGGGGACAAAGCGGCAGCCTTCCAGCAGCTGAATTTCGGGGTTGCCTTGAATCTTCCGAACCAAATGCAGTTCCTGGGTGAAGGGTGGTCCGATGGGAATGATCAAGCGGCCGCCCTCGCGGAGCTGCGCGAACAGTGCCGGCGGCATCTCTGCAGCGGCGGCGGAGACCAGGATTGCGTCGTACGGGGAGTGTTCGGAGCAACCCTGGCTGCCGTCGCCGACGCGGATGTGCACGTTGGGAAAGGCTAGACGCGCGAGGGTTGCTCCCGCCGCAACTGCCAGTTCTGGGTGACGCTCGATCGAATATACCTCGGCGCAGAGGCGCGCCAGCAGGGCAGTCGCGTACCCAGAGCCCGTGCCTACTTCAAGGGCGCGGTCGGTGGGCTGCAGCGAGAGATGCTGGAGCATCAGGGCCACGATGTAGGGTTGCGAAATCGTCTGCCCGGCGCCGATAGGCAGGGGATGGTCGTCGTAGGCCTGATTCTGGAACTCCGGTGGGACGAATTCGTGGCGGGGGACCTCACGCATGGCGGCGAGCACTCGCGGATCGCGAATGCCGCGACCTTCGAGCTGGGTGCGGGCCATCTGTTCGCGCTGCGCAGTGAACTTCTCGGACTGCTGCATGGTTTAGCTTTTAGCCCTCAGCTTTTAGCACTTAGCTTCGCCATCGGGCGTCGATGTTCGTGGCCGAACTGTTTGGTTTGGCTAAGTACTAAAGGCTGAGAGCTAAGGGTTGGTGTCAATACGGCCCGATGATTCCGCCTAGATTCCGCGATGCTGGCGGCTCGGGACGGACGGTTCGCCGCTTTGCTTCCATCCTGTCGAGATATTTATAGGCGGTGCCGGTGTTGAAGAGCACGACGACATCGTCGGGGCTGAAAAATCCACTGGCACGCAGCTTTTGATATGCCACCAGGGACGCGGCTCCTTCCGGTGCGGCGAATACGCCTTCGACACTCGCCCAATGGCGGACGGCGGCGAGAATTTCTTCGTCGGTCGCGGCGACCGCGGTGCCGTGGCTCTTCTTCAGGATGTCGAGGATCAGGTAGTCGCCATAGGCCTTGGGAACGCGCAAGCCGGCGGCGAAGGTTTCGGCGGCGTTCCACATTTCCGACGCGCTCTTCCCTTCTTCCCAGGCTTTGACGATGGGCGCGCAGCCTGCGGCTTGCACGGTGACCATCTTCGGGCGCTCGGGGCCAATCCACCCGAGTTGTTCCATCTCGTCGAAAGCCTTCCACATGCCGATCAGGCCGACGCCACCGCCAGTGGGATAAATAATGCCTTGCGGCAATTTCCAGTTGAGCTGCTCAGCGACTTCGTAGCCCATCGTTTTTTTGCCTTCAACGCGGAACGGTTCTTTGAGCGTGGAAACGTCGAACCAGCCCTCTTTGTCTTTGCGCTCGGCGACCATGCGGCCGCAGTCGCTGATGAGGCCGTCGACCAGCGTGACGTGCGCGCCGTAGTAATCGCATTCCATGCGGTTGGCGAGCGGGACATCTTTCGGCATGAAGATGTGGGCTTCGATTCCTGCGGCAGCGGCATAGGCGGCCAGGGCGCCGCCTGCGTTTCCCGCTGAGGGCGCGGCCAGCTTCTTCAATCCGTGGTGCCGCGCCATGGTGACGGCAGCAGACATGCCGCGCGCTTTGAACGATCCCGTGGGATTCAGGCCTTCGTCTTTGATGTAGACGTGAGGATACTCGCGGCTAGGGAGCATGGGCGTGAAGCCTTCCCCAAGAGTGACGGGCTCGGCGTCAGGCAGAACTCCGGCATAGCGCCACATGGTGGCCGCGCGGACCTTAAGGTCATCGGGCCGCAGTTTGCCGCGCAGGCCGGCAAGATCGTAGCGGGCATAAAGGACGCCGCCGTCCTTGGGACATACGCTTTGCGGATGCCCGGCGGAAAGATGATCTCCGCAGCGCGTGCACTCCAGAAACGCAAGCTTCATCGGGGGAAGGATAGCACTTACAGGCTGTTCGCTTCGGGCTTCCGCCTTCCGCCTCGGGACTTGGCGGACCACCGGAGTTGGCGGTCCATGGAAGCGGAATTGGCGATGTCGCGAACCTTCGCCAACTGCGACATGGATTCTGCCCGTTTGTTATTCCCCGTTCAGGGAGATAGGACCTCACCAAATCGCAACGCGATCTTCAGGCTTCAGATACAACTTCTCGCTGGGGTTGACGTCGAAAGCTCTGTACCACGCCTCGACATTGCGCACCGCGTCGCTTCGATATTCCCCGGGCGGATGGGTATCGGTTTTGATCTGCCGGCGAAGGGCCGCTTCGCTCTGCGCTTTCCGCCATCTCTGGGCAAACACCAGGAAAAATCGCTGTTCGCCGGTCAGACCGTTGATGACAACATCGGTTTTGCCTTTCAGCGACAGAAGATAGGCGTCATGCGCCGTCAGCAGCCCCGCCAGGTCGGCGATATTTTCACTCAGGACCTGCTTGCCATTCAGGCAAAGATCCGAGAATGGGCAGTAACCGTTGAACTGCGCCACGAGTTTCTCCGCTGCCGCGTGGTACTTGGCGAGATCGTCGTTTGTCCACCATTTGCCGAGCCGGCCCTGGGCGTCGTAAATATTGCCGAGTTCGTCGAAGCTGTGGCTGATTTCGTGGGCGATACCCGCTCCCGCAGATCCGTAATTCGAGGCTGCGTCACCCCGGCTATCGAAATAGGGCGGCTGCAAGATGCCCGCTGAGAAGGTTTCGGTGTTTGGAGAAAACACGATGACCGCGCCAACAATCTGTGGATCAATCCTCCACTCATCCGGATCAGCCGGCTGCTTCAGCTTGGCCAGATTCTGCGAACGGTTGAAGGCCTCCGCTCTGCGCATATTTCCAAAAGCTTCGCCACGCTGGACTTCAAGTGTCGAATAGTCGATCCAGCGGTCGGGATAACCGACGCCGATCCGGAGCGCAGCCAGCTTGGTCAATGCCTTTTCTTTTGTCTCCGGTGACAGCCAGGTGAGAGTTGGAATGCGGGCGCGATAGGCCGCGATCAAGTCGGTGACCATGGCCTTCGCTTTTGCCTTGGCCTCAGGAGGAAAATAACGTTGTGTATAAAGTTGGCCGACCGCCTGGCCCAGGGCGGCGTTGGTGGCAGCGATGGCGTCCTGGCTGCGCTCCGGCATCTGCTGCAACCCCGAAAGGATCGTGCCATAGAACGCGAAGTGCTCGGCGGCCACAGCCTTGGGCAAGACGCTGGCATAGTGCTCGATCAAGTGGACCCTGAGATAGTCCTTCCAGACATCGATGCCTTCGCTTCCGACCAGAGCGGACGTGCCGGTCAGCGCTGATGGCTGCCAAACCACGAATTCGGTCTGCTCTGCGACCCCGGCGGCTTGGAAATAAGCGTCCCAATCCATGCCAGGCGCTTTGACGGGAAAGTCGGCGCGTTTCCACGGGTTGTTTTGCTTGAATACGTCAGCGGCGTCGGCGTCCGGCGCGTGGGACTGTGCGATCCGGATTTCCAGTGTCAAGACACGAGCCGCCCTGGTCTCCGCGTCGGCGACCCCTGCCAGTTTTAACATGGCGGCAAGGTGCGACTGATACTGGACGCGAAGCGCAGCCATCTTCTCCGACTGGTCGAGGTAGGTATCGCGATCCGGTATTCCCAGGCCGCCCTGGAATAAATGGAAAACGCAGTGCTGCGAGTCCGTAAAACTCTGATTCACCCAGACACCGAAAATATGGTCGGCATTGCCAGTGAGTCCGTCGGCCTCACTATTCAACGTGGTGCCGAGATAGGCGGAAAGGGACGTCTTAGTTGTGATGGTTGCGATGAGGGCCATTTCATCGGCGAGGGGAGTCATCCCCTTGGCCTCGATGCTGCTTTCGTCCATGAAGCTTGCGTAGTAATCGCCCACCTTTTGGGCAGTACTGCCTTTAGCGGAATGGGTGGCAGCCGCCTCTTGAATCAGATCGCGTACCCGCTGACTGTTCTTCTCTGCCAACATCGCACTCGTGCCGTAGCTCGCCTGGCCTGCAGGAATCGCCACGGTTCTGAGCCAGCCGCCATTGGCGTAGCGGTAGAAGTCGTCCCCGGGCTTGACGGAACGGTCGATCTCCTGGGTTCCGTCTGCGGTCCTCGCATTCTGATCGGCTGGAGCCGCTCCGAGTGCAATCGCGAAGAGGGCGATAGGAGCCGTGGCACGAAAAAAAGACATGGGAATTTTTTCACCCCAATCCGAAGTACTGCCCGATTGTCGCACTCACGCTGATTCAAACTGGACACTCTCGGACATGATTCATCCGTTCCTCGAAACCTCCTGTAAGACAATCGACCGCGTCCAAGACGCCGACAATTAAGGAACGGACGCGAGTTGACTGGGCGTGGGTTCGGTACCGATGAGCCGGCCTTGGGGGACGATCGCGCCAGTTTTCGGATGAAGGACTAGCGTGAGGTCAACAGTTGTCGACGGCGTTTGCACTCACAACCCAGGCTATCGCGTGGGGTCGTGCCCAAAAACACAGCCGATCGCGCTGCGTTCGAGGTCATGCCTCTGTCCCAGGTTCTCTTCCCTGGTGGGGTATTCTTCACGCCGGCAACTTCTTCAGTACCTCGTTCGCTCTGCGGAACCACGGCCGTTCGCGGCGACGGAGATAGCTCGGCATCGTCGGTTTTTTATCGAGCACTTTCTGGGCCCACTCGCGGGCTTCGGCGTTACGCTTCTCGGAGGCCAGCAGGTCTGCGAAGTTAAGGTAGGTTTCCGACAACGTGGACGTGGTCGTCACCTGGCGAAAGAGTTGCTCGGCCTTTTCTTTCTGTCCGGTCTTCGCGTAGACGTGCGCCAGCAGGCCGGCGGCGCGCTGAAAGTCATAGTCCGATTGTTTGGCTACCACTTTTTCCAAGTCGAGGAGAGCGGCGGCAAAATCTCCCATCTGGATGGCGCACACGCCGCGACGGTAGAACGGGTCAGGCGTGTCGGCGCGGGCCTTGATGGCGCGATCGAAGGCTTCGCGGGCCTGGGGGATCTTGCCGTCGTCCATGTAGAGGTCGCCGAGTTCTTCCCAGTTCCCTGCTGACGGATTGTCGCGGATCATGGCTTCCAACTGCCCGATCCGCTTGCGGCGTGGGAAGACTTTGAAGGATTGTCCGAGAAGGCCGATGTCGGGCAGCGCTTCGACGAACAGGTACACGATGGCGCCGAGGGGGCCGAGAAACAGGATGATGTAGATCCAATAGGTGTCCGGCCGCCGGCGGATGAAGTGGATGATCGCCAGACCCTGGAGCAGGAAGCCCCATGGATAGAGTAGTGAGCCAAAGAATCCCATGCCGTTCGACCTAGGCAAGGTTACACAAATTACGCGGCCACGAGAAGGTTACGGCGGAGAAGGGGTTGTAATGGCTGTCGGCGACAACCTTCAACCAAGGAGCACGGGGGACTGCGGTTAGTTTTCGTCTACGCGCGGCGGTA
>Ga0335080_10006014_pt1 | contig 12535 bp, 7 predicted proteins | sample Lox_Sample_34_FD_206720 | JGI IMG/M metagenome (GOLD analysis project Ga0335080, IMG submission 206720) | Soil microbial communities from Loxahatchee National Wildlife Refuge, Florida, United States - Lox_Sample_3.4 | ecosystem: Environmental > Terrestrial > Soil > Wetlands | place: USA: Florida...
CCGCAGCCTGTCGCGCCGCGGCCAAGGGCAAAGATCGAGGATGAAGATGGCCATGGGCACGGATGTTCAATGCAGTCTGTCCGCTGGAGCCAGGACGGCGGGGGAATTAACGCAGCTTTTCGGCAGGGATGCACCCCGGGGACGTCCGTCCCTCAACCTTCAACCAGCAATCGAGGGCTTCCGGGCATAGCGATATGCGCAGCCATTTATCTACCGCGAAGGCTGGCTTCAGCCGTGAGCGAACCGGGCGATAGCTGCCCGCAAGGCATCGACTTCGAAAGGCTTGATGATGAGGGAATCCACGCCACCCAGAGGACAGTCCGGATTCTGAAATCTTCCAGGAAATGCGGTAATCATCACGACAGACTGCTTGGGCGAACGCTGTTTGATGGCCGCTGCCAACTGATCACCTCTCATTTCCGGCATGCAGTAGTCGGTGAATACCATGTCAAACTTGCCGGGCTCAAACATGGCCAGCGCCTCGGCCCCGCTTCCGGCCTCGTCAACAATATAACCGTCATCCTCAAGCAACATCTGGACGGATTGCCGGATGAGGGGCTCGTCGTCCACAACCAGTATGTGTCTTTGCCGTTCAGCGCGTTCGTTCATTATCCACGTAAAGGGCAATTTCCGTGCCAGCCAAATTGCCTTTATGCCGCTGGTTCGTTGGAAATTCTTCAACGCTTCCAGAATTACGGTAAGTCTGTGGCGCCCATGAGATACCGGTCACATTCCCTGGCTGCACCTCTGCCTTCATTAAATGCCCAGACTACCAGACTTTGGCCCCGACGGCAGTCGCCGCAGGCGAAGACGCCTTTCAGGTTCGTCGCGTATTTTTCGAACTCGGCTTTCACGTTCGTCCGCGGGTCGCGGTCGAGCTTGAGCGCGTCCAGCAACGGCTGTTCCGGTCCGAGAAAACCCATCGCCAGCAGCACCAGTTGCGCGGACAGGACCTTTTCCGTGCCGGGCACGTTCTTCGGAATGAATTGGCCCTTGTCGTTTTTCTCCCATTTTACTTCCACAGTGTGGACGGCGTTGACCTGGCCGTTGGCGTCACCTTCGAACTTCGTTGCGGTGGTGAGGTAGATGCGCGGGTCGGCGCCGAATTTCGCCGCCGCCTCTTCCTGGCCGTAGTCCAGCCGGTAAACCTTCGGCCATTCGGGCCACGGATTGTCTGCGGCACGGTCCGCCGGCGGCGCGGGCAAAATTTCAAACTGCACCAGGCTCGCGCAACCGTGGCGCATCGCGGTGCCCACGCAATCGGTGCCGGTATCGCCGCCGCCGATGACGACGACGTCCTTGCTGGCGGCGGAGACGAAATTGCCGTTCTTTTTGCCATCCAGAATGCTTTTGGTGTTGGCGGTGAGAAAATCCATCGCAAAGTGAACGCCCTTGAGGTTCCGGCCTTCCACCGGCAGATCGCGCGGTTTCGTTGCGCCAGTGGCAAGAATCACGGCGTCAAATTCCTTGAGCAGTTTTTCCGCCGGATAATTTCCGCCGACTTCGGTATTGCAGACAAATCTGATGCCCTCGGCCTCGAGTTGTTTGATGCGGCGCAGGACGACCTGTTCCTTGTCGAGCTTCATGTTGGGTATGCCGTACATGAGCAGGCCGCCGGGGCGGTCGGCGCGTTCGAAAACGGTGATGGTGTGACCGGCTTTGTTCAATTGCGCGGCGGCGCAGAGGCCCGCCGGGCCGGAACCGACCACGGCCACCGTTTTGCCGGTGCGCTGCTTCGGCGGGTCGGCGGTGACCCAGCCTTCATCCCAGCCGCGGTCAATGATGGCGCACTCGATGTTTTTGATGGTGACGGGCGGGGCGTTGATGCCGAGCACGCACGAGCCTTCGCACGGCGCGGGGCAGACGCGGCCGGTGAACTCGGGAAAATTATTCGTCTTGTGCAGCCGTTCAAGCGCTTCCTTCCATAGCCCGCGATAGATGAGGTCGTTCCATTCCGGGATGAGGTTATGAATGGGGCAGCCGCTGGCCATGCCGCTGAGGAGGATGCCGGTGTGGCAGAACGGCGTGCCGCAATCCATGCAACGCGCGCCCTGTTTGCGCAGCACGGCCTCCGACAGGTGCAGATGAAATTCCTTCCAGTCGGCGATGCGCGCTTTGGGCGGACGGTCCGCCGGCACTTCGCGCAAGTATTCGATAAATCCTGTGGGTTTGCCCATGGTCTGTTAGAAACCAGTCTTCACATCATGCCTCAACATTGCAAATCCGAATTCCTAAGCCCTAATCCCTAAATAAGCCCAAAGTCCGAAGCCTGAAAATGGCATTCGTTCGGGCGACAACCAACCGTGCGCACACTGGCATTCGTCATTCGTCATTCGGATTTCTTTAGTCATTAGGATTTAGGGTTTAGGATTTCCTTCAGCCTCCAGCCTTTAGCCTTCAGCCTTATTTTAGCCGCCGCCGACGCGGGCAACGTCGCGGACGTTTTCCTCGAAAGCGGCCATGATGGCCTGGTCGCCGGTCAAGCCCTGTTCCTTCACTTTCTTCATGGATTCGAGCACGCGCTGGTAGTCCTTCGGCATCACCTTGACAAACTTCGCCACGAATTTTTTCCAGTCCGCCAGCACTTTCGCGGCGCGGTCGCTCTTCGTGTAGGCCTGATGGCGCTGGATTAACTTCCAGACCATCTCGATTTCGTCGGTGTCTTCCAATTTTTCGAGCCCGACCATTTCCTGGTTGCAATGCGCCGGGAAATCGCCGGCTTCATCGAGCACATAGGCGATGCCGCCGCTCATGCCCGCGGCGAAATTGCGTCCGGTCCGGCCCAGAACGATCACGCGTCCGCCGGTCATGTATTCGCAACCATGATCGCCGATGGCTTCGACGACGGCGTTGACGCCGCTGTTGCGCACGCAGAAACGTTCGCCGGCCATGCCGCGCACGAACGCCTCGCCGCTGGTGGCCCCATAAAAAGCCACGTTGCCGATGATGATGTTTTCCCCGGCCACAAAGGTCGACCCGGCGGGCGGATAAACAATGATTTTGCCGCCGCTGAGGCCCTTGCCCAGATAATCGTTCGCGTCGCCTTCGAGTTCGAGCATCATGCCCTTGGGAATGAACGCGCCGAAGCTCTGGCCCGCGCTGCCGTTGAATTTGAGATGGATGGTGTCCTCCGGCAGTCCGTTCGGGCCCCATTTTTTCGTAATCTCGCTGCCGACGATGGTGCCGACGACGCGGTGGACGTTGCGGATGGGCAGGTCGGCGTGGACGCGTTCGCTGCGTTCGATGGCCGGCTCGCAAATATCAAGCAGCCGGGTCACGTCGAGCGATTTTTTAATGCCGTGGTCCTGGTCAATCTGCCGGTAGCGGATGATTTCCGGCTCAACGTCCGGCTTTTGCAGGATGCTCGTGAAATCGAGGCCTTTCGCCTTCCAATGCTCGATGGCCTTGTGCGGGGCCAATCTGTCGGTGCGGCCGATCATTTCGTTGATGGTGCGGAAGCCAAGGCGGGCCATGATTTCGCGCAATTCGGTGGCGATGAACCGCATGAAATTGACCACGTGGTCGGGGCTGCCGGTGAAGAATTTGCGGAGGCGCGGGTCCTGGGTGGCCACGCCCACGGGGCAGGTGTTCAAATGGCACACGCGCATCATGATGCAGCCCAGCGCCACGAGCGGCGCGGTGGCAAATCCGAATTCCTCCGCGCCGAGCAGCGCGGCGATGGCCACGTCGCGGCCCGTCTTGAGCTGGCCGTCGGCCTCAACGTAAATGCGGCTGCGGAGATTATTGAGCACCAGCGTCTGGTGCGTCTCGGCCAGGCCGAGTTCCCACGGAATGCCCGAATGTTTGATGGACGAAAGCGGCGACGCGCCGGTCCCGCCGTCGTAACCGCTGATGAGCACCACGTCGGCGTGCGCCTTGGCGACGCCGGCGGCGACGGTGCCCACGCCGACTTCGGCGACGAGCTTCACGCTCACGCGAGCGTTGCGGTTCGCGTTCTTCAAATCGTGAATCAATTGCGCGAGGTCTTCGATGGAATAAATGTCGTGGTGCGGCGGCGGCGAAATGAGGCCGACGCCCGGCGTGGTGAGCCGGGTTTTGGCAATCCACGGATACACCTTGCGGCCGGGCAGTTCGCCGCCTTCACCGGGCTTGGCGCCCTGGGCCATCTTGATTTGCAGTTCCTTCGCGTTGACGAGGTAATGGCTGGTTACACCGAAGCGGCCCGACGCGACCTGCTTGATGGCGCTGTTTTTCGAGTCGCCGCGGTCGTTGGTCCAGACGTAACGTTCCGGGTCTTCGCCGCCTTCGCCGGTATTGCTCTTGCCGCCGAGGCGGTTCATGGCGATGGCGAGCGCCTCATGTGTTTCCTGGCTGACCGAGCCATAGCTCATCGCGCCGGTCTTGAACCGTTTCACGATTTCGTCAACCGATTCGACTTCCTCGATGGGCACGGCTTGTTCCGCCCAATTGAATTCGAGCAGTCCGCGCAGGGTGCAAAGGTTTTGCGCCTGATTATTGATCAGCGCCGCGTATTCCTGGAACAGTTTGTAGCTGCCAAGACGACAGGCGAGCTGCAATTTGTGGATGGTCTGCGGGTTGAACAAGTGAAATTCACCGTCGTCGCGCCACTGATACTGGCCGCCGGCGTCCAGTGCCACGTTGTCCACTTCGCGTTCGGGAAAGGCCTGACGATGACGGGCCAGCGCTTCTTCGGCCAGTACGTCCAGGCCGACCCCTTCGAGGCGCGACACCGTCCAGGTGAAATACTTGTCAATGACGTTATGGTTCAGGCCGATGGCCTCGAAAATTTGCGCGCCGCGATAGCTCTGGATGGTGGAGATACCCATTTTGGCCATGGTTTTCACCACGCCTTTGACCACCGCCTTGATGTATTTTTTGACGGCGGTAGGGTGGTCCATACCCACAAGCAAGCCCTCGCGGATCATGTCGTCGAGCGAATCGTACGCAAGGTAGGGATTGACGGCGCTGCAACCATAGCCGATGAGCAGCGCAAAATGATGCACTTCGCGCGGCTCGCCCGATTCGAGCACGAGCCCGACGCGTGTGCGCGTGCCCTGCCGGATGAGGTGATGATGGAGGCCCGCCACGGCGAGCATCGCGGGAATCGGCGCGTTTTCGGCGCTGAGGCCGCGATCCGAAAGAATGAAGATGTTCGAGCCGCCGGCAATCGCCTTGTCAGCGGCGGCGAACAGCTGGACGAGCGCCGTTTCCAGTCCCCGGGCGCCGGCCGCCGCCTTGAATAGAATCGGCAGTGTGACCGGCTTGAAGCCGGAGCGGTCCACGAGCCGGAGCTTTTCCAATTGCTCGTTCGTGAGGATGGGATGCTCCAGCCGGATCATGCGGCAGCTTTTGGGGGTGGGCTCGAGCAGGTTGCCTTCCGAGCCGACCATCGTTTCCGTGGAGGTGATGATTTCCTCGCGGATGGGGTCGATTGGCGGGTTGGTGACCTGTGCGAAAAGCTGTTTGAAATAATTGTAAAGCAATTGCGGCTTGTTCGAGAGCACAGCGAGCGGCGTGTCCGTGCCCATGGACCCGAGCGGTTGCACACTGTCGTTGGCCATGGGGCCGAGAATAAACCGCAGGTCCTCGAACGTGTAGCCGAACGCCATCTGGCGCTGGAGCACGGCGTGGTGGTCCGTTTTGTAAACGTGCGGCGGCTCAGGCAGATTCTCGAGCAGCACATGGTTCCGGTCGAGCCAGACCTGATACGGATGTTCCGTGGCGACCTGGTTTTTCAACTCCTCGTCTGCCACGATGCGGCCCTGTCCGGTATCAATCAGAAACATCCGGCCCGGTTGGAGGCGGCCTTTCTGGAGAATCATTTCCGGCGGCAGGTCGAGCACGCCGACTTCGCTGGCCATGATAACGCGGTCGTCCTTCGTCACGTAATAGCGCGAGGGGCGCAATCCGTTGCGGTCCAGGGACGCGCCGATGCGCACGCCGTCGGTGAAGGCGATGGAGGCGGGGCCGTCCCACGGTTCCTGCAAGCAGGAATGGTATTCGTAGAACGCGCGTTTTTCGGCGTTCATGCCCTCGTGATTTTCCCACGGCTCGGGAATCATCATCATCACGGCGTGCGGGAGGGTGCGGCCGCTGAGCGCGAGAAATTCCAGCGCATTGTCGAACATGGCCGAGTCGCTGCCATCCTCGTTGATGACCGGCAGCAGTTTCTTGAGGTCGCCGCCGAACAAATCGGACGCGAACAGCGCCTGGCGGGCGTGCATCCAGTTGATGTTGCCGCGCAGGGTGTTGATTTCACCGTTATGCGCGACGTAACGGTAGGGATGCGCGCGTTCCCAGGTGGGAAACGTGTTCGTGCTGAAGCGCGAATGCACCAGGCATAGCGCGCTGGCCAGGGACGAATCCGTGAGGTCGGGGTAATACCGCTCCACCTGGTCGGGCGTCAGCATGCCCTTATAAATCATCGTCCGGGCGGACAGGCTACAAACGTAAAATTTGTCGCCGCCCCGGAGACCCGAGGCGCGGATGCCCCGTTCCGCCAGTTTGCGGATGACATAAAGTTTGCGCTCGAACGCGAGGTCGTCGGCCAAACCGTCGGGCCGCGCGATGAACACCTGGCGCACGATGGGCTCGGAAGCGATGGCGGTCTGGCCCAGCGAACTGTGTTCGGTGGGCACGGTGCGCCAGCCCAGCAGTTGCAAGCCTTCCGTGGCGATGATGTCCTCAAACAGCACCTCGCATTTGTAGCGGTCGCCGGGATGCGGCGGCAGGAAGACCATGCCGACGCCGTAACCGCCGGGGCCGGGCAGGTTGATCTTCATTTCGCGGCAGGCCTCTTCCAGGAAAGCGTGGGGCACCTGCAAGAGGATGCCCGCGCCATCGCCGGTATTGACCTCGGACCCGCACGCGCCCCGGTGCTGGAGGTTGCGCAACACCTGAAGCGCCTGCTGGACGATGGCGTGCGATTTTTTACCCTTGATATTGACAACAAAACCCACCCCGCACGCGTCATGTTCGAAGCGCGGGTCATAAAGCCCCTGTCGGACCGGCGCACCGGCCGGAGCCGGCGCCCGATGATTGAGTTGCTGCATCGTTTTCGTCGTCATTTTCGAGCGAATCCGCTCGCCTTTTGTCCCCTTATCTTTGACATAAATTTAACTGTTTCGCAATAAATGTTTTCAATCGACGCCGGAATAGACCTCCTCCCGATCGGTTTACGACAGCGGGAAAGTGTCCCCGGGCAAAAAGATATATTGTCACCTTTTGGCGTTGGCGTAAATAACTGAATGAAACCATGAACGACGATCTGGCCCTGGTACGGGAATATGCCCGGAATAATTCCGAGGAAGCGTTCGCCACGCTCGTTTCGCGTTACGTCAATCTCGTCTATTCCGTGGCGGTGCGGCAGGTGGGAGACGCGCATCTGGCCGAGGAAATCACGCAAGCGGTGTTCATCATTCTGGCGCGCAAGGCGGCGGCGCTGGGCCCGAAGACCATATTGCCCGGCTGGCTTTGCCGAACAGCGCGATATGCCTCCGCCAACGAGCTGACCATTCAACGCCGCCGGCAACGGCGCGAACAGGAGGCGCACATGCAATCCACTTTGAACGAACCGATGCCCGACGAAACCTGGAATCAAATCGCGCCATTGCTGGACGGGGCGATCGAGAAGCTCGGGCAAAAAGATCACGACGCCGTTGTGCTGCGATTTTTTGAAGGCAGAACTTTCCGGGAAGTCGGCGCGGCTTTGGGCGCAAGCGAGGACGCCGCAAAAATGCGGGTGAGCCGCGCGCTGGAAAAGCTGCACCGCTATTTTTCCCGGCGCGGCATTTCCTCGACCACGGCCATCATCGCCGGGGCAATTTCGACCCACTCGGAGCAGGTTGCGCCGGCGCTGCTGGCGAAATCCGTGACGGCTGTGGCGGTGGCCAAAGGCGCGGCGGTCAGCGGCTCAACCCTGGTTCTCATCAAAGGAGCATTGAAAATTATGGCATGGACCAAAGCAAAAACAGCAATTGTCGTCAGCGCCTGTGTGTTGCTGACGGCGGGAACGACAACCATCACCATCTACAACATGGGAAAGCCCATGCGGACCATTCAATCAGATTGGTCGGTTATCAGCGGTGACAGCGGCCAATGGGTTTTCGCCAACGGCCAAATCGAGGCGCACACTACCACCGGCGACAGCATCTTTGCATCAAGCGAGAAATATGGCGATGTCACTTTCTCGGCCATTGCCAGAACCCCCGATGGTGAAGCCACTCTGGCGTTTCGCCTACAGGACGCCAACAACGGCTATCTTGCCGTGTTCGCACCATCCGGCACTGTCCCGAACACCGAGGGCTTCGTCCGGCTGGTTAAACGGGTTTCCGGGAACGAAATCAGACTCGCCACCTACCAGGGACAAAGACTGCCCGCTCCCGGCAAGTCGTTCAAAATCAAGGTCGTGGCCAAGGGGCCGTCGATTGAAGCGTTTCTAAACGGGGTAACTATTTTAAGAGCGCACGACGCAACCTTTACCAACGGTTACATAGGTCTGCGCGTTTACGGCTGGGGGGATTATCCCTGCGACGCGACGTTTTCCGACCTGGCCTTCCGCTGATTTCGCACAACAATTGTCATCATAGTATACGTCGCAAACCATGTTATGCGCTGCGCGCGGAACGTGTAATGTTCTCCTGTGAATTCGCCAAGGCGTCAGCGCGTGGTCTGCGGCATCAGCGGGGATATTTCAAACAGATAATATCAGCAAATAAATTGTCGGTTTTGGGCGGGTGGCGCACACTTATCGGGGAATGCAGCCAACGGATGACAGCGCGCTGTTGCGGCAATATGCGGAAAACAATTCCGACGAAGCGTTTGCCGCGCTGGTGACGCGGCATATCAACCTGGTTTATTCGGTCGCGCTGCGGCAGGTCGGCAACCCGCATCAGGCCGAGGAAATCACCCAGGCGGTCTTTATCATTCTGGCAAAAAAGGCGGCGCAATTGCGTCATGACCAGGCACTTTCCAGTTGGCTGTTTCAAGCCACACGCCTGACGGCCAACAATTTTGTCAGAAGCGAAGCCCGCCGTCACCGCCGGGAAGAGGAGGCGTATATGCAATCTGTCTTGGATGAAGCCGGGACCGAGGTCTGGCCGCGGATCGCTCCCCTGTTGGACACTGCTGTTGCGGACCTTCGCGAGAAAGATCGTCGGGCCATCGTGCTCCGGTTTTATGAAGGCCGGAACCTGCGCGAGGTCGGGCTGGCCCTGGGCGCCAGCGAGGATGCGGCGGAGAAACGGGTCAGCCGCGCGCTGGAAAAGCTGCGGAATTTTTTCGCGAAACGCGGCGTGAGTTCGACGACGGCCATCCTTGCCGGAGCGGTGGCCGCCCATTCTGTTCAGGCCGCGCCCGCGGTGCTGGCAAAATCTGTAACTGCCGTGGCGATGGCCAAAGGCACGGTGGCTTCGATTTCAACTTTAACCCTCGTGAAAGGAACTCTCAAAATTATGACCTGCGCAAAACTCAAACTGGCAATTGGCATCACGGCAGGAATTTTATTGGCGGGTGGTGCGGTGACGGTGGCCATTTCTCAAACCGGCAGTAATAATAAATTGGCGGCACAGGCAATTATCAAAGCGTCACAGGACGCTTACACCGCACTTTCAAGCTATAGCGACAGCGGAAAGGTCATTGCAGAAGTTGGCGGCCAAACGGTTACGACAACTTTCAACATCCGGTTGCAGCGCCCAAATCTTTATCGGGTGGAATGGTCTCAAGCGGTGACCCCATCCTTCAGCACCGGCGGGGTGGTGTGGTCAGCCGGGAACGGGGATTTCATGCTGATGAAAATGGCGGGACAGCCAAGCAGCAAACCAAGAAAAGAACAGGACATGCAATCGGCTTTAGCCACAGCCACAGGTGTTTCGGGACAGGCTTCGTCAACGATTCCTGGAACTTTCTTCAAACAAAATTGGGGCAATGTGCTGAATCCTGCCGGTTCGACACTTCAAAAACAAAAAGATGAACCAGTGGGTGGCCTTGATTGTTACGTCGTGTCGAGCAGCACCGGCCCGATTGCCCGGCAAGGGAAGACGGTCCGGAACACAACCACAACGCTCTGGATTGGGAAGCAGGATCACCTTATTCATCAAACCCAAATGATGATGGAGGGAGCTTCCTTTGCGCTGCCGCAAACAAGCGATTCGAAAATAAAAGCAATGTTGGAAGAACACAACGAACCGGCCACGCCTGAAGCCGTTGCCGCGGCGCGGGGAAGAATGGAGGCCGGAATAAAACAGGCCCAAGCGATGCTGAAATCCGGCAGATTTATTTTCACCCAAACACACGAGAACATTTCCATTAACGAAAAGTTTTCACCATCGGATTTTGCGCCATAGCAGTGGTGCGAGGCCAAACGGGTTCGCGAATTTCATCAATGCGCCTCGCAAACCATTTTACACGCCGCCTGCGCATTGTATAATGTCCCACGGTGAATTCGCAAAAGCGTCAGCGCGTTGTGTGCGGCATGAGCGGGGGGTGGATTGCCACGACAATTGCCAAAGGCGCGGCAGCCAGCGGTTCAATCTTAACCCTCATCAAAGAACTTTGAAACTTATGGCCTGGACCAACGCGAAAACGGCAGCTGTCGCCGGGGCCTGTGTGTTGCTGGTGGCAGGAACGGCGATCATCATGTTCTACATCCGGGAGATGCCGGTTCAGGGCATACCCCAAAATTGGTCGACCATAAATGGCAGTCTGGACCAGTGGGAATGGGCCAATGGCGAAATCAACGCGCATAGCAGCGCGGGAGAAACCATCCTGGCTTCGACCAAAGAATATCGCGATGTCACCTTGTCGGCCTGGGCCAGCACCACCAATCGGGAAGCGAGCCTGGCGTTCCGCATGCACGATGCCGACAACGGCTACCTCGTCCTCTTCGCTCCGGCTGGTACGCCTTGTCCCTGGAACGAAAACGGGTTCATTGCCCTGATAAGAAAAATAGCCGGCGAAGAAGTTACTCTCAGATCGTATAACGGGCGGATATTCTCTGTCCTGGGCCCGGCGGCAAGGATCGCCGTCACGGCCAAAGGGCCTTGGATGACAGTTCGTTTGAACGATGTCACCGTTTTCCGGGTAGCGGACACGAACTTCAACTCGGGCTTCATTGGCCTGCGGATCTTTGGTTCATCAGATTATCCTTGTGATGCGACGTTTTCCCGATTGACCTTCCATTAGCTGCATGCCAATCGAGCAGACGCCATGAACCTTTCGGGCACCAACGCACGCCAACGGGCATTTACGCTCATCGAACTCCTGGTGGTTATCGCCATCATTGCCATCCTTGCCGCGCTGTTGCTGCCGGTGCTGAGTCGTTCCAAAATCACCGCCCAGGGAACGCAATGCGCGAACGACCAGCGGCAACTGGGACTGGTCTGGATGCTTTACGCGGAAGATAATGAAGGTCGTATTGTGAATCCCACAGCCTGGGTGGGCGGTGACATGACTGATCCTTTCGAGGGGACCAATGCAACGCTGCTGATTGATCCGAAAGTGTCCGCCTTTGCCAAATACATCAAAACTTCGGCGCTTTACAAATGTCCCGGGGACAGCAGTGTCCTGGTGCGCAGCGTCTCGATGAACTGGCGCATGAACGGCACGATTGACGGCGGCTGGCTCAACGACGGCGGCGCGGTGTACGAACGATTTAAGATGATCTCACAAATTCGAATTCCGGCGCAGATTTTCGTCACGCTGGACGAACGCAGTGACACCATCAACGACGCGAATTTTTGCGTGGACATGAGCAATACCGGTGATGTGAATGGCGAGGGGACGCCCAATCCGTACTGGTTGGTGGATTATCCAGCCAGTTATCACAACGGTTCGAGCGAGTTTTCCTTTGCCGACGGGCACGTGGACGGGCACCGATGGCTGGAACCGACCACTCTCGTGCCGCTGGGACAGGCGCATAATGTGACGCACACCTCATCCACCGACCGGGACGTGAAATGGCTGCAAGATCATTGCACTTATCTGAAATGAAACAATGGCTGGGAGAAAGCGCAGCAGGATTTTTCTTCATCGCACTCCGCAAACCATTTTACACGCCGCCCGTGGAGCGTATAATGTCCCCCTGTGAATTCGCCAAGGCGTGAGCGCGTGGTCTGCGGGATGAGCGGTGGAGTTGATTCCTCCACGGCGGCGGCATTATTGGTCGAGCAGGGCTACGACGTCATCGGCATCACGCTCAAGCTCTGGAAGCACGATTGCTCTTCGCCCGACGAGGACCTGTTCAAGTGCTGCGGGGCCCGGGCGGCGGATGACGTGCGCGCGGTGTGCGAACATCTCGGCATCCCGTTTCATCTGATTGACGACGCCGATGAATTTCGAAAACAGGTCATCGGCCAGTTCGCCGCCGAATACCGGGCCGGACGCACCCCCAATCCGTGCATTCTCTGCAATGAACATCTGAAGTTCGGCACGCTACTGCAGCGCGCGGACCAGTTCGGCGCGCAATATGTGGCCACCGGCCATTATGCGCGGATTGAACGTGTTGCCTCTGGGGGCGCCGACGTCTCGCCGGCGAGTCCGCAGGGGACCGATAGCC
>Ga0335080_10006015_pt1 | contig 12535 bp, 8 predicted proteins | sample Lox_Sample_34_FD_206720 | JGI IMG/M metagenome (GOLD analysis project Ga0335080, IMG submission 206720) | Soil microbial communities from Loxahatchee National Wildlife Refuge, Florida, United States - Lox_Sample_3.4 | ecosystem: Environmental > Terrestrial > Soil > Wetlands | place: USA: Florida...
CGTCACCACTCCGGCCGTGACTCGGCCCGCACCCCCTGCCGCGACGCCGCCCCGGGCGGTGCGGCCAGTCGGGGGACCGCCGGCCGTCGCGCCGGGCACCGCTTCGCATCCGCCGCCGGTGACGGTCCCACGGCCGCAGCCCGTCCAACCGGCCCCGGTTTCTGCGACGATCCGAGGGGAACCTCTCGCGGAGACCGTGCACGTCCGGCCGCAGCCGGTCGTCATCCCGGGCGCCCCGGCGGCGAAAGCCGGACCCGCCGCTCCCCACGGGATGAGCGTCCCTCCGGCGATGCCGGCCGGCGTGAAGTTCGAGGCGCCGAGACCGGCCGTGTCGACCCCGCCGCCCGTCTTCCGCGAGCCCGAGAAGCCGGCCGCGCCAAAGGACTCTCCGCCGAAGGGCGAGGGACTGCGGGCCGACCAGTGGCTCTACCTGCTCGACGGCGCCCAGCGGGGGCCGATCGACGTCGAGGACCTCATCGACCTCGTGCTGACCTCGATTCCCGAGGACACGAAGGTGTGGCACCCCGGCCTCGAGACCTGGGTGCGGGCGGACCTGGTCCGTGAGATCGCGGAGGAGATCCCCCCCCCGGTCCCGACTCCGGGTGCCCCGCGCGGCGGCTACGTCGAGGAGGAGATGCCGGACTTCAACACGGTGCCGCCAATGCTGCGCTCGGTGCTCATCGCGGACGAGGATGCGGCCTTCCGCAAGTACCTTGCCATGCCCCTCGCCGCGCAGGGCTTCACGATCTACGAGGCGGCCGACGGCTCGGCGGCATGGCAGCTCGCGGTGCAGAACCGCCCCTGGATGATCCTCGCCGACGTCTCGATGCCCGAGCTGGACGGCTTCGAGTTCTGCCGGCGGGTGCGCACCCACCCGCTCCTCGCGCGCCTGCCTCTCCTGTTCATCTCGGGGTCGGACAGGTACAAGGACCGCTACCGGGCCCTGCAGATCGGCGCCGACGACTTCCTCACCAAGAGCATGCCGATCCGCGAGCTGCTCATGCGCATCCAGCTCCTCATGACGAGGTACTCCGATCTGTCGGCTTCGGGCGAGCAGAAGCCGGGCACGACCGAGGTCGCCGGAGCGTTCCAGGGGCGCATCGAGGTGTTCGGCGCGCCGGCGCTCCTTCAGATGTGCAGCCAGGGCAGGCTCACCGGGCTCTTCACCGCCCTCGCCGAGGACGCGGCCAACACGGCGACGGTCATGGGGTTTCGAGAGGGGGACATCATCTCCGCGACCGCGGGGGCCGCGACCGGGCCGGAGGGAGTCTACGCCTTCCTCGCGTGGGAGAAGGGAAGCTTCAAGTTCACGCCGGGCGACCCCGGCGAGGGACGGCCGCTCGCGCAGAGCGTCGAGCACCTGCTCCTCGAGGGCTGTCGCCTGCTCGACGAATCGCGCAAGGACGGGGGCGATGGCCGGCGACCCTCGCCTGACGGCCCCCTCGCCTGACGGCCCTCATATCGTTCCCTCCCGTCCGGCCCTCGAGGGGGAAGCTGCCTCCGTCTCCTCCGGCGAACGCAGAAGGTGGGCCACGAGGTCTCTCGCTTCTCCCCGTTCGCCCTTGAGCACCGTCGCGCCGATCACGGCGCGCTCGAGGGCGGCGAGCGAGGCCGCCGGCCGCAATCGGGCGGGCACGGTGTGCGCGAGCATCTCGAGCACCGCCCGTCCCGGCGACAGGCGCTCGGGCCTCCATCGCGCCCCGGGGCGGTGCTCGGCGAGCACCACGAGCCCCACGGGAAGCGGCCGGGTCGCGCTCCGGCCGCCCATTTCTTCTACTCGGCGAGCGCGCGCGTGGAGATCGCACCCTCCAGGGCCTCGGATCGACAGCGGCTTCGCGAAGGGGTGAACGCGGCCCCGGCCGTCAAGGACGGCAAACTCGTCCGAAAGGTACAGGGCTCCGGCCTTCACGAGCTCCGCGACGAGGGTCGTCTTGCCGGAGCGGCTCCGACCGGGCAGGACGATCGCCCGCCCTTTCCAGCCCACGACCCCCGCGTGGACGAACGTCCGGCGCGCGGCGCCGGCGGCGATCGCTTGTCGCATCTCGGACTCGAGAACCGCGAGCGCCCGCTGGAGGTCCCGGGTGCGCACGCAGCGGCGACGGCCGGCGTAGACGCGGCTCGGGCCGCGGCGGCGAGAGCCGACCCAGACGGAGAACATCTGGTCCACGAGTGGCGAGCGAGACGCCCGCCACCCGGGAGGGAGGCGCGCGACGAGGCGGCGGAGGAGAGCCAGAGCGTTCGTCCGCACACCGACGCGTAGTCCATAGGCTCGGAAGGCTGTCCCCGCCCGCCAGCCCATCGCGTCGACGCGTCCCAGCGTCCCGGAGCCCGGCCGCAAACGGGGCGTGCAGATCGGCAGGCTCTCCGCCAAGCGGCATCCCCTCCCTGCGCCGTCCGGGAGTCTAGCAGACGTCGCCGAGACGAAGGCTGGGCACAGGCGGTGCCGCCTCGCCGGGCTGTGCCACGAGGATCCTGGAAATGGGTTTTTTCACGTTTCAAAAGGCACTTGTATCATCTTTCCTCAAGCGTTACACTCGCGCCCGTGCGACACGCAGTGCGGTCTGCGTGTGTTCGATCATCGTCAGGTGGCTTTGGTCTGTCTGGAAAGCGGACAGACCGGGCGAGTGCCGCACCGGCGGCCAACGGCGCTGAGGGGGAGGGTTCCGGGCCTTCTCACGGGCGAGGCCGGCGAGGAGGAGGGGCACGTTCCTTGCTTCGCTCCGCCAGGCGAGGACATATGTCCGGGAGCACGCGAGCGTTCGGAGGCCAGCCCCGGTGAGGGGGGGCTGACTCCATGACCCTTCTCGGCACCCTCGTCCTCGCGGCTGCCACCGCGCGCGTCGAGTCGGTGAGCCTGACCGCCGTCGACGGGCGGCTCGCGGTCCGGGTGCAGGTGTCCGGAGCGCCCGGCCTGATCGCGGTTCACCGCGAGGGCGACGTCGCCCGGATCTCCATCACGGACGCCGACCTGGGCCTCCGCTTCGCGGGGGGCCGACGCTTCTCCTGGACGCCGCAGAACGGCTTCGACCCCGCCCTCATCGCCGCCGCGCCGGCGAAGATCGACCGACTCGAGATCGCGGCGACCACCTCCGAGGTGAGCGTGCTCCTGCACGTACCGCCCGACGTGTCCGTGGACGTGCGGCGCGACGTGCGCGGTCTCCTGGTCGTGTTCCGGCAGGCGCCCGTCGAGGCCCCTCCGCAGCGCGTCGCCCAGGCTCCTGCTCCCGAGCCGGCGGCGACGCTCGCGACGGAGCCGACTCCGCCCGCCCCGGCTCCAGCGGCGCCCGTCCCTGCGGTGGCTCCTCCGCCCGCCGCAGCGCAGCTCGCGGCCACACCCGCCGCTCCCCCCCCGACTCCGCCGGCGGCGGCCCCCGTGAGGGAGGCGACCGCCGTCGCCCGCGTGGAGGAGGCGGCGCCCCCGGAGGCAACGCCCGCCGCTCCTCCCGCCCCCGCCGCGCAGACGCCCGCCGCGCCGGCACCCGACACGGCCGAGCTGGCGCGGCGCCTCTTCGCCGTGCCCGCCGAAGGCCAGGCCGCAGGCCCGGCTTCGGTTGCCGACCTCTACCCGAGCCTCTTCCCGACCGGCCCTCTGCAGGCCCTCCCCCGCGAGGCCCCGGCGGCCGAAGTCACGGAGCAGCGGGAGACCGGCGTCCCCGTCGGCCCGTTCCGGGTGCGCGCCGGTGTCGACGCGCGGTACGTCGACGCCGACACGTTCGTCCAGAGCACCGCGGTGCCCACCCGCGATCACTACCTCGAGGTGCAGCCGCGCGTGGCGGCGACGGCGCCGGTCGCGGAGGGCCACTTCACGCTCGACTACGCGCCCGTGCTGCGGACCTTCGCCACGTACGACGAAGTCAACAGCGACAGCCACGCGCTCGGAGCGGGGATCGACGTGCCGATGGGGGGACGCGTGACGGTGCGCGCCCACGACCGCTTCCGGAGCGGCGTCCTCGACACCCGCGTGGTCGACCCCGGCGGGGAGTATTTCTTCGGCCTCGGTCACTTCCGCCGGAACGACCTCGACCTGGGGGCGAGCATCACGGTCGGGCCGCGCCTCAGCGTCGAGCTCGGGGCCACGATGGGGATGGTCCGGTTCCAGCAGCAGTCGAACTTCTTCGACTACGACACGCGGAGCGCCCAGGCCGGGCTCGGGTTCGAGGTCTCGCCGAACCTCAAAGCGGTGGCGTCCTACGTCTACGACACCGTGCCCCGGCCGGACCAACGCCCGGAGGCCGAGGCGACGGCCCACTCGGGCGTGCTCTCGCTGAGCGGCGAGATCCTGCCCCTCCTGACCGGCGAGGTCGCGGTCGGCTACCGCAGCCAGTCGAGCCCGAACGCCGGGCCGGGGGGCACGAGCTTCTCCGGCCTGACCGCGTCGGCCGGGATCACGCGCCAGCTCGGCCGCGAGTCGACGCTGGCCTTCTACGCCAGCCGGACGACCCCGGTGTCCGCCTTCGAGCAGAACGCCTTCTACGTCTCCAGCGCCCTCCAGAGCACCGTGCTGCTGCCGTTGCCGGCGCGCTTCCAGTTCCGCGGCGGGCTCGGCTACCAGTGGAACGACTACCGCACCGTGGCGAGCGCGATCGGCCGCCCGCGCGAGGACCGGATCCTCGCCTGGTACGTGGGACTGCGACGGCCGGTGCGGCAGAACCTCTTCCTGAGCGGGGTCTATCGCAAGGAGGACCGCAACTCCAACGTCGACGCTTTCGACACCAACGCCACGGGGTTCTACTTCCAGCTGGAGTGGGACATCCTCGGCGCAGCGCCGCGATGAGCGCCCGCGTCGCCTTCGTCCTCCTGATCCTCGCGCCGGCCCTGGCCGCGGAGGATGCCGCCCCGTACCAGGTGGGGCCGGGCGACGTCCTGGAGGTGGCCGTGGACGGACGACCCGACCTCTCCCGCCTTCCCACGGTCCAGACGACGGGACGGATCTGGCTCCCGAGAGCGGGCGAGGTGGAGGTTCGCGGGCTCACCTCCGACGAGATCGCGGCCCGGGTCGCGCCGCTCCTCGCCGCCGACGACCTCGCCGCGCCCCGCGTGGCGGTGCGCGTCCGGGAATACCACAGCCAGTTCCTGTGGGTGCGGGGCGCGGTGCAGCGACCGGGGCGCAAGCCCCTGCGCGCGGGGACACGCCTCGTGGACGCGCTGCTCGACGCGGGCGGCTTCGTGGCGGGAGCCTCGGGCGAGGTCAGCCTCGAGAGACCGGGGAGCGGCTTCGCGGATGGGTCGCACTCGAAGACCTTCCGCTTCAGCGGCGGCACGCCGACTGCCGAGGAGCTGGACGAGCTCGGCGTGCCCCTGCGTTCGGGCGACGTCGTCACCGCCGTGACGCAGCGCTGGGTGACGGTGAGCGGTGCGGTGAGGCGGCCCGGGCGCTATCCTTACGTGGAGGCGATGACGGTGGGCCGCCTGGTCGAGACCGCAGGGGGGATCCTCCGCTCGGGGAGCGAGAAGGCCGTCGTGCGGCGTGCGGGCAGCGAGATCGAGGTCGACCTCGAGGCGATCCGGAGCGGCAAGGCGGAGGACGCCGTGCTCCAGCCGGACGACGAGGTCGCGGTCAAGGCGCGGCGGCTGTGAGCCCGAATCCGATCCCCGGCCGGCCGCCCGACGCCGAGTCGCCCCGCGACTTCGAGGCCCGGTATTACGGCGAGCTCCTGTGGCGCCACCGCGTGCTCCTCGCCGCGGCCGCGATCGGGGGGCTCGCCATCGGCATCCTGGGCGGGGAGCTCCAGGTCCCACGCTACCAGGCGCGCACTCTCCTCCAGGTGATGCCGCCGAACCCCACCTCACTGGCCGTCACCGACGCCCTCCTCCAGACCGGCAACCCGGTCCGGGACCGCCAGTTCTTCAACACCCAGCTCAACGTCCTGCATTCGCGCGCGGTCGCGGAGCGCGTGGTGAAGCGGCTGAAGCTCGAGGATCGGCAGGGAGGAGGCGACGCGGTGGGTCGCCTCCTCTCCGCCGTGGTCGTCGAGCCGGTGCCCGAGACGTACGTGGTCGAGGTGATGGTCACCCACAACGACCCGAAGGAGGCGGCTCTGTGGGCGAACACCCTGTCGGACGTCTTCATGGACTACTGCCTCGAGGGCCAGGTCGAGGCGGCCAAGCGGGCCTACCAGTGGGTGACGGAGCGCCTCGCCGAGACCGAGACCGGGATGCAGGAGGCGCACGACAAGCTCCTGAGGGCCAACCAGGGGCAGGACCTCTTCGTCCCCGAGAGCAGCGTCTCCACGATCACCACCTCGATCGCCAAGCTCAACGAGGACCACATCGCGGCCCAGGCCCGGAGGATCGAGCTCGAGGCGCAGCTCGGCGAGTTCACCGAGGCCCGCCGGCGCGGGCGCGGGCTCGACGCGATCCCCCAGGTGGGAGGGGACAAGGCGGTCGCCGAGATCAACGGGCGGATCCAGTCCCTGACTCTGGACCTCGCGAGGATGCGCGAGAAGTACAAGGAAGGCCATCCCGAGGTGCAGAAGGTCCAGGTGCAGATGCAGCAGCTCCGCAAGGACAAGGAGGCCCGGATCGCGCAGATCGAGGAAGGCCTGCGTGCCGAGTACCGCCAGCTGCAGCGCAAGGAGACGGACCTGAAGGCGGCGATCGACGACCACAAGGCGCGGGCCGCCGAGCAGAGCCAGAAGCTCACCGAGATCGAGTCGCTCCGGAAGAAGGCGGACTCGGCGGCCGGCCTCTACGGCGTGCTCCTCCAGAAGCTCAACGAGACGAACATCGCCGCCTCCCTCCAGAACAACAACATCCGGCTCCTCGACCGGGCGGTCGTGCCCACGAGCCCGGTCTGGCCGCGCAAGCGGCAGCTCGCGCTCGGGGCGCTCGTGGTCGGGCTTCTTCTCGGCGCGGGCTTCGTCCTGCTGCGCGACGCCCTCGACAATACGCTCAAGGACGCGGAGGACATCGAGCGGCACCTCCACCTCGAGCTGCTGGCCGCGATCCCCCGCTACGGCAAGGACGACGCGTCGCTCGCCACCGAGGCCTACCAGAACCTGCGGACGGCGCTCCTCTTCTCGCGGCGGGGAGAGACCGGCCAGGTCGTCCTGGTGACGGGCACCGCGCCCGGAGAGGGCAAGACGACGACGCTCCTCAACGTGGCCAAGCTGCTCGCGGTCTCCGGCGAGACCGTGGTGGTGGTCGACTGCGACCTGCGCCGGGCCAACCTCCACCAGCGGCTCAGCGTCCCCCGCGAGCCGGGCTTCACCGACTTCTTCGTGAAGGGTGTGGAGCTGCAGAGGCTGGCCCGTCCGACCCGGGTCCCGAACCTGTCCGTGGTCGCGGCCGGCGCCCTTCCCCCGAACCCTCCGGCGCTCCTGGGGCGCACCGAGCTCGGGGACGCCTTCGCGCAGCTCAAGAGCCACTCTCGCTGGGTGCTCGTGGACTCCCCCCCGGTGGCGGCGGTGACCGACGCGCTCCTGCTCGCCCAGAACGCCGATTGCACCCTGCTCGTCGTGCAGCAGAACCGGGTGGACCGCGCGATGGTCAAGCGCGCCCTGGCCGCGCTGCGGAAGGTGACGCCGAACGTGATCGGGGCGGTCCTGAACGCGGTGGACGTGAAGACCAAGGGCTACTACGGCTACGAGTACTACGGGGCGCGGAAGCACCGCTCGGAGAAGGGCTCTCACGGCGCGCCGGGAGCCTCGTCCCGCCCCCGGCCGGACGCCGGCACGACCTCGGCGGAGGTGACCGATGCGCCGACCGTCTAGCCCGCCGCTGCTGGCGCTCGCCGCGCTCGCCTCTCTCGTCGCCGCCCCTCCCCCGGCGACGGCCCAAGGCGCCCTCTCCCTCGCCCGGCTCAGCCTGGTGGAGAGCACGGTCGAGCGCGCGAGGAAGGGCGGGGGCTGGCAGGCCGCCGCCGAGGGCGCATCGCTCGACGTCGGAGAGGCCCTGCGCACGGGGCCCACCGCCGTGGCCCGCCTCGAGCTCCCCTGGATGTCGCTCACCCTCTCGCCCGGCTCCACCCTGCGCTTCCCGGACGCCTTCCTCCTCTCGGCCACGCTCGAGGGAGGACGCGCGCTCCTCGAGGCGCAGGAGCGCGAGGCCCTCAAGGTCGTGACGGCCGAGGCCGAGGTCCGCGGCCGGGGACGGGCGGTGGTGCGCCGGGAGGGCCGGGCGACCCTCGTCTCGTGCCTGGCCGGGAGGTTCGTCGTCGAGGGCGGAGACTCGAGCGTCACCCTCGCCGCCGGCCGCGGCACCGTGGTCGCCTCGGGCCGTGCCCCGTCGCCGCCCGAGGCCGTGCCCGCCCCGCCCACGCAGGGCCTCTGGCCGGACGGAGACCCGGTCTACGTCGCGCCCGGCGAGACGCTGGAGCTGCGCTGGAAGGCCGATGCGCCCGCCTACCAGGTCGAGCTCCTGCCCGTGGGGTCGGACGTCGTGCTCCTGCAGCGGGACGTCGCCGCTCCTCCGGCCCGGGTCGCGGTGCCGTGGGAGGGCGCCTTCCGCTGGCGCGTCTCGGCCCGGGACCGGCGCGGCCTCGAGGGCACGCCTTCCGCGGACGGCCTGATCGCCGTCGACAAACCGTAGAGGCTTAACGCGTCGCGTAGCCGCGCGCGGAGTCGATCTCGGCGCGGAAGTTCTCGGGCCGGGCTCCAGCCTTCCCCTCGAAGACGCCGGTGTCGAAGGGATTGAGGCCGGCCTTCTTCCGATCGGGAGCGACCTTGCTCAGGAGGTCGGCGACTCCGGCGTCCACCTTGCCCCCGGGGGGCAGGAGGAGGAGGGGCCGTCGGTCCTCGATGAAGTCGTCGTTCACGAAGCGAGACACGCGGACGTAGATCTCCGTCACACGCCAGGGCGTGCCGTTGTAGACGGTGGCGCGGAGCGAGTCGCCCTCCCAGATCCAGACCGGACGCAGCCTGCGGAGGTCGGCGGCGGCGAGGTTGCTCTCGCGGTCGGCGACCGCCGCCGGCGCGGGCGCGGCCGGACGCGTCGTGGTCGTCGGCCCGCGAGCGGCGCCGGGAGCGGAGGTCGCCGCGGCCGTCGAGGCCTGACCCGTCGACGAGCCCTTCGGCGCCGGAAGGACGATGGCGGGCGCGTTCTCGGTCGTGGTCCCGCCCAGCGGCACGGGCCCGCCGGGAGGGGCCGGCTGCGGCCGCGGCCAGAAGAGCCACGCGAGCAGCCCGAGCACCACGATCCCGGCCGCGATGCCGCCGTAGACGAGAGCCGGGCTTCCCGGCGTCGCTTCTTCGACCCGGGCCCGCGGCGGCCGCACTTCGGCCGGCGGCGCGACGGGCGCCTTGGGTGCCTCCTCCGCCTTCTTCTTGGCGATGAAGGGAGCGAGGCGCCGCTCGACCTCGGGCACGTCCTCGGCCCGCGTCCACCCGGCGAAGCCCTTCCTCCACACGAGCACCGTGCGCGGGTCGGGCTGCCCCAGGATCGACTCCACCATCGTGGCGAGGGGGACGGGGCCCCGCCGTTGGCCGCCCTGGGCGAAGAACCAGCGCTCGCGCGCCATCTACCGCTTCGAGACCGCGCGCGCCTGCTCGGTGAACTGGCCGTCGGAGGCCGTGGCTCGAACGACGACGTCGCCCGACCGGCCGCGCTTCACGTACTCGCTGAAGGTGCCGTCGGCGAGGACCTTCACCGCGTTTCCGTCCACGGTGATGCGGGAGCCGGGGCTCGTGCGGCCGCCGACGTGCACGATGCCGGGCGCCACCTCGTCGAGCGAGGCGAGGACGAGCGTCGGGACGTCGCTCGCCGGCGTGGGAATGGGCTGCGGCGCCTCGGGCTCCACGACCGAGAAGAAGGACACGCGCGAGAACGCCCCTTCCAGGCCGTCCTTGTTGACCGCCGAGACCCGCCAGAAGTAGCGCCCGACGTTCAGCCCCGTGAGGTCGTGGGCGGTGGTGGTGATGCCCGGCTGGTCGAGGGCCGCCGAGAGCAGGAGGTTCGCCTGGGTCACGTTGTAGTCCATCGACACCCGGTACGTGACCCCGTTCCTCACGGCGTTCCAGGAGAGCTTCGTCGTGGCCGCCGGCGGAGCGACGAAGGGCAGCTTGGCCTTCGGGGCGGGGGCGACGAGCGTCGGCGCGGGGGGCAGGTCCATGCGGGCCCCGGCCTTGCCCGCGGCGTCCACCTGCACCGCCTGGTTCTCGTTCAGCGTGATCCTCTGGCCCTGGGTCGTCTCCACCTCGGCCTGGCCACGGAAGATCTTGACCCCCGTCTCGCCGGCGTCGCCGACGTCGATGTTCCCGGCGGCGTTCTGCAGCGCCGTCGTCCTCAGGGTCGGGGTCACGATGTCCTCCGTCGCGTCGCCGACCGAGAAGTTGACGCGTCCGGACTGGACGCGCCAGGCCGCGGTCGAAGCCTCGGCCGAGCCGCCGATGTACACCACGCTCGCCGGGCGGACGCTCACGAGGCTGCCCGAGTTGAACTGGATCTGGGCACCGGCACGGGTCTCGGTCTGGACCACGTCGCCGACGTGCAGCCGGTCGGAGAGCCGGGCGTCCCCCCAGGCCTGCTTGGCGTTGGGCTTCACCTTGACCTTGCCGTCGACCGCGACGAAGCGCGCGACCTGCTGTCCGGGCTTCGGCACCGGCTTGCGGACGAAGAAGTACCAGTAGGCGACGACCGAGCCGAGAGCGATGCTCCAGCCGATGATGCTGAGTGGGTCCTTGTAGAAGGGGCGGCGCACCGCGCGCGCGACCTCGGTCGCAGAGAAGGCCACCGTGTCCGGAGCGTTTGGTTCCTCGCTAGCCATAGCCCCTAGAGCCAGTATGACTTAGGCCCCGCGCAAGTGTACGGCGGCGTGGACGGAGACTGCAAGCCCTCGCGTCCCGAGGACACCCGTCGCGGTGAGGATTGCATGGACGGTCCTGGGCAGGCTCCCGGCCCGCGCCGCCGGTGGCGGGTTATCATCCCTTTCCGCGCCCTCTTCCTGCGCGCCTCTCCCGAATCGGAGACTCGAATGAAGACCGTCTCGAAGGCCGCCCTCCTTCTGCTCGCACTGCTCGTGCTCGGCGCGCTGCTCGTCGTGACTCTGCGCGTCGGGCCCTCGCCCGCCGTCGAGGTTCGCGCCGAATCGAAGGCGATCGGCTCCCGGACCGCCGTGGTCGTCCGAGCATCGGCCGAGGGCCGGGGCCTCGCCGGCGTGCGCGTCGAGGTCGAGCAGGCCGGCGTCGCCCACGTCGTCGCCCGCCGGATCCACCGTCCGCTCCCGCCGTGGGCGCTCTGGGGCCGGAAGGCCGAGAGCGACGAGACGCGCGCCGAGGTGGGGCGCTCCTCCGTCGCCTCCCTCGTCGAGGGCGAGGCGGTGGTGCGCGTCGTGGCCGAGCGAGCGCCGACCTGGCTCCTTCACCCCGACCCCGTGGTGAAGGAGCTGCGGCTTCCGGTCCGCCTCGTGCCGCCCGCCCTCTCGCTCCTCTCCTCGCAGCACTACGTCGCCCAGGGCGGCTCCGGCGTCGTCCTCTACCGCGTCGGGGCGACCGCCACCCGCGACGGGGTCCGCGCCGGGGAGTGGTTCTTCCCCGGGACACCGATGCCCGGGGGCGGGAAGGACGACCGCCTCGCGCTCTTCGGGGTGCCGTGGGACCTCACCGACCACGCGCGGCTCCGCGTCGTGGCCGAGGACGACGCCGGCAACGTGGCGGAGGCCGCCTTCGTCGACAAGTTCTTCCCGAAGCCCCCCGCCCACGACCGGATCGTCCTCGAGGACGCATTCCTGACGAAGGTCGTGACGGAGATCCGGCAGCAGACGCCGGCGCTCGAGGACCGCGGCAGCCTCCTCGACAACTACCTCGAGATCAACCGCGAGCTGCGGAAGAAGAACGCCGAGGAGCTGGTCGCCCTGGCCCCGCGCTCCGCGGGAACGTTCCTGTGGACGGAGCCCTTCCTGCCCCTGCGCAACGCCAAGGTGATGTCGTCGTTCGCGGACCGCCGGACGTACGTCTACCAGGGACGCGACGTCGACCAACAGACCCACCTCGGCTTCGACCTCGCGGCGGTCGCCCGCACGCCGGTCCCGGCCGCCAACCGGGGCGTCGTGTTCCTCGCGCGATACTTCGGCATCTACGGGAACAGCGTCCTCCTCGACCACGGCCTCGGCCTCGGCACGCTCTACTCCCACCTCTCCTCGATCGAGGTGAAGGAAGGCGAGACGGTCGAGCGCGGAGCCGTCGTCGGCCACACCGGAGCGACCGGCCTCGCGGGCGGGGATCACCTGCACTTCACGACGCTCGTGCGGGGTCTGCCGGTCAACCCCCTGGAGTGGTGGGACGCGAGCTGGATCCGTGACCGCGTGGCGTCCAAGGCGGGGCCGACGGTCCTCGCTTTCGCGGCGCCTGCGCGGGCGGAGGAGAAACCGCGGGCGCAGGCGGCGTCGCGGCACAAGACCGAGCACGGGGCGCGACGTCACGCCAGGAAGTAGTCCGACGGGCGCGAAGGGTTGAACTCACTCCGGCGCTCCTGGCAGAACGGGCTCGGTGCGGCGCAACACCCGGCCGACGAGCAGCGGGCGCCGAGCGGAGCGGGATTCACTCCCGCGTAGCGAGGGGGGGTCTGGGGGGTGCGGCGCAGCACCCCCCAGACGGGCTAT
>Ga0335080_10006017_pt1 | contig 12533 bp, 7 predicted proteins | sample Lox_Sample_34_FD_206720 | JGI IMG/M metagenome (GOLD analysis project Ga0335080, IMG submission 206720) | Soil microbial communities from Loxahatchee National Wildlife Refuge, Florida, United States - Lox_Sample_3.4 | ecosystem: Environmental > Terrestrial > Soil > Wetlands | place: USA: Florida...
TGTGAGCCCAGGGGGGGGCCGGGGGACCCAGTCGTGATTCGAATCCGGTTATCCGTTTGCCTTGCAGTCTTCGCTTTCCTTCTGCCAGCCAGCTCAACTTCCGTTGGGGGTCCCGACGGCCTGACCGTCGCCGTGGACGGCGGCGGCACCTACACCATCGCGGTTCCCAGTCTCAACTGGACCTTCGCCGGCAGCATCAGCGCGCCCCTCGCCAATGTCATCGTCGCTTCGGCCAGCGACGGTGCCGGCGCCTACAGCGAAATCTCTTTCGATTTCGTGACCGACATCCAGCGTCACGCCGCCATCCGTTCCTACTGGAATCGCCCGGCGGTTCTCTTCACCGTGACCAACTATGCGCCTTCGGCCAACAGTTTCGCCTTTCCGAACCTCAGCCAATACCCGAATAACCTCAGGCATCTCGCCTTCTCAGGCACCTTCGCGCCGCCCTCCTTCTCCAGCCTGGACGCCGCCAGCCCGTGGATCTTTTTCGACTCCTCCTCCAACGCCTTCATCCTTTCCCCGGCTGCCAATTTCATGACCGCCGTCAATACGCAGAGCCCGGCCGGCGGGCTGGCGAGCGGCATTTCGCCGGCCATCCCATCGCTGCCGCAGGGCTTCCAGCACCGCACGCTGCTCGTCATGCAGAAAGGAATCAACGCCGCGTTCGAGACTTGGGGCCAGGCGCTGACCTCGCTATACGGAAAGACCAGGCCCGCCTACGACGCCGATGTCATCCTCAACAAGATCGGCTACTGGACCGACAACGGCGCCACATATTACTACCACATGCAGGGCTCGATGAACTACGAGCAGACCCTGTACGCGGTGAAGGCCAATTTCGATTCCATGGGCATCCCGCTCGGCTATCTACAGCTCGATAGCTGGTTCTATCCTAAGGGTCCCGGCGCCCTATGGAGCAACAACGGCCAGGGGATCTATCAATACATGGCCGCCACTCCGCCCTTCTCCGCCGGTCTTGCCAAATTCCAGCAGAACCTGGGAGTGCCGCTCGTGACGCACGCGCGCTGGATCGACCCAAGCAGCCCCTATCGTCAAACCTATAAGATGTCGGGCAACGTGGTGATCGACCCCACCTACTGGGACTACGTCGCGGGCTATCTGGCGAACTCGGGCGCGCTCACCTTCGAGCAGGACTGGCTCAACGACAACGCCCACGCCGATTTCAACTTGACCGATTCCGACGCCTTTTTGGACAACATGGCGGCCTCCATGTCCCGCCGCGGCCTCACCATGCAATACTGCATGGGATCCGCCCGGCACTTCCTGCAAAGCACCAAGTACAACAACCTGACCACCATCCGCACCAGCGCCGACCGCCTGGCGCGCGACAAATGGACGAGTTTTCTTTATACGTCGCGCCTTGCCAGCGCCCTCGGGGTCTGGCCCTTTACAGACAACTTCCTCAGCACGGAAGCCACACAACTGTTGCTTGCCACGCTCTCCGCCGGCCCCATCGGGATCGGCGACCCCATCGGTAGCATCAGCAGCGCCAATCTGCTGCACGCGGTCCGGCACGACGGCGTGATCGTCAAGCCCGACGTTCCGCTGGCGCCGATCGACGCGAGCTTCCAGAACATGGCGCAGGGCGTTGACACCCCGCAGATCGCCGCTACCTGGTCCGATTTCGGGAGCCTGCGCACCTGGTACGTCTTTGCCTACCCGCAAGGATCGAACACCGAGATCAAGCTGCATCCGGCCGATGCCGGAGTCACCCAAACCGTTTATGCCTACGATTACGCCGCCGGAATCGGCCAGCTCATGGACGCCGCGGACGTGATCGATCGCCAGATTACCGGCGACGCCGTGTACCTGGTGCTGGCTCCCGTCGGCCCGTCGGGGATGGCGGTGGTCGGAGATCCGGACCAATTCGTCACCATGGGCAAAAAACGCATTCGCGCGTTTGAAGACGACGGCACGGTCGCTCTGACCGTGGCATTCGCGCCGGGGGAGACCTCGCGCACGATCGTCGGATACGCGCCCTGGCAGCCCGCCGCAGCAGCCTCCGACGGCGCGATCGCGAGCATGACTTACGATTCGAAATCCCAGCAGTTTCGGCTTGCGCTCACACCGGGGGCCGATGCCAGCGCTTCCATCCGCGTCGGTCGCGCGCATCGCAAACCCGTACCGCGCGACACCCTTCCGGCGGCTACCCAGTAGGTCAGCCGGCGGGGTTGAATCGCAAACCGTGCGGGCGTATGATGCCCGCATCATGTCATCAACTCCGAAATCGGTATCCCGACGTGCGCTCCTCGGAGCCGCGGGCGCATTTACCCTGGTCAAGCCGCACCTCGTGCGCGGCGCCGGGAAGGCGCAATTGAAGGCCGGGCTCGTGGGATGCGGCGGACGCGGCACCCAGGCCGTCGTCGATATGCTGACCGGCGCCGAAAATGTCGAGCTGGTTGCGATGGCGGACATCTTCGAGGACCACCTCGAAGGCTCGCTCAATAACCTGCGCAATCCCAAATTCATCAGCCGCCACGCCGGAATCGTGGTGGAGCGCGATGGCCAGCAGAAATCCATGACCGCGGAAGACCTGGCCGCCTCGGTAGGACCTCGCGTCAAGGTACAGCCCGACCGGCATTTCGTGGGCTTCGACGCTTATCAAAAGCTGCTCAAAAGCGACATCGATATCGTGATGCTGACCACCCCGCCCGGCTACCGGCCGATCCACTTCGAGGCCGCCGTGGACGCCGGCAAGCACGTCTTCACCGAAAAGCCGATCGCCACGGACGCCACCGGCGTCCGCCGTTTTCTGGCTGCCGGCCGCAAAGCCGCGGAAAAGAAACTGACCGTGATGAGCGGCGCGCAGCGCCATGAAGATAAGCCCTACGTGGAGACCGTCAAGAAGGTGCACGACGGCGAGATCGGCGAGATCGTGGCTCTCAATGCGAACTACCTCAGCGGGCCCGTCATGCACGCCCAGGCGCGCGACGCCAAGTGGGGCGACATGGAATGGGAGCACCGCAACTGGTATTCCTTCCTCTGGCTCTGCGGCGATCAGATCGTCGAGCAGCACTTCCACAACATCGACTTCATGAACTGGGTAATGGGCGGCCATCCCGATCGCGTAGTGGCCAGCGGAGGGGCCGCGTGGCGCCCGCGCGCCGCCCTCTACGGCAACATCTTCGACCACATGTATTCCGATTTCACCTATGCCAACGGCGTCCATCTCAACAGCCACTGCCGCCAATATCCCAACGGTCTCTTCCGCAGCGTCAACGACCTGGTCGTCGGCACCAAGGGCCGCACCAACGGTCTCGATCTCGGCACCAAGGGCATCAGCGCCTACGTGCAGGAGCATATCGACATGGTGGACAGCATTCTCGGCCGCGGTCCCTACATCAACCAGGCAGTGCCTATCGCCGAGAGCACCCTCACCTGCATCATGGCCCGCGAATCGGCCTATTCCGGCATGGCCGTCACGTGGGATCAGATCATGAACTCGAAGCAGGATCTGATGCCCAGGGAGTTCGGCTACAACACCGCGACCAAGCCCGCCGCGCTGCCGGTTCCCGGCGAGTACAAGTTCGTTTGACCCGGCGGTATGCGCGCCCTATCCCGCCAGAATCTTTTCGAAACGGCTGCTGACGTCTTTCAAGTACGCCTCATCGCCCGGCGGCAGTTCCACGGTCGCCGTGCCCTGATAGCCGATATCGGCCAGAGCCGCGTGCACGGCGTGCCAGTCAATCTCTCCTTCCAGCAGCGGCGTGAACTCGGCGACGCGCTTGCGGAATGCGAAGTCCTTCACGTGCAGCTTGACGATCCGCTTGCCGAGGGTGCGGATCCAGTCTTGCGGATAAGCCTGAATCGCTACGTTGCCGATGTCGAAATAGGCGCGGATCCACGGCGACTGGAACTCGTCGATATAGCGCGCGAACTCCAGCGGGCTGAGCAGGAACTTGTTCCAGACCTCCTCAAGTCCGATGATCACCTTCAGCTCCGCCGCCAGCGGGATCAGCTTGCGGATCTCCCGCTGGCTTCGCTCCCACGCCTGCGCGTAACTGGTCTCCGGGTTCACCACCGCCGGAACCAGCAACACCGTGTCCGCGCCCCAGAGCCTGGCATTTTGAAGGCTGGTGCGCATACCCTCCAGACTCTTCTCCACCACGGCAGGATCTGCCGACGAGAGCGGACTCCGCCAGTGCTCCGCGTTCATCACGGAGTGGATGGGAAGGTTCGCCGCTTTCGAGGCCGCGAGGATCTCCTCGGCCTTGGAAAGGTCTGGAGTCGTGGGGCATTCGATGGCTTCGAACCCGCAGCCGCGGGCAAGCCGAAAGCGGTCGGCGACCGGGAGACTCGCAGGCAGCATGTTGAATTCGACGGCTTTTCGAACCGGCAGCCGGTTGGCAGCCGCCGCCACCCATGGCGCGGCGGCAGCGGCAAGAAACGTGCGGCGTTGCATGCAGAAATTGTATAACCGCGGGTGCCGTTTTTCGCTACTTTGACGAAAAGAATTGACGTACTATAGGGGTAGTGATCTATGGGTAAACAGGTCTTTTTGACTGCGACTGCCATTGTCGCCGCTCTCCTGCTACCGGCTTGCACGGAAGCTCCGAAGGCACCGGCCAAAGCGGAAACCGCCGCGAGTAAAGAGCCCGCCAAACCCCCCGAGGCTGTGACCGCGCAACTGGCCTTCTATGAGATGTATAAACCGGCGCGCGCCTGGGCGACCGACCTTCTCGCCCTGAGTTTAGTCGGCGGGGAAGTGCCGAATATCAAAAACGAAGGCGGGAAGGCCGGGATGTGGACTGCCACCTTCGTCTCTCCGAGCCGTAAGGAGGCTCGGGTGTTCACCTATGCCGTAGCTGCCGGCGGGGAAGACATTCCGAAGGGAGTCAGCGTGGGCAACGCGCTGCCCTGGGGCGGTGCCACCCCCACCAGCAAGCCCTTCGCGAACAGTGAGTTTGCGGTGGACTCCGATGCAGCCTACAAAGTTGCGGCCGAAAAGGCCGCGGACTGGCTGAGCAAGCATCCGGACGAGAAGGTCACCTTCCGGTTGGGCAACGCATCGCGGTTCTCCGCCCCGGTGTGGTACATCATGTGGGGGACTACCAAGAACGGCTACGCCGCGTTGGTGAACGCCACGACCGGCACGATCTTGAAATAGAGCGCGCCTTTGATTTGCGCGCGATGGCAGCGAAGGCTGACGCTACCCGCCGCAGGGATGGGAACCTGCCTTCCGAACCAGGTTGTCCTGGAGCAGATTCACCAGGTCTGTGACTCGGAAGGGCTTCCGGATGAAGTGTTCGACCGCGATGCCGGGGAAGGAGGCCAAGGCGCTTTCCCGGCTGTAGGCGCTGGTCACGATGGGCAGGAGGCTGGGGCGCAGGCGTCCGGCTTCCTCGAATACCTCGCGGCTGGACGCGCCCGGCAGCGTGACATCGAGCAGCATAACGTCGATCGGTTTGTCCAGGGACCGAATCACTTCCAGGGCGGCCGTTCCGTCGCCAGCCTGGATCACCGAAAAGCCTCTGCGCTGAAGCGTCTTCGATACTGCCGCGAGGAGCGACGGCTCATCTTCCACCACGAGGATCGATCGTCCGGCGAGCGGCTGGGGTTCCTGCAATACGAAACGCGCCGCGCGGCCCTTCTTCGCTGGGAGGATGTCCGCCGCGCATGGGAGAGTTACCTTGATGGTGGTGCCGCTGCCGGGCGCGCTCTGGACCTGAATGGAGCCACCGAGTCCGCGGACGATCCTCTGGACCACGGCGAGCCCCATGCCGCGTCCGGCGAACTTGGTAGTAAAAAAAGGATCGAAGGCCCGGCGCTGCGTCTCCGGCGTCATTCCGCACCCGTCGTCGGAGACCTCCAACCGCACGAGGGTTGCGGTGCCCGCGGTGATCCGTTCGGTGCGCACGCGGATGACGCCATCGCGATCGCCGATGGCCTCCGAGGCATTGGTGATCAGGTTCATCACGACCTGACGGATCTGTGCGGCGTTTCCGAAGACCGGGGGAAGGTCTTCTCTCAGGTCCGTCTGCAGGACGGCGCGTTTCGAAATAGATACCTTGAGCAGCTCGAGCATTTCGCCCGCCACGGAAGAGATGTCGAGCGGTTCGAGCGTGCCGCCTTCCTTGCCCGCAAAGATCATCAACTGGCGGACGATCTCCGACCCGCGGAGGGCAACCTCCCGGATCTGGCGCAACTCGTCTGCCGGGGGGATGCCTTCCTCGATCTTGAGCTGGGCGAGCTCGGAGTAGGCGAGGGTTCCGCCGAGCAGATTATTGAAATCATGGGCGATTCCGCCGGCCAGCACACCCAGGCTCTCCAGATTCTGACGTTCGGCCGCTTCTTCCTGCGCAAGCTTCATGTCCGTCAGGTCAAGGCAACTGGCGATGTAGCCCCCAAAAGCGCCGTCAGGCTCGAGCCGTGGGACGCCGGTACACATGATGTAGCGGTATTGCCCATCGGCCCGGCGCAGACGGTATTCCATACGGCAGGCGCCGCGCGCGGCCAGCGAGGATGAGTAGCTGGCACGGGCCCGCTCCCGATCCGCGGGATGGACATTCTCCAGCCAGCCGTAACCCAACTCCTGCTCCAAGGAGCGCCCGGTAAAATCGAGCCAGGTCTTGTTGAAGAAAGTAGAGTGTCCGTCGGGACCGGAGGCGACGATCATTACGGGTGCGGTATTGGCCAGGTTGCGGAAGCGCTCCTCGCTCTCCCGAAGCACGGCTTCGGCGCGTTTGCGCTGGCGCAGGGAAGCGGCCAGCCAGAGCGCCACACCGGAGGCGAAGACGATGCCGAGGATGGTCCAGACCAGCCAGTGCCAGCGCTGTTCAGCCGCGAGTTGCTCGTAGGATGCCCAGGTATCGTCGAGTCCGAAATAGGAGTATTTCGCGATCAGGCCCGCCAGGGTGCCGTCCTGAAACATGTTGCCGATTTCGATCTGGATGCGATCGGCCGCGCCGGCAGCTTCGAACGTGGAGGCCACGCCTGCCTGCAAGGGCATTCCGGGGATTGTCTGGATGCGCAGGGCCGCCGAAGCGCACTCCGGAGGCGCCTCCCGCAGCTCACTTTGCCCCATGCGCGCCTCGAAGAGGCCGGCGGCCACGGATCCGCTACAGAGCTGCGCGAGCACGCCGTGGAGCGCCGGGCTTTCGACAATCTGGGCGCCGGGGAACCTCTGGTGCGCGAGGCGAACGTGCAAGGGGATGGGGTAGACCGCGATGCGGCCCCGGAAATTCCGGGCCGGGGTTGGATCGCCTTCGCGAAGCACAAGCACGTAGCTGCTGTGCATCCAGGGCCGGGCAAAATGGATGTACTTGCGGCGCTCGGGCAGATCTACCATCAAGGGCCAGAGGTCCACGAGGCCCCTTCGCAGAGCTGCTTCGGAGCTCGTACCGGTCTCGATCCATTGCAGACGGATACCGGAACGCCTGGCCGCCTCTCTGACAATCTCCACGCCGAGACCGGAATAGCCGGTGCCGGCGCGGACCTGGACGGGCGGATTCTCTTCGAAGCCGATCCGTAAGGGACGCTGGGGCACGGGCGGGACACGAGGCACGAAGCACCAGAGCGCGAGGAGAGCCGCGGCTGCTGCGGCGCTGGCGATGGCGGCGGTTCTCGACACGGACGGATTCGTATTCCCAGGTTACCAGGACCCTGCGAGCGGGCGTTATAGTGACACGAATGACGCGCGATCGCATCCGCATTCTGACTACCGGCGGCACCTTCGACAAAGAGTACAACGAGCTCACGGGCGAATTGTTCTTCAAATCCACGCACACGGGAGACATGCTGCGCCTGGGGCGCTGCCTGCTGCCGGTCGAGATCGAGAGCCTCATGATGATCGACAGCCTGCAGATGACGGCGGCGGACCGGGCGAAGATTCTGGCCCGGTGCCGTGCGGTTCCCGAGCGGCTGATCGTCATCACCCACGGCACCGATACCATGGCAGAGACGGCGGCTGTATTGGGGAAGGGATTGGAGGGGACGCGGAAGACGGTGGTGCTGACAGGGGCGATGGTTCCCTACAAGTTTGGCAGCTCGGACGGGATGTTCAATTTGGGCACGGCGGTAGCGTTTGTGCAGACGCTCGCGGCAGGGGTATACGTAGCGATGAACGGGCGCTGGCTGACCTGGCATTCTGTGCGTAAGAACAAGAAAAAAGGCATCTTCGAGCCTGCTTTGCCACCGGAAGATAAATCTTAGCGTGAAGCTGTCAAGTTGATTAATTTGCTTGTTTTGTTACGATTAAGAAAAATTCTTGTCACTCTCGCGAGAACTGTGCTAATAATTGTGGGTGGAACTCAGCACGGACCTGAATGAGTTTCACCCATAAAACCAAAGTTCTCAATTCAAACCTGGAGGTAGTCAGTCCATGAAGATTCGTCCGCTCTATGACCGCATTGTGGTCAAACGGATTGAGCAGCAGGAGCAGATGCAAGGCGGCCTGTACATCCCCGATTCGGCAAAAGAGAAGCCGCAGGAAGGCGAAGTGGTCGCAGTCGGCAAAGGCAAGCGCCTGGAAGACGGCAAAGTGATCCCCCTCGATGTTCAGGCGGGCGATCGCATCCTGTTCGGCAAGTATTCGGGCAGCGATATCAAGCTCGACGGTGAAGAATATTTGATCATGCGCGAGGACGAAGTTCTCGGCATTCTGGACGCGGCGCCGAAAGTCGCGAAGAAGGCCAGCTAAAGGAGAGAGAGAGCACAATGGCGAAACAGATTGTCTATTCCGAAAGTTCCCGTCAGGCGATTTTGCGCGGCGTCAACCAGCTCGCCGACGCAGTGAAGGTAACGCTCGGCCCCAAGGGCCGCAACGTGGTTCTGGAGAAGAAGTTCGGCGGCCCGAACATCACCAAGGACGGCGTCACGGTGGCCAAGGAGATCGAGCTGAAGGATCCGCTCGAGAACATGGGCGCACAGATGGTTCGCGAAGTCGCGAGCAAGACCAGCGACGTGGCGGGCGACGGCACCACCACGGCCACCATTCTGGCGCAAAGCATCTTCCGTGAAGGTGTGAAGGCGGTTGCCGCCGGCGCCAACCCGATGGCCCTGAAGCGCGGCATCGAGCAGGCGGTAGAGACGGCCATCGAGGAAGTGAAGAAGCTTTCCAAGCCGGTATCCGGTGACATGATCGCGCAGGTGGGTACCATTTCCGCCAACAGCGACAAGACCATCGGCAACATCATTGCGGACGCGATGAAGAAGGTCGGCAAGGACGGCGTGATCACGGTCGAAGAGTCGAAGACGATGTCCACGGAGCTGGAGACCGTCGAAGGCATGCAGTTCGATCGCGGCTATCTCTCGCCCTACTTCGTGACCGACGCCGACCGCATGGAAGCGGTCCTCGAGGATCCGTACATCCTGATCCACGAGAAAAAAATCAGCAACATGAAGGACCTCCTGCCGCTGCTGGAGCAGATTGCCCGGTCCGGCAAGCCGCTGCTGATCATCGCCGAGGAAGTGGAAGGCGAAGCGCTGGCCACCCTGGTGGTGAACAAGCTGCGCGGCACCCTGAACGCGTGCGCGGTGAAGGCTCCGGGCTTCGGCGATCGCCGCAAGGCGATGCTGGAGGACATCGGGATCCTGACCGGCGGCAAGGCGATCATGGAAGAGACCGGCATCAAGCTGGAAGGCGTCCGGCTGGACGACCTGGGCCGTGCCAAGCGCGTGACGGTGGACAAGGACAACACCACCCTCGTGGACGGCGCCGGCAGCCAGAAGGCGATCGAGGGCCGGATCAAGCAGCTCCGCGCCCAGATCGAAGAGACCACCAGCGACTACGACCGCGAGAAGCTCCAGGAGCGCCTGGCGAAGCTGGCGGGCGGCGTGGCGGTGATCAAGGTCGGTGCGGCCACCGAGACTGAAATGAAGGAGAAGAAGGCTCGCGTGGAAGACGCGCTGCACGCCACTCGGGCGGCGGTCGAGGAAGGCATCGTTCCCGGCGGCGGCGTGGCTCTGCTGCGCGCGTCCAAGGTGCTGGCCGGTGTGAAATCCGATGGCGACGAGCAGATCGGCATCAATATCGTGAAGCGCGCCTGCGAAGAGCCTCTGCGGCAGATCGTGGGCAACGCGGGCACCGAAGGCGCCATCGTCGTGGACAAGGTTCGTGACCATTCGAACCCGAACTACGGCTACAACGCGCAGACGGACAGCTACGAAGACCTGGTAGCCAGCGGCGTGATCGATCCGACCAAGGTGACCCGTTCGGCGCTGCAGAACGCGGCATCGATCGCCAGCCTGATGCTGACCACGGAAGCCATGGTGGCCGAGATTCCGGAGAAGAAGCCGGCGCCGGCCGGTCCGGGAGCGCATGGGCCGGAGATGGATTACTAGGAAGAACCCGGAAGTCAAGAAGCAAGAAGAAAAGAATGCCGCGCTTCGGGGCCGCCCCGGGGCGCGGTTTTTTTTGGTGCGCGTTCCGCCGCCACAACGCCTGAGCCTGCCGCGAGGTCGGCGTAACCCTTCCCCACACCCCGCGTCTCTTATCCATGCTGCTTAGCGACCTGCGTTACGCGGTCCGCACCCTGCGCAAATCCCCCGTCTTCACCATCGCAGCGGTGCTGACAATGACGCTGACTATCGGCGCCAACACCGCGATTTTCAGCGTTGTGAACGCCGTGCTGATTCGGCCGCTCCCGTTCGCCGCGCCAGAACGGCTGATGCAGGTGGCGGAGAAGAACGATAAGCTCCAACTCTCCTCGTTCGGCGCATCCGTGCTCAACTACCTCTCGTGGAAGGAGCAGCAGCACAGCTTCGAGGACCTGGCCGCCATCGGATACATCAGCCTTGCCCTAACCGGCCGCGGCGACCCCGAGCAGTTCCAGGGCAACACCATCAGCCCGTCTCTGGTGCCGGTGCTCGGCATACGGCCTGTGGCCGGGCGGAACTTCCGCGAAGGCGAAGACCGTCCCGGCGCCGAGCCCGCCGCCATCATCAGCGAAGCGCTCTGGAAGCGCCGCTTCGCCGCGGACCCCGCGGCGATCGGCGCCCACATCGTGCTGAATGGCGTGAGCCGCACAGTAGTCGGAGTCGCGCCGCCGGCGCTCCCGTTTCTGACCGGGAGCGATATCTGGATTCCGCTCACCATCAACCCCGGCCAGGAGATCCGCCTGAACCACGTGATTACCGTGGTTGGCCGTTTGCGCCCGGGCGTCACGCAGCGCCAGGCCCAATCGGAGATGGACGTGGTCGCCTCCCGGGTCGGTACGCAATATCCGGAGGTTAAAGACTGGGGCATCCGTCTCACCGACTTCCAAAGCTGGATTGTTTCCGACAATCTGCGCACCACGCTTCTCGTACTGCTCAGCGCCGTCGGCCTTGTGCTTCTCATTGCCTGCGCCAACGTGGCCAATCTGCTGCTCTCCCGAGCCGTCTCGCGGCAGAAGGAGATCTCGGTCCGCGCCGCGCTCGGCGCGAGCCGGGCCCGCATTCTGGGACAACTCCTCGCCGAAAGCCTCCTGCTCTCCGTGTCCGGCGGCGTGGCCGGCCTGCTCGCCGCCCTGTGGACCGTCAAGCTCATGAATGGCTGGCTTCCGCAGGGTCTGCTCCCCGTCTCCGAGGTATCGGTCGATTCCACGGTGCTGTTCTTCGCGCTGGCCGTCACGCTTGTTACGGGCATGCTCTTCGGATTCGTGCCGGCCTGGCACGCTACTCAAACCGATATCAATACGGTGTTGAAGCAGGCCGGGCGGTCCGCGGTCGGGGGACAGCGGCTGCCGGTTCGCAATGGCCTCGTGACCGGCGAGCTCGCCCTGGCTACGATCCTGCTGATCGGAGCCGGGCTCCTGGTGCAGTCGCTGGCGCGCCTTCAGCGGGTGCCGATCGGTTTCCGCCCGGAAGGTCTGCTCACCTTTCAGATTGCGCCGCCGCTGGCGAAATACCCCGGCCAACCAAGGCAGTGGTCCCTGTATCGCCAGGTTCTGCAAGAGTTGAGCACACTGCCGGGCGTGCGCGGCGCCGCCCTTTCCAGCGGGCTCCCGATGGGCGCGGGAGCGCAGACCCACTCGCCGTTTGTTCCTTCCGGACGGAGTGTGCTGCCGGCCGGCGAAGCCGCGGCCGTGGATTGGCGCACCGTCAGCCCGGGTTTTTTCCGCACCATGGGAATTCCGTTCCTCAGCGGCCGGGACTTTACCGAGCAGGACAGCCCCGGAGCGCCCGAGGTCATCATCCTTAGCCGCCGCGCGGCCAAAATCTACTGGGGTGACGAGGATCCGATCGGGAAATCCCTGCACCGGCCAACCACCACCATCAACTACACCGTGGTCGGCGTCGTCGGGGACGTGCGCAACACCGCGCTCAACCAGGAATCGCCGACACTCTACTTCACATCGACGGCGCGCGTCTGGCCGTCGATGGATGTCGCGGTGCGCACCGAGGGCAAACCCGAAGCCGCGCTCCCCGCCGTGCGCCGGAAGGTTCACGACCTGGATGCCGAGCTACCGCTTTCGAACGTCCGCACCATGGAGGATTGGGTCTCGAACAATGCCGCCCAGCCCCGGCTCAATGCCGCGCTTCTGGGTGTCTTCGCCGGTGTGGCGTTGCTGATCGCCGCGGTCGGTGTGTAT
>Ga0335080_10006018_pt1 | contig 12533 bp, 9 predicted proteins | sample Lox_Sample_34_FD_206720 | JGI IMG/M metagenome (GOLD analysis project Ga0335080, IMG submission 206720) | Soil microbial communities from Loxahatchee National Wildlife Refuge, Florida, United States - Lox_Sample_3.4 | ecosystem: Environmental > Terrestrial > Soil > Wetlands | place: USA: Florida...
CTCCAGGGGAGCAGCACTCCATCCTCCTTTCCACGCAGAATGAGTCTCCAATTCCGGCATGGCTAACCGAGTCGGTGCAGAAGAGCGGCGGGGAGATCATTGATCTCGCAATGGGCCTTTCGCTGCGGGAGAAGGCGGCGCAGATGCGTTTCCGCTCTGTGGAGTTTGATGCCATCATTCTTCACATCCATCCCAACGATCCGCTGCCGAACATCGCCTTTTGCGATACATCAGTCCCGGTGCTTTTTTTCAACCACGCTGATCATATGTTTTCCCTGGGAACAGATGTAGCGAAAGTTATCGCCGATGTCCGGCCAATCGGGCATGATCTGTCCATTCGTTTCCGCTCGCCGGCTGCGCGAAAAATAATAGTGCCGTTGCCCCTCGTCACTAGCGGAGCTGCCTCATGTGCAAAGGCAGAGGCGCGTAAGAAGCTGGGACTTCCCGCCGATGCGCTCATTGCCCTGACGGTTGGCGAACCCTACAAGTTCAGTCCGATGTATGGGTACAGCTTCCCAGCGCTCATTCAATCCCTTTGCGCAGCAAATCCCCGGGTCATCATCGCCGCCGTCGGCCTTTCAGCGTCAGCGCCTTTTCCCGAATTGAAGCGCATGACGGGAGGTAGATTCCTGCCGGTGGGTCTCATCAAGGATTCGGACATTCTGGATCTCTACTATTGCGCTGCCGATATCTATTTGGACTCCTACCCCTGTACCTCCCTGACCTCTGTACTTGATGCGGCGTTACGCGGACTTCCGGTCCAACGATTCCGTAACCCGTACCAGCCCCTCATGTGGTGTGATGACCCCGGAATCGACTCCGTCAGCTGTCCGGCGACCACCCAGGAAGAGTACGTTCAAGGAGCGCTCGAATGGCTGGCGATCCCGGATGACAAGAGGTCTGAGCTCGGCGACCAGTTTCGGACCGCCGTGTCACGAGAGCATTGCGGTGAATCCTGGAAATGCAAGTGGCTCGATCCAGCAATTCAGGCGCTGAATCTCCCGTGCGATGACGAGCAGCACCGAGCACGAAGTGAACCTCCGACTGGGGAATTCAGTTATGGCGGGTTCGGGAGAGCGTACTGGGCCACAGATTGGCCGGCCAGCATGTTCGTTGCGGAGGCAATTCTAAGCACCGAACATTTGCCCAGATCCATACGAATTTCAGGACTCCTGCACTCCATTAAGCCACTGCTTCTCGACACGGCTGGCGATGGAATGCTGCGGAAGCGAGTGTGGATGTTCGCAAGATTGTTGGAGCCATTCTTGCGAAGGCGCATCCTTGCAGCACCACGAAAATTGCGGAGTGCCATCTCCAGAAGTTGAAACGAGCCTTGTACGATACTCTGCGTTCGACCCGGCTAAACGCTGCCCATCACCCGCAATTCATTCAGGATGTCGGCCGGAAGGTCGGAGTGCTCAAGGAGATGCCATGCAACATCGGGTCCAACTTGCTGACGAGGATTGCCTCCGCTATTGAGAAGTTTCATTTTCAGGAATGGCATGCCGTATTCCAGCAGCAGATCGGGGGCGAGCATTGGCGTGTTTTCTGGCAGTTCTGCACGTGTGACTCGATTCTTGAGCCTCTCCGCAAATCCGCGGCGGCTCAATAACAGCGAGTGAAGCATCTCCATCGAAAACAGAGCGTTTCCCTTGAAGCCGTGTTGAGTGAGCCAGTTCGTCAGTCCCACCTCGTAGCTTTGAACAACCATCTGCCTGTTTTGGTAAGGGAGGACGGATCGCCAGAACTGCAGAAAGCATGGATGCCCCAATACCTGCTTCCGAAATACGAGAAAGTAGCTTTGCAAATGGTCGCCGTACTCGTCATTGTCTGTGAGTCCCCAAAAGTCGCATTGGCTTATCGCCGGATGCTGCCAAAGCGGTTCCAGAGGATGTAGGGGGCCGATGATGCTTGAATTCGTGAGCAGCAACTCGTCAAACTGGTTTAAATCGTATTCCGATAGTGCCTGTTGCCACATCGCGAAGTCGTATCCGACATTGCTGCGTTGTATGACTCTCTCACATAGTTCGTGCAACTCCTTCTCTTTCTGTTGAGGAATCGGTGAGTTCGATATAAGGCAAATCTGGAAACCCATCTCGCGGAGCTTGCGTAGATAAAACAGAACGTAAAGGGCGAGTCCTCCACTCTTCGAATAGTGAGCGTAGAGAGCGAGTCTCAACAAATTCTCCTTTTCACCGCGATTCCGCTCAGATTGTATCTCCGTAAAGGGACGTTCGGGTCGCCGGTCGTGGTGGACTGTCCGCAGGGCCGTGTTGCACACGATCTTCAGAGGCCTATAGAATCAGTGCGAAAAGGGGGCCAAATTCACCTCAAACAGTGGATCTGCCTGCGTTGCCGATCTGGTCCGACCACAGGCGCCGATGGAATAAACGGCATTCTTAGCGCCCCCGGGGACCTTCTATGCGACATTCGCTGACAGCGCAAGGCTATGGTGTCAGGCTGCGTCCGGTTCAGCTGGAGGATGCGCCATTCCTTGTGTGGCTCCGCAACATGGACTTCGCCAAGGGCTGGGTGGGAGATTCCGCACCGAGCGTGGTCGGCCAGGAAACCTGGTTAAATAACTACTTTGAGCGAGAAGGGGATTACTACTTCCTCGTTGAAACGTTTAGTGGAATTCCGTTGGGTACGAACGCAATTTATAACCTGAGAGAGGCGCGAGGTGAGATTGGACGGCTTGTCATCCGTCCAGGCGTATCAGCGGGTGTTCCTTCATGCCATCTGCTTCTCAGGCTCTTCTATGAACAAATGGGCATGATCGAAGTGCGAGCAGAATCTGTTGCGGGCAATTATGCAATCCACTCCCTTCTCCGCAAGTACGAATTCAGACAAGTCGGATTGGAGCATTCGAGCCGGACCATCGGTGGCAAAGCAATCGACATGCTGCATTTTGTCCAGACGCTTGAAGATTGGCCTCGCGCTCGTGAGAAATCAAAGCCAAAAGCTCAATGGGCCGAGGCCAGAATTCGCCGATGGGAAGAGGTCTATCGGCAGCAGTATCCTCAAGAGATCGAATCGGGAACCGGCTAAGAGTGTTTGGGATACTTCCTGATGCGGCCAAGAGTTGAAGCTGCCCGGCCATGCATGCGAGGAGAGAAGCGAAGTGAGCATCAGTCAATGTCACGTCATTGAGTTGCCAAAGATTGCTGATCCCCGCGGCAACCTGAGTGTTATCGAAGGCGGGAGGCATATTCCTTTTGAGATTAAACGCGTTTTTTATCTCTATGATGTTCCGGGAGGCGAGACCCGAGCCGGACACGCGCTGAAGAATACCGAGCAGTTCATCATTGCCGCTTCGGGAAGCTTTGACGTGATTCTCGATGACGGGAAAGAGCGGAGAACCTACGGGTTGAACCGATCGTGGAGGGGTGTCTACGTCGCGCCGATGGTTTGGCGGGAACTTGTGAACTTCTCCTCGGCGGGGGTTTGCCTGGTGCTGGCTTCGGACTATTTCGATGAAGATGAGTATTACCGCGACTATGATGAGTTCCTTCAGGCATCAGGTATACAGCCGAAATGAGAGTGCTGTTCAACGACGTCAGAGCATCTCACGAGTCAGTCGCATCTGAGCTCGATGATGCCATTCAGCGCGTCGTGCGTTCGGGCTGGTTCATTCTCGGTCGTGAACTTGAGTCATTTGAAGAGGAGTTTGCCGCATATTGCGGTGTAGAGCATTGCGTCGGCGTTGCGTCGGGGACGGAGGGTCTGCAGCTCGCCCTTCTTGCCTGCGGCATCGGCCCGGGCGATGAGGTGATTACAGCCTCGTTTACTGCAATGCCGACGGTGCTGGCGATTGCCGCGACGGGTGCGACACCTGTATTCGTCGACATAGCCCCACAGACATATACGCTGTGTCCCGACCATCTATCTGCAGCGCTCTCGGCCAACTCGCGGGCCATCGTCCCTGTTCACCTATTTGGCCACTGCGCGGATATGGATGCCATCCTGGAATTTGCTACGCGGCACAAGCTGTACGTAATCGAAGACGCGGCGCAGGCCCACGGATCTTTGTACAAGAGCAGGAAGGCCGGAAGCATGGGAAATCTGGGCTGCTTCAGCTTTTATCCGAGCAAGAACCTCGGCGCATGCGGCGATGCGGGTGCGGTGGTGACTCGCGACCCTGAGCTGGCGATTCGCCTGCGGCAACTGCGCAACTATGGCGAGACCCGCAAATATCACCATGAAATTATGGGATACAACAGCAGACTCGATGAAATGCAGGCTGCAATTCTGCGCGCCAAACTTCCTCACCTGGACCGATGGAACGACAGCCGCCGGCATCTTGCCGCGAGGTATCTGTCTCGCCTGGAAGAAAGATTTTGTCCTCCGCGAACAGCCTCCTCCGACTGTCTTCACAACTACCACCTCTTCGTGATCCAGAGCGAAAAGCGTGACGAGCTGCAGGAGCACCTGGCGGTGCTGAATATTCAAACGCTGATCCATTACCCCATCCCCTGTCATCTACAGCCGGCTCTCCGGAAGATAGAGCATCGATGCTGCGATCTGTCGGTCACAGAGCGAGTGGCCAGACGGGTCTTGTCTCTTCCGATGTTCCCCGCGCTCCGGATGGAGGAATTGGACTACGTTGTCCGTTGCGTGAACTCGTTTGGAGAGCGGATGTGCTAGACCAGGCGCAAACAGAGCCCGCGGTCGAATCGAACGTTCGATCGCATGTTGTTGCAGTAATCGTCGCCTACAACATCGGTGATGCGATTCATCGCTGCTTCGATTCCATAAAGGACCAGGTTGGTCATGTTCTGATCGTCGACAATGGGTCAGATGAAGCGACGCGGCGAGAACTGAACGAAATCGCAGCGTCTGGTTCTACTACGCTGATCCTGAATGAGCGCAACGAGGGCATCGCGCGCGCCTTCAATCAGGCCGTGGAGTGGGCGCGTAGCAGAGAGTTTGAATGGATTCTTACTTTGGATCACGACAGCGAGGCGACTCCCGGAATGGTAGACAAGCTCGCTGGTGTCTTTGCAGCGCTTGAGCGGGAGGGAATACACAACGCAGGGGTCGTTGGCCCCAATCCCTTCGATGAGAACATTCAGGTCTTTCGTCAATACCGCCCGCGAGAAAGCGGGGGAAAGCCGCTGGAAGAGGAAGAGGTGATATCGTCCGGGAGCCTGATGCCACTGCGTATCTTCGATGTCGTTGGCGGTTTCAACGAAGATCTTTTCGTCTATTGTGTCGACACAGAATTTTGTATGCGGGTTGTTCAGCGCGGATTCCGTGTGTATGTCTGTCCGGAGGCGGTGTTACGGCACAGGGAAGGGTCGAGAAAGCGCCACCGGTATTTATGGAGGCATGCCTTTCACGATCATTATGGAAAAGTGGCGCGATATTACATCGCACGAAACACGATCTATATGCTCAAGAGACACCCGCTAGATCCCCGTGAGGTCCTATGGCTGCTTCACTGGAATCTGAAGATCCACGCAAAGGTTCTTCTATACGATCAGGATCGCTTCTCTATTTTGTGGTACAGCCTGAGAGGCTTTATCGATGGATTGAGGGGCAAAGTTGGTCCTTTGGAGTTCGGGGATTCGGCGGCCCAGCGTACTTCCAGCGCACCGAGTGGGGAAAGAATTGAGGTGCACAACGAGCAGGGCGAGGGGCCCAGGCGCAATCATGGATAGCAAGATCAAGGTTTCCGTTGTCCTGAGCTTCCTCAATGCCGAACGATTTCTCGAGGAGACGGTCGAAGGGGTTTTTGCGCAGACATTCAGGAACTGGGAACTCCTGCTGGTGGATGACGGCTCGACCGATCGCAGCACGACGCTGGCGCGGGAATATGCTGAAAAGCACCCTGGCGTTGTGCATTATTTCGAACACCACATGCATCGCAATCGGGGACTGCCTGCGTCGCGTAACGTCGGTATCAAGCATGCGAGAGGGGAATACGTCGCTCTGCTTGATGCGGATGATCTGTGGATGCCAAACAAACTGGAACGGCAGGTCGCCATCCTTGATACGCATGCCGAAGCTGCCTTGGTCTACGGCACATGGTTGCAGTGGTTCAGCTGGGCCGATGAGAAGCAGGCTGACTTGCCGGTGCTGCCGGGCATTCCTTCTGACAGGATCTATGCACCTCCGGAACTTCTCGGCCTGACGCTGTCGAACAAGGCTGCCTCGCCATGCCCCTCTGACATGATGTTTCGCAAAGCGAGAATCAACAATCTGGGTGGGTTCGAAGAGTCGTTTCTCGGAACGTTTGCGATGTTTGAAGACCAGGCCTTTCTCATCAAGGTTTATGCGGAGCTGCCTGTGTACGTATCGAGCGAGTGCTGGGATCATTATCGAGTTCATCCGGACCAGCTCTGCGCAACCGTGATCCGCGCGGGACGAAAGCAGGAGGCCGAGTACTTCTTTTTGAGCTTTGCGCAGGAGTATCTATCGAGGCGCGGACAATTAGACCCGGAACTCCGGACAATTTTTAAGCGCCGCATGTGGCCTCATCGCCATCCGTTCATGGAACGGCTCAAACACTTTCCTGAGCATATGACATCAAGGGTGATGCGTCTGTTCTTTCGCAGTGGAGGCTAGAGCGCCAGGAGCCGGTTACTCAGTCCATCCTAAAACAGGATGGGTTCGCAGTCACCCCGGTTTGGGGAATGTCAGCGAACCCTGACGTAGTTACCATTTCTGCTTTTAGTTCGTGACGTTTGTCAAAAATTAAATGTCATCTGCAGATCGATAGTCCTGTTTGCTGCAGGCGAGGAGAAAAAGCCACCCGCGAGCGCATTCGATTTCCCAAAGATCGGTGATGCGAGCACTCCGACTGGTTGCGCCAGGTTCACGTTGTTGAAGACGTTGCGTGCCATGGCCGCAAAGGTGAGCGAGTACTTCCTGGGAACCGCCTGATCCATCCGCGGCGGTCCACCGCTTCTGCTCAAGCCGCCGGGGCCAAGTCCTCCTCCCGGAGGTCCGCCGCCACCGGGGCCGCCACCGGGGGGTGGTCCGCCGCCGGGACCTCCGAGAGCACTGTTTGAGTTTCCGCCCTCTACCTTCGGTCCGATGCCGAATGTTTTGCTGAGTCGCGCATTCATGCTGAACTGGCCGGGACCGGTGCCGAGGTTATAGGCAACTCGCGGGGTGCTGGCCGAAGGGTTCAGATCGAGCTGCCCGAAGCTTGTCTCGACAACGTCAGTGCTCCCGGCAGTTGCATAGGAGGGCCGGTCGTTGAACTGGTTGTCTCCGTTGAGGTCCTGACCGATGGTGACGTTGTAGGGCGATCCGGAATCGGCGACCAACATCGGGCTGAAGGAGATCCCATAGGGGCCTTGCAGGTTCCCTCCCAGCAGGAATCGGTTGCGGACGTCAAAATTGGAGCGTCCATAGTCTGCGCCAGGATTGTACGGGTTCGATGGGAAATAGGTTGCGCCGGAGGTATCTGCTTTGGCGAAGCCAAGGGAATAGAAGCCAAAGATAGAGACACGCCGGGCGCGTACCGAGTAATTCACCATCAACTGGTTCTGGTTGTATACCCCACCGGACTGGAATTGATAGAGGTTCTCGTTGATGCCGTTGGGGCGAACGCCCGTGCCGGTCTCCATATCGTATGTGCCGGGTAGAAATGCGTTCACGTTGTTGCTCAGATACTGATGAACTCCGCGGGAGTTCACATAGGTCACCGACGCGGTGGCAATCTTTCCGAATTGATGCTCGATGCCAACGGCGGCCTGCATGTTGAGCGACGCATGCATGTTCGGCGAGATTTGATAAATCGTGGGCGCCGTGGTGCTGAGCTCAGCAAGTTCGCTGATGGGGGGTGCGTGCGGGTAGAAGTCCGGGTTCTTGACGACGTACTGCTGTTGGTTGGTTCCGTTCTGGCGAATGGCTGTCAGGACGTTGCTAGAGCTGAAGCGATCATAAAACCATCCGTACCCAGCGCGAATCACCGTTTTCGCGGGGCCGGAACCGCTCTTTGGGGCCCATGCGAATCCGATGCGTGGCGCCCAGTCATTGTGATCACTGATCCAGTTCTGTGCCTCATAGCGTATGCCATAACTTAGCGTGAAATTGGGACGGAGCTTGAAGTCGTCCTGGAAGAAGAGGCCGGCGTCGAACATCGAAAGGCTGGCATTGGCGCTGCCAGAGGTGATGTCGTATTCCGAGGGTGCCTTGGCATCATATGCCGAAAGCGATGAGTAGATGTAGTTGCCATTGAAACCGGACGTGGAGAAATTTGAGTCGCGAGTCAGTCGGAAACGGCCGCCAAATTCTATTGCATGCGCTCCCTTTGCAGTTGTTGTGTAATTCTGGAGTTCGAACCGATTCTGGTTGTCACGGATGACGCCGGCGTTGCTGCCGCCGCCAATGAACGCTCCGGGCACTGTCTCGGTCGGGTCGGTGTACTGAGCGGCCTGGTTGTTATTGGCGCGCACATATTGGAATCGTGTTTCGTTGATGGTATTGGGGCTCCGAACCTGCGTGTCGCTGATCTGCAGGGTGTTCTCGTAGTTCGACACGTTGTAAGCCTGCGACTCGAGGGCGAACTGAGAGACGCCGCTGTTCGTCTGTACCTGGCGATCCAGCATGTAACGGACCGTCAGCGTGTTTTTCTCGCCAAGCTGAAAATCGAACCGTGGGCTAACGTCGAGACGCGACTGGGGATTGGGAACCGCGGCAGTGTAGTTGTATGGGTTCGAATCCTGGTCGGGAACGATGGCGTTCACAATGGAGTTGGAAGCGTTGTCGCGACGGAAAACACTGCCGAACCACGAGGTCTTTTTGCCCAGCGCGCCACCGATGCTGCCGTTAACAAAGGTGCTGTAGTACGAGGGCTCCTCGCTTACGAACGGATTGAGGGAATTGAATGCGGACGTGTTCCCCATAACCATGAGATTGCCGTGAAGCTTGTCTGTTCCCGGCTTGGTGAGGATCTCGATGCGTCCATACCCGAGTTTGTCGTATTGCGCAGAGAACGGATTCTGATTGATACGGATTTCGCGGATCGAAGATTTGGGAGGAAGCTGGCCGCCGGTGAAGCCGTCAATAAAGACCTGTGCACCGTTGGGACCGGCCGCTGGTCCGGCCAGTGCATTCAACTCGTTCTGCAACTCGTCAGGATCGTCGGACAAGGCATCGAGGTCTTTGCCCTTGATGATCATCGCGCTCGCATTGTTGTCAGCGCTCGTGCTCACGCCCAGCGCTTCTCCGCTCACTTCGACCTGCTGCTGTTCAACCGGAAGTTGCAGAGTGACGTTTTCCTGTACGAGCTTGCCGGGTTGAACTTCAATGCTGTTAACGGTAGCGGGCGCGAATCCTTTGGCACTGATCACGAGGGTATAAATGCCGGATTCGACCGCGGCAAAATGAAACACGCCGTCGTGTCCGCTGACGGCAGACCGCGAACTGCCTGAGCCGGAACTGAGGGTCGCTTCGGCGGAAGGGATGAGCGCGCCGCTTGGGTCCGTGACCATGCCACGAACTTCTCCCGAGGACTGTTGTGCAATCGCCGGCCTTCCCAAAGCGAGCACGAGGAGAAGAGCGATGCAAGTGATGAAGCGCCGAACCGATTGCCTGTCCATAACGACACACTCCCGAATGAATTGATCTCAGGAGAACGCAGGGCGCTGCCGGGCGCCGTCACGATGAGTAACGCAGTGTAAAGATTTGTAACCCGGTCGTGACGATTTGTTACATTTCTCGTGTTGCGACGGCTGGTGAAGGGCGTAACCTTCTGAAAAACGGAGATCCTGGTGGAAGACGTTCTTCTGATCGACGATGACGTGGAACTCTGTGCAATGCTCACCGAATACCTGGGTAAGAACGGCTTCCGCGTCAAAACAGCGCATCGCGGCGATGCCGGCCTGAGAGCCGCGCAGCAGCGTCCCTGGTCGCTGATTCTCCTCGATGTAATGCTTCCCGGGATGGACGGGTTTGAGGTGTTGAAACGCATTCGAGCTGAATCATCGGTAAACGTCCTGTTGCTTACAGCACGTGGTGAGGATGTGGATCGAATCGTTGGGCTCGAAATCGGCGCGGATGACTACCTGCCAAAGCCATTCAATCCGCGAGAGCTGCTGGCGCGCATGAGGGCGGTGCTTCGGCGCAACTTGACTCCTGCCGGCGCGGAACCCTCCGTGCTTCGCGTTGGCGATCTCGAGCTGGATGCGGCCGCTCGCAAAGTCCTGAAAGGTACCGCGAGAATTGATCTCACCGATGTCGAGTTCGGCCTTCTCGAAGCTCTGATGCGCTCACCAGGGAAGGTGGTGAGCCGCGAGGATCTGTCGCAGTCGGTTCTGGGACGCGGATTTGATCCCTTTGATCGCAGCCTCGATATGCATGTGAGCCGCCTGCGCAGGAAACTGAACCAGGCTGGAGCTGGCGACGAGCAGGTGAAGACAATTCGCGGCGTCGGATATCAGCTTGTTGTCGATCGAGATTTTGCGGAAGCAGGAGATTGAACGAATGCGCAGCCTGTTCTTCAAAATCTTCATCATCTTCTGGATTGCCCAAAGCCTCATCTTCGTGATTTCGACGTCATTGATCCTGTCGCGGCGATTTCCTCATCCTGCATCGATGCTCGATCCGGCATTTACCAGCCTGCACATGGAAGCCGCCCAGGCGCTGAAGGAATTCGACTCGGGCGGCTGTTCCGGATTCGACGCGTTTGCACAAACCCGGAGAGAAGCCCTTGCATTGGTGGATGAGAGGGGGCAGACCGTGTGCGGACAACTTGTGCTGAATCCGTCGGTACAGGTTGCTTCAAGCGAGGAGATATACGGCAGGCAAGTCGGTAGAGAGACGGCCTGGGCGTTTCCCGTCACCTCGACGAGCGGCCAACGATTTCGTTTCGTAGTCTCAGTTCATCGCCAGGAACACACGTGGTACGGTGATCTTCTGCATTTTGCATTTCCACAGCTCCCGGTTTCCATCGCGGTAGGTGGATTGACCACCTTCGTTCTGGTGATGATCTTCACTCGTCCGGTGATCCGCTTACGAGAGGCGGCTCGCGAATTGGCGCATGGACGCCTGAACACCCGCGTGAAGGAATCGCGTCGAGCGTCTTTTCTCAGCGGAGATGAGTTCGACGCGCTCGTGCACGATTTCAATCACATGGCTGAACGGCTTGAATCGCTCGTCAACGCGCAGAAGATGCTCCTTCGGGATGTCTCCCACGAACTACGATCTCCCCTGGCTCGCGTGAGCGTGGCGCTGGAGCTTTCCCGCGATGATGCCGACCCGACCATGAACACGCATCTCGACCGCATTCAGCGGGAGACGGAGCGGCTCAATCAGCTCATCGGACAGCTTCTGACGCTTTCGTCGATCGAAGCAAACGAGGGAGAGATCGAAGGAGAGCGAATTTCTCTCAATGAGCTGATTGAGGAGATTATTCCGGATGCCAACTATGAAGCCCGACAGCGCCAGTGCACCGTCGAATTCGAAAATGGGGCGAAACTCGAGGTGCACGGGCGCCGCGAGCTGATCTATCGCGCTATCGAGAATGTAGTTCGAAACGCAATTCGTTATACAGACCCTGGCACAAGCGTTGACATCAAGACTGCCAGGGTTCGGGAAGGAACAAAGAACCTCGCTGTTGTCGAAGTGACTGATCATGGTCCCGGCATCCCCGAAGAGGAGGTCCAATCGATCTTTCGACCGTTTTACCGTATCGATCCTTCTCGCAGTTCGCACACCGGTGGTTTCGGAGTCGGGTTGGCGATCGCTGATCGTGCAGTCAGGCTGCACAGAGGTGAGATCAGGGCATTGAACACGCCTTCCGGCGGGCTCACCATCGAAATACGCATTCCGGCTGTATGACGATTTGGCTGCAGGCAGGCTGAAATACGGGGATGGCGAAAGGACTCTGATCAGGCAATCAGAGGAACCGCGCGAGCTCAAGCCTGTCTGTTGCCCGCGACGGTTGAATGTCATGACTCGTTGAATCGATGGACTCCGGCATGACGAACTCTGCGCCTACGCCGTCGGCTCCACGGCGCACAATCTTCGACAAAACTGTGATCGACTGCTTCGGCTCACCTCTTTTATTGAGTTTTTGCATCGTCATTTGAATCATCGTCCCCGGCATCCAGCGATCCTCCGTCAGCAGGTAGAAGCCACTCATGCTGATGTCGGCAACCGTGAGCGGCTTCGGAGCCCCGCCAGTGAAATAGTGCGCGACCATCCCGGGAATGTAGCGCCGGTCCGCTCGCCTGCGATCGCTTGGCTCTTCGACAACGACGGGGTTGAGCCATTGGTTGAATCTCGACCGCAGGCTACTCTGCGCGTTGCTTTTGCCGTTCCCTTCCGCCCTCTGAGGCGAGGATTCGAGATTGCCGTTCCGCTCAGGTCGCTCACTTGCGGCGGGACGGTAGTTCTGCGGCGCCGTAGTCGCTGAGTTCGCTTGATTGCGCGGCTGGATGGGTCTGGAACCGTTCGTCTTTGCTGCCGGTTTAATGCCGCCGGGTTCAAGTGCGAGGGATCCGTTGGTGGGCGTCCCGGCCGTTTGTTTGGCTTCGACAGTCCCAACTCCGGGCGCAACAGGGGCGGGCGAGGTCCTT
>Ga0335080_10006020_pt1 | contig 12529 bp, 9 predicted proteins | sample Lox_Sample_34_FD_206720 | JGI IMG/M metagenome (GOLD analysis project Ga0335080, IMG submission 206720) | Soil microbial communities from Loxahatchee National Wildlife Refuge, Florida, United States - Lox_Sample_3.4 | ecosystem: Environmental > Terrestrial > Soil > Wetlands | place: USA: Florida...
GTCGTGACCGCCGACGGCTCCCTGAGGCGCGGGCGTGAGGTGCCGATGAAGGCGCTCGTCGACGAGGCACTGCGCGAGTCGCCGTCGGTCGAGCACGTCGTCGTCTGGCGGCGGCTCGGCAACGACGCGGCGATGGAGGCCGGGCGGGACGTCTTCTGGGACGACGCGATCGCCTCGTCGCCGGGCGAGCTCGAGCCGCTGGAGGTCGCCTCCGAGCACCCGTACCTGCTGACCTACACGTCCGGAACGACGGGGCCCCCGAAGGGCGTGCTCCACGTCCAGGGCGGCTTCCTCGTCTCGATCACACGCGAGGTCTGCTACCAGGCGGACGCGCGGCCGGACGACGTGATCCACTTCGTCACGGACATGGGCTGGATCATGGGCCCGTGGGAGGTGGTCGGCGGGATGGCGCTGGGCTGCACGGTGGTCTTCGCCGAGGGGGCGCCGGACTGGCCCGCGGCCGACCGGCTCTGGGGCCTCGTCGAGAGCGAGCGCGTCTCGATCCTCGGCCTCTCGCCGACGCTGGTGCGGGCGCTGATCCCGCACGGCGCCGAGCTCGTCGAGCGGCACGACCGCTCGTCGCTGCGGGTGCTCGTGACCACCGGCGAGCCGTGGAACCCCGAGCCGTACCGCTGGCTCCATGAGCACGTCGGCGGCTCGCGCTGCCCGATCATCAACTGCTCGGGCGGGACGGAGGTTGCGGCGTGCTTCCTCTCGCCGACGCCGGCGGTGCCGATCAAGGCGTGCTCGCTGGGCGGGCCGGCGCTGGGCATGGCGATGGACGTCGTCGACGCCGAGGGCCGGCCGGTGCGCGGGGAGGTCGGCGAGCTCGTCTGCCGGCGGCCGTTCCCGGGGATGACGCGCGGGTTCTGGCGCGACCCGGAGCGGTACCTCGACACCTACTGGCGACGGCTGCCCGGGATCTGGGTGCACGGCGACTGGGCGCTCGTGGACGACGACGGCTTCTGGTTCCTGCACGGGCGCTCCGACGACACGCTCAACATCGCGGGGAAGCGGCTCGGCCCGGCGGAGCTCGAGTCGGCGGTGGTCGCGCATCCGCTGGTCGCCGAGGCGGCCGCGGTGGGCGTGCCGCACGAGGTGAAAGGCGAGGTGGCCTGGGTGTTCTGCGCGCTGGTCCCAGGCGCGGAGCCGTCGGACGAGCTGGCCCAGGAGCTGCGCGGGCTCGCAGCGGCGGAGCTGGGCAAGGCGTTCGCGCCGGAGCGGGTGCTCTTCGTCTCGGCGCTGCCGAAGACGCGGAGCGCGAAGATCGTCCGGCGGGCGGTTCGGGCGAAGGCGATCGGCGACGATCCCGGCGACCTCTCGTCGGTCGAAAATCCCGAGACACTGGAGGAGATCGAACGTGTCACAACCCACTGACAGGCTGGACGGACAGGTCGCACTCGTCACCGGCGGCGGGCGCGGAATCGGCGCGAACATCGCGCGGGAGCTGGCGGCGGCCGGCGCGCACGTCGCCGTCGCGGCGCGCACGCGGGCGCAGGTCGAGCACGTGGCCCGCGAGATCCACGGCGTGCCGCTCGAGGTGGATGTGAGCGACCGCGGATCCGTCGACCACATGGTCGTCCAGGCCGAGAGCGAGCTTGGCCCGATCGACCTGCTCGTCGCAAACGCCGGCATCGGCGGCCCGGACGGGCCGACCTGGGAGGTCGACCCCGAGGCCTGGTGGCGGGTGCTCGAGGTGAATGTCCTCGGCGTCCACCTCTGCTGCAGCGCGGTGATCCCGGACATGCTCGAGCGCGACGCAGGCCGGATCGTGATCACCGGCAGCGGCGCCGCCTACCTCCCCGGGTCGCGAAGCACCCCTTACCCGACCAGCAAGGCGGCGGTCTGCCGCTACGGCGAGACCCTGGCGAACGAGCTCTGGGGCCACATCCCCGTCTTCTTCATCAGCCCCGGGCTGGTTAAGACGGAGATGACCGGCGGCAACTTCGCGGACGACGCGCCCTGGACACCGCCGGAGCTGGCGCCGCGCCTCGTGCGCGTCCTCGCCTCGGGCCGGGCGGACGCCCTTGCCGGCCGCTACCTCCACGCCGAGCACGACGACATCGAGGACCTGATCCGCCGCGCCGACGAGATCCGCGAGAACGACCTCAACGCCATCCGGCTCCGGCGTTGAAGAGGTTTTCGACTGGTAGTCTAAAACTACAACGATGAGGCTCGCGCTCGCACAGATCAACACGACTGTCGGCGACCTGGACGGGAACCGCGAGCGGATCCTGGAGGCGATCGGCGAGGCCAAGGGCGCCGGCGCCGACCTCGTTCTCCTGCCCGAGCTCGCGGTCACCGGCTACCCGCCGGAGGATCTGCTCCTCCGCCCCGGGTTCGTGCGCGCCGCCTCCGCTTCGCTGCGCGAGATCGCGGCCGAGACGCACGGGATCGTCGCGCTCGTCGGCGTCCCGCACCTCGACACCGACCTTCGCAACGCCTGCGCCGTGTGCGCGGACGGCGAGGTGAAGGCCATCTACCGAAAGCGCCTCCTGCCCAACTACGGCGTGTTCGACGAGGACCGCTACTTCACGCGTGCCCGCGAACTGGTCCTGCTCGAGCTCGGCGAGACGCTGATCGGCCCCACCGTCTGCGAGGACCTCTGGGAGCCCGGCCCGGCGACCGACCTCGCGCTGGCCGGCGCGCAGGTGATCGCCAACATCTCCGCCTCGCCGTTCCACCTCTGCCGCGACCGCGAGCGCGAGGAGATCTTCGCCACCCGCGCGCGCGAGAGCTCGTGCATCGTCGCCTTCTGCAACGCGGTCGGCGGGCAGGACGAGCTGATCTTCGACGGGCACTCACTCGTGCTCGACGAGGAGGGCAACGTGCTCGCGCGTGCCCCGGGCTTCGAGGAGGCACTGCTCGTCGTCGACATCGAGCCCGCCGAGACCGCCCGCGAGCGCCCGGCGCCGCCCGAGGCGACCGTTGTGCCGATCGGGTTGCCGCGCGAGCAGTCCGACCGGATCGAGCCGGTCGTCGCGCCCGAGCTCGCGGAGCTCGAGCAGATGCGAGTCGCGCTCGAGCTGGGGCTCCACGACTACGTCGACAAGAACGGCTTCGGCGAGATCGTGGTCAGCATCTCGGGTGGGATCGACTCCGCGCTGACCGCGGCACTCGCGGTCGAGGCGCTCGGCGCTGAGCGCGTCCACTGCGTCTCGATGCCCTCGCGGTTCTCCTCGCCGGAGACGCAGCGCGACGCCCGCCTGCTCGCCGAGAGCCTCGGCACCGACTTCCGGGAGCTGCCGATCGACGGGGTCGTCTCGGCCGCCGAGGCGGCGCTCGCCGAGAGCTTTGCCGGCACCGAGGCCGGAATCGCCGAGGAGAACCTGCAGGCGCGCGTCCGTGGGCTGCTGCTGATGGCGCTCTCGAACAAGTTCGGCTGGCTCGTCGTGGCGACCGGGAACAAGTCGGAGCTCTCGGTCGGCTACGCGACGCTGTACGGCGACCTGGCCGGCGGCTTCGCGCTGCTGAAGGACGTCTTCAAGACGGATGTCTTCCGGCTTGCGCGACATCTGAACGAGCGAGCCGGGAAGGAGCTGATCCCGCAGACGATCATCGACCGGGCGCCGAGCGCTGAGCTGCGCGAGAACCAGCTCGACGAGGACTCCCTCCCACCGTATTCCGCGCTCGACCGCGTGCTCGAGGCCTACGTCGAGCAGGACCGGACCGCCGAGGAGCTCTCCTCCGACGGCTTCGATCCCGCGGTCGTGGAGCGCGCTGTCGCGCTGATCGACCGCGCGGAGTACAAGCGGCGGCAGGCCCCGCCGGGCGTCCGGCTCACGCCGAAGGCCTTCGGGCGCGACCGCAGAACCCCGATCACGAACCGCTGGCGGGGCTAGATACCGGCGTCGATGGGCTTGCGGGGAGGCCCGTTGGCCTTCAGGTCGCGCAGGAGCTGCGGCAGCCGCTTCGGCACGAGCGGCTCGTCTGCCGCAGCCAGCTCTGCGGGCGTCCACCAGCGCACGGCGGCGACATGCTCCGCAGCGAGGTCGACGCTCGGCGTCGGCTCGTGCTCGGGCACGCGGACGAGCCAGATCCGCTCGCGCGCGCGGAGGATGCGCCCGTCCCAGGCGAACGTGTGGTCGCGCGTCCAGATCTCGGGGCCGAGCGCGAAGTCCACGAGCCCGACCTCTTCCGCAAGCTCCCGCCTGAGCGCGGCGACGGCGTCCTCGCCCTCGCCGATCCCGCCGCCCGGTGTTGCCCACCACACCTGGCCGGTCACGTCCCGGAACTGGACGAGCAGCGTCCTACCGCTCTCGTCGAGGACCAGGGCGCGCACCGCGGCGCGGTCGACCGGCTCCAGCCACGCGTGGAGCGCGCGGAACCACTTCAGGCGCTCGGCGTACGGAACCGCCGCGTTCGCCGGCGACGTGGACGGGAGCACGTAGAGGCCGACGTCGTCCAGCGTCTCCGGCTGCGGACCGTGCTCGGCGCGCCGGCCGAACGCGCCGCGGAATGCCTCCTTCCCGACGAACGCGATCGCCCGCGGATGGAGCTCGAGGGCGAGCTCGCGGAGCCGCTCGCGCGAGCCGGTGAAGTCGTCGCGGCGGAGGTCGCCGGAGCCGCGCGTCGTCCGGGGGGCGGCGTTCGTCAGCCCGATGCCGAGCTCGAGCACCGAGAACTGCTCCTGCGGGGCGTAGAGCCGAGGCGTGAAGCCCGACTCGTGCAGCAGGCGCCAGAAGTCGTTGCGCGGGTTGGCGAAGTGCGCACCCGCCTCGGCCGAGACGAAGCCCGGGTTGATCCCGCAGAAGACGACCCGCAGATCCGGGCCTAGTACGTCAGGAACCGCGCTAGCAGCGACGCTTGCGTCGGGACCTCGGCGCGCAGGGCCGCTCAAGGCCGAGCGGCTTGGGACGGCGACGGCTCACCCAGGTGCGCGACGAGCCGCGAGAACGACTCCAGCGGGCGCACGTCCTCACGCGGCGAGCCCGGCTTCGCGAGCGTCCAGGCGGAGCTCGAACAGGCGGCGCAGCTCCTCACCGCTGATGCGCGCGAGCTGCCGCTGCCGCTCCTGTCGCACGACTCGCACCATGTCGTCGCGCGAGCCGTAGCAGCGGAGGTAGCACTCTTCCTCGCTCAGCGAGCGCAGTCGTCGCACGACCGCAGACTAGGCGCACTCCCGGACGGAGCCGTCACTCGTACTGGAGCGCCTCGAGAACGTTCAGCCGCGCGGCGCGCCGTGCCGGGAACGCGGCTGCGACCAGCCCGACGACGAGTGCCAGGACGACGAAGATCACGAGCGACGTGATCGGCCAGGAGAGGTTGATCTCCTTGACGCGCGCAATCAGCAGCACCGCGAGCACGATCCCGAGCACGATCCCGATCAGCGCGCCGATCAAGGCGGTGATCACGCTCTCGTAGCGGATCATCCAGCGGACCTGGGTTCTCGTCATCCCGACCGCCCGGAGCATCCCCAGCTCACGGGTCCGCTCGAACACCGTCAGGACGAGCGTGTTGACGATGCCGAAGAGGCTGACGATCACCGACAGGGCCAGCAGGACGTAGAGGACGTTGAGAATCGCGTTGATGCCCGACGCGCGGTTCTTCTTGAACGCGTCCCTGTCCTGCACCTTCGCATTCGGGAAGCTCGCGAGCGCCTGGTCGAGCTTCTGCGTGTTGGCCTTCGTGACGCCGCCCGCGATGTTGACGAACACGAACAGGTTCTGCGGCTGCGGGTAGAGGCGGTCGAAGGCGGCGCTGCCGATCGTGACCGGACCGAAGGGAGAGCCACCGGCGGGCGGATCGAAGATGCCTTTCACTCCGAACGACTGGCGCTTGCCGGTCGGCACCAGCAGGCTGACGTTCGAGCCCACTCTCAGGTTGTGCTTGTCGGCGAAGCCCTTGTCGAGGACGGCGCCCGTCGTCCCGAGCGAGTCCAGCACCGACTGCGATCCCTGCGTCCAGTCGAGCGTGAAGACGCTGGAGCCACCAGGATCGACGGCGCTCAACTCATGATTCCCGCCGAGGATTCGCGCCTCGCCGTCGCGGACGCCGACAACGGCCGTCACGCCGGGAACCGTGTGCAGCGGGGCCGACACGGCGACCGGGATCGGCGAGAAGTTGTTCTCCGCCGTGACGGCGTAATCGGTCTGCCAGAGCTTGTCCACGGCGCCGAAGAACGTGCTCCTGATGCCTGCTGCCAGCATCGCCACGAGCGTGACGAGCGCGAGGCCGATCATCAGCGCCGCCGCCGTGGAGCCCGTCCGCTGGGGGTTTCGCTGCGTGTTCTCACGCGCGAGCTCGCCCGGGGCACCACCGAACCGCGCGCCCGGCGCTCCGAGCACGTGCGCAAGGGGCACGACGAGGTGTGACGAGAACAGCGCGACGCCGAAGAAGATCAGCAGCGTCCCGACCCCCATGAGGATGAGAATCCCCTTGGTCGAGAGGCCCCCGGCGAACAGGGCGTACGCGAGCACCGCGAAGCCGACCGCCGCGAGGGTGGCCGACCCGATCCCGCGGTACCGGGCGAAGCGGCCGGGCGGCAGCTCGACGCCCTCGCGCACGGCCGCGATCGGCGGGACCCGCGTCGCCCGGACGGCCGGACGCAGGCTGGCCACGATCGTGACCAGGATCCCCACCGCGAGCGCGACGATCACCGTCCGCGCCTGGAGCAGGAGGCCGCTGTTCGGGAGCGTGAATCCGAGCGAGTCGAAGAGCCGGAAGAGGCCCTTCGCGAGGCCGAGGCCGATGAAGATGCCCACGACAGAGGCCAGAATCCCAACCACCGCCGCCTCGATGAGGACGCTGACCCGCACCTGCCGGCGCGAGGCGCCGATCGTCCGTAGGGTCGCGAACTCGCGGGTCCGCTGGGCAACCGTGATCGAGATCGAGTTCGCGATCACGAACGCGCCCACGAACAGCGCGATCCCGCCGAACGCGAGCAGGAAGGTCTGGAGAAAGCTGAGGAACGACTTGGTGTCGCTCGAGTCCGACGCCGCCTGCGCCTCGCCCGTCCTCACCTGTGTATGCGGCGGCAGGATCGAGCGGATCGAGCTGAGGAGGCTCGTCTCCGAGACCCCGGGCTTGGACGCAACACGGATCTGGTCGAGCTTTCCCACCTTCCGGAAGAGGCGTTGCGCGGTCGGAAGGTCGAAGCCTGCGAGCGTCGCGCCGCCGATCGAAGCGGCCGCCCCGAAGTTGACGAGCCCGGAGACCCTGAGCGGCTCGGCGTGGCCCTGCGCCTCGACGCGAATCGTCGACCCCACTTTGATGTCCTTCTTGCCCGCGGTGGACCGGTCGACGACGACCTCGCCCGCGGTCGGCCACGCGCCGTCGACGAGCGTCAGCGAGTTGAAGCGGGGCTGGGAGGCGTCGATCGAGAACCCGAGGTTCGGGGCGCCCCCGAAGGCGATCACCTTCCCGTTCTTGCCGATCAGCTGCGCCTCGCCGCCGACTCCGCCGACCGCCGCCTCAACGTCCGGGAGCGCCTTGACCTTCTGCAGCAGCGACTCGTCGAAGGAGGGCAGCACGGTGTTCGACGTCGAGGACGTGATCGCCGAGCGGCCGGTGATCGCCGCGTCGGTTCCACGGTAGATGCCCGTGTAGATGGAGTCGAACGCGTTCGAGATCGAGTCGGTGAGGATGTACGTCCCCGTGACGGTGGCGACGCCGAGGACGATCGCGATCGCCGTGAGCGTCGCTCGAAGCTTGCGACCCCAGAGGCCCCGGAGGGCGACCAGGATCACTGGTGGTCGAGCTCCTCCATCGCCAGCACGACGTCGTGCGCAGTCGCCTTGCCGAGGTCCTTCACGATCTTGCCGTCGGCGAGGAAGAGGATCCGGTCGGCGATCGCGGCCGCGCGGGCGTCATGGGTCACCATGACGGTCGTCTGGCCGTACGAGTCGACGGAGTCGCGCATCAGCTCGAGGATCTCGCCGCCGGTCTTCGAGTCGAGGTTGCCGGTCGGCTCGTCGGCGAACACGACGGTCGGCCGGGAGACGAGAGCCCGCGCGATCGCCACCCGCTGCTGCTGGCCGCCGGAGAGCTCGGCCGGGCGGTGCTTCTTGCGATCGGTGAGGCCGACCCTCTCGACGAGGTCGTCGTACCACTCGGCGTCGGGCTTCTCTCCCGCGATCGAGAGCGGCAGGCGGATGTTCTCGTCCGCTGTCAGCATCGGAAGCAGGTTGAAGAACTGGAAGACGAACCCGATGTGGCGGCGCCTCAGCTTCGTGATCTCGGTGTCGCTGAGCTGCCCGAGCTTCGTTCCCGCGAGCACCACGTAGCCGGAAGTCGGCCGGTCGAGCGCGGCGAGCAGGTGCATCAGCGTCGACTTGCCAGAGCCGGAAGGCCCCATCACGGCCGTCAGCTCCCCGCTCGAGACCTGGAGGTCGACACCGACCAGCGCGTCGACCGCGGTCTCGCCCTGGCCGTAGCGGCGCGTCAGCTCGTGGGCCTCGACCACGTGGCCCTTGTTGTTTTCGCCCTGGATCTTCGGCGCCAGCCGTCCCGATTCCGTCTCCATGGCCTCTCCCTCGGTTGTCTGGACGAGCGGGACCAGTTTGACAGTTGCCGGCCGAAGCCCCGCCGGACATCCGCTAGCGTCCAGCCGGTGAGCACCGTCGCGTACGACGTCGCCGCGGTTCGCCGCCGCTTCTCGGCGCTCGACCGGTCGCTCGTCTTCTTCGACGCGCCAGGTGGCTCGCAGGTCCCGGACGAGGTGATCGAGGCGATCGCCTCTTATCTGCGCGAGTCGAACGCCAACGTCAGCGGCCCGTACGAGACGAGCCGGCGCACCGAGGCGCTCGTCGAGGACTCACGGGCGACCGCGGCCTCGTTCCTCGGCTGCGCCGCTGAGGAGATCGTCTTCGGCGCGAACATGACCTCGCTCAACTTCGCGCTTTCGCGCACGGTCGGGCGCGAGCTCGAGGCCGGCGACGAGATCGTCGTCACCCAGCTCGACCACGACGGCAACGTCTCGCCCTGGCTCGAGCTCGCCCACGACCTCGACCTGCAGGTTCGGTTCGCGGAGATCCACGACGACACGACGGTCGACCTCGACCACCTGGCCTCGCTCCTCACGGAGCGCACGCGCGTGGTCGCGTGCCCGTGGGCCTCGAACGCGGTCGGAACGCTGGTCGACATCGGCCGGATCGCCGAGCTCGCTCACGAGGCCGGCGCCCTTGCCTGGATCGACGCCGTCCACTACGCGCCGCACGGGCCGATCGACGTCGCGGCCGTGGGCGTCGACGTCCTGATCTGCTCTCCCTACAAGTACTTCGGGCCGCACCTGGGCGTCGCCTTCGCGCGGGCGGAGCTGCTCGAGCGCTGGCGCCCCTACAAGGTGCGCCCGGCCGCGGAGGAGCCGCTCGGCCACCGCTTCGAGACCGGCACGCTCCCGCACGAGCTGCTGGCCGGCTTTGTGGCGGCGGTGCGCTACGTCGACTCGGTCGGTATGGACGCGATCATGGCCTACGAGCGGGAGCTGGGCGAGCGCTTCCTGGCCGGGCTGCCTGAGAGCTGCGAGCTGTACGGGCTGCCGACGATGGACGGCCGCGTGCCGACGTTCGCCTTCAACGTGCGGGGTCTGACCCCGGCCGAGGCAGCCGAAGCGCTGGGCGACCGCGGCTACGCCGTCTGGCACGGGAACTACTACGCGGTCGAGGTGATGAAGCGGCTCGAGCTCCCCGACGGCGCCGTCCGCGCCGGGATCGTCCACTACAACACGACCGACGAGGTCGACGGCCTGCTCACGGAGCTCGCGGCGCTGTAGCGCGCAACCGGAAGGCGTCGAGACGTCCCCTGACAGGATCGGGGCGTCGCGCCTGAAGCCCCAGATGGTGCAGTAGACGCCGAGGCTCGACCTCGGCGCTGGCATGGCGGCATTCGCTGAGCCTAATCTTGACAAGGCGGCTCTACAGAGTCAGTACAACCGCGCCGATACACGAACGAAGTCCGCCGTGTCTACGCGCTGCCGCACCCGAGTCCGGGTACCTCGTGGTTACAAGTAGCCAGCAGGACCGCGAGCTGCCGTTCCTCCCCACGCTCCTCTGTCTCTGGGGTGCAGGCTGGGTCACCTCGCTCGTCACCTCCTTCCTGTTTCTCGGGCGCGTGTACTCGTCGAGCACCCCATCGACCGTCATGGTCGCGGCCAACCTGCTGCTCTCGGCGGCAATCGGTGCGGTCGTCGTCCAGTACCTCTTGCTGAGCGTCGTCGACTGCAACATCCCCTACAGCGCGACACTCCTGGCGCTTGTCGCCGGATCGGTGGCGAGCACCGTCGCCAGACTGATCCTCGCCTCCAGCCTTCAGGGCGGGGCCTCGCAGCCCGTCTTGCCGATCGCCGGGCTCGGTGCTTCCTTCCTACCCGCCCTTATCGGCGCGGTCGTCTCCTGGTGGCTGCTCCAGAACGCGGCCGGTTCGCGCTCGCCCGTGGCGACCGTCGAGCCGCCGGGCGCGGCCGTTTCGGAGCCGCCCGTGTCCCGGCAAATCCGAGTCTTCGACGACCCCCACGCCGGCGACCCCACGGCGAGCGGCTATTCCGAGCTCGTCTCAGCAGTTCGTGAGTCGGCGCTAGGTCTCGTCGGGACCGTGAACAGCGTCCCTCCCGACTCCGTGGCGTCCGCCATCGCCGACGGGCTCGTCCCCTACGAGGTCGCGACCAAGCGCCTCGAGCAGGCGCAGCTTCCGAGCACCGTCTCGCCAGACCTGCACCAGCGACTGATTGCCGGCCTGAAGCAACTCGAAGAAGACCTGACGCTGACCGCGGAAGAGGCAGCCACGACCGCGGGCACTCGGCTGTACCAGCGAGGCCTCCTGAGCGGAAGCATGGCCGACGTCTCCGATGGCGGCGGGCGCTACCGCTGGGAGCTAGAGCAGTCGGAGGGTCTCCGGACGGTGAAGCAGGCGCTTCGCGAGCTCCGAGAGCTCGGCTTCGCGATCCTGTAGCGGCCAGCCACCGGGGCTGCGTAGCGGAATCGCGGTTGCGAAGTCTCAGCCCGGGCCGGATCGGCGTTTTCCTCCTACTTCAAGCCGACCCACACCTCGTAGACGATCCACCAGGGGATCGGACCGGTGATCGTCGCGGCGACTTCGCGAAGACGGTCGAGACCGACCTCCTCTTCTGTCGTCCCCGCAGCGAGGAGCGTCCTCATGCTCCCCTCGCTCAGGGCGAAGCCGATCAGGCGCTCGCCGTCCCCTTCCTCGACGCTGTGGAGCGCGAGCTGTCGCGTGTGGCGAAAGACGCCGCTCGCAGCGAGCAGCTCTCGGCTCGGTTGCGTACGTGCGTCGGATCGCTCGAGGCCGCGCTCGCGCCGCAGCTCGTTCTTTCGTTCCCATGCTGCCTCGAAGGCGGCCTCGGGTTCCCAGAGCGGCGTCTGGAAGCCGACGTAGTTGTACGCGCAGAAGACACCGCCCCGCCGAAGAATCCGTCCGACCTCTGGAAACACGCGTTGCGGATCCATCCACTGGAGGGATTGCGCCGCCGTCACGAGGTCGGCCGACGCGTCCCACATTCCCGTCTCGTACGACGACGCGTTCAGGTACCGAACGTTTTCAGGCGTGGGCGCCGCCTCGGCGAAGCCCCGCATCGCGTCGTTGGGCTCGATGCCGATCACCTCGTCCGCGGAAGCCGCCCAGACGCGGGTCGACAACCCGGTTCCGCTCCCGAGATCGACGACGAGCTTCAGGTCCGTCTCGAGCAGAGACGGCAGCAGCTCGAGGAGCGCTTGCGGAGGTCGGGGACGGAATCGGTCGTAGGACGCGGCGAACCCGGGCTCGCCGTAGCCCGACTCGTCGAGCAGGCGAGGCAGGTGCCCATCCATGCGCCGAACTTACCTCGGTCAGTCGTAGGCGGCCCGCGCTCGCTTCCAGGGCTCCTCGTCAGTGCGGATCGGGTCGGGATCGACGCCTCGCGCCCCGGCCAGGTCCAGGGTTAGGAGCTGGAAGCGGACGATGTCGACGACCGGGTGCACCGTCGGGACGAGGGTCGTCTCGCAGCCGAGCTCGCGGAGGGCGGCGACGGCTCCGGCCGCCCTCTCGGCCGCTCTACCCTCGCCCTCGAGCACGAATGCGCGCACGGTGTCGTCGACGGCGGCCAGGTGGCCGTGGAGAAGCTGCTCGGTCTGATGCGCCTCCGCCGCCACGTGAGCGCCCTCTCGCAGCTTCAGCACCGCCTCCTGCGCAGTCGGCCAGTCGCGGCCGGCGCCCGCCACCAGGAACCGTTCGTGCGCCGAGACCGGCTCGCGCCGCTCCAGCGCTTCTTCGACCGCACCGGCCAGCCAGCCCACATCGTCACCGTGCAGAGCGGCCAGCGCCGCGACCGCGCACGTGTAGCTCGCGGTGTGGCACCAGCTCCGCTCGACCTCCGGCGTGCAGACAACCACCTCGTCCGCGAGCTCGGCCTGGGGGCTCTCGGGCTTGCCCGTGATCAGCCAGACCGGCCCGTCGAAGGCCCGCGTGGCCTCGATCGTCAGCGGCGTCTCGCCCTCGTGGCTGATCGAGACGAGCACGTCGGCGCGCCGCGGCCGCAGCACGAGCTCGAGCGCCTGCTCGGCCCAGCCTCCGGTCTGTGCGGCGTGGAACGAGGTGC
>Ga0335080_10006021_pt1 | contig 12528 bp, 11 predicted proteins | sample Lox_Sample_34_FD_206720 | JGI IMG/M metagenome (GOLD analysis project Ga0335080, IMG submission 206720) | Soil microbial communities from Loxahatchee National Wildlife Refuge, Florida, United States - Lox_Sample_3.4 | ecosystem: Environmental > Terrestrial > Soil > Wetlands | place: USA...
AGCCTTTTGCTTGGAATAATTTACGGGAGCCTCGTCTTGCATCTCATTGATTACACATGGAATTTCGGAAAGCGGGGGGAGGGGAGGGGGTGTATATGCAGCCAATTGGTTGCATATTGTTCATCCCGTCACGTTTTACAGGGGTCGGGATGGCGAAGGGCGAACTCAGCGCTTCAGCGCGGCCTCATCGAGTTTGCCAATCCGCCCGTGCGGACCGACAACGTAGGGAAGCGAAAGCGCATTCCAGTTCCGATCCGCATCCGGTGCCTCATGCAGCCCCGGATCGGAGCGAACCGGACGCCAGTTCCGCCCGTTGTCGGTGGAAATGTCCGTCCCGTTCGGCCCCACCGTGATCCAGGTCTTCGCTGCAGCGTCATAGGCCACCGCAGAACGATAGCCGTGCGGCAGAGTGGTCGAGATGGTCCAATGAACGCCGCCATCGGTTGAGAACGCGGCTGTGTCGCTCGATTCGTCGGGCTTCGTGTAATCGCCGCCCACTGCGATCAGGAGATGTTCGTTGCCGACGGCGATTGAGAAAACTCCTGCCGCTTCGCCTTTCGGAGAAGGAACCGTATGAGCCACGAAACGTCGTGAATTGCAAAAAATACATTCCATGAAAGCACGCGCGCCTGAAGGGCCACCGGAAACGAAGAGCATCGTCCCCTCAACGATGAGCAGCGACGAGTTGCTTGCTGCGAAAACAGCTTCGCCGCGACTGCTTTTGAGTCCAAGATCATCCTGGGTCCTTACCCAGTTCGCTCCTCCGTCTGCTGTCGTGAAGAGCGAGAATTGTCCATCGACTGGATCACCAAGTATCCAGGACCTGTCCTTGGTCTCGGCTTTGACTGCATCCCAGAAACCATCCTTGTCGGGATTGCTAAAGAGCAGCTTCCAGGAGCTGCACCCGTCGGTGGTTTTATAAAGACGGGACTGATCTCCAGGCCCGCTCGCCATCACGATGGCTGTATTCGCGTCGAAGGCTTGAACACCGCGAAAGTCGAGTTTCTCGGCGCCGGGCGGAATGGAGCATGATTGCCAGACGTATCCGCCGTCTTCGGTGCGCAGTACCGTGCCTTTGGTGCCCGATGCCCAAGCGACTCCCCCGCCGACGTTGTGAATCCCGCGCAGATCGGCAGTGGTATTGGAGCTTTGCAAGGTGAACTGGGCCGGGGCCGGAACAGAGATAAAGACGGCGAAGAATGCCATGCTAACGCGCATGGGAAACAGTGTAGAGCAGTCGCTGTCCGGAACATTGAGGTCGCGGGGCCTAATGGGCGTGCTTAGATAAACAAAAAGCGATCGCGCAACGGGCGCTTCGCGTTAACCTTCCCGTGGAGTAATCCCGATGACATTGCAAGACCTGTTGGATGAACTGGGCGGAAACTTGGCGCAGGGCGATCCTGAATGGATCCTGGACGCAGTGAACTCGTGCGAGAGCGCGAGGGCCTTTGATCTTGCCTTCGCCGACTCGGAGGCCTCCCTCGCCGCAGCTCTGAAGGGCAACGCGGGCGCAGTCGTGTTGAAGCCCGGTGCAGCAGAGCAGTATCCGCACGGCAAATGCATCATCGAGTCCGAAACTCCGAAACTATGGTTTGCCAAGGCTGCAAAACTGCTTCGGAAGCGCACCCTCGCCGTAGGCATTGCCCACTCGGCAGTGGTGTCGCCGGATGCGAAGGTGGATCCAGCGGTCGTTGTGGGTAGTTGCGCAGTGGTCGGGTCGCACGCGCGCATTGGTGCTCAATCTCAGATCGATGCCGGTGCTGTAATCGGGGAGGACGTAACCATTGGGGCGCAATGCCACATTTATCCACGCGTTGTCATTTATCCGGGAACAAAGCTGGGGGATCGAGTCGTTGTGCATGCCGGCGCGGTGCTGGGATCTGACGGATTCGGATATGTGCGCGATCCGGTGAACGGGGCCTACACCCAGTTTCCGCAACAAGGCACTCTGGTGATCGAAGACGACGTAGAGATCGGCGCGAATTCCACCGTCGATCGCGGTGCACTGGAAGAAACGCGGATCCGCAAAGGTACGAAGATCGATAACCTGGTGCACGTGGGACACAATTGCGATATCGGCGAGAACGTGATCCTGGTTGCCCTGACCGGCGTATCCGGTTCGAGCACAGTTGGGAAGGGAGCGGTGCTCGCCGGGCAGGTCGGGATTGGCGACCATGTTACCGTTGGTCCCGGCGTGATTTTGGGCGGGCAGTCCGGAGTATTTAGTGGTAAAACCATCACCAACGAGGGACAGAGACCGGGAACCGTAATGTTCGGGACGCCGGCGCGGCCGTTGCGCCAGGTTCTGCGGGAGCAGGCAACGCTTGCGCGCCTCACCAGGGAAGCCCATGAAACCCCGGAGACCGGCCAGTGATTTCTATGAAATCTGCGAAGGAGGAGATCGATGATCCGTCGCGCGATTCCCCTGTTGCACGTAACGAACTCTGCCAATGCCGCACGCTTTTATTGCCACGGGTTGGGGTTTCAACTTGAGTTTGAGCATCGGCCCCAAGGTGTGACAACGGATCCCTGCTACATGGGAGTGTCGCGCGACGGTGTGTGGTTGTACTTGTCTTCATTTCCGGGAGACGGTGTGGCGGGCGGCGTGGCGAACCTGATGGTGGATGACGTTGATAGGTTCTACGCAGAGTTCAAAGCAAAGCACGTACATATTGACACACCTCCGGTCGATCAGAGCTGGGGTAGCCGCGAAATGTATGTGAAGGATTCAGACCGGAATTGCCTGCGGTTTATTGCTTAAAGACAGGGAACAGGCATAGGCAATAAGGCAATAAGCCAGTAGGGAATAGGGAATAGGAACCAGGGACCGGTTGCACAAGTGCCGCTTCGAAAGTGCTTGGCTTCTGGCTCACAACCTTGGTTCGAGGCTCGCGTGGCGATCGTTGTGATTGGCGGCAGTGCGAAAGATGTGGGGAAGACTGCGCTGGTCTGCGGAGTGATTGCAGCTTTCCGCGAACTTGCCTGGACCGCGGTCAAGATCACCGGACACGATTATGACCTGGCGAGTCCAGTTGTGAACCGAATGAAATTCCCGAATGGAGTAATCCGGGAGGAGACGAACCTTGGCGCAGAAACAGACACGGCGCGATATCTTGCTGCTGGCGCGCGTCGGGCGCTGTTGGTGACGCGCCTTGGGGCGGACATTCCAATTGAAGAGATTCGGCGGGCGTTGAATGGTGATCGCAACGTCATCTTTGAGTCTAACCGTATCGTGGACCTGTTGAAGCCGGACGTCTGCATCGCGCTCGTCGGCGGCGTAACAACAGTCAAGAAGAGTTTCACGCGGTTGTTGCCGATGGCTGATGCGCTAGTGAATGTGCAGGACACCTGCGAAGTCGAAGGCGCGCCTGCGGGAATTCCGCGATTTCATCTGCAATCACCTGATCGCATTCCGGAGGAGATGGCGAATTGGCTGAAGGCCAGGTTGCATGTGCCTCCACAGTGAGGAGAAGCTTGATGCAACCAACTTCAGATCCAGGTTCGGAGCCCGATAATGCCCCAGTATGCAAAGTACCCGGTGGCAATCATCAACCCAGCCGACACGATGATTGAATAAATGCGGACAGACCGGCGAACGCCCTCAACGGGCAGACGCCATGCAGTAATCGCACTGAGCAGCGAAGCGCCGGCGAAACAGAGGGAAGTGACGAAGACGCCGAGCGACCAGATGGTGACGTTGCCCAGCCGGTTGATGATGTCACTGGCGCTAGTGACGAAAATTGCCATGAACGCCGCGAGGCTGAGCAGCGCGATTAGAGGCCAGACACGCATGGCGCGTTCCGCCGGGCGCCTGCGTCTCTTCATGAAGCCGCCGATCATCCACACGGGCGCGTAGACCAGCACGGAAACCAGCGATAGGATCACGAAGCCTGTGAGCGTGATCTCACTCAACGCGAGCCAGGCAGGAATCCGCCTCAGTGTGGACCCGGCAAGGATGAATCTGCCCTCGCTGTTGGGAGTAATAAGCGCTGCGGATGCGACAGGTTCCGGGGGTGAGTCCTTTCCGATGAAGCGGAACAGATGTCCTCCAACCGGGATGAAGGTGCTCGGTTTGCCAAGTCCGGAAAGCAGGAGTTTGTCATCATTGAAGTGCACGCGAGTCAGACCGGCAATGCGCTCGATGAACCTCGTGAGTTCCTGGCGTGGCGAATCGGGTTCGTACCAGCCTGCATATTCCGTGGCCTCGGAAGGTAGCGCGGTGGCCTGAGCAACGGCTGGCCGTTGAAGATTCCGCGTAATATAGGTGCGGATCGCTTTCCCGATCTTGTCGAAGGTCTCGCCATTTCCGGAGTTGATGGAGTAAAAGTAGCCCACGCCGGACTCTGGCATATAGGACATGTCGGTCAGTCCGCCTTCGACTCCACCATTGTGGCCGTGATAAACGAAACCGTCCTGAAAGCTCCAATAGTTGCTAAGACCATAGCCGGCCTTGAGGCCTTCATGCGCAGCCCATGTGCTGGTTGGGCTCTCCATCCGATCAATGTCGGCGGAGGGTACGAGTTGAACGCCGCTGACCATGCCGCGATTGAGATAGAACTCAACATATGCGGCCATGTCCTGCGCCGAGGCGTTGATGGCGCCGGCAGGGCGATAAATGATATTCCAGTAGGGATAGGGCGTCTTGCCATCATTGTGATAGAGCCTTGTGGCGGCGGTGGAATCCGGCTGGAAGTACGTCGCTGACTTCATTCCAATCGGAAGGAAGAAATTCTGCTCCACGTAATCTTCGAAGTGCTGGCCGGAGATCTTCTCGACGATGTAGGCAGCAACTGCCGGGCCGGTATTGCAATAGGACATCCGGGTGCCTGGCGGCCAGCGGGAAGCCCGCGAGGACCGCCCGTATTCGAGAGCCTCACGGAGGCTCATCCCGGGCGCGTCCTTGGCGTACTCGCGAAGGTGCATGTCATCCCATCCGGTGGTGTGCTCAAGCAGGTTGACGACGCGGACGGGATCTGTGGCTTCCCATGGATTATCGAAACGCACGTCGGGCACAAGTTTGCGGATTGGATCATCGAGGGAGAGCTTGCCTTCGCGGACGAGCTTGAGAATCGATAGGGAAGCGAAGGCCTTCGACGTGGAGCCGATCCGGAAAAGGGTCCACGCGGTGGCGTCGCGACCGGACGCGACATCAGCCTTGCCGAGAGCCGACACCCACTCCGGGCCGTCCCGATGCACGATGGCGATGGCCACGCCGGGAGTATGGGTGTCTTTAAGGATCTTCTCAATCTGCTGCTGGAGTTCCGGGATCGATTGCGCGGGCTTTGGCCTTTCTGGAGCCGGAGCGGCCAAAAAGATTGTCGCGGTGAAGGGAAGTACCAGGGCAGTGAGAATGCGCTTGCACATAGTCGAATCCATCTTCTGGAGCGCCCAGCAATTCTGATGCCAGATAGTTTATCCGGACGAAACATGCTACACCCAGGCGGCAGAGAAGGACAGTGCTTGCGTGGACAAGGCTCAATGGCGCCGCGAGACCCGATGAATGAGGATCTAGAAGCCGGAGGGAATCGGTGGAGTCCGCCAGCTTCGCTATCGTACGTCGTCGGTCGGGAAGGGCTCAGTCTTTAGCGAACCGTCGCGCTGCTTGATGAGGATCTGTACCCTGCCTTCGGCCTCGTCGAGCTCCTTTTTACAGGCAGCTGAAAGGCTTACGCCTTCTTCGAAGAGTTTGAGAGAGTCTTCGAGGGTAAGGTCGCCCTTTTCGAGCTGATCGACGATGGCTTCGAGCTTTTTCAGCCGTTCTTCGAAGGATGGCATGATGGGATCCGCTGCTGCCTCCATTGTATGACCCTGGTGGGTCCTATTGAGTGACGGAGATGCCCTGAGGAAGCACGCTTGCAATGACTTCGGCAGCTGCGTTGTATCGTCCGAAGGGAGCGCTGACCTGGACACCCTGAACAAAGGGGCGAACGGCTTCGAGCATCTCCTGCGCGATGAGGATGCCTTCCTTTCGGGCGGCATCGGGCGTATCGGCCTGGGCCATGCGCAACATGATCTCTTCGGGCATCGAGACACGCAGATCGTTCTTCATGAATTCGGCGTTGCGCAGGCTGGTGAGCGGCCAGATGCCGGCGATCACCGGAATGCGGAACGACTCGATCCGTTTGAGGAACTCTTCCAGCAGCCGAAGGTCGAAGACGGGCTGCGTGATGGCATACTCTGCTCCGGCCTCGACCTTGTAGGCGAAGCGGCGAAGTTCATGCTCGATGTCCGGGACGCCGGGGTTTGCAGCAACGCCGATGGTGAAGTTTGTTGAAGCGCCGATGGAATTGGAGCCGATGTCGAGGCCGTGATTCAGGCGGCGAACGATGTTCACAAGTCCAATGGCGTCAACATCGAAGACGGCTGTTGCGTCAGGATAGTTGCCGAGCTTGGGAGGGTCACCGGTGAGACAGAGAATGTTGCGCAGGCCGATTGAGGAAGCGCCAAGAAGATCAGACTGAATGCTGAGCACGTTGCGATCGCGGCAAGTGTAATGAAGGATCGTTTCAATGCCGGTGTGCTGTTGGATCTGGATGCAGAGGCTCTGGGCGCTCATGCGTGCCGATGCGCGGGGCGAGTCGGGCACGTTGATAGCGTGAACACCGAGCTGGGCGAGAAGGCGTGCGCCTTCGATCTCCTTGGAGCAGTCGATGCCCTTTGGGGGAACAATTTCAACCAGCGTTATGAATGAACTCTGTTCGACGAGCGACCCGATACGCGAACGCTGGCCAAGAGCGGCCGGCGGCGTTTCGGTGGAAATTTCCGCGTGTGGACTTCCTTCGGTGACGCGAGCCTGTGCGTCAATGGCTCGCATGGCCGAACGCATGGCACGGATGTGATTGGGCGTGGTGCCACAGCATCCGCCCACGATTTGAGCGCCCGCTGCAATTGCTTTTCGGGCGAAGCTGGCCATGTATTCCGGCGAGCAGAGATAGATGTTTCGCCCCTCAACAGCGCGAGGCATGCCGGCATTTGGCATGGCGGCAAGAGGCAACTCCGTGGCGGAGCGCATGGCCTCAATCGCCGTAAGGACCGTTGTCGGGCCGGTGGAGCAGTTGACGCCGATCGCCCCAGCACCCCAGTCAGTGAGTTGGGCAGCGGCATGTTGGGGCGATGAGCCGTCCAGACAGTTGCTTTCGTCATCCACCGTAACCATAACGAGCACCGGGAGGTCTGGCGCAGTTTCTTCGGCGGCCAGCAGCGCTTCGCGAGCCTCGTTGAGCGCCGGCATGGTCTCGATGATGAGCATGTCAACACCCGAATCCGCCAGGGCCCGAATCTGTTCAGCGAAAGCCGCGCGGGCTTCGTCGAGGCCGGTTTTTCCCAGCGGTTCCAGGCGTACGCCGGTAGGTCCGATCGAGCCAGCGACGTAGGCTGTTCCTGCCTGCTTCTCTCTAAGGTGGGCGACGGCCTGTTGGGCGAGCTTGACCCCGGCGGCGTTAATGTCGGCTACCCGGGATGCGAGGCCATGCCTCGTCAGCCGAAACCGGTTCGCGCCGAAAGTGTTCGTTTCGATGATTTCGGCCCCAGCCTGGAGGTAGTCCTCATGAATGGAGAGGATCAGGTTCGGATCAGAGAGGTTCAGTTCGTCATAGCAGCGGTTGATGAAGACACCGCGAGCGTAGAGCACGGTTCCCATGGCGCCATCGGCGAGCACGGGACGATTGGAGAACAGATCGGCAAACTGGGCCATCCTCCTGTCATGCTAACGCATGTGTACTGGAATGTATCGGATTGTCCGGCCAAGAGGCCGGATGCGCCGGCCGAAACGCGAGGCTGCCGGTTCAGTCGAGTGAATGGGTTGCTTTGTTATACTTCGAGAGTCAAAAGCTATGCAGAACCGGTTAACGAGAAGGTAAAGATAAGCGCTTTCATCGTGCCGGATTGCGGCAGTCGTCATTCATTTTCAAGGGATGGCAGCGCTGCCGCGCTGGATTCTCCGGGTTCCGAGGGAAGCAATTTTGAAGAAGAGAAGTCTTTGGCTCAGTGCCACCGCGGCCATTCTGGTAGCAGTCGCGGTCGCGGGATGCGGCAGCACTACGTACTTCGCAGGAAGAGTTTTGCCACCCAGCGGTTTGACCAACCGTGTTTTGATCGCCGTTCAGAACCCGAGCGCTGCATCGACCGGCGCTCTGATTTTCGTGGACGCCTTCTACGATATCCGTTTTAGCTATAACCAGAAGGTCTCTGGATTCTCAATTACGGGATACTCCGGTCAGTTGCCGGTTACGATTCAGAACATGCCCGAGGAACAGATCGGAGCTGTATACGGATTCGCCGATGGTTCATTGCAGCTTGCGAACTATCAAAAGGAAACACAGGGCGGATCGGTCAAGGGGTTGAACGGTCTCTCATCGAGTATCTTCATGACCCGTAACCAGAGCTACATCTTCGCTGCGAATCAGCAGGCGACGGTGCTGACAGCTGTCGACCAGACCGCGGGCGCCGCCAGTTATGCCTTGAGTTTGCCCGGCGTGTATCGCGTGAGCGTTAATCCAGGCGGCTCGGCAGCAATGGCCTTCGTGCAGAACTCGAATTATGCCTATTACGTGCGCAAGCTAACGTCAAGCGAATCCCTTGCGTATTCCGGTGGTTCAAGCACCTGGCCGAGAGCGGCAATGGACTGCGAGCCGCAAAACGCGCCCGGTTGGTGCCTCTTCCAGATGCAAAGCCCGGATAATGTGGACACGACCGGTAATAGTTATGGAGCGCCTCTTGTGTTTGACCGGCCCGTCAAGGCCGTCTTTTCGGCTGATGGCAGCACGGCTTATGTCTTGAATTGCGGTGCCGAATGCGGCGGGTCGATCTCATCGGTATCCGTGATTCCGGTATCGCCCATGATTTTCCTGCAGGGGCAGCATTCCGGTTCACTGCCGACAAACGCAGCCCTTCACGCCGACTGTGCAACGACTCCGGCTGCGACTTCGTGCACTCTGGCGATACTGGGTGGTGCGAGCAATGCTCTGGTGACTACGTCGGGCATGTACGTCGCCGGGCAGCAGTTGCTGCCTGACGGGCTCTTCACTGGCAATTTGACCCTTGTGAACCTGACCGGAACAGGAGCAAGCACCATCTCGGCAGGGAATCCGATCTCGATCAGCGATGGGGCCGCAGGCGCGCGAAGCCGCATGCTTCTCGCCGACGACAATACCCTTTGGATCGGAATGACGAAGTGTACCAATGGCGAGCGTTATGCGACGGGCCAGCCCTACGGATGTCTCACGATGTTCAACACCTCCACCAATACGGTGACGATGCTCGAGCCGTACCTGGGCGATCTGACGGGTATCGCGGCCGTTGAGGGGCTGCACAAGGTATACGTAACGCAAGGCGGTCAGGTGTATATCTACCACACGCCTGACGGTGCTTCGATCAATAATCAGTACGTAACGGTGACCGGAACCGCATCCGATGCGGCCTACATGGATGCTCACTTTGACGGCAATAATACCGTTTACTGATCAACATGCCCGCCATCAATGAGGCTGAAGTTCGACACGTCGACGTACTGGCGATCGCGGCGCACCGCGACGACGTGGAGCAAACCTGCGGCGGTACCCTGCTGCGCATGGCGGCGCGCGGGCTGCGAACTGCGATCCTGGATCTGACCCGGGGGGAAGCGGGAAGTCGCGGATCGGCTGAGGACCGCGCGCTCGAGTCGGCAGAGGCGGCCAGGCTTCTCGGCGTGAGCTGGCGCGAAGCCCTGGACCTGCCGGACGGGGCGATCGAAAACACCCTCGAGAATCGAAAGAAGATTGTGCACGTGCTCCGCGAACTGCGGCCCCGCGTTGTGATCTTGCCCTATGGGCAGGCGCGCCATCCGGATCATGCGATTGTGGCGAAGCTGGGATACGAGGCGTGTTTTCTTTCAGGGCTTGCGAAAGTGGAGACAGGTGCAGCGCCGCATAGGCCGTTCAAGATTGTGTATGCGAGCCTGTACGCCGACGTGCGTCCAAGCTTCGTCATCGATGTCACTCCCTTCATCGAGCAGCGGCATGCGGCTTTGATGGCATACAAATCGCAGTATGCGAATCAGCAGGCCGCGAGAACGCTCTTTGTGCCCGAGGAGGAGATCCGTGAGCGGACGTTCGCAGAGGCGCGGCACTATGGGCAGCTGGCAGGCGTGAAATACGGCGAGCCGTTCGTGCAGAAGGAAGTCGGGCTGGTGGACGACCTGACCCTGTTGCCGGTGCAGTCGATATAAGTATTTGTTATCTAAAACCAAAATAGAATAACTTTGCCTTATAGATGCATTTCCGCTGAAACTGAAGACGGAGGTTGCTGATGACGCAGACGTGGGATCCCCTTGCCTACGAGCGAAATGGTGCATTCGTGCACGGACTTGCCGGCGGAGTGATGGAATGGCTGAATGCGCAGCCCGGCGAATACATCCTCGATCTGGGTTGCGGTGATGGACAACTGACGCAGCGCATTGGCGACACCGGGGCGCATGTGTTGGGCGCGGATGCTTCGCCGCACATGGTGGCGGCGGCGCGCGAACTGGGAGTTGAAGCGGAGCAGGCGAGCGCGGAGCAGTTGCCGTTTGGCGATTCGACCTTCGACGCGGTGTTTTCGAATGCTGTTCTGCACTGGGTGCGTAACCATGACGCAATGATGGCGCAGGTGCATCGTGTGTTGAAGCCGGGCGGGCGGTTTGTTGCGGAGATGGGCGGGCACGGGAACGTTGCGGCGATTCACGTCGCGCTGATGGCGATACTGGAGCGACATGGATTCGGCGGTCGCGAAAATGGCGTGAACTACTATCCGACAGCGAATAGCTACACTGAGCGTCTGAAGCAGCACGGTTTCAAGGTGGAGCAGATTGCGTTGATTCCGCGGCCAACAAAACTGCCTGAAAGCGGAATGGAAGGATGGCTGCGGACATTTCGACGCGGAGTGCTGGAAGGATTGCCCGAAGCAAAGCGCGAGGCGGTCGTGAGGGAGACGACCGATTTGTTGGCTTCAGCCCTGCGTGATGAGGCAGGGAATTGGATCGCCGACTATGTGCGGCTGCGATTTGTGGCAAGGAAATGAAGAATAGTTCATAGCTCGTAGTCCGCCGCAAGAATAAACAGAATAATAAGTTGCTTTTTTAACTTAACTATGGCAAAGTACTAACTGCGTAGGAGAAACGCCCGATGAATTGCATCACACAAAATCCGATGCTGAGGCCAGGATGGCTCGATAAGAGCCTAACCGGTCGCCGGGCGTACTTCGTCTATTCCAGATAAGCGCCTTCGGCGTAAACCTCCTGCGTATCCCGGTTCAAGGCTGATCTCGTAAAGAACGAGCCATACCCATGTTTTCCTGATTCTGCCGAGTGGTGAAGAATACGGGTACTTCACTGTTAATGAAACCAATCCGTCTTTGGTTGTTCCCTCGGGTAAGTAATCGCTAAGTTGTAGCTGCCAGGTTAATGGCGGGCAACTCTTGAGATATGTGTGTTTGTAAGTTATGCCGGTGGTGAAAGAGGAGAGTTACTTCGCGCTAAGGGACGCTGCAGGATTGCGAGTCCTGCCGGTTGTGCTCATCTTGCGGGGCGGGGGCGTAGTCCCGATGCACAAGGTTCCGCGAGGCAGAGGCGCCGAGTCCATACTCTTTTCGCATGTTCCCCGGCGTACATCGTTGTTGATGTAGCGGCATTCATTTCTGCCGGTGGCGTAGATTACGGATACTTCGCCTCCAACGCGGGTGGTCGCGGGTTCGAATCCCGCTCGGAGAGCAATCTCCGGTAGCTCAGCGGATAGAGCACCTCATGTGCCGTAGTCGCTTTTTCCCCGGCAGTTGATTTCAGCGGCGCGTTTCTTTGAGGCGTGTCGATAACCTCCGCCTTGACCGGTGGTGTTAACAACGGATCCATCGATGGGATGCGGGTTCGAGTCCCGCCGCGAGTGACTGGCTCGTGTAACTCAATGGCAGGGCAATTCCGTTTTGAGTTGTTCCCCGGTCAACCAACATTCCGGTGCGCCGGTTAGAAAGGGGATTTTCGTGAGGAAGGTGACTGTCAAGAACGGAACTCCCGTGGGCAACGAGCATCTGTGCAAACGCTGCACGTGGGGACAGTTCGTGACCGGCTACCGTGAGTCGGACGTGGTTGTGATCTGCATGCGTCCCGATCCGAGCTTCCGCGTGCCGTTCACCGTGTACGACTGCAGCGAGTTTAGCGACAAGTACAAGCCGACCTGGGAGCAGATGAGCAGGCTCGCCCTCGAAGTTGAGCCGGTGCGCGTCTCCGCAAGGACCCGCGGCTTCTACACCATCGAAAAGGCCGAACCAGTTCGGCCCGACGAGGATGAAGACGAAGCGGCCCACGCCGGCTGAACCATCAACCTGTGCGTCCCAGCCCTGCACAGCTTATCGCGCGATGGGTGGACCGGGAACGAAGCTGGCAAATTTTCTGCCGGTGGCGCAGGCTACGGGTACTTCTTGGTTAGGGCCGAGCAAGCCTTGCTTGTCGGTCGAGCAGGTTCGAATCCTGCTGCTGGCGCGAGCCAGCGAAAACCGTAACCGATTTTTCCCCGGCATATT
>Ga0335080_10006023_pt1 | contig 12527 bp, 6 predicted proteins | sample Lox_Sample_34_FD_206720 | JGI IMG/M metagenome (GOLD analysis project Ga0335080, IMG submission 206720) | Soil microbial communities from Loxahatchee National Wildlife Refuge, Florida, United States - Lox_Sample_3.4 | ecosystem: Environmental > Terrestrial > Soil > Wetlands | place: USA: Florida...
AGCGGCACCGCGGTGGGCGGAATCGCCGCGCCGCCCGGGCGCGTTGCGCTACCCTGAGCAGGCCTTGAGACGCGCCCTGCTCGTCGTCGCCGTTCTCGCGGGTGGAGCGGCGCAGGCCTCACCCACCTTTCCGGCGGAGATCCGGGCACACCTCGGCCTGTCGTACACCCCGCCCTGCACGCTCTGTCACAACACCCCGTCCGGCGGCTTCGGAACCGTCACCACTCCGTTCGGCAAGTCGATGATGGCCCGCGGGCTCGTGGCGGAGAACCTCCAGAGCCTGGACACCGCGCTCGATGCGCTAGCCGCGGAGATGACGGACAGTGACGGGGACGGGGTGCCGGACATCCCGGAGCTCAAGAACGGCACCGACCCGAACGTGCCGGGCGGAGGGGGTACTCCGGTCAGCTACGGCTGCTTCGACGTGAGTGGCCAGCGGGGCTCTCCCCTCGGCCTGCTTCCGCTGGCGCTCGCCCTGCTCCTCTTCCGCGCCCGGAGGGCGCGCGGCGACTCCGGCCCCTAGACCGTCCGCCCTCGTCCGAAGAGGAGCGAGAGGACGGCCAGGATGAGGAAGAGGAAGAAGAGAATCTTGGCGATCCCCGCGGCGCCTGCCGCGATGCCTCCGAAGCCGAACACCGCGGCGATGATCGCGATCACGAAGAAGACTGCGGCCCAGTACAGCATCCGTGCAAACCCCCTTCTGGAGTTGAACGGGACCAAGCTGGGCCGCTCGGCCCTGGTGCGGTAGGGGGGCTGTTCAGCGCGCGACGGAAGCGGGGCGCACGCCCTGTGCCATCAGCGGCCGGCCGCGGGAGCGGCGGCCCTGGGGGCGAGCGGCTGGACTCGGTCGCCGTCGGACAGCTCGGCGCTCGGGTTGAGCACCACCTGCTCGCCGCCCTGCAGGCCGGACAGAACCTGGATCTGTCGCCCGTTGTCCTCGCCGGGCTGGATGCGGACGAACTTCACCCGGTTGTCCGGATCCAGGCGCGCGACGTAGACGACGTCTCCCCGCCAAGCCAGCGCGTCGCCGGGAATCAGCGGGGTGCGCCGGCCGGGGAAGCGCAGCCTCACGTTCACGTAGCTGCCCGGATAGAGCCTGGCCGGCTCGTTGGCGACGTCGACCTCCACCAGCATGGTGCGGGTCCGGGTGTCGAGGCCCTGTGCGGTCCGGCTGACCTTGGCCTCGATCGGATGGCCGGGATCGTCCGGGAGGCTGATGCTCACCGGAACGCCGGGCCGGAGGTCGCTCGCGTCGTCCTGACCGACGTAGACCTGCACGCGGACGGTGCGCATGTCGGCGACGTCGAAGAGAGGCTGCACCGCCTGGTTGGACGCGGTCCCGGCCGCGACGAGGGCCCCGGGATCGACGTAGCGGGCGGTGACCACTCCGTCGAACGGCGCCCGGACCTGCTCGTAGGACTGGGTCGCCAGCAGCTGCTGGAGCGTGGCCCGGGAGACCGACAGCGCGCTCTCGGCGTTGTCGAGGTCCTGCTGGGCGATGAAGCCCTGGGGCCGCAGCTTCCGGGCCCGCTCGGCCTGGACGAGCTTGAGCTGGAGGTCCGCGCGGGCACCGAGGACCTGCTGGTCGGTCTCGGGCGACTCCAGCTGGGCGAGGAGGTCTCCCTTCTTGATCCGGGTCCCCTTGTCCACCTTCACCTCGCGCACGTAGCCGGCCACCTTCGCGTAGAGGGTCGCCTGGTTCCAGCCGCGGACCTCGCCGGGGATGGCCAGGGTGCGCTCGGCGCTGGAGAGCTCCACCGGGGCGAGCCGCACCACCGGACCGTTCTCCTGCGCCACGGCACGCTGCTGGCGCTCGTTCGCCTCGGCCGCCCGGCGGCTGAAGGCGAGCGCCAGCACCCCGATGACGGCGACGAGGACCAGGATCACGGTGCCGATGGTGAGGGCCCGGGGGCGCGCCGGAGCGTGGGGCTGGACCTCGCCGGCGGCAGCGGACGAGGAAGTGACTCTCGACGACTCGTGCATCTCGGTCATGCCAGCGCTCCAGGGTGTGCGCCCTGGCTCTCCTCCAGGAAACGCTCGTCCAGACGGTGGGCCTGGGGCTCCTTCCTCCGGAGCACCGAGTAGACCACCGGGACGATGAACAGGGTGACGAAGGTGGCGACCAGCAGCCCTCCGATGACCGCGCGACCGAGCGGAGCGTTCTGCTCGCCACCCTCGCCCAGCGCAAGGGCCATCGGCAGCATTCCGAGGACCATCGCCAGGGCGGTCATCAGCACCGGCCGGAGCCGGACCTTCCCCGCCTCGAGGGCAGCCTCCAGCGGAGAGAGGCGTCGCTGGCTCCGGACCTCGTTGGCGTAGGAGACGAGGAGGATGCTGTTCGAGACCGCGATGCCCACCGACATGATCGCGCCCATGAACGACTCGACGTTGAGCGTGGTCCCGGTGAGGGCCAGCATCCAGAGGATGCCCACCAGCGCGCCCGGCACCGCGGCGAGGATGATGAACGGGTCCAGCCACGACTGGAAGAGCACCACCATCAGGAGATAGACCAGGATCACCGCGAGGATGAGGCCCGTGCCGAGCGCACCGAAGGACGTGCGCATGCTCTCGATCTGGCCCCGAACGGAGATCTTGACTCCCTTCGGCACGTCGTGGAGCGAGGCGATCGCCCGGTCGATGTCACGGGCCACGGAGCCGAGGTCCCGCATGCCCGCGGCGGCCTGGACGTTGATCACCCGCTGGATGGTGGAGTGGTTCACCGAGGCCAGGGTCTTTCCTGCCGAGAGCTGCGAGACGGTCCCGAGGTAGAGGCTTCCCGAGGGCACCGCGGCGTCGGTGAGGGTCCTGGTCGGAGTCTGGCGGAGAGCCTGCGTTCCGGTGGTGAGCGGGGTGGCGAGCAGATCGCTCGTGCTCCGCATCGCGGGGAGCGGGGTCTGCACCGCGACGAAGTAGTTCACGTTGTTCTGGGGGCTGAGCCAGAAGTTCGGGTTGACCAGCGAGCTGCCGGCCAGGGAGGTGATGAGGTTGTTGGCCACGTCGCGCTGGGAGAGCCCCACCTGCGCGGCGCGGAGGCGGTCCACGTCCAGGTTGAGCGTGGGGTAGTCCAGGACCTGGGGGATCCGCACGTCGACCACGCCGGGGATCCGCCGGAGCCGCGCGGCGAGCTGGCGGCCCACGGTGAAGCCGGCTTCCAGGTTGTTCGACTCGATGACCACGTCGATCGGCGCGGGGAGCCCGAAGTTCAGCACCTGGGTCACGATGTCCGCGGGCTGGAAGTAGAGCGAGCTGCCGGGGAACGACTTGGGGAGCTCCTCGCGGATGCGCCTCATGTACCCGCGCGTGGGCTTGTGGCCGGGCTTGAGCGAGATGAGGATCTCCGCATCCTGGGGGCCGATGTTGTCGGTGGAGACGAAGGCCAGGTTGTAGGAGAGCGGGATGCCGATGTTGTCGTTCAGCCCCTCCAGCTCGCCCGGGGGGATGATCTCCCGGATCTTCCGCTCGGCCTCGAGCACCAGACGCTCGGTGTCGGTGATGCGAGTTCCCATCGGGGCCCGGAAGTGGAGACGCATCAGGCCCACGTCGACGTCGGGGAAGAAGTCGAGCCCCACCGCGAACACCGGGAGCGCCGCGGTGACGAGGATCAGCACCGAGAAGGTGCCGATCATCCAGGGCCGGTGGTGCAGCGCCACTTCCAGCAACCGCCCGTAGCCGGCCTGGAAGCGGCCGAACCGGTCGTCGCGCCAGCGGTTGAAGCGCGCGAACAGCCCGTTGCCCTCGTGCTCGGCGTGGACGTCCTCGGACTCGAGCAGCCGCGCCAGCGCCGGGACCAGGGTCCGGCTGAGCACGTACGAGGCGAGCATCGAGAACACCACCGCCGCCGCGAGGGGGGTGAACAGGTAGCGGGCCGGGCCGGTGAGGAGCACCACCGGGAAGAAGACGATGCAGATGGTGAGCGTGGCGGCCAGCGCCGGGGTGGCGACCTCGTGGGCACCGTCGAGGATGGCCACCGTGAGCCGCTTCCCCGAGGTCCGGTTGCGGTGGATGCTCTCCACCGCAACGGTGGCGTCGTCGACCAGCATGCCGATCGCCAGCGCCAGCCCCCCGAGCGTCATGAGGTTGAGGGTGTTGTTGGTGAGGAACAGGCCGGCGATGCCCACCAGGATGGCCAGGGGGATCGAGCTGGAGACGATGGCCACGCTCCGGAAGCTCCCCAGGAAGAAGAGGATCATCAGCGAGACCAGGAGGGAGCTGATGACCGCCTCGTGGAGCACGTTGGTGAGCGCCGCGCGGACGAAGATCGACTGGTCGAAGTCGAGCTTCAGCGCGATGCCGTCCGGCGCCGAGGCCTGGATCGAGGGGAGAAGGCCCTTCACCCCGTCCACCACCGCCAGGGTTCCGGCGTTGGAGTGCTTGAGGATGACGATGTAGCTCGCCCGCTTCCCGTCGATGTGGACGATGTTCTGCTGCACCGCGAACCCGTCCCGGACGTTGGCCACGTCCCGGAGGAGGACCGGGGCGCCGTTCACCACCTTCACCGGGATGGAGTTGAACTGGTCGACGGTGGAGGGGCTGGAGTTCAGCTTGACGTTGTACTCGGTGGACCCGATCTGCGCCGTCCCGGCCGGGATGATGACGTTGGACTGGAGGAGCGCGGTCACCACGTCGTTGGGGCTGAGGCCCTTGGCGGCGGTGGCGGCCGGGTCCACGTCCACCATGATCTGCCGCTGCTTGCCTCCGTAGGGGCCGGGGATGGAGGTGCCCGGAATGGTGAACAGGCGGACGCGGAGGAAGTTGAGGCCGTAGTCGAAGAGCTGCTGCTCACCGACGGTGTTGCTGGACACGTTGATCTGCGCCACCGGCACGTTGCCGGCGTTGAACCGGAGCACGTTGGGGGGCTGGATGCCGGGGGGCATGATCCGGCTCGCGGTGAGCGACACCGAGGTGATCTGGGAGATGGCCGTGCCCAGGTCGGCGTCGGGCTCGAAGTACAGCTTCAGGAGCCCCACCCCGGCGATGGACTGCGACTCGATGTGGGTGATCCCATCGATGACCGTGGAGTAAGCACGCTCGCTGATCAGGACGATGCGGCGTTCCATGTCCTCGGCGGACAGCCCGGGGTAGTTCCACACCACCACCACCACCGGGATGTCGATGGAGGGGAAGATGTCGGTCCGCATCCGGGTGACCGAGAGCAGCCCGGCGATGAAGATCAGCGCCGAGAAGACCGCCACGGTGTAGGGCCGGCGGAGCGCCAGCCGGACGATCCACATGAGATTCCCCGAGCCTCCAGTGAGAAGCCTCGTACTAACGGTGGCCGACGCGCGAGCCCACCCGTCCGTTCATCGAGCACAGGGATGCGCGGCGGTCCAGCCGCGACCCTACCTGACCGCTCATCGAGGGCATGCCGCTCGCGCACGCCCGGACGACCCTTGCCATCACAACGTTTTCCCCGCCCGGGTGTCCGGCCTCCCAAGCATGCGCGTCTCCCAGGAAATCCGTGCACGGAGGCCTGGAGTGGAGCATGAGGGGGCGGTGCTCTTGCGCACTGCGTTCCTGACCCTCCTTCTTGCCCTCCTCCCCCTCCCCGCCCGGGCACAGTCCCCCACCCCGGACGCCGGAACAGCCGCCCCGCCGGCCGCGCCGGGCGCCTCGACGACACCCGCCGGCACACGCCTGTTGCATCTGGACGAGGCCATCCAGACCGCGGTGGCCAACGCACCGCAGCTGGTCCAGGCCCAGGCCAACGCCGCGGCCGCCGACGCCCAGACCATCACCGCCCGCTCCCCGCTGCTCCCGCAGGGGACGGGCATCGCCTCCTTCCTCCGGCAGCACTCCACCGTCGGGGCGAGCACCGGAACCGGGAGCGGAACGGTGGCAATCGTGCCGGGCGCTCGACCGAGCACCTACAACAGCTTCCGGATCGGCGTGGTCGGCACACAGACGCTGTGGGATCCGGTGGACTTCGCGACCTGGGAATCGCAGCAGCACACCGCCGACGCGCTCAGGGCCACCGCGGCCACGACCCTCAAGAACGTGGTCCTCTCGGTGCGGACCACCTACTTCGCCGCCCGGGCCACCCGCGACCTGGTCAAGGTCGCCCAGGATACGTTGACCAACCAGCTCGCCCACCTCAGCCAGGTGGAGGGCTTCGTCCGGGTCGGAACGCAGCCGGAGATCGCCCTGGCGCTCGCCCGGCTCAACGTCGCCAACGCCCGGGTCGCGCTGATCACTGCCCAGAACAACTACCGTATCGCCCGCGCCCAGCTGAACCAGGCGATGGGGGTCGCGACGGGCACGGACTACCAGGTCGCCGACGACGAGCTACCGCCGGTGGATGTGGAGGACCGCCCGTTGCCAGGCCTGTTCGACATCGCCCTCGGCTCGCGTCCGGAGCTGGCCTCGCTCGAGTACGCGCGGCAGGCCCAGGGGAAGGTCCTCGACAGCGCCCGCTGGCAGTGGAGCCCGAGCCTCGGGTTCAGCGGTGGCTACTCCAAGGTGGGGACCAGCGTCGACGCGCTCTACGACACGTGGAACTTCGGCCTGACCCTGACCTGGAACTTCCTCCAGGGAGGGTTCACCACCGGGCAGATCAAGACCGCGGAACAGAACCTTCGCTCGGCCACCGCTGCGCTCGGGATAGAGCAGCTGCAGGTCCGCTTCGACGTGGAGCAGGCCCAGGCCACGCTCCTGGCGAACAAGGAAGCCCTGGTCGCATCGAACGATGCGCTGGAGAACGCCAAGGAGCAGCTTCGCCTCGCGGAAGGCCGGTACCAGACGGGCGTGGGGACGATCATCGAGCTGAGCGACGCCCAGCTGCAGCAGACCCAGGCCGCTGCCCAAGTGGTTCAGGCGCAGTACAATGTCTCGACGGCGCGGGCGGCGCTCCTGGCCGCCCTGGGGCGCGGGGAGTGAGCGTGGCCGAGCATCCCACCGAGCAGCCTTCTCCGGACAGGTCCCCGCTGCTGCGCCGGCGGCGGACGTGGATCATCGCCCTCGTCGTGCTCGCCCTGGTGGGAATCATCCTGGTGCGCCGGGGAAAGAGCGCCTCCAGCCACCAGACAGGGCTCTCCGCCCAGGCCCGGGTGGTCCCGGTGGGGGTGTCGATCGCCGATCGCCGCGACGTCCCGATCTGGGTCGAGGGGCTGGGGAACGTGACCTCCCTCGCGACGGTGACCATCCGGGCGCGGGTGAGCGGCCAGATCGTCGCCATCGAGTTTCAGGAAGGTAGCCGGGTGAAGACGGGGGACCTCCTGGTGCAGGTCGATCCGCGTCCCTTCAAGATCGCGCTCCAGCAGGCGCAGGCCACTCTCGAGCGGGACGTGGCCACCCTGCGGAACAACGAGCGGGACCAGGCCCGCTACAAGGACCTGGTCGCCCAGAAGCTCATCCCGCAGCAGCAGTACGACCAGCAGGTGGCAACGGTGCTTGCCGCGAAGGCCACCGTCGACCTCGACCAGGCGGCGGTGAACAACGCGAAGCTGAACCTCCAGTTCTCGAGCGTGACCTCGCCCATCGACGGGATCGCCGGCGTGCGCCAGGTGGACCTGGGCAACCTGGTCACCCCCACCGACGCCAGCGGGATCGTGGTCCTCACCCAGATGGACCCCATCGCCGTCCTCTTCGTCCTGCCCCAGGACGACCTACCCCGGGTGTCGGAGGCGTTCGCCAAGGGGCCGCTCACCGTCGAGGCCTGGGACCGCGGCGGGATCACCAAGCTCGGGACCGGCAAGCTCACCGTCATCGACAACCAGGTGAACGCGGGGACGGCCACCATCCGGCTGAAGGCCGAGTTCCCCAACCCCGACCTCAAGCTCTGGCCCAGCCTCTTCGTGAAGGCCCGGATGCAGCTCCAGATCCGCGAGGGCGTCGTGGTGGCCGCGACCCCGGCCATCCAGCGGGGCCCCAACGGAACCTTCGTCTACGTGGTGAACGCCGACAACACCGTGGCGGTGCGCAACGTGCAGGTCGACACCATCCAGGGCCCCCTGACGATCGTCAGCCAGGGCGTCCAGCCCGGTGACCGGTTGGTGGTGGACGGCCAGAACCAGCTCCGGGCGGGAGCGAAGGTCGACCCGCGACCCGTCGCCATGCCCGGCTCGCCCCCGGCCCAGGGACAGCAGACACCGCGGGCCGAGGCCCGGCAGCAGGAGGCAGGACAGAGCCCGCCACCGGCCCCCGCGCCGCGCGTCACACCGCGCCAGAAGCCTCAGGGCCGACCGGCCCAGCAGGGTGGAGCGCGCGAAGCGAGCGCGCAGTGAGCATCAGCGAGCCGTTCATTCGTCGCCCGGTGGGGACCACGCTCCTCACCGTGGGCCTCACCCTGGCGGGGCTGGTGGCCTTCCGGCAGCTGCCCATCTCCGCATTGCCCCAGGTGGACTACCCCACGATCGTGGTGTCGACGACCTTCCCCGGGGCGTCGGCGCAGACGATGGCCTCCAGCGTGACCGCGCCGCTGGAGCGGCAGTTCGGGCAGATCCCCTCGCTGGCCCTGATGACGAGCGTCAGCAGCGCGACCAGCTCGCAGATCACGCTCCAGTTCACGCTCGATCGGAACATCGACTCGGCCCAGCAGGACGTGCAGGCGGCGATCAACGCGGCGTCGAGCGTGCTCCCCGCCAACCTCCCCGCCCCGCCCACCTACAGCAAGAGCAACCCGGCGGACGTGCCCATCCTCACCCTGTCCATCACCTCGGACACGCTGCCCCTGCCCCAGGTGAACGACTACGCGGACAGCATCCTCGCGCAGAAGATCAGCCAGGTGTCCGGGGTGGGCCTGGTGACGCTCGGGGGCGCCCAGCGGCCGGCGGTGCGGATCCAGGTCGACCCCGAAGCGCTGGCCGGAACCGGGCTCACGCTCGAGGACGTTCGGTCGGCCCTGGTGACGGCGAACATCAACGCCCCGAAGGGCACGCTGGACACCCCGCGCCAGGAGTACACCCTCCAGACCGACGACCAGCTGATGGACGCCAAGGCCTTCGCGCCGGTGATCCTGGTGTTCAAGAACGGCTCGCCGGTCCGGCTCCAGGACGTGGCCCGCTCGCTGGACTCGGTGGAGAACGCCCAGCTCGCCGGGTGGGCCAACGACCAGCGGGCGATCATCCTCAACGTCCAGCGCCAGCCGGGCGCGAACGTCATCCAGACCGCGGACCGGGTGAAGGCACTCCTCCCCCAGCTCGAGGCGAGCCTCCCCCAGGGGATCCGGGTCTCGATCCTCAGCGACCGCACCGAGACGGTGCGGGCCAGCGTGGCGGACGTGGAGTTCACCCTGGTCCTCACCATCGTCCTGGTGGTGGCGGTCATGTACGTGTTCCTCCGGAACCTGCGGGCCACCATCATCCCGGGCATCACCGTGCCCCTGAGCCTGATCGGCACCTTCGGGCTGATGTACCTGCTGGGGTACAGCCTCAACAACCTCTCGCTGATGGCGCTCACCATCTCCACGGGCTTCGTGGTCGACGACGCCATCGTGATGATCGAGAACATCAGCCGGTACATCGAGGAGGGTGAGTCGCCCTTCCACGCTGCGCTGAAGGGCGCGGGGCAGATCGGCTTCACCATCGTCTCGCTCACCGTGTCGCTGGTTGCGGTGCTGGTGCCGCTGCTCTTCATGACCGGCCTCATCGGGCGGCTGTTCCGCGAGTTCGCGGTGACGCTGTCCCTGGCCATCGGGGTCTCGGCGCTGCTCTCGCTGACCCTCACCCCGATGATGTGCGCCTGGATCCTCAAGCCGGAGCCGCCGGCGGAGCAGCGCGGCCGCTTCTACGCCTGGAGCGAGCGCACCTTCGAGCGGATCATCGCCGCCTATGGCCGGGGCGTGGACTGGGTGCTGCGCCACCAGCCGCTGACCCTGGCGATCACCATCGGGACGTTCCTGCTCACCGTGGTGCTGGCCTTCATCGTGCCCAAGGGGTTCTTCCCGGTGCAGGACACCGGCCTCCTCATCGGCATCACCGAGGCCGGGCCGGACGTGAGCTTCGACCGCATGAGCCAGCTGCAGCAACAGGTGGTCCAGGTCGTGCGCGACGACCCCGACGTCGCCTCGGTGGCGTCCTTCATCGGCGCCGACGGCACGAACCCCACCACCAACAGCGGGCGGCTCTCCATCTCGCTCAAGCCCCGCGAGGACCGGAAGGAGAACGCCACCCAGATCATCGCCCGGCTCCTGCCCAAGCTCTCCCAGGTGACCGGCATCTCCACCTATCTCCAGGCGGTGCAGGACCTCCAGATCGAGACCCGCCAGAGCCGGACGCCCTACCAGTACACCCTGGAGGACGCCGACCCGGGTGAGCTGGCCGACTGGGCACCGAAGCTCCTGGCCAAGCTGCGCACCCTGCCCGAGCTGAAAAACGTCGCCACCGACCAGCTGGGGAACGGGCCGGTGACGCTGCTCAGCATCGACCGCGATACCGCCTCACGCCTCGGGATCTCGACCCAGGCCATCGACGACACGCTCTACGACGCCTTCGGCCAGCGGCAGGTCTCCACCATCTTCACCCAGCTCAACCTCTACCGGGTCATCCTCGAGGTGAATCCGGACCTGGCGACGGGGCCACGGGCGCTGGATCGGATCTACGTCCGGAACGCGACGGGTAGCCCGGCTCCGCTGTCGGCGGTGGTGCAGCGGGTGGAAACCATCGCGCCGCTCACGGTCAACCACCAGGGCCAGTTCCCCTCGGTGACCCTCTCCTTCGACACCGCGTCCGGGTACTCGCTCGGGGCGGCGGTGAAGGCCATCCGGAGCGCCACCGACGAGCTGAACGCTCCCCGCGGCCTCCACGCCGGCTTCCAGGGCACGGCGCAGGAGTTCCGGGACAGCCTGGCCAACGAGCCGATCCTCGTCCTGGCCGCGCTGATCACCGTCTACATCGTCCTCGGCGTCCTCTACGAGAGCTACATCCACCCGGTCACCATCCTCTCCACCCTGCCCTCGGCCGGAGTGGGCGCGCTCCTGGCGCTGATGCTGTGCGGGATGGAGTTCGACATCGTCGCGCTGATCGGGATCATCCTCCTCATCGGCATCGTGAAGAAGAACGCGATCATGATGATCGACTTCGCGCTCGAGGCCGAACGGGAGGAGAAGCTCTCCCCGATGGAGTCGATCAAGAAGGCCTGCCTGCTCCGCTTCCGGCCCATCATGATGACCACCTTCGCGGCCCTGCTGGGCGGGCTGCCGCTGGCGCTGGAGAACGGCACCGGGAGCGAGCTCCGCAAGCCGCTCGGGGTGAGCATCGTGGGGGGGCTGCTGATCAGCCAGGTGCTGACCCTCTACACCACCCCGGTCATCTACCTGTACATGGAGCGACTCGGTCGCTGGGTCGCGGCACGGCGCCGCCCGGCCGGCGCCACACCCGAGGGAGCCCCGGGATGAGCATCGGCGGCACCGGAACCCGCGGAGCCGGGATCTCCGAGCCGTTCATCCGGCGCCCGGTCGGCACGTCCCTCCTCGCCGCGGCGATCATCATCGCCGGGGTGGCCGCCTACACGCAGCTTCCGGTGGCCCCCCTGCCCCGCGTCGACCTGCCCACCATCTCGGTCTACGCCAACCTTCCCGGGGCGAGCCCGGAGACGATGTCCTCGGCAGTGGCCACCCCGCTGGAACGGCGGCTGGGGCGCATCGCCGGACTGACCGACATGACCTCGACCAGCTCGCTCGGGTCGACGTCGATCACCCTCCAGTTCGATCTCGACCGGGACCAGGACACGGCCGGGCGAGACGTGCAGGCCGCGATCAACGCCGCCAGCGCCGACCTTCCCACCAACCTGCCCTTCCGCCCCGGCTACCGGAAGGTCAATCCCACCGACACGCCGATCATGATCCTGGCGCTGACCTCGAAGACCCTGCCCCTGCCGCAGGTCTTCGATGCGGCGGATACCGTGCTGGCCCAGAAGATCTCCCAGGTGGAGGGCGTGGGGCAGGTGTACGTGGGTGGAGGGCAGCAGCCCGCGGTGCGGGTGCGGGTGGATCCGGAGGCGGCCGCGGGGGTCAACCTCACCCTGGAGGACGTGCGGATGGTCCTCGCGGGGGCCTCGGTGAACCGTCCCACCGGGAGCCTGGGCGGCGAGTTCCAGTCCAACACCCTGGCCACCAACGACCAACTCTTCCGGGCCGATCAGTACCGCGATCTGCTGCTGGCCCAGACCCCGAACGGGGTGGTGCGGCTCCAGGACGTGGCCCGGGTGGAGGACAGCGTCAACAACACGCGCGTGGCGGGGTGGACCAACGGCGTTCGCTCGGTGCTGATCATCGTCCGCCGCCAGCCGGGAGCGAACATCATCGAGACGGTGGAGCGCATCAAGGCACTGCTCCCGTCGCTGGCCTCCTCGGTGTCCCCGGCCATCGACATCCAGATCGCCTCGGACCGGACGCAGACCATCCGCGCCTCGGTGCACGACGTGGAGCGGTCGCTGATGCTGAGCGTGGTCCTGGTGGTGGTGGTGGTGTTCCTCTTCCTCCGCTCGGCCCGCGCCACCGCCATTCCGACCATTGCCATGCCGCTGTCGATCCTCGGGACCTTCGCGGTGATGTGGCTGCTCGGCTACAGCCTGAACAATCTCTCGCTGATGGC
>Ga0335080_10006028_pt1 | contig 12517 bp, 9 predicted proteins | sample Lox_Sample_34_FD_206720 | JGI IMG/M metagenome (GOLD analysis project Ga0335080, IMG submission 206720) | Soil microbial communities from Loxahatchee National Wildlife Refuge, Florida, United States - Lox_Sample_3.4 | ecosystem: Environmental > Terrestrial > Soil > Wetlands | place: USA: Florida...
GGTACTGCTCGAATTCTGGATTCGGGCTGAGCGGATACTCCACGGTCTTGGCAAGTTCTTTTTCGTCCATGCGCTCGAATAGCGGCTTGTCGACCGGCTTCACTTCGCGCATCTCGCCCAGCAAAACGATTTTGCCCGCGACTTTGCCCTTGTACTTGTCGAGATCCTCCGGTGTTTTCACCTCCACGGAGATGGCGGCAGCACTCACGGGTCCATTGGTCGACGGCGACCAGGGCGCGGCCTGTGCGATGAAGACAGCGGTATCGGGTGAGCTCATGCGCACCCAGCTATTGAGCTGTTGCCAACCCATGCCAAACTCTCCCCAGTCTTCGAGGTGCGCGTTCACACAGCCCATGGCGGTGAGTTGATCGCGTGTCCATTCGTTGGCGTGATGCAAGTTCGGCGAGCCCGTAAGCCGAGGTCCGATCCCGTCCATCAGCGCGGAGGCATATTCCATGATGTGCGAATGATGCAGGCCTTCCTCGCGGATGCGGTCGTACATCGCGTAATCAAGGCTCTCTTTCGCGGGCTGGGGCGCCTCATAGGCGGCTGCGCTGGCGGCGTCCGAGCTGGATTTGTCTTTGTTCTTGTCGGCGGCGCTCATATCGCCCGCCCAAAGCGCGAGTGGCGCAAGCAGACAGACCAAAAGCATCGAGTTCAAGCGGAACGAGGCAGGACTTTGCATGATTGTCAGTTCCTCACCAACAAAAGTAAGTGGGCAGAGTAGCAGAACCAGCGCGCGGAACCAAGCACACCGCCTTATTTTCCGGGGTTCCTGGGCTTGCCCACGCGCTGCGCCGTGGCAAACATCTTCGCCACCGTGTCCAGATCCTTCGGCTTGACCGCGCCCGGGCGAATCCGCGTATTGGTCAGGTCTTCGAGTTTGAGCAGCACGTCACCCAGCGCCATCGAATCGACGAGACCAGTCGAAACGAGCGCCGTGTTTTCGTCAACCGCGAGCGCAGGCTTCCGGATCCGCTGGAGAATGTAGTCGATCATCTGTTTGGCTTCGTCCGTCATGGCTTCTCCGACCTCAGTTCACCCGGGGCTTTCGCACATCGAACATTGTCGATTCAACCTCATCTATTCAATATTGAATTCTGGATGCTCCATCCGCAGTTTTCCGAGCGTCGCGGAGCGCGCCGCTTTTCCGGCCGTGCTTTTTACGATCCACTTTGGCGGCTTCAGAAAAATTGTGCCGACCGTCACCCCCATACCGGCGACCACCTGGCTGCGAATCTCGCGCTCGATCTCCGCGGCGTTCGCCAGAAGCGCTTCGCTCTCCACTTCGGCAATCATGACGATCTCCTCCGTTCCAAGATCGGCGTTGTATACACCCATTGCGATCACGCGCCCGTCGTGGACGGCGGCATGGCGAGCGGCAATCTCCTCGAGATCCTGCGGATAAATATTTTCACCACCGACAATAATCAGGTCTTTCTTTCGCCCGACTATGTATAACTCACCGTGTAGAAGAAAGCCGAGATCGCCCGTGCGGTACCAGCCGTCGACAATGGCCTGGGCGGTGAGATCGGGTCGATTGTAGTAGCCGCCGAACAGGCAATCGCTCTTAATAAGAATTTCGCCGACGAAACCGTCAGCCAGCGACGCTCCGGAATCCGAGACGATGCGCGCCTCGTGATGGGGCAATAACCGGCCCGACGACGTGAACGAAAGCGAGTCTGGAGAATTTTCGGCGGCCGGAAGAACACGATGCGCGCTGCGGAATTCTCTGGCATCCGCGCAGACGCGCGCCGGCCCCAACGCCCCGCCAATGTCCGATTGGCTTACTGCGAAGACATTTTCGGCCATCGCGTAAGAGCTCTGCAGAGCGCCAGCACTCAGTCCATTCGCGGCAAATGCGTTGGCAAATTCCTGCATGCTGGAAGTCCGTACGGGTTCGGAGCAATTGATCAAGGTGCGCAAAGAAGAGAGATCGTAGCGCGACCGGCGCTCCAGGCGCGTCCGCCGGGGAATAAACTGAAAGGCAAAATTCGGCATCCAGGCCAGCGTGCATTTGTGTTCGCTGATGGCTTCCAGCATGGTCTCGGGAACCATCACCCAGTCGAGCGGTGACTGCATCACCAGCGGCACGTGACAGGCCATGGGCAACATGAAGCAGGCGATCAGCCCCATGTCGTGATAGAGAGGCAGCCAGCTATAAATGCGGTCCGAGGCGCCGTCAACGCCCAGGGCGTGCGCGAGGTGTTCGATTTGGCGCAGCACTGCGGCGTGGGTTAGAGCCACTCCCTTTTGCAGGCCAGTCGTGCCCGCCGAATGTTGGATGAATGCAATGGCATCGCCCAAAATACGATCGGTCTCAATCCTCTCGCGGAAAACTTTCTCATCCTCGCGCATGACGCCGGCGCGCGCGAGCCTCGTTCCTCCCTCCAGAGACACGTGCTCAATCATCTCTTCGGGAAACTCTTCGTCGATGACGACAAGTTTCGCTTTGAGATTGGCTGTCACTCCGGCCAGTCCTTCGCGGTACTTGGAAGCTTCGACCTTGTCATTGGGATAGGCAATGAAGGCGGGCACGCTTCCCAGCATCATGGCGCCCGCAAAAACTGTCATCGCCGCGATGCCCTGCGGCATGATGATGACGACGCGCTCGCCGGCGCTCAGTCCCTCAGAGCTAAGCGCACTCGCCTGTGCCCGGGAGCGGCGGCGAAACTCGGCGAACGTTAGCGTCTCCTGTTCGTCCTCATTGATCCAAAACGTCACGAATGGGCGGTCGCCCGGAGCCGCTTCGAGCGCCTCAATCAGATTGAGGTAGCGAAGCACATGACATTGTAGTAGAAGAAATTGCGCTCGCTTGTGACGAGGTCACATGCCCGTTGCCGCCGTTCGCTGTACTCTCAATGGGTCCGGGCTGCCAGTTGAGCCACGCGCCCAATTGCCGCCGCTCGTGACCGGTTGCGCCCCGGCCTGATGGCACCCCATCCTAAGGGTTGTCATCCCGAGCGCACCGATAGATCTGCATTTGGCGGCTGGTCTACGCCGGAGGAACGTTGCTCAGGATCGTCTCATACGCGCTGGCGTTCGTTCTCTGCGCCGTGATCATGGCGACAGTTCGCGCGCGACTGGTGCGCCAGGCGGCGCTGCTGATTGCCAGCTATGCCCTCTACATGACATGGGGAGTCTGGTTCGCCGGCGTCCTCCTGGCCTCCACCGTGACAAATTATTTCATCGGAGAATGGCTGCGCCGCAAACGTTCCGGGCTCGCACTGTCTTTCGGCATTCTCTTGAACCTGTCGCTGCTCGGCACGTTCAAGTACCTGCCCGAGGCCGCGGTCCATCTTTCCTTCTCTTCCTTGCATTCCTTTGCGCACCTTGCAATGCCGATTGGCCTCTCCTTCTGGACCTTCCAGGCGATGAGCTACCTCTTCGACGTCTATCAAGGCGAGGAGATCGATCCGTCGTTTTTTGAGTTTGCGTTGTACATGGTGTTCTTCCCAGTCACGATCTCCGGTCCGGTCTGCCGGATGCCCGACATGTTGCCGCAGTTTCGCTCGGACCGCGTCACGCGTCGGGAGGAGATCGCGCATGGCTTGCGGGGCATTGCAGCCGGAGTGCTCATGATGCAACTCGCCCGGCTGCTGGGCCAGGGAATTCTGGCAGGAGACGGCGTCAACTCCGGCTTCGATCGCGTAACGGAATGGAGTGCTCTGGATGTCTGGTGTCTGGCGTTGGCTTACGGTTTGCAACTTTTCTTTGATTTTGCGGGTTACTCGCACATCGCCATCGGCGCAGCCCAGGCGCTCGGATTCACCATCCCGGAAAATTTTGCTCGGCCATTCGGTTCCACCAGCCCCTCCATGTTCTGGACGCGCTGGCACATGTCGCTGTCGTTCTGGATCCGGGATTACGTCTTCTTTCCCTTGATGCAGTTGCGCCGGCAGGTATGGTGGCGAAATCTGGCGCTGTTTCTCTCAATGGTCGTGTTTGGTTTGTGGCACAAAGCCACCCTCCTTTTCCTTTTGTGGGGTGCTTACCACGGAGTGCTGCTCGTTCTGCACCGCGCGATTGAAGGGTTGGAACGTAAATACGATTGGACACCGCCGCAAGTCCCATGGTCCGTGCTCTCGTGGGTTTCGACGATCGGCTTGGTGAGCCTCGGATGGATTTTCTTCCGCTCCAACTCTCTCTCCCAGGCGCAGCGGATGCTGAAGGCGGTCGTCACGCCGGAGAGCTACCGCGTGTCCTATTTGACGGGAAGCATTTATGTTCTGACCGCCGCTCTCGCGGTGGGTTACGCGATGGTGCTCTTGATGACGGACCGGCTAAGCCGCTCCTCGCATGCTGCTGACAGTGGCGCCTCGTCCGCACAGCCGCCCGCGAGTCCAATGGCGCTGCTCGCGCGTTGGCAATGGTTCTGGCTCCCGCCGCTCTATGCCCTGGCGTTGCTTTGCGTCCTGATCGTGACCCTGTCGCAGGGCACAAACGCCGCCCAGATGATGTATGGAAATTTCTGAGACTCTCGTCAGAAGTTCCGGCGGTAGATGACGAAAGTCTCGGTTATCTGCACGCCCTGCTTAAAAAAGGCGCGACCGGGAGAAACGTGGACCGGCACAAATCCGCGAGCCTGTAGCGCGGCGGCGTAAGGATCCTCGTCACCATGGAGTACGGGTACGACCAGGTAATCGTAGGCAGTGTCGCCATCTAGAACGCAGGCATCCTGATACGACTTCGGATCGGTGAGGAAGGCCGTTGGCCAATTCTTGAAAATACTGCGGTCAAAGTATGCCTGGACCGCGACCATCGGATAACAGAAGCCGAATGTCCGGGCTCTATCGGCCGCAATCTGGCGAAGATAGATTGCCGCATCTTTCGATCCTGAATAAGGAGCCGCGAAGTCGTGGCGCCAGGCGCTAACTGCCCAGACAGTCTGGATCGCAAACAAGCCTCCGAGGAGAAGTGCTGCCATCGTGGGCTCCAGACTCCAGCCCTTCTCCGCTGGCCATGCGATCCATAGACAGACTATCAGCGCTGTGACGATTGCCCCTTTGTGTTGAAACAGATTGAAAACAAGCCACTCGAAAGCTAAAAGGCCACCGAGGCCCACAACGAAGACAACCGGCTCTCCACTGCGTACGGCAAAAACACCGAGGGCCAGAAGCATACATGCTCCTATCGGCCATGGCTCGGTGACGCAGTCGCTCAGAAGTTCGGTGAGCCTATGGAACTGTACTGTCTCAAACCTCGATTCGTCTCCGGCTCTTGCCCCGGGAAATGCGATGACGACCACCATGATTCCCGCCAGGCCCACAATGGCTGCGGCCGCTAGATAGCGAGCGCGTGACTCGCCGGCCTTCCAGTCACGTTTCACGATTACATGCCAGGCGGCCCCGAGTGAGATGGCGGCAGAGAGGATGGCACCATGTACGCTGGTTCCGCAGAGGAGAGCGATCGCGATTGCGAAGCGAACCGGAGAGCGCCGGCGGTAAAAGATGGCTGCGAGACTACCGAACAGCAGCAACATCACATAGGGTCGGGCGATCACGGCGTAGTGAAAAGCAACATAATAAGAGGAGGCCATCAAATACCGAACAGGCCGTGGAAATGGGGCGAAAAAGATCAACACGCCCGCGCCCCCCATAGCCAGGACAGCCCCGATCCAGTTCATTGCTGCATACGGTGCGTGAAACAGATGCTGCGCCACCCACAGTTCAACGTGCCACAGTCCCGGCGAACTCTCGTAGTGCATCTGGCCGAAGAGCATCCTCCAAAAGGGCAGGTCGCGAGCTACTAGCCAGGCCTGCGCCTCGTCCGCCCACGGTTCATGGTGTGCGACCGCGACCGACACCGCCGCGATATACCCGGACAGCACTCCGAGATCGAGCCATCGCAGTTTGTTCTTAAAAAGCACTTCGTATGCCGTCAGCGAATCTGCGCCCCGTCGGGGAGGAACACTGGATAGCCATCCCAGGGCTGCGCCATCGACAACTGCTGCGCCGCTGCATCGCGGTTGTAGGCGTACAGGAACATGCCATAGCGAAGGCGCAGCATCCGGTCCTCCGGGGCGCGCGCGATCGCCCATTGATATTGGAAAGCCGTCTCGTCAGGCGTTTCGCCGGTATTCTCGCTATTCAAGGCCAGCCGCATCAGTTGCTCGGAGTGATTCAGCTGATTCGTAAAAGGGGGTGATTGCAGACGGCGGAGCATCTCCGCGACAAGGCGCGCGCGATCATAGTGAGTCAAGGCCAGGGCCCGCTCGCAGTCGGCTTGCGATGGAACCTCGGACTCGCCCCCAGCTTCCGGAGGAAGGTTTTTCGCGATCTGCAGGGAGCTTGCCCGGAACATGGCGCTCGCCACCAGATAATTGCCCGCTGGAGTCAGGTGCACATGTTCATACACCAGGTCGCTTCCGACGATCGTGTCCGGGCTTGCGTTGGCCAGGATCGCATCGGCGTCGACCAGGTCCACGCCTGCGGACGAAGCCACCGCCCGATTGATTTCATTGATCTGGCTATCTGCGCGGAAGCGCAGGGTGTCGAGATCGCGGGCCCGCACAAAATGTTCCTTTGCGCCCTTGTTATCCCCCAGACGCCACAGACAACGCGCGATCCGGAACTCGAGTTCGGCGTAATCGTCATCGATGCTCGCCGCCGAAGAATAAAGCTTCAAAGCCTCCGCCAACGAGTTGACCGCTTCCAGATCGTTCGCCTGTTGTACCAGCGCGGACCATTTGCGCAGGTCGTCTTGGCCCAGATTGTCGCGATGCGCAGAAGCAAAAGGAGCACAATCCTTCAGATTTGTGGCTGCGGTGGCGACGATGACTTTAGCCCCGGCATCGCGCGCGGCCGCAATCGTGTCACGCAGATTCTGTTCGAAGTTCGAGTAGACATACTTCATGAGGGGCGAACGGGCGGGAACCTGTTTGTCCAGAAACATCTCCATACCGCGCCAAGCCCGCTTCTGGCTGCCCACTCGGGTCAGCAGCTGACCGATGCGGGTCGAGTGATAGAAGATGCTGCTCCGGACAACCGGAAGGCTCATGCCCGCCGATGTGAGCACCGTGCCCGGGCCATAGGGGCCGACGACCTCGTTGTTGCCGGAGTAGATGATGAAGAGGTCGGGGCGCTGCTTCGCCAGCTCTCTGGCAATGCGCAAGAGCACGTGCGAGTTGATGGCGACGCTCCCGGTGTTCACCACCTCGAAGTTCATCCCCGGAAAGCGTTGTCGGAGCATTACCTCCAGGTACCGGCTGAATCCGTAGGCAGGGTCGGGATCTCCCATGGCGGCGGATTCTCCGAGCACGAAGATCCGATAGGTCCTCGGCGGCTTGCTGGCGGGGATCGAATAGAGGCGAGGCGTCTGCACCATGCCGGCGGGAAAAAACGGAGCCGCGAAAAACAGGTTGTAGCAAAATGCGGGATGGCCCTGTACTGTGCACGAAACCAAAAGATTTGGACTATAACCAACGTCAGCGATCCGGAGCGCCCCTTCGACGATTCCGAGAATTGCCGCGAGAATCAAAAGCGTCGCCGCGACGAAGAGAACCCAGCGGCCGCTGACGCGCCGCGCGCCCGTCGTTTGAACTTCGCTGTCCATATCCACCAAGGCCGCCAAAAAGATTCGAAGATCACTCTACTCGTGATGTAGGAATTGTCCCGTGACTAAGCACCGCTGGGTGTGATATCAGTCACATGTGGATGTGCTTCCATGCACAGCGTCAGTGTTCATGCTGGGTGAAAACGCGCGGCGCAGCGCATTTCCCTCTCCCCGATACAACATGGCGGCTGGGTGGATTCCCGAGCTTCGGACATAACTCATTGCAAACACGGGCACTCTTGAAGGCGTACCGTGCCGCCGCTTGGCATTCCACCTGCTGTGTGACACCTGAAGCAAGGAGAAATATGCAGGCAAGCGATCAGCAAACCAAGTCCTGGAGCGCGACCCAGGTCTACACGATGGCGGTAATCTGCCTGATCCTGGGCATCGCCTTTGGCTATCTTCTGCGCGCACCCGGGACGGCAACCGCCAGCGCGCCGCCGGCCGTCACTCCGCGTCCCGCGCCGAGCAAGGCGCCTGAGATGCCGAGCGCCGCCGACATGAAGCGAATGGCCGACAAGCAAGTCGCTCCGCTGCTCGAAGAGTTGCAAAAAAATCCCAAGGACCCCGAGCTGCTTGGCAAGATTGGCGAAGGTTATCTCGCGGCTCAACAGTATCAGTCGGCGCAGCCCTACCTGGACCGGTCGGTGGCCCTGAAGGCGACTCCGGACAACCTGAACGAACTCTCGTACGTTTACTACGCCCTGGGCGATGTGGACAAAGCGATTGACGCGCTAAACCGCGCGCTGAAGTTAGATCCCAAAAACGCGAAGGTTCTGTACAACCTCGGCATGTTTGAGTGGCACGGAAAGTCGGATCCGAAAGCGGCAATCGCCGCCTGGCAGCGATTCATCAAAGCCGATCCCAACAATCCGAAGCGCGCGCAAGTCGAAAAGATGATCAGTCAGGCGCAACAACACTTGAATATTCCGCCCGGCACCAAGACGGCCAAGCCCGCAAGTTAGCGAATCACGCCTCGCCGGTTGCCTTGCCGGCACGGGAAGGAGTTTTATGAAAGGCCCCTTTTGTCTGCTTGTCATTCTTCTTCTCAGCTCTTGTGCAATGGGACAAAGGCCGGCCGTCCTGGATTCTTTCACGAACCCGGACGGAGCATTTCAGTTTGTCTACCCGGATCACTATGAGTTGCTGACCGGCGAACGCATTCTGAGAGCGACTCAGGGCCGGGGCGCGGGAATTCCGGTTTGCGATTTTTCGACGGCCCTGGTTTGCGTGATTTATCCCGTCGAACAGCAGGCCAGTCTCAATTTCGAAGGTGCCGGTTTTTCGGTGCACGAAGCCCCCGGCATCACCACCGAATCGGACTGCCTGGCATATGCCGGGCGGCTTTCGCGCCCGGGCGGCGAGCAGCCTCCGCCCACATCCATTACGATCAACGGCAGTGCGTTTCGTTACGTTTTCGTTAAGCGAGCAACCGCAGGCCACTCTCAATCGTCGGAGTTGTACATCTCATTTCAGAAAGAACATTGCTACGAGCTGCGCATCGCCATCTCGCTGTCGGATGAGTCAAGGAGGTCCTCCTCGAAGGCGGTCGAACTCGCGGAAGCGGAAAGCGCGCGCCGGGCCCTCAAATTGGTCCTCTCGACCTTCGTCTTCCGGTAACCATCTTGGTGAAGTCGGCGGCTGCGATGTGTCCGGCCTGTTCCCCCCTTCGAGGTTGCCAATACAATGAGCGCAATGCAGGCTTTTATGGGAGTGCTGAAACTCCGCGTACTCCAGCTGTGCGCTCTGGCCGCGTTGATCGTCGGGGTTGGGACTGAGTGCTTCCTCACCAAGCTCTCCGTTCTTGATCTGGATGTGTGGTGGCATCTCAGCGTCGGCGATTGGATCGTTCAACACCGCGCATTCCCGCACACCGGAATCCTCTCGCGCACGGCCGCGGCGCGTCCCTGGATGGCCTACAGCTGGGGCTTTGAAGTCCCGCTCTCCCGATGTTATGCGTGGTTGGGCTTTATCGGGGTCGCTCTGTTCGGCACGGCACTCACCATCGCTGTTGCGGCCGGCGTGTTCTGGATGTTGCATCAACTTTCGGAACGCTTCTGGGTGGCGTGGGCGCTTTCCATCGTCGCGTATTCCGCATTCCTGTTCAACATCATGCCCCGGCCCGTTTTCTTCACCATGATGCTCTACACGGTCACGCTAACCTTGATTCTCAAAGCACAACGGTCCGGCCGCGTGGAGTTGTTGTATTGGCTGCCGCTGGTATTTCTGCTGTGGGCCAACTTTCATATTCAATTCATCTATGGGATTTTTACGGTCGCACTGTTCGCGGGCACGAATCTGCTTCAGCGGCTGGCGATCTCGCTGCGTAAGTTTCCAGACGCGCTGGCCGCTCCTGCACTTCCGCTCACCCGGTTGTTTGCCGTTCTCGCAGGGTGCGTGGTGGCTACGGGTCTGGGGCCCTACTCGTTTCACTTGTACGAGGTGGTCTTCGGGTACGCCAGCTCGAAAGTTGCCTACAGAATGATCACCGAGCTGCAGCCATTGAGCTTCCTCGGCCCGAGCCATTTTCTGGAGCTGCTGCTGGCGGCGGGTGCTTTCGTGGCGCTTGGATGGCAGAAGAAACTCGACCCATTCAAATTAATTCTGTTGATCGTGGCCAGCATCTTCGCATTCCGTACAACGCGCGACGCGTGGTTCCTCTGCATCACAGCGGCGGCGATTATCGCCGACTTTCCCGCGCCCTCGGGCAAGCGCGACCGGCGCCTCAACCTTCCGGAATTCGCGGGCGTGACGGTTGTGGCCGCGCTTTTTCTTCTGCTCATTGCACGCAATACCGACTTCAATTCGCGCGCGCTCGACGAGGCGATCAGCAATCAGTTTCCAGTGGATGCGGTCAATTTCCTCCGCAAGTATCCCGTCGGCGGGCCTTTGTACAACAGCTTCGATTGGGGAGGATTCCTGATTTTCTACATGCCGCAGTATCCGGTGGCCATTGACGGGCGTACGGACCTCTATGGAGACCAATTGGACGCGCTGTTTTACGCCACCGAGGGCGCGGAACCGTCTTATGCATCCGATCCGTATCTCAACGAAGCGGGCCTGGTCATCCTCAAGAATTCTGTCCCGCTCGCGCAACTGCTCCCTACCGACCGGCGCTTCCGGGTGATTTACAAGGACGAGCTGGCGACCGTGTTGGCCCGCAATTAAAACCAACTGGCCGGCGGTCTCTTTAACCCGATTGCCCAGCTCAATAGCCGGATTCAATGGTTCGCGAGGCTTGCTTGTTTGACCAGGACGGCGGCCAGATCGTCGCTATACAACAAAACATACTGCGCGCTCAATTCAGGCAGGTTGATCAGCGCGTTGGCCATTCCCGATTGCCGCTCAAGCAACAAGGTGTGAGCGGAAACAAAGCTGGGGTCAGTTTCGAGTCGCTCCTTGCCGGTGACCACCTGAAAGTGGCGCGAGAGTATTTCATCACCATAGAGATCGACTCGGCCGTCGACCGCGACTGGGTATTCCGGCAGATACCAGGTTACAAATCCGCCCCAGGAATAGGTATTAAAGAGCGGCGGGGGAAGATGGTTTTGAACGATGAAGTCGCAGGCCTTTACCGGGAAGGTCTGGCTGATCTTGTCCACCAGCGAGTTTCGATCTGGCAAGCGAACGGCTGATACTAAGAAGACCATCGCCGTCAGCGCCGCCGCCACGGGCTTTTCCCAGCGCAAAGCAAAGTTCCACGTGTCCCCGCGGTCTTGTTGAAACCGGAATCCATTGCCAAGGATTGCGACGGCAGGCAGCACCGCAAGCCATGCATCGCGCTGGATGCGGAAAGCAATCGCTGTACCCGCCATCAGCGCCAGCAGTTCAAAGAGTTCCACGGAGCGCATTCGTCCAATGGCGAAATACGCGGCCATTACCAGCAGCATCAGGGCAAAGTCTTGCGCGCTGCGAAAACTCATCGCACGCATTTCGACGCCATAATGAAATGACACGCCGCTGTAGAGCAGCCGGCTCACGTCCGGAAAAAGATGGAACGTATAGGGATTCAACCACGTTCCGAGGAACGCAAGCCCAGCGATGACGCTCGCTTGTGCCAGGGGTAACGGGTGAACTCTTTCGCTGAGCAGGGTTATACCCGCGTTGCGAATCGCGTGTTCTGCGAGAAGAGCGGTCAGGAACAGACCCAGCAAGGCCAGTCCAGCTACGAATTGAAGATGCAGGTTGGCCCAGACCACGAAGAGTGGCGGCAGCCAGAACAGTTGCTTCACGGCGCCTGACCGGCGGCTCTGAACAAGCAATAATAATTCGATGCCGAACAAGAGAATCGACAGCGTGAACGGACTGGGCTGCACGCCCACGATCACGTACTGAGCGATTGCGGAGAGAAACACGGCGGTCCAGAAACCGGCGCGCGCGGCCCGCGCGAGCAGAAACGTAACGACCGCTAATGCCACCTTGAATCCCATAAGCAGCATGGGAATAGCGCGCAGGCCGAATCGGTTGTAAGCGGCCGCGAGCAGCACGTCGTATCCCCAGCTCGACGCATGCCAGGGCAACTTGGCATATTGAGAAAAAAGTCCGGTGTGTGGGAGCTGGCGATTTTGCAGTATCCAAAGACCAGTCCGTAAGTGCCACCAGACATCGCCATTGAGCAGAGCGGTAACGTGTACCGCCTCGTATAACGCTGACGCGGAGAACAACAGCGTCAGTACCAGCAGCCGAAACACCGCCCGCACGGATTGCGTTTGCATCATGACGACCGGACGCCTGAATTGAGGATGCCAGGATTAGGACACCGGAGCACCGGCCATTGTAGCGGACTTGCCGAGTCAGTCGGTTCAGGTCATAATCCAACGCGATGTGGACGACCCGGGCGGGGCAAGCCGGAGCCGAAAGTCCGCGCGGCCGGAGAAGCAACTACTGAAAGCGGAGCGCAGGAGCTAATAACATGCGTCGCAAATTGTTGCTGATGACTGTAAGTACTATCGTTGTAGCTCTG
>Ga0335080_10006029_pt1 | contig 12516 bp, 9 predicted proteins | sample Lox_Sample_34_FD_206720 | JGI IMG/M metagenome (GOLD analysis project Ga0335080, IMG submission 206720) | Soil microbial communities from Loxahatchee National Wildlife Refuge, Florida, United States - Lox_Sample_3.4 | ecosystem: Environmental > Terrestrial > Soil > Wetlands | place: USA: Florida...
ACGGTCCGTCAGTCCCGCTCGCGACGCGCGAGCGGCGATCGGCTAGGCTGGCTGCCTCGTCGCGACCCACGTCCGGAGAATCATGCGCACCCTGACCGCCTTCGTGCTCCTCGCCATCGCCTCCGCCTCGCTCGCCGCGCCCTCCGCCGCGCCGGCACCCGCCGATCGGCTGTACCGGCGCGGGGTCGTCTTCACCGCGGACCCGCACAACACGCAGGCCGAATCGCTCGCCGTGCGTGATGGCCGCGTGGTGTTCGTCGGCCGTGATGCCGATGCGGCCGCGTTCATCGGCCCGAACACCAAGAGCGTCGAGCTGGGCGGGCGTTTTGTGATGCCCGGGCTCATTGACGGCCACATGCACCCGCTCGAGGCCGGCGAGCAGTTGCTCAAGTGCAGCCTGAATTACGATTCGCTGACGGTCGCGGAGCTGCAGGCGCGCGTCCAGCGCTGCATCGACAAGGACACGGCGAAGGAACCGGACGCGTGGCTCGAGATCGTCAGCTGGTTCCAGGAGAGCATGCGCCCTGCCGGCGTGCGCACCAGCCGCGCGACGCTCGACTCGCTCAAGACCCGCCGGCCGGTGGTCGTGCGTTCCTCGTTCGGGCACACGGCACTCGCCAACAGCCGTGCGCTCGCGCTCGCTAAGATCACGGCGGCCACGAAGGACCCGGTCGGCGGGAAGATCTGGCGGGAGGCCGACGGCTCGCCGACCGGCCTGCTCGAGGACGCCGCGATCGAATTGGTGACCGCCGCGATTCCGAGGCCGACGGCCGCCGAGGAGCGGTCCGGCGCGGCCGCGGCGCTCAAGGCCATGAACGCACAGGGCGTGACCAGCTTCCTCGATGCATTGGCGGCGGATGCCGACCTCGCGGCCTTCAGCGCCGTCGAAAAGGCCGGCAAGCTCACCGCCCGCGGCCACTTCGCGCCGGTGATCGAACCGCGCGAGAGCGGCGCGCTCGACGCCGCGGTCGCGCGCGTGCTCGCGCGGCGCGCGAAATACGACCAGGGCGAGCTCAAGCCCGAGCCGCGCATCACGGTGCGCAACGCCAAGCTGTTCCTCGACGGCGTGATCGCGGCGCCCGCACTCACGGGCGCGGTGCTCGAGCCCTACCGCCGCAACGCCGGCACGCCCGACCATCCGCAGTGGGTGGCCGGCACCAGCCGCGGCCCGGACGTGTACTTCGCGCCCGACAAGCTTGCCAGCGTTCTGGTCGCGCTCGGCCGAGCCGGCATCGACCCGCACATGCATGCCGACGGCGACGGCGCCGTGCATGCGGCGCTTGACGGGATCGCGGCGCTGCGCAAGGCACTGCCCGGCGCCGACATCCGCCCGGCGATCGCCCACGACGAGCTGGTCGCGCCGGCGGATTTCCCGCGCTTCAAGGCGCTCGACGCGACCGCGGTGCTGTCGTTCCAGTGGGAGAAGCCCGCCGGTGACACCCTGGGCCTCAAGGACTACTTCGGTCCCGAGCGCATGCGCATCCTGGAGCCGGCGGGCCTGATCGCCGCCGCGGGCGGGCGCATTGCCTTCGGCAGCGACTGGCCGGTTGACAAGCTCGACGAGTGGTTCGCGCTCAAAGTGGGCGTCACGCGCACCAACGCGCCGGATGCGCCGGCCGAATACCGCGGACGTCTCGGCGACGACCCGGGCCTGTCGCGCGAGGCGGTGCTGCGCGCGGCCACCATCAATGCCGCGTTCGAGCTGCACCAGGAGGGCGTGACCGGCTCGCTCGAGGCGGGCAAGTTCGCCGACCTGATCGTGCTCGACCGCAATCCGCTCACCGTCCCCGCCGAGGACATCGCCAAGGTGCGCGTGCTCGAGACGCTGGTGGGCGGCACGCTCGTGTACCAGGCGCCGCGCTGAGCGGCGCCGGCGCCCTCAGCGCAGCGCGACGGTGGGCAGGCGCGGCAGCGCGAACAGCTGCGTCCAGTAGATCTGCAGCGGGCTCGAGGGGTTCTCCGCGAAGCCGAGTCCCATCTCGGTGAAGCGCGCGTCCATGATGTTGGCGCAGTGGCCGGGGCTGTCGAGCCAGCCGGCGACGACCTCCGCCGCGCTCGGCACGCCGCCGGCGATGTTCTCGCCGACGATGCGCGCGGCGTAGCCGGAGCGCCGCACGCGCTCGGACGGCGTGCTGCCATCGGCGCCGGTGTGATCGAGCTGGCCGGAGCGCGCCATTTCCTGCGAGCGGGCGAGCGCGACGGTGCTGAGCCCCTGCACAAGGCGCACCGGCGCCGCCGCCGGATACCAGCGCCCTCCGCAGCTGTGGCCCCGGCTGCGCGCGCCGTTGACGCCGACCAGCACGTCGCGCGCGACGGTCAGCTGGTCGCCCGGCTTCGGCACCTCGAACGGCGCGGCGACCACGATCCAGATCTCGCGGTCGTTGCGCGCAACGCCGATCTCGCTGAGTCGCGGATCCGACAGGTGCTGGCAGAAGCGCGCCGCGACCGCGGTCGCGAGCGCGCGGTCGTCGTAGTAGCCGATCAGGTGCATCGACTCGGCGAGCAGCGGCCGGGACCGCATCGTGCCGAGCGCCGAATGCAGGGTCTCGCCGCGCCACAGGCGCGCGGCGACGGCATCGAGCTCGCCCGTCTCATGCAGGTCGCCGTGCGCGCCCGGCGCACAGCTCGCGGCGCGCGCGCGGCTGACCGCGCTTGCGGGCGATGCCCCGGCGGCGCCGGTCGCGAGGCCCAGTGCGGCCGCCAGTGTCGCGAGCGCGGCGGCGGCCACCGGCGCAAGGCCCGGCGCGTGGCGAGCGGCGGATGGTGGGTTCACGATCACGCCAACGCAGGCTGCCAGCGGCCGTTGACCGGCGGCACCGGCCATCGCAGAACTGTGACGCGGATCGCGCCCCGCCGCTGTCAGCCGGTGACCCGCCGCCACACCGCTCGCGCCGTGAGCCTCAGCTGCGTCGCGAGATCGAATCGTTTCAGGGTCGTGCGGACCGTGCCCGAGGTGAACCGCGTGCGCTTCGAGTAGTCGATGCGCACATCGACCAGGACCGGGCGCGCCCGTCCGGCATGCGCGAGCGCAATCTCGAGCGCGGCATCGATGCTCGCGTCATCGGGCATCGCCACGTACTCGGCGCCGACTGCCGTCGCGAAGGCCCGCAGGTCGAAGGCGCCGAGCACCGTGCAGGTCTTGCGGTTCAGCGGGATCTCCTGCGCCTGCGCGATCTGAGCGAGCTCGCCGTCGTTGAACACGAACCAGGCGACGCCGAGCCCGCGCGCCGCAGCCGTCAGCGCCTCGAGCCCCGTCATCCGGAGCGCGCCGTCGCCGACGATGCCGACGACCGTCCGCCCAGGCTCGGCGAGCTTCGTACCGATCGTCGCCGGGATGCAGTAGCCCATGCAGTTGAAGTCGGTCGGCGAGAAGAACGTGCGCGGCGCAAGGATCGGCAGCAGCTCCGCTGCGAGGAAGGTGTGGTTGCCGTCGTCGGCGACGACAATCGCCTCGCGAGGCAGCCGCCGGCGCAAGGCGCCGAAGAACTTTGCGGGGTTCACGCGCCCGCGTGAATCGTGCGCATTCCACTCGGCCTGGTACGCTGCCTTGTCCGTCGCGATCTGGCGGGCACGCGCCGCGCCACGCTCGATGGCGACGGCATCGGGCGCGCCCAGCCGCGCAACGAGCGCCGCGAGCGTCGCGCGCGCATCGCCGATGAGCGCGATGCGGGCCTTGTAATTGGCGCCGATCGCGCGCGGGTTGATGTCGATGTGCACGAGCGCCTCCGGGACCGTGGCGCCGTAGCTGCCGGTGGGGATCTCCGCGAAGCGCGTGCCGACCGCCAGCAGGCAGTCGCAGCCCTCGAACGCACGCTCGCCGGCGGGCGTCGAGGAGGGTCCGAGCGCGAACGCCGCATGCAGCGGGTGGTCGGCGCGAAAGCTCGACAGGCCCTGCAAGGTCGTCGCCACGGGCGCGCCCAGGCGCTCGGCCAGCGCCTCCAGCGCGGCGCCGGCGTCGACCGCGCCCCAGCCGCAGAAGATGCCGGGTGCGCGCGCGGCGCGCAGCAGTGCCACCGCCTCGTCGAGCGCCGGCGCCGCGGGCAGTGGCGGCTCTGCGGCGACCGGCGGGGCCGGCAGGTCACCGGCCTCGCCGCGCAACAGCTGGACCTCCACCGGGATCTCGACGTACGCCGGCCCCGGCTCGCCCGAGGTCGCGGCGCTGAAGGCGGCGTACAGGGCCGGCACGACCTCGGCGTGCGTGCGCGCGAGCCACGTACCCTTGGTGATCGGGCGCAGCATCGCGTGCTGGTCCACGTCATGCAGCTGGAACTCGCGCCCGGTGTCGCGGCGGATGCCGCCCGAGATCACGAGCAGCGCGATGCCGTCCAGGAAGGCCTCACCGATCCCGCTCGCCGCATGCGTGAGCCCGGCCGCCGGGACCAGCACGAGCGTACCGACCCCGCGCCCGCTGCGGCTCACGGCGTCCGCCATGAACGCGCCACCGCCCTCGTGCGCGACCAGCACCGGCTCGATGCTGGCCGATGCCGCCAGCTGGTCGTAGATCTCGGTGTTGTGCACGCCAGGGATGCCGAACACGTGGCGCACGCCGAGCGCCTCGAGCGCGGTCCTTACCAGTTCAGCGCCGGTCGCGCGGCCCATTGCTTCCCCCGTGCGTGCCTCCGCGCGGCCATTGTCGCATGCGATACTCGCACGCGCTCCGGCACGCGCCGCCGCGGAAGCTCGCCACGATGGACCTGCGAGATGCGACCGACGAGGATCTGCCCGGCATCCTCGACATCTACAATGACGTGATCGCGAACTCGACGGCGGTGTATGCAACCGCACCGTCGACGCTCTCGGAGCGCCGCGAGTGGCTCGCCGCACGGCGCGAGCGCGGATTCCCGGTGCTGGTCGCGACCGCTGGGCTCGGCATCGCGGGCTTCGCGTCCTTCGGTGACTGGCGCGGCACCTGGAACGGCTACCGCTTCACGGTCGAGCATTCGGTGCACGTGCGCGCCGCCGACCGCGGGCGGGGGGTCGGCCGCCGTCTCGTCGAGGCACTGCTGCCGCGCGCGGTCGCGCTCGGCAAGCACGTCATGATCGGCGGCATCGACGCCGACAACCACGATTCGATCCGCTTCCACGAGCGCCTCGGCTTCGTGCGGGTCGCGCACTTCCGCGAGGTTGGCCACAAGTTCGGCCGCTGGCTCGACCTCCTGTTCATGCAGCGCTATCTGGATGCACCGGGCGCACTGCGCCCGGAAATCCCTCCCCCACCCTTGCCGAGGAGCTGAACATGCCGGCGCGAATCTGCTTCGTCGAGTTGCCCGCGCGCGCGACCGCGCCGATGAAGGACTTCTACTCGAAGGCGTTCGGCTGGGCGCTGACCGACTTCGGCCCGACGTACGCCTGCACGCTGACGGGCGACGTCGACATCGGCTTCCAGGCCGACGCGGCCGATGCGACCCGTGCGCCGCTGACGGTGATCCGGGTCGACAACCTCGAGCAGACGCTCGCCGCGGTGCAGCGCGCGGGCGGCAAGGTTACGCGGCCGATCTTCGCGTTTCCGGGCGGGCGGCGCTTCCACTTTACGGACCCGTCGGGAAACGAAGTCTCGGCCATGCAGGCCGACTAGGCCGCCTCAGAACCAGGCTTCGTCCATGTCGAGTGCCGTGCGGTCGATAGGGTCGAGGACGGCGAGCCAGGCGCCGAGCTTCGGCAGCTCCCAGCGCACGAACCAGCGGCAGGCCTGAAGCTTGCCGCGGTAGAACGCCCCGTCGTCGCCAGCCGCGCCCGCCGCGAGCGAGCGCGCCGCGACGACGGCCTGCGACAGCCACAGCCAGCCGACGACCGCGTGGCCGAACGCCTCGAGGTAGGGCGTCGCGTTCGCGAGTCGCGCGACCGGGTCGCTTATGCCGCCGAGTGCCTCGGTGACGCGCCTCATCCGCTGCCAGGCGCCGCGCACTCCGCCTGCCTCGCCTTCGAGGCCCGCGCACGCGGCGGCATCGGCGAGCGTCGCGTCGATCCGCGCGGCGAGCAGTGCGAGCGCACGGCCGCCGTCCATGCCCACCTTGCGCCCGAGGAGGTCGGCCGCCTGGATGCCGTGCGTACCTTCGTGGATCGCGTTCAGCCGGTTGTCGCGCCACAGCTGCTCGACCTGGAAGTCGCGCGTGTAACCGTAACCGCCGTGCACCTGGATCGCGAGGTCGTTCGCCGCGAGGCACCACTGCGAGGGCCAGCTCTTCGCGACCGGCGTCAGCAGGTCGAGCAGTGCCGTGGCCTCCGCGCGGTCCGAAGGCGCCGGCGCGGTGCGCGCCTCGTCGACCAGCCGACCGCAGTACAGAATCAACGCGAGCCCGCCCTCGACGTAGCTCTTCTGCGCCAGCAGCATGCGGCGCACGTCGGCGTGCCGGATGATCGGTACCGGCCCGTCGGCGGCGCCGCGCGCCTCGGGCACGCGCCCCTGGCGCCGCGTCCTGGCGTATTCGAGTGCGTACCGGTAGCCCGCATAGCCGAGCGCCGCGGCGCCGGTGCCGACGCCGATCCGCGCCTCGTTCATCATGTGGAACATGCACGCGAGGCCCGCGCCTTCGGCGCCCACGCGCTCGCCGAGCGCGCCCGCCGCGCCGCGTGGGCGGAAGCGGCCTTCGCCGAAGTTCAGCACGCAGTTCGAGGTGCCGCGAAAGCCCATCTTGTGGTTGAGCCCCGCCGCCACCACGTCGTTGCGCTCGCCGCGCACCGCGCCGTCGGCGGCCGGCAGCAGCTTCGGCACGGCGAACAGCGAGATGCCGCGCACGCCCGCCGGCAGCCTGCCGTCCGGCCCCGCGACCTTGGCCAGCACGAGGTGCAGAATGTTGTCGGTGATGTCGTGCTCGCCCGCCGAGATCCACATCTTGTTGCCGAACAGCCGGTAGCTGCCGTCCGCCTGCACCTCGGCGCGCGTCGTGATGTCCGCCAGCGATGAACCGGCGTGGGGCTCCGACAGGCACATCGTGCCGAGCAGGCGGCCCGCGAGCAGCTCCGGCACGTAACGGGCGACCAGCTCGGGCGAGGCGTGCGCTAGCAGCAGGTTGGCGTTGCCGGCAGCCAGCAGCGGATAGGCTGCGGTTGAAACGTTCGCGGCGTTCAGCAACGCCATGCCGGCTCGCTCGACCGTGTAGGGCAGCTGCATGCCGCCGAGCGCATAGTCATGCGTCGCCGCAGCGAGCCCGGCTGCGCCGAAGGCTGCGAGCGCAGACCGGACCGGCGGGTGCACGCGCACCACGCCGTCGGCTATCTGCGGCTCGTTGAGATCTGCGCTGCGGTTGTGCGGCGCGAAGTGCTCGCTCGCGACCGCCTCGAACGCATCGAGCGCGGCCTCGTAGGTCTCCTGCGAGTGCTCGGAGTAGCGCGGCCTTGACGACAGCTCGCCGACCGCGAGCCACTCGTGCAGCAGAAAGGCCAGGTCGCGCCGCGGCAGGAGCTCGGCCGGCATCGGTATGCGCCGCGCGCCGCTCGACGGACCGTCAGGTCGCCGGCTGCGTTGCGATCTGCGCTCGGATTTCGCGCAGCTTGGCCTTCACCTGTTCGGCGTTGTCGTGACCGATGCGGATCATCGCCTTCTGCCCGGCGGACAGCTGCTCGATGCGCGGATCGGCGAACTTGTACATCACGCTCGGGTGAATCAGCGGCACCGGGTCCGACACGTCCGGCGTGGCGAGCAGGTGGTCGATGACCTTGACCACTCGGTCGTTGAAGTAGTGCCCGGGGTAGCCCAGCTCGTCGTAGGCCTGCTGCAGCAGCGGGTAGTAGTGGCGGTACAACGCCACCGCCTGGCCGCTGTCGACGGCGTTGAGCAGCTTCAGGTACGCCGCGTAGCGGGCCGAGTTCTCCGGCGCGAGCGACAGCGAGGGCTCCTCGCCCCGCACCTTCAGCGCGCCGCCCGGCGGGCGCAGCATGCGCACGCTCGCGGCCACCTGCTCGCGCGGCAGGTTATCCACCGTCGCGACAAAGCGCTGCGCGAGCCGCGTCGGGTAGAACAGGTCCGGCAGCGTGTCCGAGTGGAAGAGCGCCGCGAGGTCCGTCGACATCGCCCCGTCGCTGTCGGCGAGCGCCGGCAACGGCGCGGCCTTGGGCGCAGGTGGCAGCGGGTTGTCGATGCGCGGGCCGAGCGGCTTGGTCGCGGGCTGCGGCGCAGGCGCCGACTGGTTCTGCAAGTAGTAGTAGCCCCCGGCTCCGACCACCAGCACGGCGGCTCCGATCAGACCGAAGATGGCGTTGCGATCCATGGTGCCTCCGTGTGACCTCGTGCCCCCGACATCGTTCCCCTAGCGCTCAGGTGCCGGCACCTGGCGCCGGCGCGACGGGTCGAAGAATCCGCCTTTGACGACCCGGCAGCGCGCGTTGACCCGGCTCCACTTCAGCTCCTTCTGATAGTAGATCTCGGCCCACAGGCCCTCGTCGCGCGCACCGGCCGGCAGCGCGAGGCTCGCGAGCGCGATGCTGCGCTTCGCCATCGGCGACCACATCGAGCAGGTGACGGTTCCGACCACGTTGCGCTTCTCATCATAGATGTACGCGTCGCGCGCCGGCTTGTTGCCCTCGACGTCGAGGCGCACCAGCCGATAGCGTGAGCCGCGGCGCTGCTCCTCGAGCAGCGCGCGCCGCCCCGTGAAATTAGGCTTGCCGAAGTCGACGAGCCAGGCGAGGTCGAGCTCGAACGGCGAGCGCGTACGATCGGTGCGTATCGCGCGGTCCGCTGGCAGGAAGTCGACGCCGGCCTGGATGTAGCCCGCTTCGATGCGGCTCATCTCGAGCGCGTGCGTACCCATGGGTTTCAGCCCATGCACCTCGCCCGCCTCGAACAGGCGGTCCCACAGCCGCTCCGCGTGCGAAGGCGCGACCCACAGCTCGTAGCCGAGGTCGCCCGTGAAGCCGGTGCGCGAGACGACGAGTTCCGTACCGTGGAACTGGTGGCTGCGCATCGCGAACGGCGCGAGCGTCGCGATGCCATCGAGACCCAAGTCGCGCAGCACGGCGCAGCTGGTCGGGCCCTGCAGCGCGAGCGCCGCGACCTCCGCCGTCTCCTCGCGGATCCCGACGTCGAAGCCGAGTGCGGAGGTCATCAGCCAGTCCAGCTGGCGCTCCTGCGAGCACAGGCGGTAGTCGTTCTCGCCCAGATGGAAGAGCGTGCCGTCGTCGATGACCTGGCCGCGGTCGTCGCACCAGACGCAGTAACCGACCCGCCCCGCCCGGATCTTCCCGACGTCGCGCGTGACGAGGCGGTTCAGGAACGGCAGCGCGTCCGCACCGGTGATGCGGTGCTTGGTCATCGGCGACAGATCGAATACGGCGCAGGCGTTGCGCAGCGCCGTGTATTCGAGCGAGACGTCAAAGTACGCGTCCGCGACCGTGTAGTCGCGCCAGCGGTGCCAGAGGTTCAGTGCGTTCGCCGCGGCCGTGCGCGAATGGAACGGCGTGTAGTGCACCACCTGCAGGTAGTGGTCACGCGGTGCTCTCATGCCGGCGCCCCTTCCAGGATCACGCGCGCCGCGTTGCGCCCGGCGGCACCGATGACGCCACCGCCCGGGTGGCAGCCGGCACCGCACAGGTAGAGCCCAGCGACGGGCGTTGCGTACTGCGCGGCGCCCGGCACCGGCCGCAGCATCATGAACTGGTCGAGCGACAGCTCCGCGTGGTGCCAGTGACCCCCGCTCGCGCGGAACTGGCGCTCAAGGTCGAGTGGCGTCAGGAGCTCGGCCGCCACCACTTGCCGGCGCAGCCCCGGCGCATACAGCTCCAGCAGCTCCAGCACCCGGTCGCGGAACTCGTCGCGGCGCGCGTCCCAGCCGCCCGCCAGGTCCGAGGGTGCGTACTGCACGATGGCAGACAATACGTGCTTGCCCGCCGGGGCAAGTTCCGGGTCGGCGACCGAGGGCACCGTGATCTCGACCGCCGGCGCGCGCGAGCAGTCGCGGTACTTCGCGCCGTTGAAGGCGTCATCGACGTAGTGCGAATCCGGCGCGATCAGCAGCCGCTCGCCCAGCTCGCCGGTCTCGAGGCCGCGGAACTCGGGGGTGCCATTGAGCGCCAGGTTCAGCTTGGCCGCCGTGCCGATCGCCCTCAGGTGGTGTACCCGCCGTGCGAACTCCGCCTCGAGGTGGCGGGCACCGAGCAGGCGGTTGAAGGTGGTCTTGGGATCGGCGTTCGAGACCACGGTCACCGCCGCGATCTCCTCGCCGCTCTCGAGTCGCACGCCGCAGACCGTGCCTTCCTTCAACAGCAGCGAGGCCACCGGAGCGGACAGCCGTATCTCGGCGCCCGCGGCGCGCGCGGCCGAGGCGAGCGCTTCGCTGAGCGCGCCGGGCCCGCCGCGCGCCAGCGAGAGCGGTCCGCCGCTCAACCGGTGCAGGTAGCTGAGCACCGTGTTGCCCGAGCGCGGTCCGAGCCGCGTGCCGAGCACGGCGTCCAGCGCGATTGCGCCCTTGAGCAGCGGAGCCGCGAAGCTCTCCTCAAGCAGGTCATGGATCGGCATCGTCACGATCCTGAGGAATTCGCGCATGTCCTCGCGCCCGAGCCGGCGGATGTCGAGCGCGAGCTGGGCCGCCGGCAGCGCGTCGAGCCAGCGCGACCACGCGAGGCGCGGCGGGACGCGACCGTGCTGGCGCGCGAGCACGCCGGCGAGCCGGCGCATGCGCGCGGCGAACGCGGCGTAGGCCGAACGGTCCGCTTCGCTGACCGCGCCGCGCTCGACCCGCTCGCCGTCGAGCACCAGGTGTTGGCCGCCCTCGTCGAGCGCGACGGTCTTGAGCGCGCGCCGCGCCAGCGCGAAACCGTGGCCTTCGAGGCCGAGCTCGCCGACCAGCGCCGGGTCGAGCAGGTGCAGCAGGTGGGCGACGGCCGGCACTCGGAATCCGCGCACCAGCTCGCGGGTCACGGCCATGCCGCCGACCTGGTGGCTCGCCTCGATCACCAGCACCTCGCGGCCGGCGCGCGCGAGGTACGCGGCACACGCGAGGCCGTTGTGGCCGGCACCGACGACGACGATGCGCCCGGCCTCAGTCATCGCTCCACCCTTCCGGTACCGTGCTCGTGCGGCCGAGGTCGAGCAGCACTTCGCGCGCGGCGTTCGCGCCGGGTGCCGCCATGACGCCGCCGCCCGGATGGGTCGCGGAGCCGCACAGGTACAGGCCGCGCACCGGGCCGCGGTACTGCGCGAAGCCGGGGAACGGCCGGTTGAACAGCAGCTGGTCGAAGGTCAGCTCGCCCTGGAAGATGTTGCCCTCCGTCAGGCCAACCTCTGCCTCCAGCTCGCGCGGCGTGCGCACCTCGGCGTGCAGCACGAGTCTTTCGAAGTCCGGGCTGTAGCGCGAGATCTGCGCGAACACCGTCTTGCGGAACGCGTCGCGGTCGGCGTCAGTCCACTCGCGGCCTTCGACCAGCGGCGGCACGTACTGCACGAACACCGACATGTAGTGCTTGCCCGGCGGCGTCATCGTCGGGTCGGTCATCGACGGGATCAGCAGGTCGAGGTACGGGTCCTTCGACCACGTGCCGCGCTTCCAATCGTCGTAGGCGCGCTCGTAGCGCTCGAGCGAGTCGAGCACGTGCATGTCGCCGGCGTAGAGCGGGTGGCGCGCGCCGAGCGCGCTGAACGTCGGCCGGCCGTCAAGCGCGATGTTGAGCTTGCCGGAGGAGCCGCGGATCTTGAAGTCGCGCGCGCGCTTGACGACCGCCGGGTCGAGGTCGCCGGCATCCATCAGCTTCAGGAACGTGCGCTTCGGGTCGAGGCCCGAGAGCACGACGGGCGCGTCGTGCTCGTCGCCGTTCTCGAGCGCAACGCCCTTCACGCGGCCGCCGCGCACGACGATGCGCGCGACCGGCGCATCGACCTGGATCGTGCCGCCGTGGGCGGCGAGCGCGGCGGCCAGCGCCTTCGACACCGAGCCCATGCCGCCGCGCGCGAAGCCCCAGGCGCCCATCTGCCCGTCGACATCGCCCATGTAGTGGTGCAGCAGCACGTAGGCGGTGCCGGGCGACTGCACGCCAAGTGCCGTGCCGATGATGCCGCTGCCGGCGAACGTCGCCTTGACGACGTCCGACTCGAAATACTCGCCGAGGAAGTCGGCGATGCTCATCGTGTGGAAGCGGATGGTGTCGTAGATCGCCGCCTCGCCGAGCTTGGCGAATTCGCGGCCGATGTGCAGCATTTCCTGCAGGTCGCGCGGCCGCAGCGAGGTCGGGTCGGGCGGCGTGCGCATCAGCAGCGAGCGCACCAGCCGGCACTGGCGCATGACGTCGCGGCCGTAGCGAAGGTACGCGTCCGCGTCGCGAGCGCTGAAGCGTGCGATCTCGCGTCGCTTGACCTCCTTGTCCACGTAGCCGCCCAGCAGGTCGCCGTCGCGCGTGAAGGTCACGCCGCCACCGTAGGGCACGACCTGCAAGCCGTGCCGTGCGAGCTCGAGCTCGCGGTAGATCTCCGGCCGCAGCAGGCTGCAGACGTAGGAGCAGTTCGAGTAGATCCAGTCGCGGTGCAGTTCGCGGCTGACGGTCGCGCCGCCGATCCACGGGTTGCGCTCGAGCACCAGCACCTTGAGC
>Ga0335080_10006030_pt1 | contig 12515 bp, 9 predicted proteins | sample Lox_Sample_34_FD_206720 | JGI IMG/M metagenome (GOLD analysis project Ga0335080, IMG submission 206720) | Soil microbial communities from Loxahatchee National Wildlife Refuge, Florida, United States - Lox_Sample_3.4 | ecosystem: Environmental > Terrestrial > Soil > Wetlands | place: USA: Florida...
GACGATATCCACCATCGCTTCAAAGTATTCGTTCAGCATCTTTTGGATCTGGTCGGGGGACATCGTCGACGAGTATGTCGTAAAGCTCTTGATATCGCTGAAGAGGATCGTCAATTCCTTCTTCTGTCCCGCGGCGTAAATGAGCTCCGGGTTTGCCATGATCCGCTTGACGACGGCCGGCGGGAAGTATGCCTCGAACGAGCGCTGCAGCGATGCCTTCTCTTTTTGTTCGTTCAGATAGCGGTGGCCGACGATCGCCGCGATGGCAAGGACGATCATGAACGCGGGACGAACGACGTTGACAATGACCTCTGCGTAGAGAAAGAGGGCTGCGGCGCTGAGCAGAAATCCCGCCAGGACCACGAGACCGCCGACCCACAACCCGTTCGACGAGAGGCTCAACGACATCCACGCCACGAAGGCCATGAGCACGACCTCGATGAGGAGCATTTCCGTGCCGGACAGTTCCCGGAGAAAATTTTCCGTCAGGATGCTGTGGAGAACATTCGCGTGGAGACCGCTCAGGGGATACTCGCTTTCGAGCGGGACGGGGCGGACGTCCGCGGAGCCGGTGCTGACCTCGGAGACGATGACGATTTTTCCTTTGAGCTCATCGGAGAGAAGGTCGATCTCATCCCGGTCATCCGCGGCTGCGAGGATGGTGGCAAAGTCGTAGTGTTTCATCCTATCCCACCTGCCGACGTAGTTGACGACGATGTTTCCGCGGTTATCGATGGGAATGACGATGTCGTGCGGAGGCGCGTCGGGCCGATGTGCGCCTTTCAAAGTGACGCTCCTCCCGGGGTTGACGATGATGCCGTCGGGGCCGACATGGAGATAGTCGCAGATCGCGCGGAGGGCAAAACTCGGATAGAGTGCGCCGTTAAATTTCACGAGGAGCGGCGTCCGGCGGAAAACGCCGTCGCGGTCCGGCCTCTGGCTCAGGTAGCCGAGCCCGCGCGATGCGCGCGCGAGCGGCGTGAGCGTCACGAGCTCCGGGACGCCCGTGTAAAAATCTTCCGCATCGCCGTCCACATGGACGTTCCATTTCGTCTCGTTGAGATAGTCGATGATGTCCCCCTTGAGGGGCGATTCAATGAGAGAATCGTTCTCCGTTGTCAGCCGGAAAGCCAGGCCGTAGTACACGTTCCGAGCGGCGGCGGTTGCCGCGAAGAACATGCTGTCCTCGGCAGTGTTTGTCCGTGCGGGGTAGATGTAATCCCACAACTGCGCCGCGACGCCGGCTTGACCGAGGACGGAAACGACCCGTGCGTAATGGGAGCGGTTGAGGTAAAAATTCCGCATCGCCTCGATGCTCCTGTCGGTCAGGTCCACCTGGACGACGGTGCTATCGTACGGAACGCGGAAGGCCGACGAGTTGGCGCGAAAGACGAAGATTTGGTCGACGGTTTGCGCGTTCCATGTTTCGAACACGCTGGGGAGGAGCCAAAAGAGCAGATGGACAACGACGAGCGAGGTCACGACCAGCAAGGTCGTGACCCGGAGCGTTCGCCTGCTACTGGTGGTCAATGGTAAAGGTTTTGCTGTAGAAGTTGTTCGCGGAAATCTGCGTGGCGATCGTGGCAACATCGGGGCGCCTCGACTCCTCGGCTTTTTCGAGTCCGCGGACGTTCCCTCCGATGGTGATCGGTTTCTCTGCCAGCGTCGCAAAATTCTTGTAGTGCTTCTTCACGTTGCGAATCTCCGCGACGACGTCCTTTCCCATATCATCCTTCTTCGAGGCGTCGGCGGAGAGGTAGTTGCCGATCTTCGCTTCGAGGTCGAGCAAACGGTCGGCGGAAGCGAGCACATAGAATGTCTCGCGGCCTGTCGCATTGTCAAGCGCATCCCACGAGCGGCCCTTCGGAATATAATAGTTCTTCCCGGTCTTGTAGTCCGTCGCGAACTGCTTGATCTCATACGGAAAGAGGAGTGTCACTTCCCCCTTGGCGCCGACATGAAGTACATAGACATAGCATTCCTTGGTCAGCTGGACGAACAGCTTCACCTGGTCGCCGCTGTGGAGCACGGTGTCCTTGGTGACCGACACGAATTTCTTCGCCCCCTCATCTCCGACCATCGCGCCGAACGCCCACTGGAAGGCGACGTTTTCATCGGACGACGCTTGCTGGCCTCCGCCCGTTTGTGCCGGCGCGAGCCGGGGGATCAAGAGAAGCGCGAACAGAATTCCAAACGCACGATGAAGTTTCATGACGGTCCCTCGCTATTTTGGTCTGGTTGCGATCGTTAATTCCTTGTCGTACATCGTCTGGCTTCGCGTCGGGTTTTGCGCGCCGTGTGTTTTGCGCTTGACGTTGTCCTCGACGTATTGCATCAGCTCGTTGATCGTGATGGTGTAGTCGTTGTTGTAATCGGCTTCACCTTCCATCCCTTTCAGGAGATAGTAGGTAAAGACACCGTGGCCGAGGTCGGGGAATTCCTGCGACACTTCGCCCGCCGCGCTGGCCGTGAAGATCACGGTACCCTCGTGCGTCTTTGAAAGGTCGGTGAGGTATTGGTTGACGAGGTTCTCATCGGTGGCGCTCAGCCCGCGCGTCGCAAAATTCACGCTGATGGCCCCGCTGTGACAGGCGTCGGAAAATACGACGATCCGCTTCGCGCTGATGTAGCGGCCCAGAACATCCTGCATCGTCCACATCGGAAATGCGGTAGTTCCCAGAAGATTCGGGTCGCTGTCCGTGGTGAGAAGATACACGTTCTGGGGCCTGGCGGGCTCGGGGGCGCCGTGTCCTGCGAAGTAGATCATCACCAGATCCTTGTCTATCGCCTGATTCAGGAAGTTAATGAGGGCATCCCGGACGTTGGCGAGCGTGGCGTCTTTGTTCAGCAGTACGCGCATGTGGTCGGCGTCGTATCCGCCCCCTGCGGGCAGGCGGAGGAAATTGGCGAAGGCCTCGGCGTCTTTGTCGGCAAACTGCAAGCCCGGGATGGCGGGATTTGCGTATTGCGAAATGCCGACGACGACCGCCCACGCCTGATCGCCCGCTCCCTTTCGCTCTTTCTTTGTCGTCGCCGCGACCGAGGGGGGAGGCGTCTGAAGGACTAACTTTCGGTTTACGCCGACCGTCTGCTTGTATTGCTCGCCCGTCTTGGAGAGGACGGAAATTTCGATTTCGTTGTATCCGACGACCAATGGAACTTCATCGGAGATCAGGGAGCCGGCCGACTTGTTCGGAGGTGCCTGCCCGCTCGTGATGTCGATCAGGTTGACGGTGAGGGTGTACGATGCCACATCGAGCCACGCCCGGAATTGTATCGGGACGGAGACCTTGTCTGTTTCGATATTATCCTGCGGCGCCTGAACTTCGATCGCCTGCTTGGGGTCGAGACGCTGGATATAACCGGTCTGGTAGCCGTTGTGATTGAACTTGTCGACCGCCTTCACCTGAAAGGGGTTTACGCCGATCGAATCAAGAGACAGGGAGTATGTAAAGTGTTTTCCTTTGAAGCCTGCAGGAACCCGGGCCGCGTCGCCGGGCCGGGCCGGCGTGACGGCGGCAGGGCGGCCGTTGACCATCACATCCTTCACTTCCGTGTCGTCGTACGCCACGCCATCGATGTCATACATTTTTGCGACAACACGGGTGAGCCCGCCCGCCGGAGGGGCAAGGAGCACAACCGAGGGGTTGGTCGTATCCGGGGGAACCGCGAGTACGCGCCACCTTCGCACAAATCCCTTGCTTGTCCCTTCCATGAGCAACTCGTCGTTGGCAAACCCCGTGTACGTGACGTATCCTTCCGATTCTCGCAAGGATTTCACGACGTTGAATTTCACAAGGTCCGTAAGCTTGATCGTACTGTCCGCTCCGGCCGTGACGGCCCATCGGCCCTTCGGGTCGATCGAGATTGAAGAAACCGGCCCCTTGTGTGCGGCGAAGCGCGCGCGGATTGTCTTCGTCCCCATATCCCAGAAACCGACCTGGCCGTCGATGATTCCCGCGGCGAGGATCTTGCCGTCCGGGCTGAATGCCAGACCGCCAACGCGGTCTTTGAAGTCCGTGAGGGTCGCGGTAATTCCGAACGGGGCAACGCTATAGATACGCACCTGACCGGACCCAAGACCGATCGCAAACATCTTCCCACCGGATGCCATGGTTGCGGAAGCGATTTCATCCTTGTCGATTGTCAACGAACCCAGCGTTTTACCCGATGACAGGTCTGTCACCTTCAAGCTATTGTCGATGCCCGTCGTCAGCACGATATTCTCGTCACCGAAGCAGAGGTTCGTGATTCCGGCCGAGTGAGGCGACAATGTTTTTGCCGCAGTTCCGGTTGCCGTGTTCCAGAGCATCAACTTCCCGTCGACAATCCCCGTTGCCAGCAGTTGACCGGAAGGAGAATATGCGAGCGCGGAGATGCGGTTGGGGAGGGCAACCAGCGAGGCCTTTTTGGCCAGCGTCAAGGCGTCGAGAACTTCGACCAGTTTTTCTGTCGACGAGAAGGCCGCAAGAGGAGTGGTGGCGGAAACGACGGCGCCGCGAACGACCGGCGTCTTGAACAGCTCCAGCGCCTGGGCCTGCTCAACGTACGGCTCCTGCCTCGCGAGAGCGAACGGGGCGGCGATGATCGAAAGCAGTGCTACGAGAGAAAGAGTTCGAACGTTCATGGCTGTTCTCCATCCAACACGCATGCGAATCGGTATCCAGATTACAACCTTCTTCATTCTTGCGTTGTGTCTGAGGTCAAAGGATTACGGCGAGGATATCCGCTGATGCAACTCTCCGTGAGGTATGAAGGTCTCGCACGTTCGGTCGCCGGGTGTACCGACGGCGATCGGAAAGTCGTAAGAGGCCGTATGAATGTTCGATATTTTTGACAGAATGTCAAGAACCCGCCGTTGCTTCTCGTTCGCACTTTCTCTATATTTTGGCGTTTCTTTCTGCGAGAACCTACCCCTTTCGAGGTTGCAAATGAAAAACCGAATCCTGCCTCTTGCGGCTCTTCTTGTCGTTGCCGCAAGTCCGCTCCGTCCTCAAGTCGCTTCTGAGCAACAACTTCCTTCGGTTCAGGTCAAAATGAAGGAGAAATCCGGTTTCCTCGGCATGGGAGGACCGCGCGTCATTCAACTGGAGCTTTCGAACCAGCTTCGACAGTTGCCGGCGACGAGCGATAATGTCAACGCCGGTCCCTTCTACTATTTTTACTGCAAACCGGTCGCCGACTGGAAGATCGACCCCGATTTCGTGAAGGATGACCTGGGAAAGCTCACCATTTATCAGAACGAGCAGAAACTGCAGATTGCGTGGAAGGGGGATATTCTGACGGAAGGAAACGGGACGGCCATTTTAATCGGATTTCCCAAGACGCTCAAACTCAACCAGCTGTTCCTCTTCCAGTACCCGGTCGGGAACGCCATGAGCCAGGTCGAGTATAAAGTGCCGGAGTCGTATTGGCCCGGCCATTCGACGATTGAACAGTTGAACAAGCAGGCGGACGATGCCTCCGCCCAAAAACAGTACCGGCCCGCGATCGGCGCCTATGACCAGATCCTGGGTAATTCCGACCTTCAGATTTTTCCCCTCTATGCAGATGCGAAAGGGAAGCGCACCAAGGTGTTCGACGATTACTTGAACGACACCTACTCGTCCTTCACGTCGATGAACACCAACCCGCAGGTCGACCTGAAGGACAAGATCTCCCAGATGGACCGCTACAAACCGATGTTCCAGTTCTTCATCGATTCGCTTCCGCGTACGGCATGGGGCATCGGACCGCTCGACGCGAGCGTCTCCCCCATCCTCGACAAGGCGCGCACGACGGTTGCACAGATTCAGCTCCTGCGTGATTCGCTTCAGCATGCTCTCGACAACCGCAACATCAGCTGGATCATCAACGGCTCGGCCACGGGGAAGGATGGATACAAGTATCAGTACATGATCGAGACTCTCGCGTATGCGTTTTCGAGCATGGATTTTTCCGACACCACCACCAACCAGCTGAAGCTCCGCATCCCGGAGGACCAGGCCGCGCGGCTGACGAAGTACGCCATGAACGATTCCTACGACACGTTTCTCCGCGTCTGCAGCGACCGCTTCCAATCGCGACTTCCCATCTTCCCGGTCGATTTTCTCCCGAATCTACGGAAGGACACCGCTATATTCCCGCTCCCGTTCTATTCGATACTCCGGGCTGTGAACGATTTCTACTACGGAAGTTACTCGACTGCGAAAGACGAAATATTCAGGATCTTTCGATCCTGCTACGAACCGGAACTCAATGCACGGTTCGACCAGCTGCGGGTGATGATCACGATCCACGACCAGCGCATTCCCATCGACATCATTCGAATGCTGCAGGAAGCAGACCAGCTGGATGATAAGAAGGATGCAGACGGAGCGTTGGAGAAGTACCGTCAAGCGAATATTGTGGCGCCGAATTTTGCATACGGCTATTATGAGCTGGCGAAACACTATGTCCGCGTGAACGAACCGATTCGTGCCATCAACTTCTTCCAACGTGCCTACGAGCTCGACACGTTGTTCCTGACGGCCTACCGGGACGCTTTCAACCTCTACCTGAAGCAGGGGACGTTCAAGCCGATGGTCGAAATCATGACCACAGCGCTCCAGCATTCGAACGATTACTGGGAAGTGAGCATGGACCTCGGGATTGCGTACATGGGAGACAGTGACCCCGCGCGCGCTATTCAGAGCTTCGAGCATGCCCTTGCCCTCAACCCGAAAAGCTACGCGACGAACATCCGCCTCGGCCTCTCCCATCAGACAGTGAAAAACTATGACAAGGCGCGCGATTACTTTCAGAATGCGATGAACCTCGACCCCAACCGGCAGGAAGCCGTCGATTACATTACGAAGCTCAACGAGCTGCAACGCTCGGGAAAGTAGCGGACGGACGCGCAACGCGCCGCGTGAACGCGGGAACGATTCCGGTTCCCGCGTTTTTGCTTTTCAGACACCCCCTGTGTATATTTATTCCCGGCTCAATCAACGCCTTTCCCGAAGGGCGAATCGTTGGTTGGGCTTTTTTTGGGCTTGGAGATGGAGATACGCGAAGGAACCTGAATTTCTTTTCGGAGGTTATAGATTTGTTTGGGCAGATGGCGAAATTGGCAGACCTGCCCGCCGAGTCGTAAGAGATGGGCAGATGGCGAAATTGGCAGACGCGTTGGACTTAGGATCCAATGGAGCGATCCGTGGGGGTTCGAGTCCCTCTGTGCCCACGAAGCAGCGATCAGCAGTTGGCGTTGAGCGAGGAGCCAGCCGCCGAATTCTCATCACCCAACACTCAATACTCGTAGCTGGCAACCGACACCTCATCTCTCCATGGAAATAACCGTTCATACACTATCCGACGTGTCGCGCGAGATTGAAATTCGTGCCGACGAGGCGGACCTCCGTCCCCACCTCGAAAAGGCGTATAACGATTTCAGACCGAAGATCGAAGTGAAGGGCTTCCGCAAGGGAAAAGTGCCGATGGAGATGATCAAGAAAATCTACGGCGATGCGATCGAGCAGGATTCGTTGCAGGATATCGCGACGGAGATATACCGGAACGTCGTGAAGGAGAAGGACCTGAAGCCGATCGGGGACCCGGCGCTCGTGGATATGAATTACAAGAAGGGGGAAAGTCTCAGCTTCCGCATCAAGTACGATGTCCGCCCGAAAATCGAGTTGAAGGAGTACAAGAGCGTCCCCGTGGAAAAAGTGGTGCATCGGGTGACGGATGAAGAGGTGGAGGATGAAATTCTGCGGTTGCGGAGGATGAATGCGACGACGGAAAATGTCCAGGCAGCGACCGACTCCGAGCACATTGTTGTCGTCGAAATGCAGGAGCTTGATGAAGCGGGGGTTCCGCTGATCGGGAAGAAGAGGGAGAACGTGCGCTTCTACCTTGCCGACGAAGAGCTGGAGGAGCCGTTCAAGCAGGCGTTGAAAACTGCATCGGTGGGGGGAGAATACATTGTCCGGTTCGAGCACCAGCACGGCGACCACAGCCACAAGGTGCATTCGAAACTGACGGCGAAGAAGGTCGAAAAGGTTTCGCTCCCGCCGCTCGACGACGCGTTCGTGTCGAAAATTACGAAGGAGAAGACGAAGACGGTTGAGGCCTTCCGTGAAGGACTTCGGGCCGACCTTATCGCGTACTGGGAGACCAAGATGCAACGGCAAGTCGTCAACTCCCTCACCGCCGAGCTCCTGCGCCGCCATGATTTTCAGGTTCCCGAATCCCTTGTCCGCAGTGTGCTCGAGGGGCTTCTCGAAGAGGTCAGGAACGAATATCCGGGCAAGCAGCTGCCCGAGAATTTCGACGTGAACAAATTCAACGAGCAGAACCGGGCATATGCAATCGCCCAGTCGAAATGGGTCCTGCTGCGGGAAGAGCTGATCAAGGCCGAAAAAGTGGAAGCGACGGACGAAGACCTGCGGAAACTTGCCGACGAGGAGTCGTCTAAAATAAAGATCGACAAAGAACGTCTTATCAACTACTATAAGACTTCCGAGCAGATTCGCGAGCGCATCGTCGGCGACAAACTCGTCAGGATGCTTGTCGATTCCGCCAAAATCAAGGAAGTCGAAGAACGCAAGGCAAAGTAAACCCCTGAAAGGAAACCGGAACAGATGAACAAGCCGACCGAACTCTATAATCAGCTCGTACCCATCGTTGTCGAACAGACAGGGAGAGGCGAACGGGCGTTCGACATTTTCTCCCGCCTTCTGAAAGAACGCGTCGTTTTTTTGGGGACGCCGATCGACGACACGATCGCGAGTCTCACGATCGCGCAGCTTATCTTTCTTGAGTCCGAAGACCCGGACAAGGACATCAACCTCTATATTAATAGTCCGGGGGGAAGCGTCTCCGCCGGTCTTGCCATTTATGATACCATGCAGTATATTCGACCGGACGTTTCGACGATCTGTGTCGGCATGGCGGCGAGCATGGCGGCCGTCCTGCTTGCCGGAGGCGCCAAGGGAAAACGGGCCGCGCTCCCGAACGCGCGAATCATGATCCATCAGCCGTGGGGCGGCGTGCAGGGAACGGCGTCGGACATCAGCATCCAGGCCGAGGAAATTCTGAAAACGAAAAAGCGGATCAACGAAATACTCTCGTCGCATTCGGGGCGGCCGCTGGAGACAATCCAGAAAGACACCGACCGCGACTACTATTTGTCGGCGCAGGAATCGAAGGACTACGGCTTGATCGACACGATCTACATCAAGCGCATCGGGGACATCAAGAAAGACAAGTAACGGCATGAGCCAGAGAATAAAGCAAGGCGACAAGATCACCTGTTCCTTCTGCGGCCGCTCGCCGGAGGAGGTGAACAGCATCATCGCCGGCCCGGACGTGTACATCTGCGACCTGTGCGTTTCGAGCTCCGTCGATATCATCAAGAACAATATCGCGGCCATCAACGCGCGCAAGGGAGGATTCAAGCGGACTCTGACGCCGGTCGACATCAAGAAGGCGCTCGATGAGTTCGTCATCGGCCAGGAGCAGGCGAAGCGGACCCTTGCCGTTGCGGTGTACAACCATTATAAGCGCGTCGATTCCAACGACCGACTTCACAACCTCGATGAAGTGGAGATTGAGAAGAGTAATATCCTGTTGATCGGTCCCACCGGAACGGGCAAGACCCTCCTGGCACAAACTCTTGCACGAATCCTCGACGTTCCGTTCGCCATTGCTGATGCCACAACGCTCACGGAAGCCGGATACGTCGGAGACGACGTGGAGACGATCCTGGTGTATCTTCTTCAGAATGCCGACTACAATGTCGAGAAGGCGGAGAGAGGAATCGTCTACATCGACGAGATCGACAAAATCAGCCGGAAGAGCGACAGCGCTTCGATCACGCGCGACGTTTCGGGAGAGGGAGTGCAGCAAGCGCTCTTGAAAATTCTGGAAGGGACGATCGCGGGTGTTCCGCCGAAGGGGGGCCGGAAGCACCCGGAGCAGAGTCTCATCAACATCAATACGAAGAACATCCTGTTCGTGTGCGGCGGGGCGTTCGAGGGCTTGGAAAAGATCATCGAGCGCCGCGTGAGTCAAAATCCGATCGGTTTTGGCGCGGAGGTGAGAGGCAAGAAAGGGAAACTGCGACAGCGGTATCTCGCGCAGGTGGAACCGGACGACCTGTTGAAGTACGGCCTTATTCCCGAGTTTGTCGGACGGCTTCCTGTCGTTGCAACGCTGGAGCCGTTGGATGAACAGGCACTGCTCAACATTCTCACAGAGCCGCGGAACGCCATTGTCAAACAGTATCAGAAGCTCCTGGCGATGGAAGGGGTGGAGCTGGAGTTTGAAGATACTGCTTTGAAGGCCGTCGTCGAGCGGGCGATGGAGCGCGGAACGGGCGCGCGTGCGCTCCGGTCAATCATCGAATCGGTCATGGTCGATGTCATGTACAGTCTTCCGTCCCGCCACAACGTCTCGAAATGCATCGTCACGCGTGACACGATCCTGCGTTCCAAGGATCCCATCTATCTCTACGAAGAGCGTAAGTCCGCCTGAAGATAGAACTCCGACTTGAAGAAAGAACTCCGACTTCTTTCTCATGAATGAAGAACTCCGACTTCTTTCTCATGAACTCCTGAGATAGAAGTCGGAGTTCTTCACTTCAAATCCTCTCTCATCTCCCCGCTTCAAAAAAATCACGCGTCTGCGTGATTGTTCAGAGCTCGTCGCCGTCGTATCTTGTCCGCGTCATCGACCTCGCCAAACTTCATGCACGATCTTTTCCTGAATCGTCTCGACACAAGCCGTGTCGCGGAATACAAGCCGGCGTCACTCCGCCCCGCCGCTCTTCTGACTCTGGTAGCGATGTGCCTCGCGCTTGTTCTGTGGGGTGTTCGATGGGCCGTTGCCCCCGCTGAAGCGATCGGCAACGAACCGCTTCCAACCCTCCTCCTCTCCACGATTGAGGGCTCCGTGTTCACACTCAAACCGGGCACGGGAAAGCCGATGGCGTTGCTCCTGTTTACCGTGGAATGCATTCATTGTCGGAATGAAGCGAGAAATTTCTCGACCCTGTACGATTCATTCAACCCAAACATCATGATGATGGGACTTTCGGTGAGCGGAGTAGAGCAAACCAGGCAGTTTGCACGTGAGGGATCGTGCCGGTTTCCGATTTTTCATCTCGAGGGGAGCGAGCCGGTCGGATGGGGGAAGAGAATGATTGTCCCCGCACTTTTTCTTGTCGATGGAGAGGGGAAGGTGAAAGGAACCTACCTCGGGGAGCGCAGCATCGGAGGAGACAGGAATATTATCTCGGCATTTATCGGGCGCCTGGAGGCACAGGAGGGATTTCCTGACCACGAGGATGAATGAAAGGGGTCGGCATTGCGGGTCCCCCGGTCCACCGATGATTTTGATCTGCGTCGCCGTTTTTGCTGCATTATTTCTACACACCCTTTTGTCGGACGAGCGTCCTAAGGAAAAAATGCTTCAAACCGTGAGAAAAGGTTGCGGAGCGTATTCACTCCAAATGGTGTTCGCCGCGAGAGGAGTGGACATGCCGATTGAAGACATCCGCGAGGGGATAGGAATCTCGGACGCCGGGTCCACGATGCAATCGATGCGCGATTTCGCCAGAAGGAACGGTATAGGTGCGGAAGGTTGGAGCCTGCGATTTGACAATCTGCGTAATATACACACGCCCTCGATACTCTTTCTCTATGGAGACCACTTCGTTGTGCTCGACAGCGTCGGGGCCGGCGACCTGGCGTACATCCGGGATCCGGCCGACGGCCGGCGCGTTCTCGGCCGTGACGAGTTGTGCTCCATCTGGCGCGGAGATGTATTGGTATTTGATGATGAGAAGGGGAAGAAAAGCAGGGCAAGATAGGCGACAGTATGACTCTGTCACGAGGGTGGAAGAGGTGGACGGGCGGTGAATCCGGAAACATCAATGTCGCCGGGCGAGCAGATTGAAGCTCCCGCGCGGTTATGAATATCCGCAATGCGGATCAGAACTCTGCAGGTGAAAAGCGCCGCCCGATTTGCAGATCCGGTTCCTTCCAGACGAGACGGTCCGACAACCCGTGGATCAGAGGCACATATAAAAACTTGACGATGAATCTCGTTCGTCGGTTCTATGCCGCAGGCGAAGGCGACGAATCCGGCCGGCCTCCGGAAATGCCGTCGATGCCCGGGGTGTAGGGCAGGCCGCGACGGGCGGGACATAATAAACGAACTCCTTGCTTCTCAGCATGCACCTTTTTGCGGAAGGAGAACAGTCATGATTCAACGTCTCTCATCACTCCTGCTCATTGTCGCTCTGTTGGGGGTCGCGCTGCCGGCGGGCCGCGTCGTGCGCACTGGCTCGACTACCAAGGGAGCCGCGGATGCACGTGCATCAGCGCGAGTACTCACCGATGCGGAGCAGCAATCAACCGTCGGCGGGACTTCCGGATGTACGAGCTGGACTAACGCCGGATGGAGTTGTGGCCAGTGTTGTCTTGACCTGTGGCTCGTCTCGGTCTGCGTTGCCGGGTGCGTACCGCAGGTTCTCATGACTCTCTTGTGACGTG
>Ga0335080_10006032_pt1 | contig 12513 bp, 11 predicted proteins | sample Lox_Sample_34_FD_206720 | JGI IMG/M metagenome (GOLD analysis project Ga0335080, IMG submission 206720) | Soil microbial communities from Loxahatchee National Wildlife Refuge, Florida, United States - Lox_Sample_3.4 | ecosystem: Environmental > Terrestrial > Soil > Wetlands | place: USA...
CCTCGCGCACGAAGGAGACGGCGACGTAGTCCACGCCCTCCTCGGCGGCGAAGCGGATGTCCTCGCGGTCGCGCGCCGAGAGCGCCGGGGCGGAGATGCCCCCGCCCTGGCGGTTCAGGCCCTTGCGGTCGGAGAGCTCGCCGCCGACGCGCACGCGCGTCTCAACCGTGGTGGCACCAACGCGCAGCACGTCCAGCACGATCTGCCCGTCATTCAGCAGCAGCGTGTCCCCCGCCTCGACGTCGCGCGGCAGGTCCTGGTAGGCGACACCCACGGCCTCCACCGTGCCACCCTTGGGGTCGAGCTCGGTGTCGAGCCTGAAGGGTGCGCCCTCGGCCAGCAGCACGCGCCCCTCGCGGAAGCACTCGATGCGGATCTTCGGGCCGCCCAGGTCGAGCAGCACGCCGACGCAGCGGTCCGCGCGCAGCGCGGCCTCGCGCACCAGCGCCAGGCGCCGCCGCCGGTCCTCCAGCGTGCCGTGCGAGGCGTTGAGGCGCACCACGTCGACACCGGCGCGCATCATCTGCGTGAGCACTTCCAGATCGTCGGTCGCCGGTCCCACGGTGGCGACGATCTTCGCGCGCCGCAGCAAGGCCGGCGGCACCCTATCCGACACGCGCGCGCTCTTCGAGCATGGCCACCGCCGGCAGCTTCTTGCCTTCCACGAACTCGAGGAAGGCGCCGCCGCCGGTGGAGATATAGGAGATGCTGTCCTCGACGCCGTACTTCTCGATGGCGGCGAGCGTGTCGCCGCCGCCGGCCAGCGAGAAGGCCCTGCCGCGCGCGATCGCCTGGGCGATGGCGCGGGTGCCCTCGCCGAACTGCTCGAACTCGAACACGCCCACCGGGCCGTTCCAGATGATGGTGCCGGCCGCTCCGAGCAGTGCCGCGCAGTGATCGCAGCTGTCCGGGCCGATATCCAGGATCATCTCGTCGGAGCGCACCTCGCCCACCGCGCGCACGTCGGCGTGCGCGGTGGAGGCGAACTCGCGCGCCACCACCACGTCGGTCGGCAGGGGGATCGCGGTGCCGCGCGCGGCCGCCTTGTCCATCAGCCGCCGCGCCACATCAAGCATGTCCATCTCGCACAGGGACTTGCCGACGTCCACGCCGGTGGCCGCGAGGAAGGTGTTGGCGATGCCGCCGCCGACGATCAGCTGGTCGACGCGCTCCAGCAGCGATTCCAGCACCATGAGCTTGGTGGACACCTTGGAGCCGCCGACGATGGCCACCAGCGGGCGCGCCGGCTTCTCCAGCGCGCGCTCGAGCGCCTCGAGCTCCCCCACCAGCAGCGGGCCGGCGCAGGCCACGGCGGCGAAGCGCGCCACGCCGTGCGTGCTGGCCTCGGCGCGGTGCGCGGTGCCGAAGGCATCCATGACGAACACGTCGCACAGCGCCGCCATGCGGCGGGCGAGCGCCTCGTCGTCCTGCTTTTCGCCCTTGTTGAAGCGCACGTTCTCGCACAGTACCGCGCTGCCGGCGGCGCACTCCACCCCGTCGAGCCAGTCCTTGCGCAGCGGCACCGGCTTACCGAGCAGCTCCGACAGTCGGGTCGCCACCGGAGCGAGCGACAGGGCCGGGTCGTACACGCCCTCCTTGGGGCGCCCCAGGTGCGAGAGGATATAGACCTGCGCGTGCTGGTCGAGCGCATAACGGATGGTGGCCAGCGCGGCGCGGATGCGCGCATCGCTCGTCACCACTCCATTCTGCACCGGTACGTTGAGGTCCTCGCGGAGCAGGACCCGCTTGTTGCGCAGGTCCGTATCCGTCATCCGCAGTAGCTTCATGGGGCCTTCGACCACGCGAGCGTGGTGTCGATCATGCGGTTGGAGAAGCCCCACTCGTTGTCGTACCAGGCGCACACCTTGACCAGCGTGCCGTCGATCACCTTGGTGAGCGTGGCGTCGAACACCGAGGAGTGCGCGTCGTGGTTGAAGTCGACCGAGACCAGCGGCTGCTCGTTGTAGGCCAGGATGTTGTGCAGCGGACCGGACTCGCTCGCCTCGCGCACCGCCTTGTTCACTTCCTCGACCGAGGTGGCACGGCGCGCGGTGAAGGTCAGGTCCACCAGCGACACGTTGATGGTCGGCACGCGCACCGAGAAGCCATCGAGCTTGCCCTTGAGCTCGGGCATCACCAGGCCCACCGCCACCGCGGCGCCGGTCTTGGTCGGGATCTGCGACATGGTGGCCGAGCGCGCCCGGCGCAGGTCCGCGTGGTAGACGTCGGTCAGCACCTGATCGTTGGTATAGGAGTGCACCGTGGTCATGATGCCGGCGACCACGCCGATGCGGTCGTGCAGTGCCTTCACCACCGGCACCAGGCAATTGGTGGTGCAGGAGGCGTTGGAGATCACCGTGAAGGAGCTCTTCAGCACGTCGTGGTTCACGCCGTAGACGATGGTGGCGTCGACGTCCTCGCCGCCCGGGGCGGAGATCACCACCTTCTTGGCGCCGCCCTTCAGGTGCGCCGCCGCCTTGGCCTTGCTGGTGAAGAGCCCGGTGCACTCGAGCACCATGTCCACACCGACATCGCCCCAGGGGAGCTTGGCCGGGTCGCGCTCGGCAAACACCCGGATGCGATCGCCGTTCACCACCATGTAGTCGCCGTCGACGCGCACCTCGCCGTTGAAGCGGCCGTGCACCGTGTCGTGCCGGGTGAGGTGGGCGTTGGCCTTCGGGTCGCACAGGTCGTTGAGCGCCACGATCTGCACCTCGCCGGTGCGCCGGCTCTCGTACAGGGCGCGCAGCACGTTGCGACCGATGCGCCCGTAACCATTGATACCGACCTTGATTGCCATGCCGCTCATTCCTCCAGCAGTGCGCTTATTTGTTGGGCGATATTATCGACCGTGAAGCCGAAATGTGGGAACACGTCGGCCGCCTTGCCGGAGGCGCCGAAGCGATCGATACCGACGATGCGGCCCCCCAGGCCGACATAACGCCACCAGCTCTGCGTGGCGCCGGCCTCCACGGCGAGCCGCCGGGTCACGCCCGGCGGCAGCACCGCGTTGCGGTACGCCGCCTCCTGCTGATCGAAGGTCTCGGTGGAGGGCATTGATACCAGGCGCACCCGCCGCCCGCGCGCGTTGGCGGCCTGCACCGCCTGGGCCGCAAGTCCCACCTCGGACCCGGTCGCGATCACCAGGCACTCCGGGGCACCCGCCGGGTCGATGAGCACGTAGCCACCGCGGCGGATGGCGGCGAGCTGCTCGCTGCTGCGGGTCTGCTGCGGCACGGCCTGGCGCGTGAACACCAGCGCGGTGGGGCTGTGGCGCTCGATGGCGAGCGTCCAGGCCACGGCGGTCTCCGCCGCATCACACGGACGCCACAGGTTCATGTGCGGCATGGCGCGCAGGCTCGAGAGCTGCTCGATCGGCTGGTGCGTGGGGCCATCCTCGCCCAGGCCGATGGAGTCGTGCGTGTACACCAGGATCACGCGCTGCTGCATCAGGCAGGCGAGGCGCACGGCGTTGCGCGCGTAGTCGGAGAACACCAGGAAGGTGCCGCCGTAGGGGATGAAGCCCCCGTGCAGCGCGATGCCATTCATGATGCCGGTCATGCCGAACTCGCGCACGCCGTAGTGCAGGTAGTCGCCGTTCTCGGCCTCGGGCGCGCGGATGGTCTTGGCACCCTTGAAGAGCGTGTTGTTCGAGCCGGTGAGGTCCGCCGAGCCGCCGAGCAGCTCCGGCAGCGCGGGACCGAGTACGTTGAGCGCGCTCTGCGAGGACTGGCGGGTCGCCTGGGGCGCGCTCTGCTTGGCCACGGCTGCCAGCGTCGCCTGCACCGTGTCCTGCCAGTTCTGGGGCAGCTCCCCGGCCATGCGGCGCGTGAATTCCTGCGCCAGGTCCGGGTGCGCGCCGGCATAGCGGGCAAAGAGTGCGCGCCAGGCGGCTTCCAGCTGTGCACCCGCGGCGCGGTGATCCCAGGCGGCGCGGATCTCCTGCGGCACCTCGAACGGCGGATAGCTCCAGCCGAGGGTGCGGCGCGCTGCGGCGACCTCCTCGACCCCGAGCGCCTCGCCGTGCGCCTCCTTGGTGCCCTGCTTGTCGGGCGCCCCGTAGCCGATGATGGTCTTGCAGCAGATGAGCGAGGGGCGCCGGGTCTCGGCGCGCGCTGCGCGCACGGCGCGCTCCACCGCCGCGCCGTCGAGACCGTTCACGTCCGGCACCACGTGCCAGTCGTAGGCGGCAAAGCGCTCGGGCGTATTGTCGGTGAACCAGCCGGCGACCTTGCCGTCGATGGAGATGCCGTTGTCGTCGTAGAAGACGATCAGCTTGCCGAGCGCGAGCGTCCCGGCGAGCGAGCAGGCCTCGTGCGAGACGCCCTCCATCAGGCAGCCATCGCCGCAGAAGGCGTAGGTGTAGTGATCCACCACCGCGAAGCCATCGCGGTTGAACTCGAGCGCGAGCAGCTTCTCGGCGAGCGCCATGCCGACCGCGTTCGCCAGCCCCTGCCCGAGGGGCCCGGTGGTGGTCTCCACCCCGATCGGCGGGTCGTGCTCGGGGTGGCCGGGCGTCTTGCTGCCGAGCTGGCGGAAGCCCTTGAGGTCCTCGAGCGTGAGCGCATAGCCCGTCAGATGCAGCACCGAGTAGAGCAGCATCGAGCCGTGCCCGTTGGAGAGCACGAAGCGGTCGCGGTCAGGCCACAGCGGGTTGTTGGGGTTGTGGCGCAGGAAGTGCCGCCACAGCACCTCGGCGATGTCCGCCATGCCCATCGGCATGCCCGGGTGCCCGGCATTGGCGCGCTGCACCGCGTCCATGGAGAGAGCGCGGATGGCATTGGCAAGTTCGCGGGGTGTGCTCATGAGCTTATGTCAGCGGCGCGCGGCCGCGCTTGCGGGCTGGGAACGTAGCTGTGGTGCGCCGGTCGCGCACCGGCGGGCGCGCATTGTCCACCAGTCGCGGCGGATGCTCAAATCCGCGCCGGCCGGCAAGCCCGCGTGCGCGCACGCACCCGGCGCCGCGTGCGCCGCGCGCCGCAGCTGCCGCGCCCCGTGGCTTGAGCGTGGGCGTGCTTCACACTCCCGGCCGGCATAAGCGGTACCGCGTCGTGTCAGCTAAAGCCGACATAAGAACCGGGGCGACCTGGTTCACTGCAGCGGCGCAAAAGGCTCTGTTAACCTCGCGCCCATGAGCGTTTTACGCCTGACGCAATTCACCGACCCGCACCTGTACGGCGGGGAGCAGGAAGCGCTGCGCGGGGTCGCGACGCTGCCGGCACTGCAGGCGGCGCTCGCGCATGCGCGCGCGCGCGACTGGCCGCCGGATGCGCTGCTCGTCACCGGGGACATCGTGCAGGATGACCCGCTCGGTTATGCCCATTTTCGCCGGCTGTTTTTTGGCCTCGGCCCGCCGGTGCTGTGTCTGCCCGGCAACCACGATGAGCCGCGCGCCATGCGCCGCGAGCTGCACGGCGCACCATTCGTGCTCGGTGGCCACGTGGACCTGGGTCGCTGGCGCATCGTGCTGCTGGACAGCTGCCTGCCCGGCTCGGCGAGCGGCGCGCTGAGCGAGCCGAGCCTGGCGCAGCTCGACGCCGCGCTCGCCGGCGCCGGCGGCCGGCACTGCCTGGTGTGCCTGCATCATCACCCGGTGCCGATGGCCAGTCGCTGGCTGGATCGGGTCGGCCTGAGCAATGCGGCGGAATTCCTGCACACCATCGACCGGCACAAGAACGTGCGCGCGATCGTCTGGGGTCACGTGCACCAGGCTTACGACGGACTGCGCAAGGGAGTCCGGCTGCTCGCCACACCCTCAACCTGCGCCCAGTTCCTGCCCCATTCCGATGACTTCGCGGTCGACCGGCGCCCGCCGGCCTATCGGACACTGGAGCTGCGCGCGGACGGCTCTTTGCTCACGGAGGTCGTGTGGATCGAACAGCACTGCGATGGCTCCTCGCGCTCAGCCTACTCGGCAGCCTAAGCGTCCACGCCGCGAGTCCCGTGTGGGCCGTGCGCGGCACCCACAACACCGTCTACCTGGCCGGCTCGATCCACATGCTGCCGGCGGCAGATGCGCAGCTGCCGCCCGGCTTTGCGCACGCCTTCGCCGACTCCAGCACGCTCGTCATGGAGCTGGACCTCGGCAAGTTCGATGCCCTCGAGGCCATGAGCTGGATGATGGATCACGGCGCGCTGCCGCCGGGCAGGACACTGCGCGGGGAACTGGGCGAGCAGCGCTACGCGCGCGTGAGCGCCGCGGCGGGCAGCCTCGGCGTCTCCATCAAGGGCCTCGACCTGCAGGCCCCGTGGGTGGTTGGCATCGAGATCACCGATGCGGCCTACACGCAGGCGGGCTTCGACCCCGATCAGGGCGTGGAAGAGCAGCTGCTGCGGCGCGCACAGGGCGAGGGACGGGCGACCGCAGGTCTTGAGAGCTTCGAGGAGGAGATGCAGGGACTCGTGGGGCTGTCGGCGCCGGATCAGCTGCGCCTGCTCGATCAGACGCTCGAGGACCTGAAGGACCTGAAGGCCGAGATGCGCGACGTGCTCGGCGCCTGGCGCGCGGGCGATGCCACGCGCCTCGCGGGCCTCCTGTCCGAGGAGTACGAGAGTTTCCCCTCGCTCTACAAGCCCCTGGTGACCGAGCGCAATCAGCGCTGGCTGCCGCAGGTGCAGGCGCTGCTGAAGGAAGAGCACAACAGCCTGGTCGTGGTGGGTGCGCTGCACCTGGTCGGCAAGGGCGGCCTGCTCGAACTGCTGCGCGCGCAGGGGTACCGGATCACGCAGCTGCAGTGAGCTCAGGCGCGTGCCGCGCGTCGCCGGTAGAAGCGCCACAGCGGCACGGCGAATGCCGCCAGCCAGGCGAGCACCAGTAGGCCCACGAAGCCATCGAAGCGGCTGAGCAGAAAGCCGAGCGTCGCCCCCGGCAGCGGCCGGGTGAGTTCGCGTGTCACCAGCATCACCCATACCCAGCCGGCGTGCAGGCCGATGCAGGCGGCAATGTTGCCGGTGGCCGCACGCACCAGTCCGAGCACCACGCCGACGGCGGTGAGCGCGACGAACGCATCCGCGATCGCCAGCGGCTGCGCGAAGGTGTGCAGCGTGCCGGCGAGCAGCGCGAGCCCGCTGCCCGGGTGCACGTCCGCCGGCGCGATGTGATAGCTGGCGAAGAAGTGCGTCGCCGCGTACACCAGGGCGGTGAGCGCGATCGCCGCCGCGGTTCCGGACTCGCGCTCGATACCGGTGTGCATCGCGCCGCGCAGGAAGGTCTCCTCGATGAAGCCCACCGCGAGTCCGCTCGTCAGACGCAGCAGCACGAGCTTCAGGAGCGCGCCGCCGCTCAGGGCCGCCGCGCGCGACCAGTCGAGCAGGCCGAGCGCGCTCATCGAGCCAACCACGAGCAGCATGGTGGCCACGCCGACCGAGAGCCCCAGGGCGAGCTCGCGCAGGAAGGCGCGGCGCGCCAGCCCGTAGCCGAGGCTGGCGCGGTCGGCGAGCCGCAGATGACGCGCCAGCAGCACGAAGCCGACCAGCAGGGCCAGCATGCCGACGCGCTCGCCCATGCGGTGGAACGGAAAGCTGAAGTGCGGATGCAGCAGCAGCCACACCGGATAGGAGAAGGCGGCGATCGCGGCGAGCGCGAGCGCCATCATCAGCAGGAACCAGGCGAAGGTGCGCACCGCGCTTAAGTTACGTGGCCGGCGCCGGGCCTGACAAGCCGCTCAGCGCGCGAACAAGGCGCGCCACTGGGTCACGATGCGCCCGAGCAGGAAGCGCGCGTCCGGCTGCACGTGCGGGCGCGCTCCGCCGCGCCACTCGGCCACGCGCGCCACGAACGGCTCGAACAATCCGGCGCGCGCCGCCAGCTGCGCCGGCAGGCGGCGCAGCGCGAACGGCAGCCCGCCGACGAGCGCCTCGTACGCGCGGTAGGCCGCGCGCAGCGGCAGCACCTCCGCCGGATCGCCCAGCACCTCGAGTGCCGCGCCGCAGTCAACCGTCAGCACCGGCGTGCCGAGGGCGTGCGACTCGGCGAACACGAGCCCGAAGGTCTCGGGGATCACGAAGTTCGGGAAGAACGTGCACAGTGCCGCGCGCACCTGCTGGTGCATGCGCGCCTGTGGCAGCGGCCCGAGAAACTCCACGCCGGGCAGGCGCGTGGCGCGATCGGCCTTGTAGCCGGGGTTGCCGACCAGCAGCTGCAGGTCCGGCATCGCGCGGCGCAGCGCGGCGAAGGCATCGAGCGCGAAGCCGAGTCCCTTGTTGGGCGAGGAGAAGAACACCAGCCGCCGCTCATCGACCGCCGTGCCATCGGGCATCAGCGTCTCATCGATCGGGTTGTAGATGGTGAGGGAGCACACCGCGGCGCCCAGCCCCAGGGCCTCGAGCACCGCGTCCACGCCGCGACGCTGCGCCTCGGACACGCACACCACCGTCACCGCGGCCGCGCCCAGCGCCCCGGCGCAGGTGGCCAGGCGCCGCGCGCGCTTGCTGCCCGGGCGCAGCTGATCGTGCAGCCACAGGTACACCCGCGCCTCGGGAAACAGCGCCTGCACCTGCGGCAGCGCGCGCGCCTCGCGGTTGAGGACCACGTGGCGCACGCCGGGCAGTGCCTGCGGCGGCAGGTAGCGGCCCCAGCGCTCGGCGCGGTTGTGCTGCATCACGTAGGCATCGAGGGCGTCCGCGACGCGCGTGAGTGTCGCCTCGGTGCCTCCCAGGGCCTGCTGTTGCAGCGTGCGCGTGTCGTAAGGGTGTTGGCACACCGGGTCGAAGAACAGCACGCTGCTCATTCGCGCTATTCTATGCGTGATCCGCGCAGCACGAGTGGTGGGACGTGTCGAGTCCGAGCCGCCTGTCGGCCTGCATCATTACCTACAACGAGGCCGACCGCATCGAGGCGTGCCTGCGCTCGGTCGGTTTCTGCGACGAGCTGCTGGTGGTGGATTCACACTCCAGCGACGACACACGCGCGCGCGCGGCCGCACTCGGGGCGCGCGTCATCGAGCGCGACTGGCCCGGCTACCGCTCGCAGAAGCAGTTTGCCATCGAGGCCGCGAGCCACGACTGGGTGCTGTGCCTGGACGCGGACGAGCGCGTTACGCCCGCGCTGCGCGCGCAGATCGAGGCGGTGCGGGCGGGCGGTTTTGCGGGCGCGGCCGGCTATTCGCTGCCGCGGATCACCGAGTACTTCGGGCGCTTCCTGCGCCATGGCAATGCCTATCCCGATCGCCTGGTGCGCCTGTTCGACCGGCGCCGCGGCGGCTGGAGCGGCGCCGAGATCCATGAGAACACCCGCATCGAGGGTCCCGTGCGCCGCCTGCACGGCCACCTCGAGCACTTCTCCTACCGCGGCCTCACCGATCACCTCGGCCGCATGCGCCGCTACGCCGACCTCATGGCAGAGGCGCAGTACGCGCGCGGGCGCCGCTGCGGGCTGCTGCCGGTGCTGCTGAACCCGTGGTGGCGCTTCGTGCGCGGCTACCTGCTGCGGCTGGGTTTCCTCGACGGCTGGCGCGGCCTCGTGTTCGCGCTCATCGAGAGCAACTACGTGCGCGAGAAGTACCTCGGTCTATACGTGCGCAGCCGCGGCCTGCCGCCCTGACCAGGCCGCCACCTGCGCAAGGCGCGCCAGCGGCTCGTCCAGCTCGAGCAGCGCCAGCTTCTCCTCTGGCGAGAGCGGCAGCACCTCGGCACAGCGGTTGGCCACCCAGCCGGCATCCTCGTACTGCGCCACCACGTGGCCGTAGCCACGACCGAGCCCGGGCAGGACCCCGCGCAGCAGCTCGGCCAGATGCTCCAGTTCCGGCGGCACCGGACACGGCACATCGCCCGGCAGCTCCTCCACCTCGCCGAGGTACAGACCATCTGACTGCTGCCAGTGCCGCCGCAGCCGCAGGCGCGCGCCGCCGAGACAACCGATGCCGAGCAGCCCGCCGGGCAACGGGTCGAAGTCCACCACCCGCGCCCGCGTGCCGATGGTGGCGAGCCGCTCGACCGCCCCCGCCTCCTCGCCCGCGAGGATCGTGAACACGCCGAACTCGCCCTGCTCCTTCAGGCAGCGGCGCACCATGTCCAGGTAGCGCGGCTCGAACAGCCGCAACGCCAGCGGACCGCCGGGAAAGAGCACGGTGTGCAGCGGGAAGAGCGCGAGCGGCGTGCTGTCCATCGGCTTACGCGGCGCGCGCGCGCAGCGCCGCTAGCAGCTTGCCGTGCAGGCCGCCGAAACCGCCGTTGCTCATGATGAGCACGTGGTCCCCGGCGCGCAGCGCGGCGGCGAGGTCGCGCGAGAGCTGCTCGACATCCCGGCGCACTTCGGCGCGCGCGCCGAGGGCGGCCGCCACCGCCTGCACGTCCCAGCCGAGATCCGCCGGCGCATACAGCCACACCTGATCCGCCCCGGCGAGCGAGGGCGCGAGGGTGTCGCGGTGCACGCCCATGCGCATGGTGTGCGAGCGCGGCTCCAGCACCGCGATGATGCGCGCGCCGCCGACCCGCCGGCGCAGACCGTCCACGGTGGTGGCGATGGCGGTGGGATGGTGGGCAAAGTCGTCGTACACGCTAATGCCGTGCACCTCGCCTGCCAGCTGCATGCGGCGGGCGATTCCGCGGAACTCGCGCAGCGCCGCGAGCGCGCGGGCCACCGGCACGCCCGCGTGGCGCGCGGCGGCGATCGCGGCGAGGGCGTTCTCCATGTTGTGCGCACCGATCAGCTGCCACTCGAGCTCGCCCTGCGGTACGCCGCGGTACAGCACCTCGAAGCGCGCGTAGTCGCCCGCGCCGCGCGCGCTCCACTCGGCCGCTGCCGCAGGCGTGCCGCTGAAACCCTCGCGCTCGCTCCAGCAGCCCATGGCGAGCGTGGCGGCCAGTGCCGGGTCGGTGGCGTTGGCGATGATGCGCCCGCTGCCGGGCACCGTGCGCACCAGGTGATGGAACTGGCGCTGGATGGCGGCGAGGTCCGGATAGATGTCGGCGTGGTCGAACTCGAGGTTGTTGAGCACCAGGGTGCGGGGCCGGTAGTGCACGAACTTGGCGCGTTTGTCGAAGAAGGCCGTGTCGTACTCGTCCGCCTCGATGACGAAGCAGCGCCCCGCGCCGAGCCGCGCGCTCACGCCGAAGTTGGCCGGCACGCCACCGATGAGGAAGCCCGGCGCGAGGCCGGCATGCTCGAGGATCCAGGCGAGGAGCGAGGAGGTGGTGGTCTTGCCGTGCGTACCCGCCACCGCCAGGACGTGCCGCCCGCGCAGCACCTCGCGTGCCAACCACTCGGGGCCCGAGCAATAGGGCAGCTCGCTCTCGAGCAGTGCCTCGGTGACCGGCTGGCCGCGCGTCATGACGTTGCCGACCACCACCACGTCGGGAGCCGGCGCCAGCTGCGCGGCGCCGAAGCCCTGCGTGAGCTCGATGCCGAGGGACTCGAGCTGCGTGCTCATTGGCGGGTAGACGTTCTGGTCCGAGCCGGTGACGCGAAAGCCGGCCGCACGGGCGAGGGCGGCAATGCCACCCATGAAGGTGCCACAGATGCCGAGGATGTGGACGTGCATCGCGGCTTCAGCCCTCGGCGCCCGCAAACAGCCCGCGGCGCAGCAGCTCGCCGGCGAGAATCTGCAGGATGACGAGCGCCACGCTGGCGCCGCCGGACCACTCCAGGGCCGCCTTGACGATGTGGCTGTTGGCCGCCACCAGCCACACCAGCAGCACCACGCTGAACAGCACCACCGGCACGCCCCAGGTGGAGTCGTGCACGAAGCGCGGCGTCAGCCAGCCGGAGACAAAGAGCAGCGGGGTGAGCACGGCCTGCAGGCCGAAGACCGCCGTGGTGGTCTGCATGGTGCGCTCGGCCTTGCCGGCCAGGCGCAGCAGCGCCACGTACCACAGCAGCGTGAACGCGGTATCCAGCAGCAGCTGCGCGGTCCAGCTCGACTGCTCCACTTCGGTCACGTGCGCGGCGCTCTCCGGGCCCGGCGGCGGCAGCAGGGCGTTCATGACGAGGTTGATCGCCAGATAGGCGACCACGGTCAGGCCGAGGAGCGTCGCCGAGGACGGCAGGTCCTGCGGTCCGCGCCGTAACAGGGCAATCTGGGTAAAGAGCCTGACGAGCTCTCGCATGGCTATCGGTAGCGGCGCGCTCCTGCGCATAATGAGGCGTCGCCGATTGTACAGATCTTCGCATCCAGCGCATTTGCAGCCGATCATCGCCACCGCCGCCGCGCTCGAGGAATTCGCCGCACACCTGCTGGCGCAGCCGCGCATCGCGCTCGATACCGAGTTCCTGCGCGAGCGCACCTACCGGGCGCAACTGTGCCTGGTGCAGCTGGCATCCCCGACTCAGGCGGCCTGTATCGATCCGCTGGCCCTGAGCGAGCTCGGCCCGCTCTCGCAGGTGCTGACCGCGGTCGCGGTGCCGAAGGTGATGCACGCCTCGCGCCAGGACCTGGAGGTGCTGCTGCCGCTCGGCCTGACGCACCCCGTGTTCGACACGCAGATCGCCGCCGCGCTCTGCGGCCTGCCCGCACAGATCGGCTACGCCGAGGCGGTGCGCCGCCTGCTCGGGCGCGAGCTGCCCAAGGCGCACAC
>Ga0335080_10006034_pt1 | contig 12511 bp, 14 predicted proteins | sample Lox_Sample_34_FD_206720 | JGI IMG/M metagenome (GOLD analysis project Ga0335080, IMG submission 206720) | Soil microbial communities from Loxahatchee National Wildlife Refuge, Florida, United States - Lox_Sample_3.4 | ecosystem: Environmental > Terrestrial > Soil > Wetlands | place: USA...
GTCGACATGCTCGTCGAGGCATCGGGCGTCCAGGCCGCCGGCCCGCTCGTCGACTCGCGCACGCGCGACCTCCTCAACACGTTCGTCCGCTCGCTCGAGCGGCGCGGGATCAGCGCCGAGGCCTACCTGCAGCTCTCCGGACAGACCGGCGACCAGCTCGTCGAGCGGCTCCGCGGCGAGGCCGAGCTGTCGGTCGCGCGCGAGCTGATCCTCGAGGCCGTCGCGGACAAGCTCGGGCTCGAGGTCTCCGACGAGGAGATCGAGGAGCTGATCCGCGAGCAGGCCGAGGCGCACGGCGACGACCCCGACCAGGCGATCAAGCAGGTCGTCGAGGGCGGCGCCCAGGAGACCCTGCGCGCGGACCTGCGCATGCGCAAGGCGCTCGACCGGGTCGCGGCAGAGGCGCAGCGCGTCCCGGCGGAGGTCGCGCGCGCCCGCGAGAGCATCTGGACCCCCGACAAGGAATCCACCCCGACCGACACGAAACTGTGGACCCCCGGCAGCAAGGAGCCGGCTTGAACCCAGAGGAGACGCCATGAGCCCGTTGATCCCGATGGTGATCGAACAGACCTCGCGAGGCGAGCGCGCGTTCGACATCTACTCGCGCTTGCTGAACGAGCGCATCATCTTTCTCGGAACACCCGTCGACGACCAGATCGCCAACCTGATCATCGCGCAGCTCCTGCATCTGGAGTCGGAGGATCCCGACAAGGACCTCTCGATCTACATCAACTCGCCGGGGGGCTCCGTGTACCACGGCCTCGCGATCTACGACACGATGCAGTTCATCAAGCCCGACGTGCAGACGATCTGCGTCGGCACGGCGATGTCGATGGGCGCGCTCCTTCTTGCCGGCGGCGCGAAAGGAAAGCGGATGGCTCTGCCGAACGCCAAGATCCTCATCCACCAGGTCTGGGGCGGCTTCCAGGGGCAGGCGACCGACATCGAGATCCATGCCCGGGAAACGATCGCCCTCAAGCGGCGACTCGAGGAGATCATGAGCGAGCACACCGGCCAGAACATCGACAAGGTCTCGAAGGACATGGAGCGGGACTACTTCATGACCCCCCAGGAAGCCCAGGACTACGGCATCATCGACAGCGTGATCATCCACCGCGACACGGCGAGGGATGGCGACAAGGATGGGGCCAAGCCCTAGCTTCTAAGCCGATTTAGAGGTAAAAGGAGAGACGTGGCGCGCGCATCCGACGGCAACGAGCAGCTTCTCTGCAGCTTCTGCGGCAAGAGCCAGCGGCAGGTCAAGAAGCTCATTGCAGGCCCCGGGGTCTACATCTGCGACGAGTGCATCGATCTCTGCAACGAGATCATCGACGAGGAGCTGACCGCTCCCGCTCAGCTCGACCTTGACAACCTGCCGCGCCCGCGCGACATCTACTCCGTCCTGAACGACTACGTCGTCTCGCAGGAGGAGGCCAAGCGGACGCTGGCCGTGGCGGTCTACAACCACTACAAGCGCGTGCAGATGGCGGCCGAGGACGACGACGTCGAGCTGCAGAAGTCGAACATCCTCCTGCTCGGCCCGACCGGCTGCGGGAAGACGCTGCTGGCACAGACGCTGGCGCGCATCCTGAACGTGCCCTTCGCGATCGCCGACGCGACCGCGCTCACCGAGGCCGGCTACGTCGGCGAGGACGTCGAGAACATCCTGCTCAAGCTGATCCAGGCGGCCGACTTCGACATCAAGAAGGCCGAGACCGGGATCATCTACATCGACGAGGTCGACAAGATCGCCCGCAAGGCGGACAACCCGTCGATCACGCGCGACGTGTCGGGCGAGGGCGTGCAGCAGGCGCTGCTCAAGATCCTCGAGGGGACGGTGGCCTCGGTGCCGCCGCAGGGCGGGCGCAAGCACCCGCACCAGGAGTTCCTCTCGATCGACACGACCAACATCCTCTTCATCTGCGGCGGTGCCTTCGCCGACCTGGAGAAGATCATCGGCAAGCGGATCGGCAAGCACGCGGTCGGCTTCGGCGCCGAGATCCGGTCGCGCAACTCGTTCGAGGCCTCGGAGATGTTCGGGAAGGTGATGCCGGAGGACCTGCTCGCCTACGGGCTGATCCCCGAGTTCATCGGCCGGCTGCCCGTCATCTCGGCGGTGCACCAGCTGCAGCGCGAGGATCTCGTCCAGATCCTGACCGAGCCGAAGAACGCCCTGGTGCGCCAGTACCAGCGCTTCTTCGCCTACGACTCGATCGAGCTCGTCTTCACCGAGGAGGCGCTCTGGGAGATCGCCGAGAAGGCGCTCGAGCGCGAGACGGGTGCCCGCGGCCTGCGGTCGATCATCGAGGCGGCGCTGCTGGACGTGATGTTCGAGCTCCCGTCGCGCAAGGACGTCGTCAAGTGCGCGATCACCAAGGAGACGATCGAGCGCGGCATCAAGCCGACGCTCGTCACGACCGCCGGCGCGGACGACGAGCAGGCCGAAGAGCTCGCCGAAGAATCGGCCTAGGGGACACGGGGAAACCCCTGGTTCCCCCGTGAGCCCCCTCCTTGCGGGCGGAGGCTCGGTGACGACGTTTCAGGAGCCGGCGGCTGGGGTCTCGGTTCCTTTGGTCTTGTCGCAGTGAGCCTCCCGCCGGGCAAAGCCCGGCTCCGGCGGCGGATCAACGTTCAACCCCAGCGATGCACACCTTCTTCATCGCCGCCCTAGCGGTCATCGTCGGTGGGTTGGCGATCTCCTGGGTCGTCGGCCGCTTTGCCCCGGAGACCGGAGCGCAGCTTGCGCTCACGGCGCGCCTAGTTGGGCACATCGCAGTTGTGGTCGCGATGGCTGCCTTTACTTCTCGTGCGATCGATCGCGGCGGCTGGTTCATAGCCCTCGCGCCGCTCTTCATCTTGATCGCTGCCTCCGCGGTCTTGATGGGTTCGCTCGCCGCCGGTGCCCTCTGGCTCAGCCTCAGCGGTCGAGTGACCGAGGAGTAGCCGAACGGTGTCTTTAGGAGCCTTTGGACTCCGCTGCCTTCGCGCGGCTCAGCACCTCCCGCAGCCGTAGCGTCCGGAGCATTGCGAAGAGGGCGATCGCGCCGACGACGACGTTGAACAGCGTCACCACGACGTACGTGCCGACGCTGAACGCGAGCAGGCGTGAGCTCGGCGCCTGGCCGTGCAGGATGACGACGAGGAAGCCCTGCTTCGTGCCCGCGCCGCCCGGCGAGATGGGTAGGAGCGTCGAGAGGCTGTCCACGACCTGCGCGAGCAGGGCGTTGTGGATCGTCGCGTTGACGTGGAAGGCGCGCAGGAACCAGTACAGCGACGCGATCCGGCAGACCCAGCTCGCGAACTGCCAGCTCACGACCTCGCGGGCGTAGCGGCGCGGGTCGCGCAGGATCGCCAGGCCGCGGCCGAAGCGCTTCCTCAGGCCCTCGTCGTGTTGGATGCGCCACACGAGCCAGATCACGAGCACCGTCAGCAGCGCGACGATGGTCGCGGTCGCCTTCGAGTGGCTGAACACCCAGCCCCAGTCGAAGGCCGGCGCGTGGATGCTCGGCAGCACGCCGATTGCGAGCGCCCAGAGGAAGAACGCCGTCGCGATCACGAAGTCCAGAACCGTCTCCGCGACGAGGGTCGAGGCGAGCGTCGAGTACGCCGCATGCGGGATGCGGTGCTTGAGCAGGTAGAGCTTGACGAGATCGCCGGCACGCCCGGGCACGATCGAGTTCACGCCTACGCCGACGACGTAGGCGCCGGCAACCGGCGCCCAGCGGACGTCTTCCTTTGGATAGGCGGCGCGGACGATGTTCCGGTAGGCGAGGGTGCGCAGCAGGATCCTCGCCAGGTGCAGGCCGAGCCCGAGCGCGAGGGCGCCCCAGGCGACCGACGTCAGCTCGCTGAAGAAGACCGATACGGCGTGAAAGAACTCGTGCACGTCTCCGTAAACTTGCCTCATGGAGCCGCTGTACGAGCCCAAGGGCGTCGAGGAGCGCTGGCAGCGCACCTGGGAGAGCGAGGGCCTCTACAACGCCGAGCCCGGCTCGGGCCGCGAGACGTTCGTCGTCGCGCACCCGCCGCCCAACGTCACCGGCGCGCTGCACACCGGGCACGCGCTGCAGATCTCGCTTGCCGACCTGCTCGTCCGCTGGCACCGGATGCGCGGCTTCGAGACGGCGTTCCTGACCGGCTACGACCACGCCGGTATCTCGACGCAGAACGCGGTCGAGAAGCACCTCGTCGAGCAGGGGACATCGCGCGAGGAGGTGGGCCGGGAACGATTCGTGGAGATCGTCTGGGAGTGGCTGCGCGAGTACGGCGGCACGATCATGGGCCAGTTCCGGCGCATGGGAGCGTCGATGGACTACCGCCGCGAGCGGTTCACGATGGACGAGGCGTACGTCCGTGCGGTGATGCGCTTCTTCGTCCACCTCTACGGCAAGGGCTGGATCTACCGCGCCAACCGGATCATCAACTGGTGCCCGCACCACGAGACGGCGCTCTCCGACCTCGAGCTCGTGCACGAGGAGGTCGACGACGCGCTCACCTACGTGCGCTACCCGTTCGCCGACGACCCGGAGGGCGGGGTCACGATCGCAACCGCGCGGCCGGCGACGATCCTCGCCGATGTCGCGGTGGCGGTCTCGCCGGGCGACGAGCGCTGGGCCGCCGCGGTCGGGCGGGAGGTGGTCGTGCCGTTCGTCGAGCGGGTCGTGCCCGTGATCGAGGACGAGCGCGTCGACCCGGAGTTCGGCACCGGGGCGCTCAAGGTCACGCCCGGGCACGACCCGCTCGACTTCGAGATCGGGCGCGCCCACGATCTTCCCGAGCTGACCGTGATCGGCCCGGACGGCCGCATGAACGAGCAGGCGGGCGAGCTCGCCGGGCTGACGCAGCAGGAAGCCGAGGAGCGGATCCTCGACTGGATCCGCGAGCGCGGCCTGCTGGTCGAGCGCGAGGCCCACCGGCACACGATCGCGCTCTGCGAGCGCTGCAAGACGCGGATCGAGCCGCTGATCTCGCTGCAGTGGTGGTGCCGGATGGACGAGCTGAAACAGCCCGCGCTGGCGGCGCTGCGCGAGGGCCGCGTCCGCTACCACCCCGAGTCGCAGCACCGCTATGCCGTCGAATCGCTCGAGACCGCCCCCGACTGGAACATCTCACGCCAGATCTGGTGGGGACACCAGCTGCCGGTCTGGGAGTGTCCCGACGGCCATCTGACCGTCCAGGAGACCGAGCCGGAGGCGTGCGCCGAGTGCGGCTCGTCCGAGCTGACCCGCAGCGAGGACGTGCTCGACACCTGGTTCTCCTCCGCGCTCTGGCCCTTCGCGATCCTCGGCTGGCCCGACGAGACCCCGGAGCTCGAGGCGTGGTACCCGGGCACGCTGAACACGACCGCCCGCGAGATCATCCGCCTCTGGGAGAACCGGATGATCTTCAGCGGCCTGGAGCTGCGGCAGGACATCCCGTTCGAGGCGGTGATCATCCACACGACGGTGCTTGCGCCGGACGGGCGGCGGATGTCGAAGAGCCTCGGCACCGGGCTCGACCCGCTCGACCTGATCGACGAGCACGGCGCCGACGCGACCCGCTACGGGCTGCTGAAGCTGACCTCGTCACAGGACGTCCGCTACTCCGAGGGCGTGATCGAGGAGGGTCGCAAGCTCGCGAACAAGCTCTGGAACGTGGCGCGCCTGATCCTGGCGAACGCCGGCGAGGCGCGGGCCGATCTACGACCACAGGAGACCGTCGAGCGCTGGCTGGTCGCACGGCTCGGCCACGAGCAGGCGGCGATCGACGCGAGCCTGGAGCGGTTCGAGTTCGCGCCCGCGGTGGACGCGCTCTACCACCTGACCTTCGACGACTTCTGCGACTGGTACGCGGAGGCGATCAAGCCCCGGCTCTACGAGGGCGACCCGGACGCCCAGGCGACGGCGTTGAAAGCCCTCGAGCATCTACTCAAGCTGCTCCATCCGGTGATGCCGCACGTCACCGAGGAGATCTGGTCGCAGTTCCACGACGACCGGCTGATCGTCGCGCCCTGGCCCAAGGCGGCGCCCGCCAACGAGTCTGACCTGCGAGCGCTCGACCGCGTGCAGGACGCGGCGCGGATCTTCCGGCGCAGCGGGATGCTCGTCGAGCTGGACGAGGAGGAGCGGCGGATCTTCGACGCGGTCGTCAGGCCGGAGCGGGCGAAGGCGGACGGCGGCAACCTCGAAGCCGAGCTCGAGCGCCTGCGCGGCGAGATCGCCCGGGCCGAGGGGATGCTGGCCAATGAGCGTTTCGTCCAGGGCGCGCCCGAGAGCGTCGTCGAGGCCGAGCGCGAGAAGCTGGAGCGCTACCGCCGCGAGCTCGATGCGCTCTCCTCTTGACTGGCTCGAATCGCTCTCGCCCTGGCCGGAGGAGTTCGGCCTGGGGCGGATGCGCGCGCTCCTGGCCGAGCTCGGCGAGCCGCAGCGCGCGTACCCGGCGATCCACGTGGTCGGCACGAACGGAAAGTCGACGGCGACCCGGCGGACGGCCGCGTTCCTCGCGCGCGAAGGCGCTCGCGCCGGCGCGTACACCTCGCCGCACGTGTCGGGCTGGGCCGAGCGGATCCAGGTCGACGGCGAGGACGCCGATCTCGAGGGCGCGCTCGCGCGGGTGCGGGAGCCGGCCGAGCGGCTGGGCGCGACCCAGTTCGAGGTGCTGACCGCCGCCGCTTTCGCCGAGTTCGCAGAGGCGGAGGTGGACGTCGCGGTCGTGGAGGCGGGCCTGGGCGGCCGGCTGGACGCGACGAACGTCCTCGACGCGCGGATCGTCGTGCTCACCAACGTCGCGCTCGACCACACCGACGTGCTCGGCGAGACGCGCGAGCAGATCGCGGCGGAGAAGCTCTCCGTGGTCGCGCCCGGCGCGACCCTGCTCGTCGGCGAGCCCGAGTGGGGTGGCCGGTACGCAGATGATGTCGCCCGGGCTGCAGCCGAGGCGTTCCTCGGGAGGCCGCTCGAGGGCGACGTCGAGATCTCACTCCCAGGCCGCCTCGACCTCGTCGGCGACGATGTCTTCTCCGGCGCGCACAACCCGGCGGGCGTCGCGTGGCTCCTCGAGCGGCTGCCGCGCCGCGACTACGTCGTGCTCGCCTCGATCCTCGCCGACAAGGACGCGGAGGCGATGCTGCGGCTGCTCGCGCGGGCAGGGCGGACGCTGATCGCGACCGCCTCCCGCAGCGCCCGCGCGCTCGACCCGGCCGAGCTCGCGGGCCTCGCAGAGCCGTTCTTCGAGCGGGTCGAGGCGATCCCCGAAGCAGCGCGCGCCTTCGAGCGCGCCCGGCAGGAGGGACCTGTCCTCGTCACCGGCTCGCTCTATCTGCTGGCCGACCTCAACGTCCGACTCTTGCGCGTACCATGGAAAAGCTCGGCGAGCGGCTGAGCGTCTTCGCGGTCGCCGCGATCGTGGTGTTGATGATCGTCGGCCTCGCGTTTGCCGCCGGCTTCCTCGTCGGGAGGATCCTCCTGTAGCGGAGGGCGTGGTGATCGCAGACAACGGGATCTTCAACTTCTTCAGCTCCGGCACCTGGGCGGTGATCCGGAACCTGACGCTGTTTTTCGTCGTCGTCTTCTGGCTGGCGACGGCGTACTGGGTCTTCAAGGACGCGCGCAGGCGGATCGAGGACCCGTGGCTCGTCGGGATGGCGATCGTGCTCGGGCTCATCCCGCCCTTCATCGGCCCGCTGATCTACATGCTCTTCCGCCCGCCCGAGTACCTCGAGGACGTACGCGAGCGCGAGCTCGAGGTGAAGGCGATGGAGGAGCGGCTCTCGCGGCGTGAGATGCACTGTCCCGTCTGCCGCGCGGAGGTCGACCCTGCCTTCCTGATCTGCCCGGTCTGCACCACGCGGCTGCGGCAGTCGTGCACGAACTGCAAGGCGCCGCTCGAGGCGCTCTGGCAGGTGTGCCCGTACTGCGAGACGCCGGTCGCGCCGGCGCCGGTCACCGAGCTCGGCGAGACGCAGGCCCTGGCGCCGCCGCGGCGCGAACGCTCGTAGACTCCGCCGCGTCTTGGCGGTCGAGCGGACCCTGATCCTGATCAAGCCCGACGCGATGGCGCGCCGCCTCGCGGGCGAGATTTTGTCGCGCTTCGAGGGGCGCGGGCTCGTCGTTCGGGAGGCGCGGCTCGTCCAGGTCGACCGCGTGCTGGCCGAGGAGCACTACGCGGAGCATGCCGAGAAGCCGTTCTTCGGCGAGCTGGTCTCGTTCATCACCTCGGGGCCGACGCTGGCGCTGGCGCTCGAGGGCGAGGGTGCGATCGCCGTCGCGCGCTCGACGATCGGAGCGACCAACCCGGCGGAGGCGGCGCCCGGCTCGATCCGCGGCGACCTCGCGCTGGCGATGCCGGACAACCTCGTCCACGGGTCGGACTCGCCGGAGTCGGCCGAGCGCGAGCTGGCTCTCTGGTTTGGCTGAGCCCGATTACGTCGCGATCAACCGCGAGGCCTGGACGCGCTCGAACGCGCGGTACACCGACGCGCAGGGCGAGCGGGCCTGGAGGCAGGAAGAGATCACCTGGGGCAAGTGGTCGATCCCCGAAAGCGAGCTCCAGGTGCTGCCGGACGTCGCGGGCAAGGACGTCGTCGAGCTCGGCTGCGGCACGGGCTACTTCGGCTCCTGGCTGAAGCGCGCAGGAGCGAAGCGGGTCGTCGGCGTCGACGTGACGCCGGCGCAACTCACGACGGCGCGGCGACTCAACGAGCAGCACGGGCTCGGGCTCGAGTTCCTCGAGGCGAACGCGGAGGAGACCGGGCTGCCGCCGGAGTCGTTCGACCTCGTCTTCTCGGAGTACGGCGCGTCGATCTGGTGCGACCCGAGCAAGTGGATCCCCGAGGCCGCGCGGCTGCTGCGGCCCAAGGGCGAGCTGGTCTTCATGCGCGGCTCGACGCTGACGCTGCTCTGCATGCCCGACACGGGGCCGGTCGGCGAGCAGCTCGTGCGGTCGCAGCGCGGTCTCTACAAGCTCGAGTGGTACGACGACGACCCCGGCGTCGAGTTCCACCCGCCCACCTCCGAGATGCTCCGGATCCTGCGGGAGAACGGGTTCGAGCTGCTCGACCTCCGCGAGCTCTACGCGCCCGAGGACGCGGCCGACCACGAGTACTACGACACGGTTCCCGCCGGGTGGGCCAAGCGCTGGCCCGACGAGGAGATTTGGCGGCTCCGCCTGCACCGCCGCTGATCCTCGCGTCGACCTCGCCGCGGCGGCGGGAGATCCTGGAGCAGCTCCGGATTCCGTTCGACGTGGTCGTGCCGGAGTACGAGGAGCGCAGCGGCGACCCGGTGGAGCACGCGGTCGGCAAGGCGCGCTCGGTGGGGGCCCTCGGCGACCGGCCGGTGCTCGGGTGCGATACCGAGGTGATCTGCGACGGCCGCGTCTTCGGGAAGGCGGAGAGCGAGGCGGACGCGCAGGAGATGCTCGACGCGCTCGCCGGCAAGACGCACGAGGTCGTCTCGGGGCTCGCGCTGCTCACCCCCGCGTGGGAGGAGGTCCACCGCGAGGTGACGCTGGTCACCTTCCGGCCGCTGGACGCACGGGATCTCGCGCACTACGTCGCGAGCGGCGAGTGGAAGGGCCGGGCCGGCGCCTACGCGATCCAGGGGCTCGGCGCGTCCTTCGTCGAGCGGATCGAGGGCGACTACCTGAACGTGGTCGGCCTTCCGGGGGCACTGCTCGTTCGGATCCTTGCGAAGCGCTTCCCGGGCGTCTACGGCTTCGGCTGATCCCTGCGCAGACGTGTCCATAACGGCCACGTCTGGGGTCAGACCCCGGACGTGGCCAAAGAAGTCAGCGGCCGCGAGCCCGGGGCGGTGCATCCCGGATGAAGTCCCGGAATGCCTCCCGCGCTCGCACCGGGTCGCGGGCGAACTGCGCGAGGATCCAATCCCGCGTGAGAAAGGGCGCCGGCCTGGTTTCTCCAACGAACGCGCGATAGCTGCTCCACGGCCACTCCGCCGGGTCGTCGCAGAGCCCGGCGCGGACGGGGTTCAGCACCACGTAGCGCACCACTTCCAGAAGGTCGAAGGTGCTCTCGACCAGCCTGGAGAAGAACCGCCGCTCGAACGCGTGGCCCGTAAACCCCTGCAACTCGTTGAACCACTGCGCGTAGAGACTGTTCAAACGCTGCATCCCGGCGGAGAGATTCGGCACCGGTGTCTCGACGAGAAGGTGATAGTGGTTCGGCATCAAGCAGTACGTGTGACAACGCCACTCGAAGCGGTTGACGACGCGCCCGAGGATGGATCCGAACAGGTCGTATTCGCCCGAGTGGGTGTAGATCGTCTCCCGCCTGACGCCCCGCGTGCCGAGGTGGTAGATGCCTCCCGGGATCTGAGGGCGAGGCTTCCGTGGCACCGAACCAGCGTACGTCGACCCCGCCGCCCGCAGGTTTCAACGGCGCACATCCGGCGCACTTTCGTGGCTCCCAGCGGCCACGTCCGGGGTCAGACCCCGGACGTGGCCAAAACAGACCCCTCGGCCGCCGAAGTGCCGGTTTTCTCCTTTCCTGGCTAGACTCGTGCGGGCCTATGGGTCTCCTCGGGTATTTCAACGGCTTCGGCGGCCGCGACATGGCCGTCGACCTCGGAACCGCGAACACGCTCGTGTACGTGCGCGGCCGCGGCATCGTGCTCTCGGAGCCGAGCGTGGTCGCGATCGACCAGCGCACCGGCGAGGTTCACGCGGTCGGCGTCGAGGCCAAGCGCATGCTCGGCCGCACGCCCGGCACGATCTCCGCGATCCGCCCGCTCAAGGACGGCGTCATCGCCGACTTCGACGTCACGGAGCAGATGCTGCGCCACTTCATCCAGAAGGTCCACCAGCACCGCTTCGCACACCCGCGCGTCGTCGTCTGCGTCCCGAGCGGCGTCACCGGCGTCGAGAAGCGCGCGGTCGAGGAGGCAACACTCTCGGCAGGAGCAAGACAGGCCTACCTGATCGAGGAGCCGATGGCCGCCGCGATCGGCGCGGGCCTTCCGGTCGCCGAGCCGACCGGGAACATGATCGTCGACATCGGCGGCGGCACGACCGAGGTGGCCGTCATCTCACTCGGAGGCATCGTCGTCTCCCAGAGCCTGCGCGTCGGCGGGGACGAGATGGACGAGGCGATCATCGCCCACATCAAGGGCGAGTACAAGCTCCTGATCGGCCAGCAGACCGCCGAGGAGATCAAGCTCGAGGTCGGTTCCGCCTTCGACCTGAAGGACGAGGTGCAGGCCGAGGTGCGTGGCCGCGACATGCTCACCGGCCTCCCGAAGACCGTGATCCTGAGCAGCGAGGAGGTGCGCCGTGCTCTCGACCAGCCCGTCGGCCAGATCATCGACGCGATCAAGTCCACCCTCGACAAGACCCCGCCCGAGCTCGCAGCCGACATCATGGACCGCGGCATCGTCCTCGACGAGCGGCTCCGCCACGAGACGCAGATGCCGGTCCACCTCGCCGAGAGCCCGCTGACCTGTGTCGCAGTCGGCTCGGGCCGCAGCCTGGAGGAATTCGAGGCGATCCACCGCAGCCAGGCCGCGAAGAAGCGGACGAATCACCGGCCGTAGCGGCTCGCCGCCGGTTTTCCTACACTGGGTCGTCTCGTGCCAAGGAACCGCAACGCACGTCTTGCGGTCTTGGGGTCGCCCGTTCCTCGCTCCAGGCCCGCCGGGTTGTCCTCCCGCAGTGCCACCGCCCTCCGGCGGCGCATCGTGGTAGGGGCGCTCGTCCTGCTCTCGATCGTGCTGATCACGGTCTACTTCCGCGAGCCCGTGGGCGGGGGGTTGCACGGAGTCCAGAGCGCCGGCGCGACGGTGCTGCGGCCCTTCGAGGTCGGGGCCGAGCGCGTGGCGCAGCCCTTCCGTGACGGCTACGGCTGGTTCGCCGGAGTCCTCAACGCGAAGTCCGAGAACGGCCGCCTGCACAAGGAGGTGGACCTCTACAGCGCCCAGGCGATCCAGAACGCGAACGCCGCGCAGCAGAACGCCCGGCTCAAGCGGCTGCTCCACTACGTGAGCTCGCCCCAGTTCCCCAAGGACTACGACCCCGTGGCCACCGATGTAATCAGCCGGCCCCCGACCGAGCTCGCGCAGCAGATCGGGATCGCCGCCGGCTCGAGCAGCGGGATCCGCGTCAACGACCCGGTCGTGAACGCCGACGGCCTCGTCGGCCGTGTCACCCACGTCGCGAGCCACAGCGCCGAGGTCACGCTGCTGACCGACCCGAACAACCTGGTCTCGGCGCTCGACCTGACCACGCGGGCGACCGGCCTCGTCGGCAGCGGCCAGGGCCGCGGCACCCTGATCCTCGATCGCGTCTCGAAGTCGCAGGTGGTGCGGCCCGACGACCTGATCGTCACGCAGGGCTGGCGCTCCGGGAAGCTGAGCTCGCTCTATCCGCAAGGGATCCCGATCGGCGTCGTCTCGAGCGCCTCGCAGAACGACGTCGACCTCTACTGGCAGGTGCAGCTGAGCCCACGGGTCGACTTCGGCTCGTCGCTCCAGTCGGTGATCGTGCTCGTCCCGAAGACTCGCCTACACTGATGCGCCAACTG
>Ga0335080_10006035_pt1 | contig 12511 bp, 7 predicted proteins | sample Lox_Sample_34_FD_206720 | JGI IMG/M metagenome (GOLD analysis project Ga0335080, IMG submission 206720) | Soil microbial communities from Loxahatchee National Wildlife Refuge, Florida, United States - Lox_Sample_3.4 | ecosystem: Environmental > Terrestrial > Soil > Wetlands | place: USA: Florida...
GAGATCGAGCGCGCGAAATCCGCACTGGATGCGCTGTTTCGCAAATGACCTGATCTAAGCGCTGCGAACGACCTGGCGCCGCTTCCAAGCGCGCGGGCGTCAACGTGAAGCCTGTTGTTCCGCCTTCTTTCAGGGTATCCCCCACATTGTGGTTGCTGGTCTAGGCGCTGGATCTCATGGCGCATTCCGCATATACGTTAACGAGCAATCGTGTCTAGGGGTTTGCCGGAGTACCGAAAAGGATGGCGATATCTCCGGACTACCTGCGCCTCGCGAGTAGCGCGACGTGTACGGTGGCGGAACTGGCCTTTGATGGCGTTCGTGAGGCGGTGGTGGTCGTGGATGCCCGACCCAAGCACCTGCCTCTCGTGCTTGCCAACGCGGCGGCCCGTGGCTGCCTGTCTGCGCAGCTCGATCCCGAATCGCTCGTCGATGCCTCGCTCTACGGTCTCTTGGGAGCTGCCTCGGCCTCCGTCATCGAGTCCATTCTTGCCTCCTTCTCCGATGGCCAAGCCGTCATCACCCGGCTGCTGACCTGGCGGTTTGCGCGCGGCGACACCACTGTCTCGACCGAAATCAAACTGCTGGATTCGGCGCCGGCCCGTCGCCTGATCATGATGACGTTTGGCGCGTGTGCGACGGAGCCGGACCTCAAGTCCGCCGTTGAACAGCTGCCCTTCGACCTGCTCATTCTGGACCGGAATCTGAATGTCACCTACGCAAACGCCGGGGCCGTGCGCTCGAGCGGACTCGCCGGCGGAATCGTCAACTCCTCGGCGCTGACCTTGACGCCCACCAAGGAGTTGCCGCGCGGGGTATACCTGCGCGCGCTGGAGGGGTGTCATTACCACGATGAGGCGGTTCAGTCATCGACTCCGGCCGCTCCGCTGCGTTGTTTCGAGATCAACGTGCAGCCGCTCAGGGACGCATCAGGCATCGTCGGTCTGGTGGTGCTCTCGGACGAGGTCAGCGAACGCCGTTTGCTCAGCAGCCCGCACGTGAGCGAACGCCGGCTTCGCGCGCTGACGGAAAACGCGCGCGACATCATTACCGTCGCCGCCCCCGATGGGCGATTGCAGTTCGTGAGCGGAGGAGTGAGGAACGTGCTCGGCTACACGTCCGAGGAGCGGCACCAGTCCTCCATCTTCGACGCCGCGCATCCCGACGATGCGCCGGCGCTCAGGGCTCGGTACGAGCGGCTGACGGCAGGCGAAATCGACAAGTTCTCGCTCGAATACCGCGTGCGCCACAAGGACGGTACTTACCGCTGGCTCGAGACGGTCTATGTGTCCGCGCTGGACAATCCTTTGATCAACGGCGTGGTGATCAATTCGCGCGACATCACCGAGCGCAAGGAGGCGGAAAATCTCCTGGCGCAGCGCGAAGAGATCTTTCGGCTCGCCGCCGACGCGGTCGATGGGGTCATCTTCGAGTGGGACCTCAAGCGCGGCGTCGTGCACCGCTCCCGCGGGGTGCTCGAGATCCTCGGCATCGAGCCCGAGGAGCTGGCGCCGGTGATCGATGCCTGGCGCGAGCGGATTCATCCGCGCGATTTCGAGGTCTTCACCCGACATATCGGTCTCGCGCTGATCGACGGCCGCGGCTGGACCACGACCTATCGCATTCGCGACGCCCGCGGGCGATATCGATCGATGCTCGAGCGCGGCCTGATTCAGCGCAGTGCGAACGGCGATCCGGTGCGCGCGATCGGCTGCTGCGTCGATGTATCGGAGATCAAGCGGCTCACGGACCTTTTGGCCGAAGCGCAGCGCACGGCCCGAATGGGCGGCTGGGAATACAGCTATTCGACGCTCGAGCTCACGTGGACGGACGAAATGTTTCGCATCTACGAGACCTCGCCGGCAGACTTCCTGGTGTCCTGGGAATCGGCGCTGGCGCAATGCACCCCGGAGTCCCGGCAGCGATTCCACGAGGCGTGGAAGAGCGCCGAAGCCGGCGACGGTGAGCTGGATCTCGAGCTCGAGATCACGACGCTCAAAAACCAGCGGATCTGGGTGCGCATGCTTGGGCAGGTGGAGAAGCTCGACGGGCGGCCGTTCCGCGCCTTCGGATCCGTGCAGAACGTGCAGGCCGAGAAGCTGGCGCAGATGGCTCTCGAGAACAGCACGGGCTGGCTGAAATTGTCCATGAACATGGCGCACATGCATGCCTGGCGCTGGGACAAGACCACCGATCAGTTCGAATTCGCGATCGCGGACGGCCGAGCCGTGCATCTGCCGACGGCGTTTCCAGGCATGAAGGAGTTTGCGGCGGCGGTGCATCCCAAGGAGCGTATGGCCGTCAGTCGCGCCATCGAGCATGCGTTCGAACATCACAGCGAGCTGCACGAGGAATTCCGGCTGAAAGTCGACGACAGCGGTTATCGTTCGTATGAAACCATCGCCCGGCCGCTCTACGATGCGACCGGCGCCCCGTCAGGCCTCGTCGGGGTCACGCAGGACGTGACGCGGCGGCGCGAGTCGGAGGCGAAGCTGCGCCGCTCCGAACAGCTGCTGCGCGCCACGACCGCCAATACGGCCGATACGCTCATCCTGGTGGATACGGATCTGCGCATCCGCTTCATCAATAAGCGGATCGGCGATCGGTCGATCGAGCAAGTCGTCGGCTGTGAAATCTCCGCGGTGCTGCCCGAGCCGGCCCGCGCCGCGGTGGTCGCAAAACTGCTGCAGGTTCTCAACACCGGGGAAACCGCGACCTATGAATTCGAGGCGCGGGATGCAGGCGCAGAGGTCCGGTATTTCGAAAACCGCGCGGTGCTCGTCCACGACGATGGGATCGGGACCGGCATCTCGATCAGTGTGACCGACATCACCGAGCACAAGCGGCTGGAGGAGGAGATCTTGGCGGTCTCGAGCCGCGAGCGGCAAACCATCGGCCGTGACCTGCACGATGGTCTCGGTCAGGAACTCACCGGTGTCGCGCTGATGCTGCGGGGGCTGGCCACACGAGTCAAATACCAGTCGCCCGAAGCGGTCGACTACATCAATGAAATCGTCGGGCTGGTGAACCAGTCGATCGAGAGCGCTCGCTCGCTGGCGCGTGGGCTGCTGCCGGTGCGCACCGACACCGGTGGCTTGCCGTTTGCACTGCGGGAACTTGCGGCTCGAAGCCGCGATCTGTACGGCCTCGAGGTGAACTTTCGGGCTGAAGTGTGGCCTGAACTCACACTGAACGAGGCCAGTGCCAGCCACCTCTATCGCATTGCACAAGAGGCGCTGACGAACGCGGCGCGCCACGGACATGCTTCAAGGGTTGAAATTCTCCTGACGGTCACCATAAACAGTTTCCTTTTGCGAATCACCGATGACGGCGCCGGACTGGGGACGGGGAGCAAGCCGCCGACCGGTATGGGTTTGAAAATCATGAAATATCGGGCGGAAATGATCGGAGCCAAGTTCGAAATCGGCTCGAACACGCCGCGGGGGACGATGGTTCGAGTGATGGGTGAACAACCCTTGGCCGCGGGTGCGCTACACTGCGTGCACGCCGTATATGGAGGAAGTGAATATGGTCGCTAGCAATACATGGATTCGTACCCCGGCGGCACAACCCGGGATCAGCGCGGGCAAGCGCCGCGTACGGCGCGTGTTGATCGTGGATGATCACCCGATCGTTCGCCAGGGGCTGCGGCGCGTCATGGAGAACGAGGACGACCTCATGGTGTGCGGCGAGGCGGAGACCGCGCGGGACGCGCGCACTGCCATCAAGGAACTCAATCCGGAGGTGGTGATCGCCGACATCAGCTTGAAGCAGGGCGACGGCATCGAGCTGGTGCGCGACGTGCGTGCCCATTATCCGCAGCTGCCGATCCTGGTGCTGTCCATGCACGATGAGACCATCTATGCCGAGCGCATGCTCTCGGCCGGCGCCAACGGCTACATCATGAAGCAGGCGGCGAGCGAACAGTTTCTGGTGGCGCTGCGGCGCGTGCTCGACGGCGGCATCTACGTGTCGGAAGCCGTCGGCAACAACATGATTCAGAAGTTCGCGGCCGGCGGATCGTACATTTCGGCGAACCCCATCGACCGTCTGAGCAACCGGGAGCTGCAGATCCTGCACATGATCGGCAAGGGCATGAGCACACGCGAGACCGCGCACTCGCTGAACCTGAGCATCAAGACGGTCGAATCGCACCGCCAGCGCATCAAGCGCAAGCTCAATCTCACGACCGGCACGCAGCTCGTGCAGTATGCCGTCAACTGGTTCACCGGGCGCGAGGGCGGCGGCGCCAACCCGCTACCTTCCCGGGAGCCCTCGGCCGGCGCCGGCGCGTTCGAGCCGCAGGACGCACCATAAGAGAGGGATCGCTCGCCCCCTGCTGTCAGGGTCGATCCGCGCTTGGATCCTCCAGCGTGACGGCAAGCTGCCGCGAGCCGGCCTGATCGAAGGCCCGGGCGCGCACGCGCAGCCGCCGCGCGCCGGCATCCGTTCCCGCTCCCTGGTCCAGCCAGAACTCCATCGACGTCTCGATGGTCGCCACACTCAAGCGGGCAATCGCGCGGGCGACATCGCGTACCGGAAACTCGCACCACAGCCGATTGGCCTCGAGCACCGAGCCGTGCGCGTCGAGCACGGCGGCCGCGACGGGCAGCGCGTCGAACGCCCCGCGCAGGCGCAGCAGGCTTACCGGAACGTCCGGCTGGCTGTGCACGGCGCCCACATCGCGCATGCTGCCGGCGAGAGAAATCGGCTGGCCCGCATCATTGCGCCGAGCCGAACCGCGAATGTGCCATCGCTCCATGGCATCGCGGGTCACCTGCACGCGCAGCTCCAAGTCGAGAGGCAGACCCTGCTCGAGGTGATCGCGAAACCTCGCCATGAGCTCATCCCAGTCGGCCGGGTGCAGAAGCGGCTGCAGCTCGTGCAGCGTCGTTCGCTTCGCATCGGCCGGCCAATTGAGCTTGCGATAGAACCATTCGCTGAACCATGCGGAGCCGTCCAACAGGTCGAGCTCCCAGAATCCGTCGCCACAGGCCTCGAGCGCACGCAGGCCCGGTTTTTGTGATTTGCGCGTGCGCGGTGGCATTTGTTGCATCCGCAAATTATCGGTTCACGGACTCGCGATCTTGAAGCGAGTTGGGTCCGCTCTAGGCAAATCCCCGATGTACTGGGCCACAGTTCCGACAAGTCGCACCCGCCGTCGGGCGCCGAGGGCCGCCGGTCGCCAAAAGGACCCAAGGATTCTGAGACGATGTACTTTGGGTTCTCCGCGGGGCGGGGCGCAAATGCGCATTCCGTCCCGGTCGGCGATCCCTCAGGTCAAGTCGCGCCGCGCGGCGCCGATATCGAAGAGAGCATGCAGCGGGGACTCGGAGTTCAATGGTTGCGCCCGAAACTGAAACTGTGACCGGCATCACGTCCGAGACCTCGACGGCCATTTTGTTGGCCGAAGACGATCCGGTGACCCGAATGCTGATGACCCGGTTTCTCAAGAAGGCGGGCTACGATGTCGACGCCGTCGCCGACGGCACCGAAGCCCTCGATCGCATGACCCGACGCTACTATCCCATCCTGGTCACCGATTGGGAGATGCCCGAGATGGACGGGGTGGCCCTGTGCAAGGCCGTGCGCAACCTGCAGCTCGACGGCTACGTCTACGCGCTCCTCCTGACCGCGCGCGACTCGAAGGAGCACATCATCGCCGGTCTCGAGGCCGGCGCCGACGATTATCTGATCAAGCCCGTGCACGAGCCCGAGCTGATCGCGCGGCTGAATTCGGGACGCCGGATCCTGGCGCTCGAGCATTCGCTGCGCGCCGCGAACGAGCGCAACCGCATATTGTCCATCACGGATGCGCTAACCGGAGCCTTCAACCGCCGCTACCTCATGGAACAGCTGCCGCGCGAACTCGAGCGCTGCCGCCGTTACGCAAACCCCATCTCGGTGATCATGTGCGACATCGATCACTTCAAGCAGTTGAACGACGCACGCGGCCACGCGGCGGGCGACGATGTGCTGCAGCAGTTCGCGGCCCGCATGCAGAAGTCGATCCGCGCCACCAGCGACTGGGTGGCGCGCTACGGCGGCGAGGAATTTCTCATCGTGCTGCCGGAAACCGGCTACGAGGGCGCGCAGATCGTGGCGGAGAAGATGCGCTCGATGATGACCTCATCGCCCTTCTTGACGCGGGCCGGAGATGCGGAAGTCACCGCCAGCTTCGGCGTGGCATCGACCGGCCCCCAGGGACCGGATCTCGCGCTCAAGGTCGAGACCCTCATCAAGAGCGCCGATGAGTGCCTGTACCGCAGCAAGCAGGCGGGGCGCAATCGCACCCTCGGGATCGAGATTTCCGCGGCGGGCGCGCGGGCAGCCCACGGTTAGAGGGCCGAGGACCGGCCCCGGGCGAGGCGCCCGGCGGGCGATCAGCCGACGTTGCGCAGCTGCGCGTTCACGGCGTGTAGATTCTCGCTCACCTGCCGCACCAGACCATCGATCTCGCTCGCCGCATTCGCGCGCGCCGCGACCTCGAGGTTCGAGGCCGCGGCGCTCAAGCGATGCGCATGAATATTCGCGCTCGCACCCTTGAGGGCGTGCGCGCGCTTGCCGATGGTGTCGAAGTCATGGACATTGAGCGCCGCCATGATCTCCGCGAGGCACTTGTCCCCGCTGCTCACGAAGGTATCGATCAGCTCGCGCTCGAACTCGACGTCTCCGCCCGTGAGCTCGCGCAGCGCATGCAAGTCGAGATCGTGCAGCGCCTTGCTGCCTCCCAGGTATCGCCCCAGACAGTCCGCCAATTGGCTGGGAACGATGGGCTTGCCGAGATGCGCGTCCATCCCGGCGGCGATGCAGTGCTCGCGGTCCTCGCTCATCACGTTCGCGGTCAGGGCAATGATGGGCAGCCGCTTGCCGAGGCCGCTCGCGCGTTCGGCCTCGCGAATGCGCGCGGTGGCGGTGAAGCCGTCCATCACGGGCATCTGGCAATCCATCAGTACGGCGTCGAACTCGCCCTCGGCGAGCCGATCGAGCGCTTCGACGCCGTTATTGGCGATGGTGACCTCGGCGGCGAGCTTTTGCAGGAGGCGCTGCGCCACGCGCTGGTTCACGGGATTGTCCTCGACCAGGAGCACGCGCTGCCCGCGGAAAGTGGGATCGGCGCGCGGCGCAGCGGGCGCGCTCGCCAGAAGCGGCGCATCGCCGCTCAGCACCTTGTCGAGCAGCATCGCCAGCTTCAACGCCCGGATGGGCTTCAGGCCGACCGCGTCCGGCGGGTGCGGCCAATCGGCCACTGCGGCGTGATCGGAGCCGAACAGGGACAGGAGTACGAAGGGCAGGCGCGCGAAGCGCGCATCGGCGCGCAGCGCGGCCAAGAGGTCGAGGCCGCCCTTCGCCGGCATGAGTTCATCCGCGAGCACCAGGTCGAATGGCTCGACCGCGAGCCGAGCGAGGGCCTCATCGACGCTGCCCACGCCCACGGCCTCGAAGCAATAGAGACCGAGCTTGGTGGCAAGGCCCTCGCGGCAGGCCGCGAGATCATCGACCACCAGGATCCTGCGCCCCGCGCCCAAGGGATTCGGGCCGCGCTGTTCGCGCTGCGTCGGCACCGGAAGGGTGACCCAGAAGCGCGAGCCCTTTCCCACCTCGCTTTCGACGCCCACGGCTCCGCCCATGAGTTCGGCGAGGCGCTTGACGATGGAGAGCCCGAGTCCGGTGCCGCCGTAGTGGCGGGTGGTTGAGGAATCGATCTGCGAGAACGTCTTGAACAGGCGGTCGAGGCGGTCGGCCGGAATCCCGATGCCGGTGTCCTCCACCTCGAGGCGAAGGGTGGCGCCGCCTTTGTCGTCCCGGCGGCTCGAGAGGTGCAGGAGCACGTACCCTTCGTGCGTGAACTTCACCGCGTTGCCGATCAGGTTCATCGCGATCTGGCGCAGGCGTCCCGGATCGCCGCGCGACAGCACCGGCACGTCGGGGTCGATGTTGACCACGAGCTCGAGTCCTTTGACGGCGGCTTGGAGCGCGGTGGCGGAGGCGGTATCGTAGATGACGTCGCGCAAGTCGAAGTCGACGTCCTCGAGCTCGACGCGGTCGGCCTCGATTTTCGACAGATCGAGCACATCGTTGATCAGGGATAGGAGCGCCTGCGCGCTGCCGCGGATGATGTCCACGTACTCGCGCTGCGTATGGTCGAGATGCGTCTCGGATAGAATCTGGGCCATGCCGATCACCCCGTTCATGGGGGTGCGGATCTCGTGGCTCACGTTCGCCAGGAAATTACTCTTGGCCCGATTGGCCGCTTCCGCGGCGAGCTTGGCGTCGAGCGCCGCCTGCTCGGCCAATTTTCGATCCGTGACCACCTGCATGGACCCGGCGAGCCAGATGGGCTGACCGTTCGAGTCGCGCTCGGCCTGGCCGCGCAGGCGTATCCATTCGTAATGGCCGGCCTTGTGCAGCGCGCGCACTTCGACGTCGTACACGCTGTCGTTGAGCAGATGCTCCTCGATGCTCCGGCGCGAGATGGCGCGGTCCTCCGGATGAATCATGCTCTCGAAGATCTGGTGCGAGTTCCCGAGCTCGCCGTTGGCGAAGCCCAAGAGCTCCTCGAAGCGCGGTCCGAACCAGAGCTGGCGCGCCGGAACGTCGAACTCCCAGACGCCGTCGCGCGTGCCGCGCATGGTGCGGGCCAGGCGCTTCTCGGTGGAGTTGAGGGCGGCTTCCGTGCGCTTCAAATCGGTGACGTCGATCAGAGCGCCGGCGATGCGCAGAATCTCGCCGCCCGCCGCGTGGGTGACATCGGCCTTCTCGGCGATCCAGCGCTCGGTGCCGTCTTCGAGCCGCAAACGGTATTCGCAGCGATAGGAGGGGTTGGCGTTCGTGGTCTCGAAGGGGGCGCGGCGGATGTATTCGACGTCCTCCGGATGCACGCGCATCAGGCGCCCGTTGAGATCGTTCAGCTGAGTCGAGGGCGAAATCCCGAGGAGCTCACGGAAGTTATCCGAGCAGATCCAGCTGCGGCGGGCGAAATTGAGATCCATGGTCGCCACCCCCGCGGCGGTCTGGGCGATGTTGAGCGACTCGGTGGTGTGGCGCAGCGTCTCCTCGAGGTGCTTGCGATCGGTGATGTCGGTGACGGTGCCGATCACCCGGGCGGGCTGGCCGTCGGCGTCCCGCGAAACTTCGCCGCGCGCAGCCAGCCAGCGGGTGCCGCCGTCGAGCATCAGGGATCGGTACTCCGCCTTGAAGCTCGTGCCCGCATCGATGGCGGCATTGAGCTCCTGCACGACGGCCTCGAAGTCGTCGGGATGTATGGTTGCGAGCCAATCGTGGCGGGTGAAGGCGAGGCTGCAGGCCTGCAAGCCGATGAGCTCGAAGAACAGCGGGGTGCCGATGATCTGCGCCGTCACGAGATCGAGATCGAAGATGCCGAATCCCCCTGCGCATTGCGCGAACTTCAGAAACTCCGAGGAGCGGCGCAGCTGCGTCTCGCGCTCTTTGCCGCGGTTGATGGCGCGGTGCAAGGTCTGGGACAGAGAGTCGAATTCGTCGCCGCCGCCCGGCGGCGGGGCATCGGGGTCCTCGGTGTGCGCGAGCACCTCGCGCAGGGTTGCGATCCGGCGGGTGAGGCGCTCGGCCATCGCCCAGGCGCCGGCCCCGAAGGCGAGGGATGCGCTCAAGGCGAGGAGGCAAATGGCGACCCGGTGGCGGGAGTTCCAATCCGCCAGCCACGGCGCGGCCCCGAGGACGACCGCCGCTCCCGGGACGAGCGCCGCCGCCGCCGGGAATGCGAGCAATTTGGTGCGGATCGGCCAACTGCGCATGCGTCATCCAAGGCTCTGGTGGGCGTGCGCCCCTCGCCTCTAGGTATCGGCAGGATTTGGGTCGGCTTGAGCTATGATCGGGCCATGCGGACTTGGAAAATCATAGGTCTCGTGGCGGGCGGCCTGATCGCCGTCATGGTGATCGCGCTCCTGGCGGTCTCCCTGCTGGTCCATCCCAACGACTTCAAGCCCCAGATCGCCGCGGCAGTCAAAAAGGCCACGGGGCGCGAGCTCATTCTCGGCGGCGACCTCACCCTGTCGGTGTTTCCCTGGATTGCGCTGGAACTCGGGCCGGCCTCTCTGGGTAACCCCGCGGGCTTTCCCGCGCAGCCCTTTGTCGCCTTCACGCATGCCTCGGTGCGGGTGAAGCTCCTGCCGCTGCTCGCGAAACGCCTCGAGATCGGACGGATCGAGTTGGCGGGCCTGGACCTTAAGCTCCTGAAGAATGCCCAGGGCCGGGGCAACTGGGAGGGGTTCGGCCGCGCCGAGGCCGCGCCGGCGCCCACGGCTGCCGCCTCGCCCGTGCGCGCGCTCCCGGCCCTCGCAGGCGTCAAGATCACGAATGCGCGGGTCAGCTATGAAAATATCGTGATCGAGAATCTTGCGCTCGAGACGGGATCATTCTCGGGGAAGGGCATGGTGCCGGTGACCCTGCACGTCGAGGCCAACCGCGGCGTCGCCGGCGAGCATGGGACCCTGGATGCGCGCTTCGACGCGAGCATCGACCCGGCGGCCGAGCGCTATTCGCTGGCCGCGTTCGATCTCACCAGTACCGTGAATCTCGCCGGGAACCCGCGGCCGCTGCGCCTCACGGTGTCGGTGCCGGCGGTCGATCTCGATCTCGAGGCCGAAACCCTGACTGCCGCCGCCTTCGAGGTCAATGCGGCGAGTGCCGTGATCACCGGCGGCGTGCGCGGCACCAGGATCCTGGGCGCCATGGAACTGAAAGGCGCCGTCAAGCTCGCGCCGATCGTGCTTCCGGAGTACCTCGCACGATTGGGGATGACGCTGCCCAAGACCCGCGATCCGAAGGCTCTGGCGCATTTTGCGGCGTCCAGCGATTTCGAATACGGCAAGGGCAGCGCACGCTTCGAAAAGTTGCAGGCGACCTTGGACGATACGCATCTGAAGGGAACTCTCGCGTTCGATGTCGCGAGCGAGGCGGTGAAGTTCGATCTATCGGTGGACACGCTCGATGTGGACCGGTATTTGCCGCCGCCCGCCAAAGCCGGCGTCCCCGCGCCCGCGCCGGCGCCAAAGACGGCCGAGGCGGAATCGAAACCCCTCGAGGCCAACGGGACGCTCACGGCGGGGTCGATCCATGCGGCTCCCTTGGATCTTTCCAACGTCCGGGTCACGGTCGCGACCCGCGATCGCGTGATGCGAATTTTTCCCTTGAAGGCGCAGGTGAACGGAGGCGAGTATTCGGGGGACATCACTCTCGACCGCCGGGGCCGCACACCGGCGCTGTCCCTGGATGAGCACCTGAGCGGCATCGACGTGGGCAAGCTCGCGGCGAGCGCGACGAAGAAGCTCCACGTCACCGGGCGCGGCAATGTGAATCTCAAGGCCACCGCGCAGGGTGAGGGCGGCGATGCGATCCTGAAGTCCCTGAACGGACGCTTCGACGCCAATATCGCCAACGGCGCGGTGGAGGGCGTCGATTTGGGCTATGAGATCGCCCGCGCCGAAGCGTTGATTCGCAAAGAGGCCTTGCCGGCTGCACAGAACAGCGGGCGCACCGCATTCACCGCGTTCAAGCTCTCGGCGGACATCACGAACGGCGTGGCACAGACCCACGATCTGCTCATCGACTCGCCGGTGCTGAAGGTGACGGGACAGGGGAGCGCGAATCTTCCGGCCCAAACGCTCGACGTCTCGCTCCTCGCCGACACGCGGAAGACCGCCGGCAGCACGCCGATTCAGATTCCGGTGAAAGTGACCGGTTCCCTGACCGATCCGACCGTGCGGCCCGATCTCGAAGCGCTGGCGAAGAGTCAGCTCAAGCAAAAGCTTCAAAACGTGCTGCAGGATAAATTGAAGGGATTGTTCGGCAAGCCATGACGGTGGACGCAGAACAATTCGCCGCAGGGCTGCTGCGCTGGTTCGGTGCGCACGGGCGCAAGAACTTGCCGTGGCAGGGGAATCCGACCCCGTACCGGGTGTGGGTGTCCGAGGTGATGCTGCAGCAGACTCAGGTCGCGACCGTCATTGGGTATTTCGAACGCTTCATGGCGCGCTTCCCCACCGTTGAGACTCTGTCCGCGGCGCCGCTCGATGAGGTGCTGCATCTTTGGGCGGGGTTGGGATACTACGCGCGGGCGCGAAATCTACACGCCTGCGCAATAGTGCTCACCACGCAGCACGGGGGAGAGTTTCCGGCGGACATCGATGCGGTGACCGCGCTGCCCGGGATCGGTCGCTCGACCGCCGGAGCGATTCTCGCGCTCTCGCGCGGCGAGCGGCATCCCATTTTGGACGGCAATGTCAAGCGCGTGCTTGCGCGAGTGTTCGGGCTCGACGGTGACCCGAACTCCGCGAGCATGCTCAAAACTCTCTGGTCGCAGGCGGAGGCGTGCACGCCGCACGCCGGGGCGGCCGCTTACACGCAGGCCATCATGGATTTGGGAGCGACGGTTTGCACCCGCAGCCGGCCGGCCTGCACGGACTGCCCGATGAGCGCGGTTTGCGTCGCCGCACGCGAGGGACGCCAGGCCGAGCTGCCGAACCCCAGG
>Ga0335080_10006036_pt1 | contig 12510 bp, 7 predicted proteins | sample Lox_Sample_34_FD_206720 | JGI IMG/M metagenome (GOLD analysis project Ga0335080, IMG submission 206720) | Soil microbial communities from Loxahatchee National Wildlife Refuge, Florida, United States - Lox_Sample_3.4 | ecosystem: Environmental > Terrestrial > Soil > Wetlands | place: USA: Florida...
CCTAAAATTTTTCGGATTTTTGCCAGGCCAGTTTCGACTTCTTTGCGGATTAGCGGGGTAATTTCGAATTGCCGTCCGGTGTACTCCACGTTCATGAGCACGCTCCCGAGTAAGGTCACAGCCCCGGTTTTCAGTATAAATCTCTGACGTTCGTCTATATTTTCGGCGAAATCAGCTGGAACATTACTATTTCTTCACACGCCGCTGGTGCGTGCTGGGGATGCGCATGTCTTCGCGGTACTTGGCCACAGTGCGCCGGGTCACCTGAATGCCCTGCGACTGCAGGATGCGCGTGATCTGCTCGTCAGTGAGCGGGCGCGCCGGGTCTTCCTCCTCGATCAGTTTCTTGACACGCCGCTTGAGAATCAACAGCGAAGTCCCGCCGCCTTCCGGACCATTCACGCTCTCACTGAAAAAGTAGCGCAGCTCGAAAACACCCTGAGGAGTGTGCGCGTATTTGTTGGCCACGGCGCGGCTCACGGTGGAGGGATGCACGCCGATTTCTTCCGCCACTTCCTTGATCATCATAGGCTTGAGCTGGTCGATTCCCTTTTCCAGGAAATCCTGCTGGCGGCTGACGATGGCATAGCAGACTTTGGTGATGGTCTGCTTGCGTTGCTCGATGTTCTTGATCAGCTGAATGGCGCTCTTGTAGCGCTCTTTCACGTAGTTGCGGGTGTCCTTGTCCTGGGTATCGCGATTGAGCAGGCGCTTGTAGGCGGGGTTGAGACGGAGCTGCGGAACGCCGTCATCGTTCATCATGACCAGCCACTCGTCGCCATGCTTCACGAAGGCCACGTCAGGCTCGATCAGTCGCGCCTGAACTTTGTTGTAGCGCATGCCGGGGCGGGGATCGAGGGTGCGGATGAAATCGAGAGCGGTCTGCACCGCTTCCGGCGAGCGGCCGATGGCGCGCGAAATTTCCCTGAACTGCTTGTTTTGCACGGCACGCAGGTGCTGCTCCACGATAGCAATCGCATCGGAGATGATCTGCGCAGTTTCTCCATTCCCGTTTTTCAAGTCGGGAAGATTTCTTTGCTGCGCGCGCAATTGATAGAGCAGGCATTCGCGCAGGTCGCGGCAGGCCACGCCCGGAGGATCCAGTTGGCGCACGACTTCAAGCGCCTCGTGCAGCTCCGGCAAGCTAAAGCTCGGGACATAGGCGGGCTGCGGGGGCCGGGAAGCAACAGCAGCGGGAGCTTCAACCGGAGCGGCGGCGACAGCGGCCGCAACGACAGCGGGCGCAACGGCAGCGGCCGCTTCGGCGGCCTGGCTGGGCAAATCCCATTCGGCCGCACCGGGGGCTTCGCCCTCCGGTTGCGCGACCGCCTCGCCCAGGCCAATGGCTGCCGCCTCCTTCACCATGTTTTCCGCCAGGGCAACATCGGCCTCGGGAGAGGCCGGGGCCGCGATCCCCAACAGTTCCTCATCGCTGGCGATCAGATACCCATCCTCATTGAGATTTCCAATGATCAGCTCGGCGGCCTCGCGGACTGCGTTGCTGACGGGAATGGATCCCAGTTGCCACACCAGGTGATCGGTCAAATTACTGGGTTTGGAAAGGAAATTCTCGAACGATGGCCGCTCGATATCCTCCATCTCGCGGCTGCTGCGGTAGCCGGGATCGAGATATTCCTGAAAAAACGAACCAAAATCGATCTCCTCGAAAGGGTCTTTCTTGTCTTCGCTGGAAGCGGCAGTCTCTTCGGCCTTGGGGCGGTCGCGATCTTCCTCGCGGCGACCGACCTCGTCGATCATCGGAACTGAATCTTCAAGCTCCTCGAGGACCGGATTCTCCACCATTTCCGTATTGATCATGTCCGCCAGCTCAAGCTTATTGAGCGCGAGGACGCTGACCATCTGCACCAGACCCGGTGTGAGGATCTGCCGCTGCGAGACTTTGAGGTGCAGTTTGGGTTGGAGTAACACCATAGCCATTAGCTCTTAGCTTTTAGCTCTGCATTGCCAGCCCTCACCAGTTCAGATAGAAATCTCGTCTGAAAAGCTAGGAGCTAACGGCTAAGAGCTAACAGCTAAACCAGGGAGAAACTCTCTCCCAGATAAACTCGCCGCACTTCCGGATCGGCCGCCAGTTGCTCGGGCAGGCCCGAACGAAAGATGCGTCCTTCATCAATTATGTAGGCCCGGTCGGTCACAGAAAGCGTTTCCCGCACGCTGTGATCTGTAATCAGAACGCCAATCCCCGAGGCCTTCAGGTCGCTGATGATCTTTTGCAAGTCCAGCACCGCGATCGGGTCGATCCCCGAAAAGGGCTCGTCCAGCAAGATAAACGTCGGGCGGATAGCCAGGGCGCGGGCAATCTCAACCCGCCGCCTTTCACCCCCGGACAGCGCATATCCGCGATTCTGGCGAATATGCTCCAGACCAAGCTGATCGATCAGGGTTTCCATCCTCTCCCGGCGCTCGTGCCAGGAGATGGGCTGGGCTTCCAGAACCGCGAGGATATTCTCCTCGACGGTCAGTTTTCGAAATACCGACGCTTCCTGGGGGAGATAGCTGATACCGTGCTGGCGCGCCCGCAGATACATGGGCACGTCAGTGATATCGTCGTCATCGAGCAGAATCCGGCCCGTATCGGGGGGGATCAGGCCGACGATGGTGTAAAAGGTTGTGGTCTTCCCTGCTCCATTAGGCCCGAGTAGCCCCACGACCTCACCCTGACCTACCTTCAGGGTTACACCGTTCACGACCCGGCGACCGCGGTAAGACTTTCCGACTTCGTCGGTGGCCAGAGTACGCATTTATCGTGCCACTAGCGTCTGCGTAACGCTTGGGGAGGTATCCTTTCCTTCAACCAGCACCCTATCATCCGATCTAAACAAAGTCAACGAAACGCCGGTAATCTTGCCATGTTCGGCATCAAAAATGCTAGGCGGCCCGCCGCTCAGAACAAACTTGTCGTCGGCAGCCGTGTAGGTCAGTCGATCTCCCTGCGCGTGACGTGTAGTTTGATCAATGCGCACATTGCCCTCCGCCACAATGCGCTCGAGTTGTGAACCGCCTTCAACCGCTTCATTCGTGGGCTTTTCTCCGCGAGCCTTGAGGAACACATCCATTCGGTGCGCGAGGACTGAGAAATCCACAGCTTTTGCAGAGACATCCGCTTCGAATCGAATCCGCCGCTCTGCGTCGACGTACGTCAAACGCGACGAAGTCACGCTTACCGGCGTCGCTACGCCCTTACGGTCTGCCTGAACCAAAGTAGTCAACACTGGCTGGCTGGTTGAGCCTTTGGCGACGATAGTACGGCGGTCACGATCAAAGTCCAGGGCGGAAGCCGAAATCACGTTCGCGTCCTGCCACAGGCGGACCGCCCCGGAATAGCTGGCGATGCCCGAAGAAGCATTCACAATCATCGATTGCGCGGTGACATGAACGGGGCTGGAAGAGGCGAGCAGGGCGCCTTCGGCCTCAGATTTCATTCCGCCGTAGGTGGTCTTGACGTCGCCGTCGGCAAAGGCCTGGCCAGTCAGGCGGTTGAGACGCATATTTTGTCCCGTAGTCGTCATGTTGCGACCAGCGACCCGCGGCGAACCGGAAAATCGCACCATCTGATCGGCTGGAGTGTATCGCGCGCCGTCCGCCCAGGCCTTGAGCTCGCCGTCGGAATAAACCACATCCCCTTGCTGGACCACGGCATCGATACCGGCCCCTGGAGTAAACCCGATGTCCAGGTTGCGGCTGGTGCTTACGCGATCCGGCTTTCCTGGGATGCGCGAGAGGATTTGAGCTTGTGGCGCACCGTGGAGCGAGGCCAGTTGCCCGAACGCGTCGAAGCGGGCCACGAACTTGGTGGCCGTAGTGTGGGTTTCGCCGTTCGCCGGAGCGGCCGGCGGGAGGGTGATCTCCGCTCCCGGTGAAGTTTCAGCGCGCAGCAGGCGGCGGCCACTGGCAAGGAAGAGATCCACCGCGGGCGCCGTGAGCTCAACGTTTTGGCCAGCGCCGGAGGCTGCACCAGGTCTACTGCGTTGAAGCAGCTTGACGTTTCCCTCGGCATGCACTGTGGTGACGATACTATGTGGGGCAAATTTGACCATCACCCGGCCGGCACTAGCGCTTGCAGCTTGCGAACCGGATGCATCCACTTCAACACCACCGGAGAAGACAGCTGAGTGCAACTCTCCGCGATGTTCGCCCAGCATCACATTCATCTCGCCGGACCGCACGCTCAGTACTCTGCCTGCTTCAGACTCAAGCAGCACATGTCCTAGAGCCTTGACACCATCGATGTTGTTATCAGCGCGCAGGAGCAGCTGAGTCTCGTCCGCCTGGGCAGTTTCGTGCGCACGCTTCAGGCGGGCGTCCTGCAGCACGATCAGCCGGGGCTGGCGGGTAATCGTTCCCCGCGCAGCAACCAGGGTGGCAGGGAGAGGATCGGTGAATACCAGATTGATTTGCGACTGTAGGGTAAGCACACGCGTTTTGGCGGAATAGCTCAAGCCCTGAACCGACCCGCTCGCTTGGGGAATGCGGAATTCGACTTTCTGGTCGGTGTGGGCGTCCTGGGTATTCTGATTGAATACCAGGCCGCTGGTTTTCAGGTGTATGGGATTTTTCAGTTCCCTGGGCGTACTCTGGTCAGAGCTGGCTGAACCGGTAGGGTTGGCCTCCAAATCTATCTGCACTTCGCCGCGCGCGCTCACGTCACCGGTGTGAGGATCATAGTTGAAGTCCGAGCCGTAGATCTGATCGAAGCGGGAGGAATCCGGGCCATAGAAGGTGATGGTGACGTCGCGCAACTCGGCAAGGCCACCCTGCTTGAACTGAACAACCTTTCGCGCCTGAACCTTGAAAAGCGTGCGGCCCTGCTCGGATTTCGAGAAAGTGAAGCCTTCGGCGCTCTGTTGGATACCCTCGGCGATTTTCTCCGGCACCTGCCTGAGCGCATTCTGCACACGGTAACGCGCATAGAAATAGGCTCCCGCCACTGTGGCGATGGCCACCAGAATTGCCGCGGCCAACCAATGGCGGAGACGAAGAATGTTAACCGGCATCTGAAAATAGTGTACTTCAGCGTGAGGAAACAGCTCGAGACCGGAAGCGGCGGAAAGGGGTACACGCGACTCCGGGAGAGTTATTTGCGGGTTCCGGTGGCCGACTGCTGAGCGGCAAGGAAGGAATCCACGCTGCCCTTATCCACCAGTGTGGCGCCGGTATCAACAAACGCCGGAACCTGGGCTATGGGGTCGGCGGTCCAATCCTCCAGCAAGGAACGAGGGGGATTGTGGTGCAGCATGTCGAGCAGACTCAGGCCAACGTAGGACATGGTATAGGGCTTCTGAGCGACGGTGGCCGCGATGATCCCTTTTTTGATCCAGTCCAACGTCTCAGCATCGGTATCCATGGCCACGATGACTTTGTCTTTGGCATTGTAGCGATTGACGACCTCGGCAATTTCCTTGCCGGCCAGCGCCTCAAGACAGACGAATGCGTCCACTTTCTCCTTCTTGCCAACGATCTGCTCAGCGGTATCGAAGGCGATGCGCGGATCTCCTGCGATGTCAACGATGCGCGTGATTTTCACTCCCGGCGAATTGGCGAAGATGTCGCGATAGCCGCGCAGCCGGTCATCCAGGTTGGTTTGCCCAGGCATGGTGAAGACAACCACGTTGCCTTTGCCGTGCAATTCCTTTACTGCAACGCCGGCGCCCATGACTCCGGCCTGGTAGTTGTTCGTACCGATGAAGAAGAGACGTTTGCTCACGGCCGAATCCGAGTCCATGGTGACGACGGGGATGCCCGCAGCTACCGCGGCATCAATATCTGCGCGCATCAGTTGCGAGTTGGCGGGCGAAACGAGGATGCCGCTGGGCTTGGTCTGGACGATCCGTTCAAATTCCAGTTGCTGTGCCTTGGGGTCGTAGGTTTCCGGGCCGACGAACTCGGCGCGCACGCGGAGCTGCGAAGCGGCTTGCGTGAAACCCGCACCCGCCGTCTGCCAGTACGGAACTTTGATGTTGGCGGCAATCATGTAGTACTTCTCCTCGCTATCGTGGCGAGAACCGCAGCCAATCAGGAGCAACAGTGGGATACAGGCGCAGAAGCAGCGAAAGCAGTTACGCATTTGGAAAACCTCTCCCTTCCATGCAGACCTGGCGCGGCGAAAAAAGCAAAATCTGTCTAATGCGGCTGCGGAGTCAAAGCGGCAAGAAATCTTTCCTGGCATTGAGCCGCCCGGGATTGCAACTCAGCGAATTCCGGCGTTCCCCGCACTTTGGCCCACAGCGGATCCGCCTGCAAGGCCGAGGTCGCACAATAGTTCTGCTCGATCGGACTGCGCAGCTGCGCGAGCGCCGCGTCCTTCTGTCCGCAGAAAGCCAGGATCGATGCCTGGTAATACCTCATTTCAGGATCGTGCTCGGCTTCCATGCCGGCCGCGTTTTCCCGCACCGCCGCGGGCAACTCCGCCGGGTGATTGAGGCACTTCTGCAGCAATTCCCCGTACCAGGGCGGACCCTTAGCCACTTTGGAGGCAGCCTGCTTGGCTTCGACGAGCCGGTTCTCGCGCAGGAGAATTCCGGGAGCGATGTCGTTCGCCCAGGCCGAGTCGGGATCCAGCCGCAGGTACTGCCACGCCTGCCCGGTCTTTCCCAACTCCAGAAACACAAATGCGCACGAGCGGAGATTGGCATCTCCGCGGTCGAGGGCCAGGGCCCGGTCGCATTCCTGCGCTGAGGCTTCCAGTAACCCTGCATAGCGGTACGTGAAGGCCACGATGAAGTGAGCGTCCGCACTGTCGGGGCGGCGCTTCACCAGGGCTTCGGCGTCGGCTGCCTTATCGAGCTGGCCCCACTCGATGCGGTTTGCGGTCAGCGTGACCGCAGCCGACACCAGATTCGGATCAAGCTGCAAAGCGTGCTCCAGGGCGGCGTTGGAGTGCTGATAAGCCACATCACCGCCATTGGAATAGGCAGCGTCATAGTAATAGCGCCGGCCCAGCGCATCCCATGCCGGGGCGAAGCCGTCATCCAGTTTCACGGCTGCCTCGAGCAGCGCAATGCCTTCCTTATTGGGCAAAGGATCATAAGCAATCGCGGTGCTGCGCAGATACAGATCGTACGCTTGCGGATTCTTGGCGCGCGTGTTGCTCTCCAGCGTGCCGCGGGCGGTCCCCAGGCGAGGAATCAGGCCCTGCCTCAGCTGAGCCTGCAGCTTCTCCTGCAGGGACGTGAGATCGTGAACGGAACTAGTGACGATGCCTTGCCACAGAATATGGCTGTTTTTTACGTCGATCGCTTGTGCCGTAACTTCCACCTGTCCGCGGGCATTCAGGAAATGGCCGGTCACGATGGTTGTGACATGGAGCTGCTGGGCTGCATTCTGCAGATCGGCGGCCGTGTATTTTTGCGACATCTCGAGCGGACGAACCTCGATCGAAGGAACATAAGTGAGTAAAGTGGCAATCTGGTCGGGCAGTCCGAAGCGCAGGAAGTCGAGGCTGGCGTCTCCCCCCATATTCTGGAAGGGCAACACGGCAATCGCGGACCTGTTGTCCGACGCCTGCACGTGCCTTGATTTCAGAAGCGCAGCCACGGTGGCAATCAGAGCCACGAGCAGGAAGGCGGCAACCCCGAGCAGAGTGTAAGTCGTGCGACGGCCGCTGTGTTGAAACGTCTTGGTGGTCGAGCGCGGGCCGGGCAATTTGCGGCCCACTGTGCTCACCAATTTGGAGTCGGTTTCGCGCTTGAGCTGGCGGAGGTCCTCACGCATGGCGGCCGCGCTCTGATAGCGGGCTTCGCGCTTTTTCTCCAGGGCTTTGCCGATGATCAGCTCGAACTCGTTGGGCAGGGCTGGATTCAATTGCAACGGCGAAACTGGTTTCTGCTCCAGAATCGCGTTCATGGTCAAGACCGGATTGTTTCCCGTAAAGGGTTTTTTACCGGTTGCCATTTCATAGAGCACCACGCCGAAGGAGAACAGGTCGCTGCGCGAGTCGATGGGCTCAGTGGAAACCTGTTCCGGGGACATGTAGACGGCCGTTCCCGGAACCACCCCGATAGCAGTCAGAGATTGGTCAAGCGCGGCTTCGAGATCGCGCTCGCGCAACTGCTCGGTCAGCTTGGCCAAGCCGAAATCCAGGATTTTGGCCTGCCCGCGCGGCGTGATGACGATGTTTGCGGGCTTGATATCGCGGTGAATGATGCCCTTGGCATGGGCCGCGTCCAGTCCATCGGCAATCTGCGCGCCGATGTCCAGCACGTCTTCGCAGGGCATGGCATTTCCCGCGATGCGTTGCTTGAGATCCTCGCCTTCGAGCAACTCCATCACAATGATCGGCCGGCCTTCGTGCTCTTCTACTTCGTAAATCGTGCAGATATTGGGATGATTGAGCGAAGAGGCGGCTCGAGCCTCGCGCAGGAAGCGCTGTGCTGCGCGAGTATCGCTGGAAAGATTTTCCGGGATCAGCTTGATGGCGACGCGGCGGCCGAGCCGCAGATCCTCGGCTTCATAGACAATGCCCATGCCTCCGCCACCCAACTTGCGGACGATGCGGTAATGGGCAAGGGTTGTGCCGATCATCGGGGAAGGGACCCCACCCCGCGCAAGGCGGGATCATAGTACGCTGGCTGCAGGCTTTCGGTCAACGGCGAGTAAATGTTCGGACAATTCTGCACCGCCAAATGATATTTCCAACTCTCTGCGGCTCCCGGAGCAGCGGAAAAACCATCTACCTGTCTGAAGATTCTAAATTTAAGCCATAAGTGAAAGCACATTCCGTATGCAATGTGCCGCCCTTGCTTGCGACATTCGCACTTGCTTCGAGGAGCTCCCCCAAAAGACGTAGCGGCTTGTCAGGCGATCACCGCCACTTCTTACGGGTATGACCCGATTGCCACATTTGCGCTCGATACCCGATAAGTAAGTACGTTGATGATAGGTGTCGCAGTAACCAGCTCGGCCGCTCAGGATCGCTGGTTCTCTACTCCACCTGCGCTCCGGAGGGTTCGAGGATGGGTGTTTCTGCTGGGTGGGCCCCGCTTTTCTCCAAAAGATTTCTGAACTTTGTTTCCGGATTCGCGTTGTTCGCAGCATTTTTAGGCGTGGCCGGCTGCGGAGGCGGTACAACATCAACCACACAGCAGCAACAGCCGCAAACGCCGCAGACTCAGCCGAACTATCCTGCAAGCCCTCCGGTCGCGATCACCTGGAGTCCGCAGAGCAGCCCGCTGCCCGCACCTGCAGCACAGCAGCCGCCTCCGGCCGGCTCGAATAACTTTCCGCTCTCCATCTCGAGTCCGATGGATGGCGCGACGGTCACATCACCGGTGACCGTGACCGCCTCCGCTACTCCCAAGAATCCGATTTTCTTCATGCGAGTATACGTGGATGATCTCGCGGTTTATTTCACGTTTGCGACCTCAATCAATGCCGCTATCTGGATCGCGCCTGGCCCGCACAAGCTCGAGGTGATGGCTGAAGACAATCAGGGATATATTTCCGCCACCATTCTTAACATTACGGTCACCACGCAAGCGCAGACCACCATCAGCGACATTCAGAACATGCCCGGATGGCTTTCATGCTCTGCTCTGTTCGCCGCGGGATCGGGGCGCGATGGCCAAATCTGTGCTGCCGGCGAGGGAACGGTCGAGTCCACGATGACGGAGGGCCAATCAACGCCATCCATGGACAGCAAATCGGCGAAGTTCACCATGGGCGGCCCCACCGCGTATTCCAACATCCTGTATTACAACCCGATCGCGGGCGGGAACAACGTGAGCCATTTCACCTACGATCTTTATTTTTATATCGACAATCCCAATGCCGCGCAGGCGCTGGAGTTCGATCTCAATCAGACATTCGGCGGAACGCGCTGGGTGTGGGGTTCGGAATGCAACTTCAACGGTTCCGGCAAATGGGACATCTGGGACGACATCAACGGCTGGAAGCCCACCACGGTGGACTGCCAACCGTTTCCGGCAAATACATGGATCCATCTCGTATGGAACTTCGAGCGGGTGGGAAATCAGGTGCACTACATCAGCCTGACAGTTGCAGACCAGACCTACAACATCGATACCTTCTACGACGCTCAACCGAACTGGACGCTGGAGGAAATCGACGTAGCCTTCCAGATGGACGGCAACTACAAACAAGAGCCTTACAACGTGTGGCTGGACAAAGTGAATTTGACTGCGAATTAGCAGGAAAAGCTGATCTGGAAGATGGAAATACAACGCGGGCAAGTTTGCGGCGCCCGCCCGCTCGACGGGATCTGTTGAAAGCCGCGCGGCAATTGGCCGGATCAGAAGCTAGGCCGCTGGCTTGCGCACCGACTGGTTCCTGAGCAGAGATTTCACGCGTTTTAAATCCTCGATAAAATTCACGCATTTGCACGTGGCGCGCCGAGTCATCGGGAGCCCGCAGGACCGATGATGGGTGCACCGTCGCCATCACCTTAGCGGCAATCGCCGATTCAATTGATTCGCCCCTCTGTCGCGTAACGCTGAACGCTCTGCCCAATAGCGATTGCGCGGCGGTCGCACCCAGGCACACCACCACCTCGGGTTTGACCAGCCGAATTTCGGCATCCAGCCAGGGGCGGCAGGCCTCAATTTCGGAGGCTCGCGGCTTCTTGTGAATCCGCCGCTTGCCGCGTTCAGCGGGGGACCACCTGAAATGCTTCACCACATTAGTGACGTAGACCTCGGATCGCTCGATTCCAGCTTCCTGCAGAGCCTCGTCCAGCAATCGGCCTGCGGGACCCACGAAGGGGTGGCCGGCCAGATCTTCGCGGTCGCCTGGCTGCTCCCCGATGAGCAGGACCCTGGCTCGCGGGGCGCCTTCGCCAAAGACAGTTTGCGTGGCATTCCGCCAGAGATCGCAGGCCTGACATCGAGCGGCCACTTTGCGAAGACCTTCCAGTGACCCTTTCTGTGGAGCGCGTTCGGTGGCATGCGCACCGTTGGTGTCTGTGGGCTTTTTGGCGGAATGCGATAGGCTGGTCATTGGAGCTTATCCAAGCTAATCGACCCTGACATCCAATTGTTTCGAGTGTGGCTGCAGCGCTCTGGTTGCTTTTAGCTCGTCAACGATCCGCGACGAATGCGCGGCGCTAGGCGAACGTGATTACCCATGGCGGAAATTCCCCAGGCGGATGTGATTGTGATTGGCTCCGGCCCCAACGGCCTGGCAGCGGCCATCCGCATGCGGCAAGCAGGCTATTCCGTTTGTGTAGTGGAAGGCGCCCCAAAGGCGGGCGGGAGCTGCAGAACCGAGCAGCTTACGCTGCCCGATTTTCTTCATGATGTTTGCAGCGCAGTTTTCCCGCTAGCCGCGGCTTCGCCGTTTTTCCTGAGTCTTCCACTGGAAAAACATGGCCTGCAGTGGATCGATAGCCCTGCCTGCCTCGCCCATCCCCTGGATCAGAGCGCTCCGGCGCTTCTCTGGCCGGACTTGCAGAAAACGCTCGGCAGTCTTCCAGACGACTCGGGAAATTACAGGCACGTCATACGTGAGCTTCTTCCCTTTTCGAGCCAGCTCTTTGCTGAGATCCTCGCGCCGGTTCATTTTCCCAGTCATCCGGCGCTTCTAGTGCGGTTTGGGATGAAGGCAATCCGTTCGGCTGAAGCTCTGGGCAAGAATCTCTTTTCGACGCAACGCGGGCAGGCTTTATTCGCGGGGCTTGCCGGCCATTCCTTCCTGCGTCTGGATCAGCTCGCGAGCGGAGCCATCGGGCTGGTGCTCGCCGTTGCTGCGCACTACCGCGGATGGCCGATTGCCCAAGGTGGCGCTCAGTCGATTACGAACGCCCTGCTTTCTCACTTTCAATCCCTAGGGGGAACGGTGCTCCTCGACACGAGGGTCAATTCGCTCAGCCAGTTGCCTCCGGCGCGCGCGATTCTCGCTGACGTCCCTCCTCGGGAACTGGCTCGGATCGCCGGAGATCGCTTGCCGGCGCGGTTCCGGCGAAAGTTGGAGAAATTTCGCCACGGACCCGCTGCTTACAAAATCGACTGGGCTTTGAGCGCGCCGATCCCATGGGCGGCGCCGGAATGCTCGCAGGCTGCGACCGTCCATCTAGGCGGCAACTTTGCGGAGATCGCGGCTTCGGAGCGGGCAGTGGCTGAAGGGAAAGTTGTGGAACGCCCTTTCGTCCTTCTGTCGCAGCCCGGTCTTTTCGACAGCACGCGTGCCCCCGCCGGCTGTCATACTGCCTGGGCGTATTGTCATGTTCCCAATGGATACGATTCACCCGTGGAGCATCTCATCGAAAACCAGGTTGAGCGTTTTGCGCCGGGATTTCGCAAGCTGGTCCTGGCCAGATCGATTCTGAATCCAAAAGCTTTGCAGGAACACAATCCCAATCTCGTAGGCGGAGACATTAGCGGCGGGAGCCTCGATCTGGGCCAACTCCTGACTCGTCCAACGAATCTTCTTTATCGCACGCCGATAAACAACCTGTATCTATGTTCCTCGTCGACGCCGCCCGGCCCCGGCGTGCACGGAATGTGCGGCTACTTCGCGGCTGGCACGGCTCTTCGCCGC
>Ga0335080_10006038_pt1 | contig 12509 bp, 9 predicted proteins | sample Lox_Sample_34_FD_206720 | JGI IMG/M metagenome (GOLD analysis project Ga0335080, IMG submission 206720) | Soil microbial communities from Loxahatchee National Wildlife Refuge, Florida, United States - Lox_Sample_3.4 | ecosystem: Environmental > Terrestrial > Soil > Wetlands | place: USA: Florida...
TTCGGCGCTGGCACCGAACTCCATGGCGAGCGCGGCCTCGGCGATCATGGTCCCGGCATCGGCGCCGATGATGTGCACGCCGAGCACACGATCTGATTCTCTTGCGGCGAGGATCTTCACGAAACCTTCGGTGTCGGCATTGGCGCGGGCGCGGCCATTGGCCGTGAACGGAAATTTGCCGACGCGGTAGGCGATGCCCGCGGCTTTCAGCTCTTCCTCGGTCTTGCCGACCGAGGCGAGCTCGGGTGCGGTATAGACGATGTTGGGGCAGGTCTCGTAGTTCACATGGCCCGCCTGGCCCGCCAGCATCTCGGCGAGAGCGACGCCCTCCTCTTCAGCCTTATGGGCGAGCATCGGCCCGGCGATCACGTCGCCGATGGCATAGATGCCGGGCACGTTGGTCTTGAAGTGACCGTCGGTCGCGACCCGGCCCTTCTCGTCGCGCTGCACCCCGGCCATCTCCAGGCCGAGGCCGGAGACATAGGGCCGCCGGCCGATCGAGACCAGCACCACGTCGGCGTTCAGCGTCTCGGCGGCGCCGCCCTTCGCGGGCTCGACGCTGACGGCAAGGACGTCGCCCCCTGGTTGGCCACTCGGGTTCACGCCGGTGACCTTGGTCGAGAGCTTGAAGGCGATGCCCTGCTTCTGCAGCACCTTTTGGAACTGTTGGCCGATCTCGACGTCCATGGTCGGGACGATGCGGTCCAGGAACTCGACCACCGTCACCTGGGCGCCGAGCCGGCGCCAGACCGAGCCAAGCTCCAGGCCGATCACGCCGCCGCCGATCACCACCAGGTGCCCCGGCACCTTCTCCAGCGCGAGCGCACCCGTCGAAGAGACGATCTTCTTTTCGTCGATCGCGATCCCCGGCAGCGGCATCGGCTCGGAGCCGGTCGCGATCACGATATGCTTCGCCACGACCGTCTCGCCGGAGCCCGGCGCCGCCAGCACCTCGACCCGGCCGCCGCCGAGCAGCCGGCCGGTGCCCTTCAGGTAGGTCACCTTGTATTTCTTGAACAGGAACTCGACGCCCTTGGTGAGGTCGCCGACGACCTTGTCCTTGCGCGCCATCATCTTCGCGAGGTCGAGGCCAACTTTCTCGACGCTGATGCCGTGGGCGGAAAGATGATGCGCCACCTTCTCGTATTCCTCCGAGGAGGAGAGCAGCGCCTTCGAGGGGATGCAGCCGATGTTGAGGCAGGTGCCGCCGAGCGCGCCCCGGCTCTCGATGCAGGCGGTCTTCAGCCCGAGCTGCGCCGCCTTGATGGCGCAGACATAGCCGCCCGGCCCGCCGCCGATCACCACCACGTCGAATGTCTGTTCGGCCATTTGTCGGTTCCTGGAGTTAAGTTTGATGGGTCTCAGGCTGTGGCAAGACCCTCATCCCGTCCTTCTCCCTATGGGAGAAGGGGCGCTGCCGCCGAAGCCTTTCTAGCACAGAAGCAGCGGGTGACTGGGTGAGCTCCCTCTCCCGCAGGGAGAGGGTTGGGGTGAGGGTCTGGAAGCTGCCTGAGACAATGCAAGGTCGGGCTCAGTTCGAAATCAAGACCACGGCGCGTTCCTGGTCGGGGCCGTAGACGGCCATCTTCAGGAAGTCGTCGTGGGATGCCGGACGCGCGGTCTGGGAGCGCGCGGTCTGGCGCTTCTCCCGGCTGATCCAGGGATCGTTGACATAGACGTTGGCGTCGTCGATCGCGGCCACCGCCACCCAATGCGGCGTGTCGTCGCCGTGGAAGAGCCGGGTCGAGACCAGGACCAGCGGCACCGCGCCCTGCTCCAGCGCGGCCTTCAGGTCGGCCACGGTCCAGCGGCGCAGCGTCATCGGGATCCGCGCGGCCTTCAGCAGCTTCTCGTCCTCGCGCTGCATCAGGATCGAAACCTTGCGGCGCGCCGCCAGCGGCTGGTAGCTCAAGAGATAGGGCCCGCGATGGCCGAGCCAGAGCTCGACCTGGAAGCCGCGCCGCCAGGCGGCGAGCGCGAGACCGTAGGGACTGGAGCCCGGATGGCCCTTGCCCATGAAGACCGTGTTGGCCTCGCGCCAGAGCTGCAGCTCATGGGCACGGTCAATCGGCTGCGTCCGGTCGAGCGCGGTCATCGCCATCATCAGCGACGAGGGCCCGCAGGTGAAATCGAGGCTCTGGTTGTAATAGGGAAGCTTGCGGCCGACTTTATTGGCCGCAAGCTTCGCGCCCTTGGATTTCAGAGTTCGAGCAGCAGGCGCTGCGGATCTTCGAGGCATTCCTTGACTCGCACGAGGAAGGTGACCGCTTCACGCCCGTCGATGATGCGGTGATCGTAGGAGAGCGCCAGGTACATCATCGGCCGGATCTCGATCTTGCCGTCGACCGCCATGGGCCGCTGCTGGATCTTGTGCATGCCGAGGATGCCGGATTGCGGCGGATTGAGGATCGGCGTCGACATCAGCGAGCCGTAGACGCCGCCGTTGGAGATAGTGAAGGTGCCGCCGGTGAGCTCGTCGATCGAGAGCTTGCCGTCGCGGGCGCGGCGGCCGAGCTCGGCGATCTTCGCCTCGATCTCGGCGATCGTCATCTTGTCGGCGTCGCGCACCACCGGGACCACCAGGCCCTGCTCGGTGCCGACCGCGACGCCGATGTCGTAGTGGTTCTTGAAGATGATGTCGTTGCCGTCGATCTCGCCGTTGACCGCCGGGATCTCCTTCAGGGCCTGGATGCAGGCCCGCACGAAGAAGCCCATGAAGCCGAGCTTCACCTTGTGGCGCTTCTCGAAGCCTTCCTTGTACTTGTCGCGGAGCGCCATCACCGCGCCCATGTCCACCTCGTTGAAGGTGGTGAGCATGGCGGCGTTGTTCTGGGCCTGCTTCAGGCGCTCGGCGATGCGGCGGCGCAGCCGCGACATCGGCACCCGCTCCTCGTTCGCCACCAGCGGCCGGGGCACATGGGGTTCGGCGGGCGCGGGAGCCGGAGCCGGGCGCGCGGCCGGGGCCGCAGCCGCTGCAGGCTGGGCCGGTGCGGGTGCTGCCGGGCGGTTGGCCTTGAAATCGATCACGTCGCCCTTGGTGACGCGGCCGTCCTTGCCGGTGGCCGGGATCTCCGCGGGATTGATGCCGCTCTCCGCCGCGATCTTGCGCACGGCCGGACCGTTGCGGTCGTCGCCGGTCGCGGTGCTCACGGCAGGCGCCGGGGCGGCAGGGGGCGGCGTTGGGGCGGGAGCGGGCGCCGCGGCGGCCTTCGGCGCCGGAGCCGCAGCGGCCGCACCGCCCTCGCTGATCACGCCGAGCACGGCGCCGATCGGCACCACGGCCCCGGCCTCGGCCTTGATCTCGCCGAGGGTGCCGGCGGAGGGCGCGTAGACCTCCTGGGTGACCTTGTCGGTCTCCAGCTCCAAGAGCGGCTCGTCGGCCTTCACCGCATCGCCGACATTCTTCATCCACTTGGAGACCGTCGCCTCGGTCACCGATTCGCCCAAGGCGGGCACCACGATCTGAACCGTCATCGATCCGTCCTCTTCAGGCCCCGCCCAGCGTTCAGCCGAGCGTCAGGGCTTCGTTGACCAGCTTGTTCTGTTCCTTGACGTGCCGCTTGAAGAGGCCGGTCGCCGGCGAGGCGGCGGCCGGGCGGCCGGCATAGCGCACGCGCACCTGCTTCGAGCCCAAGGTCTCCATCACGGATTCGATCTCCGGCGCCACGAAGGTCCAGGCGCCCATGTTCTTCGGCTCCTCCTGGCACCACACGAGCTCGGCGCCGGGGAAGCGGGCGAGCTCGGCGGCCAGCGCCTTCGCCGGGAAGGGATAGAGCTGCTCCAGGCGCATCAGGTAGACCTCGCCCTGCCCGCGCTGCTCGGCCTCCTGCAGGAGGTCGTAGTAGACCTTGCCGGAGCAGAGCACGACGCGCTTCACCTGCTTCTCGTCGAGGCCGGTGCGGTCGTCCCAGAGCACGCGGTGGAAGCTGGTGTTCGGCCCCATCTCGGCGAGCTTCGAGACCGCGTTCTTGTGTCGCAGCAGCGACTTCGGCGTCATCATGATCAGCGGCTTCCTAAACGCGCGGTGCAGCTGGCGCCGCAGCACATGGAAATAGTTCGCCGGCGTGGTGGCGTTCACCACCTGCATGTTGTCCTCGGCGCAGAGCTGCAGGTAACGCTCGAGCCGGGCGGAGGAATGCTCCGGCCCCTGCCCCTCATAGCCGTGGGGCAGCAGCATGACGAGGCCGCTCATCCGGAGCCACTTGCTCTCGCCCGAGGAGATGAACTGGTCGATGATCACCTGGGCGCCGTTGGCGAAGTCGCCGAACTGCGCCTCCCAGAGCACCAGCGCCTTCGGGTCGGCGAGGCTGAAGCCGTATTCGAAGCCGAGCACACCCGCTTCCGAAAGCGGGCTGTTGATGATCTCGAGCTTCGCCTGGCCGTCGCGGATGTTGTTCAGCGGGATGTACTCGTCCTCGTTCTCCTGGTCGACCAGCACCGCATGGCGCTGGCTGAACGTGCCGCGCTTGCAGTCCTGGCCGGACATGCGGACGGTGAAGCCCTCGTCGAGCAGGGTGCCGAAGGCGAGCGCTTCCGCGGTCGCCCAGTCGATGCCCTCGCCCTTCCGCAGCACCTCTTCCTTCTGGGCGAGCTGGCGGGCGATCTTGCGGTTGACGTTGAAGGTGGCCGGGACCGTGGCCAGCGCCTTGCCGACCAGCTCGAGCTTTTCCAGCTCGACCGACGTCTCGCCGCGGCGGTCCTCGCCGGAAGCGATCTCGAGGCCGCTCCAGGCGCCTTCCAGCCAGTCCGCCTTGTTCGGCTTGAACGAGGTCGAGACTTCGAGCTCGGAATCGAGCCGGGCCTGGAAGTCGCGGACCATGCGGTCGGCTTCCTCCTGGGTGATCGCGCCCTCCTCCACGAGCTGCTGGCTGTAGATCTGCCGGGTGGTCGGGTGGGTGGCGATCTTCTGGTACATCAGCGGCTGGGTGAAGGCCGGCTCGTCGCTCTCGTTATGGCCGAAGCGGCGATAGCAGAACATGTCGATGACCACGTCGCGCTGGAATTCCTGGCGGAACTCGACGGCGAGGCCGGCGCAGAACAGCACCGCCTCCGGGTCGTCGGCGTTCACGTGGAAGATCGGCGCCTGGACGCCCTTGGCGATGTCCGAGCAATAGGGGCCGGAGCGCGAGGCGACCGGGTTGGTGGTGAAGCCGATCTGGTTGTTGACGATGAAATGGATGGTGCCGCCGGTCTTGTAGCCGTCGAGCTCCGAGAGATCGAGGGATTCCGGCACCAGGCCCTGGCCGGCGAAGGAGGCGTCGCCGTGGATCAGCAGGCCGATCACCTGGTCGCGGTTCTTGTCCTTGCGCTGCTCCTGCTTCGCCCGGACCTTGCCGAGGACGACGGTGTTCACCGCCTCGAGGTGCGAGGGGTTGGCGGTCAGCGAGAGATGGACCACGCGGCCGTCGAACTCGCGATCGGCGGAGGTGCCGAGGTGGTACTTCACGTCGGCCGAGCCCTGCACGTCCTCGGGGTTGGCGGCGTTGCCCTGGAACTCGGAGAAGATCGCGGCGAAGCGCTTGTTCATGAAGTTCGCGAGCACGTTCAGGCGCCCGCGATGGGTCATGCCGAGCACCAGCTCCTTGACGCCGAGCTGGCTGCCGCGCTTGATGATCTGCTCCAGCGCCGGGATCATGGTCTCGCCGCCGTCGAGGCCGAAGCGCTTGGTGCCGGTATACTTCTTGTCGAGGAACTTCTCGAACATCTCGGCCGCGGTCAGCCGCTCGAGGATCGCCTGCTTGCCGCGCGGGGTGAATTCGCGCTGGTTGCGGGTGCCCTCGATCCGCTGCTGCAGCCACTTCTTCTGCTCGGGATTCTCGATGTGCATGTACTCGACGCCGATCGAGCCGCAATAGGTCTCGCGGACCGCATGGACGATCTGGCGCAGCGTCGCCTGCTGATAGCCGAAGACGTTGTCGATGAAGATGTCGCGGTCCATGTCGGCATCGGAGAAGCCGTAGTTCCGCGGGTCGAGCTCCGAATGCTTGTGCCGGGGCTTCAGCTCCAGGGGATCGAGATTGGCCTCGAGATGGCCGCGCACGCGATAGGCGCGGATCAGCATCATGGCGCGGAGGCTGTCGCGGGCGGCGCGGGTGAGATCCTTGACCGCCGGCGCCGGGCGGCTGACCGTCGCGTCGGCCGCGTAAGTCTCCTCGTGGCCGTTGCCGATCTCGACGGTGCGGGCGCGGGGCGCCCAGGAGGCGCCGCGGATGTCCTGGAGGACGATCTCGTTCTCGTCCTCGAGCTCGGCGAAGAACTTGCGCCAGCTGGGATCGACCGATGACGGGTTCTCCAGGAACTTCGCGTAGAGCTCTTCGATGAAGGGCGCGTTGGGACCGGAAAGGAAACTGGCGGGGCTGGTGCTCATGGCTGGATCATCCGTGTGCGCTGAGGTCCATCGCAGATGTCGGGCTTCCCATGGAGGGAAGCCGGCGGGATTCCTGGTTCAAGGCCGGCGGCGTGTCCACCCCCAAGTCTCGACCCCTGGATTGCAATCCCCGAGGGGGCTGCGAACCTGAGGCGGAGGCTGAACGTCAACAGACTGCGGTTTGATTAAATATAGGTAAATTGCGACGACTTTTCGACAGCCGGGCGCGGCTTTGCCCGGTTTGTCCGACAATTTTCCGCGATCCCGCCGGTCACGAGACGAGCGATCCGGGGCCCACCCGACCCGCCGCCTACCTGCCGAGCGCCTTCAGCATGGCGCTGCCCAGCGAGGCGGGCGATTCCGCGACGTTGATCCCGGCGGACTTCATGGCCTCGATCTTGTCCTTGGCGCCGCCCTTGCCGCCGGAGATGATCGCACCGGCATGGCCCATGCGCCGGCCCGGCGGGGCGGTGACGCCGGCGATGAAGCCGACCACCGGCTTCTTCACCTTGGAGGCTTTGAGGAACGCCGCAGCCTCCTCCTCGGCGCTGCCGCCGATCTCGCCGATCATGACAATGCCCTGGGTCTCCGAATCGCCAAGGAAGAGGTCCAGGCAATCGACGAAGTTGGTGCCGTTCACCGGGTCGCCGCCGATGCCGATGCAGGTGCTCTGGCCGAGCCCCGCCGCGGTGGTCTGGGCGACCGCCTCATAGGTCAGGGTCCCGGAGCGGGAGACGATGCCGATCCGGCCCTTCTTGTGGATGTGGCCCGGCATGATGCCGATCTTGCATTCCTCCGGCGTGATGATGCCGGGGCAGTTGGGGCCGATGAGGCGGGTGCCGGAATTGGCGAGGGCGCGCTTCACCCGCACCATGTCGAGCACCGGAATGCCCTCGGTGATGCAGACGACCAACGGCAGGTCGGCGTCGATCGCCTCCAGGATCGCGTCCGCGGCGAACGGCGGCGGGACGTAGATCACGCTGGCATTGGCGCCGGTCTTGGCGACCGCCTCGGCGACGGTGTCGAAGACCGGGAGATCGAGATGCTTGGTGCCGCCCTTCCCCGGGGTGACGCCGCCGACCATCTTGGTGCCGTAGGCGATCGCCTGCTCGGAATGGAAGGTGCCCTGGGCGCCGGTGAAGCCCTGGCAGATGACCTTGGTGTTCTTGCCGACCAGAACCGACATGGCTACGCCGCCTCCTTCACCGCCTTGACCACCTTCTCGGCGGCGTCCGCCAGGTTGTCGGCGGAGAGAATCTTCAATCCCGACTGCGCCAGGATCTTCTTGCCGAGCTCGACATTGGTGCCTTCGAGCCGGACCACCAGCGGCACATGCAGCGAGACCTCGCGCGCGGCGGCGACCACGCCCTCCGCGATCACGTCGCAGCGCATGATGCCGCCGAAGATGTTGACCAGGATGCCTTCGACGTTGGAATCCGAGAGGATGATCTTGAAGGCCGTGGTGACGCGCTCCTTGGTGGCGCCGCCGCCGACGTCGAGGAAGTTGGCCGGCATGCCGCCGTAGAGCTTGATGATGTCCATGGTCGCCATGGCGAGGCCGGCGCCGTTCACCATGCAGCCGATGTTGCCGTCGAGCTTGATGTAGTTGAGGCTGTGCTTCGCCGCCTCGAGCTCCGCCGGATCCTCCTCGTCGGGATCGCGCAGCGCCTCGACCTCCTTGTGGCGGAAGAGGCCGTTGTCGTCGAAGTTGACCTTGGCGTCGAGGGCGAGCACGTCGCCGGCGCCGGTCACCACCAGCGGGTTGATCTCGACGATCGAGCAGTCGAGCTCAGTGAAGGCCCTGTAGAGCGCCATGATGAACTTGGTGGCGGAGCCGATCTGGTTGCCCTCGAGCCCGAGGCCGAAGGCGACCTTCCGCGCATGATAGGGCTGCACGCCGGTCGCGGGATCGATCGCGACCTTCAGGATCTTCTCCGGCGACTTCGCCGCGACTTCCTCGATCTCCATGCCGCCTTCGGCGGAGGCCATGATGGTGATGCGCGAGGTCGCACGATCGACCAGCATGCCGAGATAGAGCTCGCGCTTGATGTCGCAGCCGGCCTCGACGTAGATCCGCTTCACCACCTTGCCGGCGGGGCCGGTCTGGTGGGTCACCAGCGTCATGCCGAGCAGCTTCTGCGCCGCGGCCTTCACCTCGTCGATCGACTTTGCGACCTTGACGCCGCCCGCCTTGCCGCGGCCGCCGGCGTGGATCTGCGCCTTCACCGCCCAGACCTTGCCGCCGAGTTTCTCGGCGGCCTGGACCGCCTCTTCCGGCGTATAGGCCACCTGGCCCTGCGGCGTCGCGACGCCGAACTTACCGATCAGGGCCTTGGCCTGATACTCGTGAATATTCATGCAGAGCTATCCCGAGAAGCGAACCGAAGAGGTCATCCCAACGTTGGGTCATCCGCCGGGCGCCGCGGAATCCGGGCCTTGTGCGGTGTCGCTTGCGCCTGCTTTCACGCCGCGAGATGCGGTCCCCTCAAAAGCAAACGACGGCGACAACCGGCGGAATGCTGTGGTGCAGCATGCCGCACTCTACCACCTTGACCGACGGGTTCAAGCCAATTGAACTCGAGCCCGCCTGCAGGTTAGCAGGGCTGTCGCCGTCGCAAGCAGGTGCGACGCCCCGAAAGAAGGGCGTCGCGTCGTTACTACTTCTTCTTCTTCTTCGCGGACTTCTTGGCGGCCTTCTTCGCCACCTTCTTGCCCGACTTCTTGGCAGCCTTCTTCGCCGCCAGTTCCATCAACTTCGTCATTGCTTCTCTCCTCTTTGAAGCTTCCTCACCACATCGATGAGGCCCCTAACGGCCGCAACCGACTTGTCGAACATGGCCTTCTCGGCCTTGTTCAAGTCGATCTCGACCACCTTCTCTACGCCGCCAGCACCGATGATCACCGGCACGCCGACATAGAGTCCCTTGACCCCGTATTCGCCGTTCAGCATGGCGGCACAGGGCAATACCCGTCGCTTGTCCTTCAAGTACGATTCGGCCATCTGGATCGCCGACGCAGCCGGCGCGTAGAAGGCGGAACCCGTCTTCAGCAGATTGACGATCTCGGCGCCGCCGTCGCGGGTGCGCTGCACGATCGCATCGAGCTTTTCCTTGGTGGTCCAGCCCATCTTCACCAGATCGGGGACCGGAATGCCCGCGACCGTGGAGTAGCGGATGAGCGGCACCATGGTGTCGCCGTGGCCGCCCATCACGAAGGCGGTGACGTCCTCGACCGAGACCTGGAATTCCTCCGCGAGGAAATAGCGGAAGCGCGCGGAATCGAGCACGCCCGCCATGCCGACCACGCGGTTGGCCGGGAGCCCGCTCGACTCCTGCATCACATAAACCATGACGTCGAGCGGATTGGTGATGACGATGACGAAGGCCTTCGGGCAATGCTTCTTGATCGCCTTGCCGACGGTGTCGATCACCTTTGCATTGGTCGCGATCAGGTCGTCGCGGCTCATGCCGGGCTTCCGCGGGATGCCCGCGGTGACGATGACGACGTCGGCGCCCTTGATGGCGGAATAATTGCTGCTGCCGGAATAGACTGCGTCGAAGCCCTCGACCGGCGAGGCTTCGGCGATGTCCAGCGCCTTGCCCTGCGGGATGCCGTCGACGACGTCGAACAGGACGATGTCGCCCAATTCCTTAAGACCGGCGAGGAGCGCCAAAGTGCCGCCGATCTGTCCGGCGCCGATGAGCGCTATCTTCTTACGTGCCATTAAGGTGTGGTTCCGCTCAGCTTACGCATTGCCATATCCCCAAAACGGCAATGCCATTCGCCCCATACGAGGTGACCCTAGATATAGAGTAAATACACTCATTTGCCCACAAGAGCAAGAGTCATTAACAACCTATGTCCCAAATCCGCCATAGGCTGTCGATCCTCACGTCAAATGCGGTCGAGCGACATAGTCGGCCGACTGCATTTCATGGAGCCGCGAAACGGTCCGCTGGAACTCAATCGCACCCTCGCCTTCCGGATAAAGCCGTTCCGGACGCGCGGCAGCCGCGATCACCGTGGTCACGCGATGCTCGTAGAGTTCGTCGATCAACGTCATGAATCGCCGTGCCTGGTCGCGCGCCGCGGACGAGAGTTGCGGCACGTGGTCGATCAGCAGCACGGGATAATGCGTGGCGAGCGCGATGTAGTCGGCGGCGCCCAGCGGCCGGGCGCAGAGCTCCTCGAAATCGAACCAGGCGACCTTGCCGGCCTGCCGGGGGACGTCGAGTCGACGGCCCTGCACGATGAGCGAGTTCGGCAGCGGCTCAAGGCCGCCGGAGAGGCGCAGGAAGGCATCGCGCATCTTGCCGTCGGAGGCGGCGCCGTCCGGCGAATGATAGAGGCTGATGTCCTTCAGCCGCTGCATCCGGTAGTCCCGCTCGCCGTCGAGCTCGAGCGCGTCGAGCTTCTCCTTCAGGAGGGCGATGAAGGGCAGGAACCGGTCGCGCTGCAGGCCCCCGGGATAGAGATCGTCCGGCGCCCAGTTCGAGGTCGCGACCACCACGACGCCGCGGTCGAACAGCTCGGTGAAGAGCCGGCCGAGGATCATCGCGTCGGCGATGTTGGTGACGTGGAACTCGTCGAAGCAGAGCAGCCAGGTCTCCTCGGCGATCTTGTCGGCGAGCGCCGGAATGAGATCGAGCTCCTTCGGCTTCTCCTGGCGCCACTGATGCAGGGTCTCGTGCACCTCCAGCATGAAGGCATGGAAGTGGACGCGACGCTTGGCGAGGATCGGTGCCGTGCGGAAGAACAGGTCCATCAGCATCGACTTGCCGCGGCCGACCGCACCGTAGATGTAGAGGCCCTGTGCCGGCGCGTCGCCTTCGATGTCGTCGCGCCGGCCGATGCCGAGGCGCGCGCGCCAGCGATCGATCCAGCCGCCGCGTCCGTTCGGGCGATATTCCTTCAGCGCATTGGCGACGGATTGCAGCTTTGCAGCGGCGAGCTCTTGCGCCGCGTCGTGTTCCAGCCGACCGCTGGTCCTCAAGGCGCGATAGGCGGCCAGCGGTCCGTCATCCGTCATCGAGGCGACCAACGGTCCGGGAGAGTGCAGATCTGCGACTCGGTCAATATGCATATTGCGCAGATGTGAACATATTTTTCCGGTTTTATCCATCGCCAAGTTAACAAACCGTTTCGCATCGCCCGAGAATCGCCCGCGCGTGAGTCATCGATGCAACAGATCCGCATGCGGTGATGGTCGGGATTTGTAGTCGTCGGATGCGAGGCGCATGGACGCGCTTCGCATCCGACGGCGATCGAGCGGCGACGCGGAAGCGCGCGACGGCGGTGCGCTACTCCGCCGCGAGCTGGATCTTCGCGCTCGACGTCTTCAGATAGTCGACCAGCATGCCGGCCACCGAATCCGGCGCGTCAGTCACCGGCGCCGGCGTGAACTTGAAGTCCGCCGCGACGAAGCGCGAATCATCCTCGGCGAGGTTGAACGTGAGGACGCTGAACGTCTGGAAACCGATGGTCGCATCGCCGAGCTTCACGTCGAACACCTCAACCGCGAAGCCGCCGTTCTCCGAATCCGGCTCCACGGTGACGTGACGATGCTGCAATCCCGGAACCTCGTTGCGGAGTTCCATCCGCTGCAGCGAGGCTTCGACTTGCGATCGGAGTTCGGCGGCGGTCTTCGCGACCTTCACTTGGTCGCCGCAACCCGCGAGCATGGTCGCCGCGACCATGACTGGGATGATCATGACCGGGATCAGCACCGCGCGGCGGAAACCGATCCTCGATACGCGCAACATCTTGCCCTCCACACCCAGGGCTCCGCGCCGGGGTTCGACGCGGACGGCCGGGTCGTGGCTCCATTTCATCCGTTGAGAATGAAGAACGGGTTTACGTGAGACGCCATATGTTATTGCAAATGCTGGATTAAATTGGCGCGAAGGCCAAGCATCCGCTATTGCATCAGGCCTTCCAACGGCTTGCCGTTGACGGTGATCGCACCGGTCGGCGCGAACTCGACCGCAAATTTGTCGACCGGCTTGCCGTCGCCGCCGTCCTCGCGCTTGGCGATGCCCTTCATCATCTGCAGCATGCCGATCGCATCGGCGGCGTCTGGGCTGGTCTGGGCCATCGCATTCGCCATCGTGATCACATCGTCGAGACCTTTGAGGGCGAGGTT
>Ga0335080_10006039_pt1 | contig 12508 bp, 10 predicted proteins | sample Lox_Sample_34_FD_206720 | JGI IMG/M metagenome (GOLD analysis project Ga0335080, IMG submission 206720) | Soil microbial communities from Loxahatchee National Wildlife Refuge, Florida, United States - Lox_Sample_3.4 | ecosystem: Environmental > Terrestrial > Soil > Wetlands | place: USA...
GCCAGGGGGAAGGTCAATCGCCGTCATCCCAGGAACCACGCAGAAGGCACCCGTTGCGCCCGCCAAGACCCCTGTGCTGGAATGGCACCATGGCGGGTACACGCTGATGCCGGAGCGCGAGCAGGATGCGGGCGCATTGCTGCGCCAACTGCCGTCGGTGGATGAACTGCTCCGGCGTCCCGGGCTGGAGGAACTGGCTGCGCAGTCGGCTCGCGCCATTGTGGTTGCGGCGGCGCGCGCGGTGCTGGATCGGGTTCGCGCAGAAGCGGCACGCGGCGCGCGTCTGGACCCCGCTGTGGTTGCCCCCGAGGCACTGGAAGCAGCGGTGCGAGAGGAAGTCGCGCGCGACACGTCGTACTCCCTGCGCCGCGTGATCAACGCGACCGGCGTGGTGCTCCACACCAATCTCGGCCGGGCCCCCATCAGCGCGGTGGCCCTGGCTCATCTGACGACCGTCTCGAGAGGCTATTCGAACTTGGAATACGACCTGGGGGCCGGCGAGCGCGGCAAGCGCGACGCGCACACGGCGCGCCTGCTGGCTCGGGTACTGGGTTCGGAGTCGGCGCTCGTGGTCAATAACAACGCCGCGGCGGTTTTCCTGGTGCTTCACGCCCTGGCGCGGGGCGGCGAAGCCGTGGTCTCCCGAGGCGAACTGATTGAGATCGGCGACGGCTTCCGCATTCCCGACATCATGGCTTCCAGCGGCGCGGTGCTGCGCGAGGTGGGCACCACGAACCGCACGAACTTGGCCGACTATGAAGCGGCCATTGGCGCGGACACGCGATTGCTGATGAGCGTACACCCTTCGAACTTCCGCATCGTGGGCTTCGCGGGACGCCCGACTCTCGCGGAGCTCGTCGAGCTGGGGCGCCGTGCCGGCGTGCCCGTGTACGAGGATCTAGGCTCCGGCTGCGTGGTGGACTTGACGCCGTACGGACTCGAGGAGCCCCTCGCGCAAACGAGCCTGGCCGCCGGTGCGGACGTAATCACATTCAGCGGCGACAAGCTGCTTGGCGGGCCGCAAGCCGGCATCATCGCCGGACGCCGCGCGCTGCTCGAACGCATCCGCCGCAATCCCCTGTATCGCGCGCTGCGCGTGGACAAGCTGACCATCGCGGCGCTTTCCGCCACACTTTCCGCGGTACTGCGCGGGGCACTCGACGAGATTCCGACCTTGCGAATGATTCGCCTCGCGGCGGCGGACGTCGAGCGGCGTGCGCGCGCGTTTGCCATCGCATTGGCGGATGGCCTGCCTGCGGGAGAGGTGGAGATCGAGATCGTCGCCGGGGAGTCTGTGGTGGGAGGCGGCTCGACACCGGCACAGCACCTGCCGACATTCCTGGTGCGGCTGTCCAGCTTGCGGCGCTCGGCCGCGGAAATCGAAGCGCGCCTGCGCCAACCCCCGGCCGGCGAGCCCCCGGTGATCGCTCGCATCGAAGAGGATCGGCTCGTGCTCGACCTGCGCACCGTGGAGCCGTCCGACGAGACGGAACTCTCCAACGCCCTGCTGGCTGCCCTCCGCTGAGGGCGCTCGATGCTCGCCGCCCGTGTTCATAATCGCCGTCTGATTCTCGGCGAACGCCCCGTCCCGCGCGTACCCGCCGGCTGGGCGCTGGTGCGCGTGCGCCTCGCGGGCATCTGCAACACGGATCTGGAAATCCTGCGCGGCTATCACGATTTTCAGGGCACGCTCGGCCATGAATTCGCCGGCGAAGTGGTTCGCTGCGGCGGGTCGGGTCGTGCCAGGCGTCGAGCGGAAACGCGGTGGGTGGGCCGGCGCGTGGTAGGGGAAATCAACATTGGCTGCGACGGACTGGGAGGGCGGACGCCGTGCGCGTTCTGCAGCCGTAGCATCCCGGCACACTGCGTGCGGCGCCGCGTACTTGGCATCGTAAATCACGACGGAGCGTTCGCAGAGTTTCTTGCCCTTCCCCTGCGGAACCTGCATCGAGTTCCCGCCGGCGTGGCGGACGAAGCAGCCGTATTCACTGAACCGCTCGCCGCGGCCTGCCGGATCCTCGAACAAGTCCGTATCGGGGACGGTAGACGCGTGGCCGTTTTGGGAGACGGAAAACTGGGGCAGTTGATCGTGCGTGTGCTTGCCGCGGCGGGGGCTCGCGTCACGCTGTACGGACGGCATCAGGAGAAACTGGCGCTGGCGGGTGGACGCCGCGTTTCGCCTGTGCTGCTAAGCCGGCGCGGTTTGCAGACACTGCCCGGCAGAAAGCGCTTCCCGTACGTGGTCGACGCGACGGGGTCGCCTGCTGGAATCGAAATGGCGCTGCGCCTGACAGAACCACGCGGAACACTCGTGTTGAAATCGACGTTTCACGGCACGGCGAGCGTGGCAACGTGGCCGATGGTTGTCGACGAAATGACGGTGGTCGGCTCGCGCTGTGGCCCCTTCGCTCGCGCCCTGACGCTGCTGCGTACCGGCGAGGTCGACCCGCGCCCCCTCGTCTCCCGAGTATTTCCCCTGCGCGAAGCCAGCAGCGCCATCCGTGAGGCGAGGGCACCGGGTGTCCTAAAAGTCCTGCTGAAGCCGTAGCAAGGCGTCAGGCGCGGTTGATGCAGGAAGCTACGCAGGCGGCGCCGAAGCCGTTATCGATGTTCACTACGCTGACGTTCGATGCGCAACTGTTCAGCATCGCGAGCAGTGCCGCCACGCCGCCGAAACTCGCGCCGTAGCCAATGCTCGTCGGGACGGCGATCACCGGAGCAGGTACCAGGCCGGCCACAACGCTCGGCAGCGCGCCTTCCATGCCCGCAACGCAGATAATGACCCGCGCCCCCGCGAGTTGCTCGCGGTACCGCAACAGGCGATGCAGTCCCGCCACGCCCACGTCATAGATCGCCTCCGCGCGGTTCCCCAGCGCTCTGGCGGCGACCAGCGCCTCTTCCGCCACCGGAATGTCGCTGGTTCCCGCAGAGACGACGAGAATCTCTCCGCGGCCGAGAGTCCTGCGGTCGCGCTCCACAACAATCGCCCCGCAGAGCGGATGAAACCTGGCGGAGCGAGCGACGCGCTTCACCGCGGCGAAAATCTTCCGGTCCGCCCGGGTCACCAGCACGTTGTGGCGCGCGTCTTTCCGCGCGAGCATGCTGCGCACGATTGCGGCAACGTGCTGCGGAGCCTTGCCGCGGCCGAAGATTACTTCCGCGAAGCCCTGGCGCAGCGAGCGATGGTGATCAACCTTGGCGAAGCCGAGGTTCTCGAACGGCAGATGGCGCAGGCGTTCCAGCGCCACAGCCTCCGGCAGCCGGCCAGCGCGCACGTCGCGCAGCAGTTCGCGCAGGGCTTTTTCGTCCATGGGGCGCCGATTCTATCACCGCGCCCGTTTCGATTCGTTCAGCATTGACGGAGCGAACGAATCTTGCATAACGCCCGGAGGCTCGCCACGCGCCTTTTCTTTGCCCCAGGCCCGCCGGCTGGGTAGACTTATGCCAATGGCTGATCGCAGTGGATTCCGATTCGTGCCTTTCCCTTTGGTCCTGTTCATCGCGGGATTCCTGGCAGGGCGGCAGCAGGGATGGACGATCGAGCGGGCTGCCGCGTTCGCGGTGATGGTGGCCGCATTCATCCTGTGGGCGATCGCGCATGTTCAGTTGGGGGACGCTTTCACGGTCCGTCCGGAGGCCAGGCGCCTGGTGACGGGGGGCCTGTACGCGCGCTTCCGCAGCCCGATCTATCTGTTCGGAGGCGTTGGAATCGCGGCCTTTTTCGTCGTTATCGGGCGGCCGCTGTTCCTGCTGCTGTTCCTCGTTCTCATTCCCGCGCAGATTCTCCGGACGCGGCGCGAGGCGAAGGTGCTGGAAGGCAGATTCGGCGATGAGTATCGTGAGTACGTCAGGCATGTCTGGATATAGGCTGGAACGGGCATGAGCAAGAACGAAGGCAAGACGATAACGGCGGCGGTGACCGGCGCCAGTGGCGCGGCGTGCGCCCGCACGCTCGCGCGTCTGCTCGATGCCGACCTGCGCGTCGCGCGCGTGCACCTGGTCATCACACCGAGCGGCATGCGCGTGCTTACGGACGAGTTGGGTATCCGCGCGCAAGACCCGCGGCAGATGCCCGCCGCGCTGACTGGAACCACTGCCACCAAGTTTGAAGCCCTGCTGAATACCGACATAGGCGCGTCGATCGCCTCCGGCAGCTATCCGGTCGACGCCATGGTCGTGCTGCCCTGTTCCGTGGGAACGCTGGGAAAAATTGCCGGAGGCCTGGCCGATGACCTGGTCGGCCGCGCGGCCGACGTCTGCCTGAAGGAAGGCCGGAAACTCGTGCTGTGCGTTCGCGAGACACCTCTCAGCCGCATCCACCTGGAGAACATGATGCGCGCGCAGGCCGCCGGTGCCGTCATCATGCCGGTCATGCCGGCGTTCTATCTTGGCGCGGCCTCGCTGGACGATCTGGTGACGCAGTATGTCTGCCGCGTGCTCGAACAGCTCGGCCTGCCGCAGCAGGCGCAGCGGCGTTGGCAGGGTCAATCTTCGGCCGCCCTGAGACGCAAGCTGGAGATCGCAGCCAGACGGAGGAAGTAGCGCCGGCTTTCAGCCATGACGACTGTCGCCACAAAGCTGCGTACGACGCTCGAAATGATCAAATTTGAACACTCGGTGTTCGCGCTGCCGTTCGCACTGACTGGCGCGCTGCTGGCGGGGCGTTACGCCGGACCGGGCTGGCCGCACTGGAAACAGATCGGCTGGATCGTCGTGGCCATGGTCGGCGCACGCTCCGCGGCGATGACGATGAACCGCATCGCGGACCTGGAGTACGACCGGCGCAACCCGCGCACGGCCGCGCGCCCGCTCGTTACCGGTGCGCTGACCCTGCGCTTCGCCTGGGTCTTTACGCTGCTCTCTTCGGCGGTGCTGGTGCTGGCCGCCTGGCAGCTCAACCGCCTGGCCTTCATTCTCTCGCCCGTCGCGCTGGCCGCGCTGTTCGCCTACTCCTACACGAAGCGCTTCACCAGCTATTCGCATCTCGTCCTCGGCTTCTGCCTGGGGATCGCTCCCGCCGCGGCCTGGATTGCAGTAAGCGGCTCGCTCGACTGGCGCATGGTCGTGTTGTGCGTCGCAGTCACGCTGTGGGTGGCGGGGTTCGACGTGCTTTACGCGCTGCAGGACGTGGACTTCGACCGCCGCGCCGGCCTTCACTCCATCCCGCAGAGATTTGGCGTCCCACGCGCCCTGGCGATTGCCCGGGCCATGCATGTTGCGGTCGTGCTTTTGCTTTGCTGGCTCGCGTGGAGTTTCCACCTTGCCTGGCCGGCATGGACGGGAGTCGCCGCCGTGGCCGCTTTGCTCGTCTACGAGCATTCCCTGGTGGCCGAGGACGATTTGTCACGCCTGAATGCTGCGTTTTTTACAACCAACGGCTTTATTAGTATCCTGTTCTTTCTCTCGTGGGGCACGGCGCTCTGGGTGGCGCGCTGACGCGGATAGTCATGGCCGATCTCCAGATCACAGACGCTCGTCTCGAACCCATCGCCAGGAGGGTAATCGCCGGCGAACGCCTGGACGCTTCCGACGGCCTGGCTCTCTTCCGTTCGCCTGACCTGCTCGCAGTAGGCTGGCTGGCCAACCACGTGCGCGAAAAGCGCCACTGCAAGACGACCTACTTCAACATCAACCGTCACATCAATCCGACGAATGTCTGCACGGCGCATTGCCGCCTGTGCGCCTTTGGCCGGTCGCCTGACGCGCCCGGCGCGTACACCTTCGCCCTCGACGAAATCTGGCAGCGCGCCGCGGAAGGGGTCGCCGAAGGCGCCACGGAATTCCATATCGTCGGCGGCCTGCACCCCGATCTGCCCCTGGACTACTACCTCGACCTCGTGCGCGGGCTGAAGCAGCGCTTCCCGCACGTGCACCTGAAAGTCTTCACCATGGTCGAGATCGGCTATATGTCGCGCCTGATGAAACTGCCGATTCGCGAGGTGCTGCTGAAGCTCAAGGAAGCAGGCGTTGACTCCATGCCCGGTGGCGGCGCGGAAATCTTCAACCCCCGCGTCCGGAAAGTGATCTGCGACCACAAGACCAGCGGTCGTCAGTGGCTCGACATTGCGCGCACCGCTCACGGCCTGGGCCTGCGCTCGAACGCTACCATGCTCTTCGGCCACATCGAGACGCTTGAAGAGCGCGTCGAACACCTGCTGCTGCTCCGCCAGTTGCAGGACGAAACGCATGGGTTCGTAGCTTTCATACCCCTGGAATTCCATCCAGAGAACACGGCGCTCTCACACCTGCCGAAGCCCACGGCCTTCGACGACCTGAAGAGCATCGCCGTGTCGCGGCTGCTGCTCGACAACTTCGACCACATCAAGGCCTACTGGATCATGCTCACGCAGCGCATCGCGCAGATCGCGCTGAAGTTCGGAGCCAACGACCTGGACGGCACCGTGATCGAAGAGAAGATTTATCATGACGCTGGCGCTACTACACCTCAGGAACTGACGCGCGCCGAGCTCGAGCGCCTGATCCGCGAAGCCGGCTTCGAGCCCGTCGAGCGCGATACGCTCTATCGCCCAGTCGACCGCTCCAAGCTGCCCCCCATCACGGCGAAGCCGAATTCCACGCTGATTTCCCTGAATGTCTAGGCGGTCCAATGAGACTCAAGCTCGCAATACTCATCGCTGCGGCGTGCGGCCTGTCTCCCGCAGCACACGCTCAGACAGCTGACGAACTCGTGGCAAAGAATCTTGCCGCGCGCGGAGGAATCGCCAGGCTCCGCGCCATCCGCACCATGACCGTCACCGCCAAGCTCGTCACGCCCGACGGCGGCGGCGGTCCGATGACGATCAACCTGATGCGCCCTGACCGCATCCGCGAGGAGATGCACTTCGGTGCCGCGCTGACGATCCGCACGTTCGACGGCAAATCGGCCTGGGTATTGGACCGTGGCGCAAACCACGAAGACATCAAAGACCTTACCGGCGGCGACCTGGAGAACCTGCAGGATGAAGGCGCCAACGGAATCGACGGCTCGCTGGCCGACTACAAGGAGAAGGGCAACAAAGTCGCATTCGAAGGGGCGGCCGTGGTCGAGGGCAGGCCCTGCTACAAGCTGAAAGTGACGCTGCGCACCGGGCATATGCAGTACCTGTACCTCGATTCGCAGACGTATCTGGAAGTCCACGAAGAGATCGTGCGGACCTTCAATGGCAAGGAGAACATAATCGAAGAGACGATTGGAGACTACCGCGAGGAGGGCGGTGTGATGTTCGCCCACCGATACGTGAGCGGCTTCGCCGGCAGCGCAAAGAAATCCACGCTGACTTTCGAAAAGATAGAGCTGAACCTGCCGATCGAAGAGACTCTCTTCGCCAAACCTGCCGTGCCCAAGAAAGCTACGAAGCCATAGGACCGCGTTACGCGCCCTGCGCTTCCCGCGCGGAGCCGTTCCTGCCCGGCAGGAACGGCAGAGCAATGAGCAGCCCGTAGAACGGCACGTACTCCAGCCACAGGAAGAACGGATCGAACTTCCACACGCCCGATGCTGCGTATCCAATCAGCACGTGGTACGAGAGGAATTGCAGGATCGTCAGCAGCAGCCATGCCGGATTCGGAAAAAACACGAACATCGGCGCGACCCACAGGAAATACCAGGAGAACGCATTCTGCGAAAAAAGCGGTATTGCTCCGAACAGCAGATAGGCGGCTCGCAGGGGATCTATGTTTCGCATGGCCGCCCACACGGCAATTCCCGCCACGACGCCCACGCCGATGCCCCATGCCCAGTCATCCGAACCGCTGAACCAGCCCAGCGCCGTGTACAGGCTGGCGTTGTTCACCCAGTGCTTGCGATACGGCTGGAACAGATCGAGTACGCCGGGCCACGCGGCGCGATACGGCCAGCACGCCGCCGCCGTCAAAACGCCTGCACCGACGACGCCCACCCAGCTTCTGCTGCTGCGGGGCCAGCCCGTCTGCCGCATCCACAGCGGGGCCAGCAAAATCGGAAAGAATTTGGCAAGCACCGCCACGGCCAGCGCAAGCGTTGACAGCACAGCCCGCCTTTCTATAATCAGAAAGAGCGCGGCAGTGGAGAACAACATGGCCAGCGGGTCGTTGTGGCCGCTGGCGGCAAATTCCACCACAACCAGCGGATTCCACGCATAGATCGCCAGCGTGTAGCTCCTGCGGCCGGTCCGGCGGACCCAATAAGCCAGCAGCCCCACGAGCAGGCTTTCCGCGAACAGGAATGGCACCTTGAAGCCGACCGGATGGCTGAAAAGCGCCGCGGTGCCGCGCAGCATAAGTTCCGTCGCCGGCGGGTAGATGTTGGGCATCTCCTGGTTCGAGACGCGCGGCCACCAGCGGTCGCGGAAGCCGTTGAGGCGCTTGTCGTCGGGCGCGATGGCGTAGGGGTTCCAGCCAAAACGCTGGATAATCCCATCCCATCGATACCGGTACACGTCGTCAGAGAGACTGGGCTCGAGCGGCACGAGCGTCGCGCGAAATAGAAAGGCTGCGGCAAGGATGAACCAAAGCAGAGTGCGGCGCTCAGCGGCGCGCTCCATCGCGTACAGGGCGACAAAGTAGACGATGCCGGCGGCGAACGCGACACTGATGGTTTCCATGACGTGCATCTTCAGGTCGCTCAGGCGCAGCAGAACCACAAACAAAGCCTCCAGCGCGACAGCGCCGGCTATGGCAGCGGGCAGAGGCGAGTGACGGTCGTAAGGATTTTCGCGGGGAGTCGCGGACGGAACGGATCGTGAGTTCACTCTTAAGCTCGGTGGCAGCGCTGGCAGCCAGCCAGGGGCCGCTCTCCGCGGTCTGGCAGCGCCTGACAGACAAGACTTTTCGCGGCCTCTATCAGGTAAATTCGTTCGACTTGGCCATCATGTTGCCGTACTTCGCGGTCCTGATCGTGCTGGCCGCGTACGGCAGCCATCGCTACTGGCTGGTCTACAACTTCTTCAAGCATCGTGACGTGAATCCGGGCCCTCCGCCGGCGGTCGCGGTGTGGCCGAAGGTTACCATACAGCTTCCCATCTTTAACGAACGCTACGTGGTGGACCGCCTGGTGGATTCCATTTCGCGCGTTGACTACCCGCGCGAGTCGCTTGAGATCCAGGTGCTCGACGATTCTACAGACGAAACGCAGGAAGTTGCCCGGGCCTGCGTGGAGCGCTACCGCGCGCTTGGGCTCGACATCCATTACCTGCACCGCGACAATCGTGAAGGCTTCAAGGCCGGCGCCCTGGAAGAAGGCATGAAGACTGCTACCGGCGAATTCATCGCCATTTTCGACGCCGATTTCCAGCCGCACCCGGATTTCCTCCGCCGCACCGTGCCGTACTTCCAGAACCCGAACCTGGGGATGATTCAGACACGCTGGACCTACGTGAACCGGCATTACTCGGCGCTCACCGAGGTCGAATCCATCCTTTTGGACGGCCACTTTGTGATGGAGCACGGCGGGCGTTATCGCGAGGGAAGCTTCTTCAACTTCAACGGCACGGCGGGGGTGTGGCGCCGCCAGGCGATCGAAGACGCCGGAGGGTGGGAGCACGACACGCTGACGGAAGACACGGACCTTTCGTATCGCGCACAGCTACGAGGCTGGAAGTTCATCTATCACATCGACATCGAATGCCCTTCCGAGTTGCCCGTGGAGATGAATTCCTTCAAGTCACAGCAGGCGCGCTGGGCCAAGGGCCTGACGCAGGTGGCGAAGAAGAGCCTGCCGCGGATCCTGCGCGCGCCGGTTCCCCTCCACGTGAAAGCCGAGGCGTTCTTCCACCTGACCGCGAATCTCAGCTACCCGTTGATGATGCTGCTGTCCACGCTGCTGCTGCCGGCCATGATTGTGCGCTTCTACCAGGGCTGGTTTCAGGTGCTGATCATCGACGTGCCGTTGTTCATCGCCTCGACTTGCTCGATCTCCAGCTTCTACCTGATGTCGCAGCGTTACCTGTACCCCAAGACATGGACGCGCAGCATTCTGTATATGCCGTTCGTGATGGCCCTCGGCATCGGCATCGGCGTGCGTAACTCCGTCGCGGTGATCGAAGCGCTGCTCGGGATCAAGTCGGAGTTCGTGCGCACACCCAAGTACCGCATCCAGGGCGACGCGCGCGAAAACTGGATCTCGAAGGCCTACCGGAAACGCTCCGGCTGGATGCCCTGGCTGGAGGTCGCGCTCGGAATCTACTTCGCCTCTGCGGTGGCCTACTCGCTCCAAAACGAGAACTACGCCACGGTTCCCTTCCTGCTGCTCTTCGTCGGCGGCTACGTTTACACCGGCGCAATGTCCCTGGGGCAGGGTTACTTCGAACGGATGCGGCTGGGGATCTCTTCCGGCGAGACCCGCCCCGCCGCGACGGGCGCCCCCAGCTTTTGATGCCGCTTCGGCGCTCCTCTCAACCTGCGCGCAGCGGCGCCGTTTGTTCCTTTCGCGCATTGCGGCTGGGCCGGCCCGTTAGGGGGGCGCGAGTTGAGTTAGCATGAAGAGAATCAGACAGTGGAGATCGACAGACACATGCGCGCGGTGATCACTGGCGGCGCGGGCTTTCTCGGCTCGCACCTGTGCGAAAAGCTTCTCGAAAACGGCTGGGACGTGCTGTGCGTCGACAATCTGGTCACCGGCGCCGAGCCGAACATCGAGCATCTGGCCTCGCACCCGCGCTTTCGTGTGCAGCGCCACGACGTCAGCCTCTACATCGACGTGCCGGGCCCGGTGGATTACGTGCTGCACTTCGCTTCGCCGGCCAGCCCCGTGGATTACGCGCGCTTGCCCATCCAAACGCTCAAGGTCGGCGCTCTCGGCACCCACAACACGCTCGGTCTGGCGCTGGCCAAGAAGGCCAAGTTCCTGCTCGCGTCGACGTCGGAGTGCTACGGCGATCCCGCCATATCGCCGCAACCGGAAACCTACTGGGGAAACGTGAACCCGATCGGTCCGCGCGGGGTCTACGACGAGGCCAAACGGTACGCGGAAGCGATGACCATGGCCTACCACCGGGAGAAGGGCGTGGACACGCACATTGTGCGCATCTTTAACACCTACGGCCCGCGCATGCGCTTGAATGACGGACGCGCCCTACCCAACTTCATCTACCAGGCGCTCACCGGACAGCCCATCACCGTCTACGGCGACGGTTCGCAAACCCGCAGCTTCTGCTACGTAGATGACCTAATCGAGGGGATCTACCGGCTGATGCAGTCCGACGAGCACCTGCCGACCAACATCGGCAACCCGCAGGAAATCACCATTCGTGAGTTCGCACAGCGCGTAAAGACCCTTACCGGCTCGTCGTCGGAAATCGTCTTCAAACCGCTGCCGCAGGACGATCCCAAGCAGCGCTGCCCCGACATTACAAAGGCCAAAAAACTTCTGGGCTGGGAACCGAAGGTCGATCTGCAGGAAGGCCTCAGCCGGACACTGGAATTCTTCAAGCGGCAACTCGCCAAGGCCTCAGCCTAGGCCGCACTTCGCCTGGGACTTCGTCGCCGGTTGTTTACTGCCTGCCGACGGAATGGTATTCGAAGCCGATCTCGCGCATCTTTCGAGGGTCGAGCAGATTTCGCCCATCCAGCACCAATGGCCGTGCCATCTCTCCGTATACTCGCTTCCAGTCGAGCTCACGGAACTCCGGCCACTCGGTTAACAGCATCACAGCATCCGCACCCGAAACAACTTCGTAGGCATCCTTGCAGTATGTCGCCGCGGGATAAAGGGCCTGTGTTTTCTTCATTCCTTGCGGGTCGTACGCACGCACCGAGGCGTTCTCCGCCAACAGCCGCTTGAGTATCTCCAGGGCCGGCGCAAAGCGGATATCGTCGGTGTTGGGCTTGAAAGCCAGGCCCAGCAGCCCGATTTGCTTCCCCTTCAGCACCCACAGTGCGCGCCGCGCCTTCTCCAGAAAGCGGTCAATGCGGTCTCTGTTAATCCGCTCTGCCTCTTTCAGGAGCACGAAGTCCACTCCGGCGCGTTCGGCCAGCCGGTAGAACGCTTGAATGTCCTTCGGAAAGCAAAACCCGCCGAATCCGATGCCGGCGTTCAGGAACTGCGGCCCGATGCGCGCGTCCATGCCCATAGCGCGTGTGACCTCTTCCACATCCGCGCCCAGCTTCTCGCACAAATCCGCTAGAACGTTCGCGAACGAAATCTTCAGCGCCAGGAAGGAGTTGCTGGCGTGCTTGATCAGCTCCGAACTGTTAATCGTGGTGACCACAAAGCTCGACCGATGGCCCGGCGGGCACCCGCCGTTCGAGGCATGCACCGGACAGGCAAACTTGCGCTCCAGAATGGGCTGGTAAATCTCCCGCATCTTCTCGCCCGCGGAGTCCTCGCCTACGCCGACAACGATGCGGTCGGGATGCAGGAAGTCAAACACGGAGCTGCCTTCCCGCAGGAACTCCGGATTAGAGACCACCTGGAACTTGGCGTCGCCGTTGCGGCCGTACACCTCAAGCGCACGGCGTAATTGCTCGCCTGTGTGCACCGGCACCGTGCTCTTTTCCACCACCAACTTCGCGCCGCGAGCCTCCGTGGCGA
>Ga0335080_10006041_pt1 | contig 12506 bp, 9 predicted proteins | sample Lox_Sample_34_FD_206720 | JGI IMG/M metagenome (GOLD analysis project Ga0335080, IMG submission 206720) | Soil microbial communities from Loxahatchee National Wildlife Refuge, Florida, United States - Lox_Sample_3.4 | ecosystem: Environmental > Terrestrial > Soil > Wetlands | place: USA: Florida...
GCTGCGAGAAGCGCGCGCGGATGGCAGAAAAACCCATGCCTCCGGGCGTAACCTTCAGATGGTCCGCGGCGATGCCTTCCAAATCTTCCTTGTCGATCTTGATTCCGGGCAGCGTCGGGACCAGGCGGTGCGCCAGCGGATCAAGTTCCGCCTGCGCTTGTTCGATGGTGACGCCGGGCTTCAGCCGCCCCATGAGCAGCAGCCAGTTCGTATTCCCGTCGGCCAGCCAGTTGCGTCCGGGATTCACCAGGGGCTGCTGGTTCGCGGGAATGAATATGTCGATGCGCTGCCCCACCACTTCGCCGGTGAACTCGGCCGCGGCCACGCCAATCACGGTGAACTGGCCGCCGTTGATGGTCATGCGCTTCCCCACCACGCTGGGGTCCATCGAGAAATGCCGCTGCCAGTATTGGTAGGCCAGCACGACGGCGGGCGCCGACACGCCTCCCTGCTTGTCGTCTTCTTCGCTGAACAGACGCCCCGCGGCTGCCGGCACTCCGAGGACCGAAAAATAATTCCCGGTCACCAGGCGTCCGCGCGGATGCTCCGGCTGCGACGTGGCCGGCGTTCCTTCCATGCGCATGTCCAGCGCGCCCGAACGGCCCGTGGCCAGAACGCCGCTGAAGCTCTGATTCGCGTCGCGCAGCGCGTAATAGAGAGGGAGCGAAAGCAAGCCGAACTGGGGAGTGCCGTTTGACACGCCGTTCACGCGCGATGCCAGACCCACCGCGGCGAGCTCTTCGGGGTGCGAGACGGGCAGGTGGCGCAGCAGCAGACCGTTTACCAGGCTGAACAGCGCCGTGTTCGCGCCAATCCCCAGCGCCAGCGACAGCACCGCCACCAGACTGAATCCCGGATTCTTCACCAGCATCCTGGCGCCGAATCGAACGTCGTTGAACGTGCTTCCCATGTCGTCTCCCTTGCGAAAAATCGGACTTCTCTCATCCCTTGCTGGCCCTGAGCCCGCCCAGGGCGGATCAAGGGTCGCTTGTCACTCGTGTCGCAGCGCCACCATCGGATCCACACGCGACGCGCGCCATGCCGGAACCGCGCAGGCCAGCGCCGCCGCCACCGTCACCGCCGCGATTACGCCGCCGAACGTCGCCGGATCGTTCGTCTTCACCCCGAACAGCAGCCCGGTAATCATCTGGGCCGTGGCCCACGCGCCGGCAGCCCCCGCAGCCACGCCAATTCCGGCCAGGGCCATGCCGCGGCCCAGCACACGCCGCCACACGTCGGCGGGTCCCGCGCCCAGAGCCAGGCGGATGCCGATCTCGCGCGTCCGCTGCGTCACCAGGTAGGAAATGAGGCCATAGACGCCGGTCATCGCCAGCGTCACGGCCAGCGCCGCAAAAATGCCGACCAGCACCATCAGGAACTGCTGCAAGGCGAGCGACGTGGAGAGCACCTGCTCCATCGACCGGACACGCCCGACCGGCACCTGCGAATCCATCTGCTCGATCGTCTTCCTCACCGTCGCGGCCAGCGCCAGCGGATTTCCATCGGTGCGGACCAGCACATGCGTGGGGAACCAGCCCTCAAAGATTCTGAACAGTCCATAGGGAGTCTGCGCGACCGGGATGAACACGGTCGGCTGTGCCGGAAGACCGACGAACGACTTCACATCACCCACGACGCCCACCACGCGCCGCGGGGCCACGTCGCTCCCGCCGACCTTCACGTTGTGCTCGAGTGCCGCGTCGGCCGCGAACCGCCGCGCGAACGAGGCGTTCACGATCGCCACCGGTTCGCCCAGCGCACCGTCTGCCTCCGCAAACACGCGCCCCTGCCGCAGGGGAACGCCCAGCGCGCGGAAGAACTCTGGGGTCACGGCGCGATAGTCCACCGAGGCATGAATCCACTGGCCGTCGAGCTGCACGCCAACGTTGCCGCCGCGCTCGAGCGGCAATCCCGCTTCCAGAATTGCCGCCGCGTTCACCCCCGGTTGCGCGGCCAGGCGGCCGGTCAGCTCGCGGCTGAAGGCGGCCATCTTTTCCGAGCTGTCGTAGCTCGTTCCGTTCAGCCAGATTTCCGCGGAAAGCACGCGCCCCGCTTCGAAGCCGGGCGTATTCGTCACCAGGTTGCGGAAGGTGCGCAGCAGCAGCCCCGCGCCCACCAGCAGAATCAGGGACAGGGCGACCTCCGCCACGACCAGCGCGTCGCGCAGCAGTTTCCGCCGCCCGCCCGTGGTCGTGCGTCCGGCCGCGTCCTTCAGCGGCTCGTTCAAATCCGCGCGCGACGATTGCAGCGCCGGAACCAGCCCGGACAGCAGCCCGGCAAGCATGGAAACGCTGAAGGTAAAGAATAGGGCGCGGACATCTACGTGAATGTCCCGCACGTGCAGCATTCCATCGGGCGCCAGCGTCAGGAGCGCGGTCAGGCCCCACTGCGCGAACGCCGTGCCCACGACTCCCGCCGCCGTGGCGATGAGCGCGCTTTCCGCAAGCAGTTGCCGCACCAGCCGGCCGGACGACGCGCCAAGCGCCGCGCGCACGGCCATTTCGCGGCCGCGACCCGCCGCGCGGCCCAGCATCATGCTGGCGACATTGGCGCACGCCACCAGCAGCACCAGCGCCACCGCCGCGAACAGAATCAGGATGGGCTTCTTCACGTCCTGCACCACCACGTCCTGCATGCGGAAGAGATCGAGAAAGCCCTCTTTGCCCAGTGTCTGCGGGAAGCGCCGCCGGAATTCCCCGTTCAACGAATCGATCGCCGCGCGCGCCTGCGCGAGTTCCACACCCGGCGCCAGCCGCGCCACCACGGCGATGTTCTCTCCGCTGCCGACCGTGTGCGCGACCGGAGCGAGCGTCGTCCACACATCCACCGGCCGAGCTGCGGCGAACTCCGGCGGCATCACGCCGATCACCGTGTACGGCGCTCCATCCATCAACACGGTGCGTCCGATGACGGCGGGATCGGCGGCGAAAAGGCGCTTCCACAGGCCGTTGCTCAGCACGGCAACGCTGCCTGCGGTCTCGCGATCATCATCGGGGATGAACGTGCGGCCATGGAGCGGAACGCCCTGGAAAACGCGGAAGTATTCGGGCGAGACGCGCAGCGCATCCACGTGCTCGGCGCGATTGCCGGCGACGACGGTGAGCCCGACGTTGGTGGTACCGGCGATAGCCTCAAATGGCTCGTGATGCTGTTCGAGGAATTCCAGCTCCGGATAGGTAACGTCCATCTCGTCCCACAGCCCGCCGGAAACCTCGGAGAGCTGGACGATGCGCGCCGGCTCCGCATAGGGCAGCGGACGCAGCAGCACACCGTACAGCACGCTGAAAATGGCCGTGTTCGCGCCGATCCCCAGCGCGAGCATCAACACGGCGAGCGCGGTGAACCCCGGATTCCTCGCCAGGGTGCGGGCTCCGAATTTGAAGTCCTGAAACATCGTGCTCTTCAGTGGCGAGCGCTCATCCCTCGCCGCTGATCACCGCTTCACTCGTAGCGGAGCGCCACCATCGGATCCACGCGCGCCGCGCGCCAGGCCGGAACTGCGCATGCCGCCATGCACACCGCCACGGTCACCAATGTGACTGTCGCCAGCGTGAACGTGTCCGTCGGCTCGACTCCGAACAGCATCTTCCTCAACACACCGGCCACGGCCACCGACGCCACGATTCCCGCCGCCGCGCCCGCGAGCGCCAGGCGCGCTCCCTGCCCCGCCACCATCTGCAGAATCCGCGACGGCCCCGCGCCGAGCGCCATGCGGATGCCGAACTCGTTGGTCCTCTGCGAAACGACGTAGGACATCACGCCATAGATGCCCAGCATGGCCAGCACCAGCGCGAGCGCCGCGAAGATGCCCAGCAGAAAAGCCTGGTAGCTGGTGTCCGTCATGGATTCGGAGATGATCTGGTCCATGGTGCGCACGTGCGCCACGGCCAGGCCGCCGTCCAGCAGGTGCACGCGGTCGCGCAGGATGCCCGCGACGCTCGTGGGCGTGCCCTCACTCCGGACCACGATGTTGCCCACCACGCCGGGAGAGGAAAGCGCCAGCGTCAGCGGGAAGTAAGCCTGCGGAATCGCGCTCCGCCGCAGGCCCCAAACCTTCACGTCGCCCACCACGCCGACCACGCGATACGCCATGCGGTCCTGCCGGAACACCTGGCCGATGGCCGGCTGGTTCGGCCAGAACCTGCGGGCCATGGACTGGTTGATGATCGCGAGCGTTTCATAGTGCGGGCGCTCCGCTTCCGGACGCTTGTCGTCTTCCGGCTCGGCGGCCAGCTGCCGCGAGACTTCCACGCCGGCGGCCAGGTCTGCGGCGTTGAAGTCGCGGCCCTCGTGCATGGGAATGCCAAGTGCGCGGAAATAGTCCGGGGTCACGTAATTCCACTCGACCAGCGTCTTCTTGGTGCTCTCGGCGGTCTGGCCGTCAATGGTGATGTAGCCGTTGTTGCCGCCTTCGAGTGGCAGTTCCGTGGACACCACAGCCGAGCGCACGCCCGGCGTATTCGCAAACGATTCCACCAGCCGCCGGAAGAAATCCCACTGCAGGTCGATCGTGCGGTACTTCTCCGCCGGCAGCATCACGCTCGCGGCGAGCACGCTCTCCGCGCGGACGCCGATTTCCGTCGAGCGCAGATTGGCGAAGGTGCGCAGGAGCAGTCCCGCGCCGGTCAGCAGCATCAGCGACAGCGCGATCTCCCCGCCCACCAGGGCGTCGCGCAGCCAGCGGCCGCCGCCCGAATTCGCGCCGCCCGCGGACTTTCCGCTGGAACGCAGGTCATCGTTCAGGTTCACGCGCGACGACTGGATCGCCGGCGCCAGCCCGAAGAGGATTCCCACGGCCAGGCTCACCACCACGGTGAAAAGCAGCACGCGCAGGTCCACGCCGATGGGATTTGCGCGCGGCAGCGGAAGCGACTCCGCGCGCGCGATCAATTGCACCGATGCGTACGCCACCACGATGCCGACAGCGCCTCCCAGCAGCGAGAGCAGCACGCTTTCCGTCAGCAATTGGCGCACGATGCGGCCGCTGCTCGCGCCCATGGCCGCGCGGAGCGCGACCTCGCGGCGGCGGCCCGTCGCGCGCGCCAGCAACAGGTTGGCCACGTTGGCGCATGCAATCAGCAGCACCAGCGCCACCGCGCCCAGCAGGATCGACAGCGGCTCGCGCGACTGGCCGACCAGCAGTTCCTTCAGCGGCGCGGCGCCCGCGCCCACCTTCTCGTTGCTGTTGGGATACTGCTTTTCGAGCTGCGCCGCGATGGCCTTCAGATCCGCGTCGGCCTGAGCCGCGGTCGCGCCCGGCTTCAGGCGGCCGAGCGCGCGCAAGTGGTGCTCTCCGCGCGGCCCCAGATACTTGGGCGACATGTCGAAAGGCACCCACAGGTCCGCCGCGCCAGGTGAGCCGTACCACGCCGGCATCACGCCCACGACTTCGTAGGCCGCGCCGTTCAATTGCATGGACTTGCCCACCGCGCCGCGGTCGCCGCCAAAGTGCGACTTCCAGAACGCGTAGCTCAGCAGCACCACGCGATTCTTGCCCGCCTGGTCCTCGCCCGCGAGGAAGTCGCGCCCCGCCATGGGCTGCACGCCGACCACGGAAAAGAAATTCGCCTGCGTCTCGACGACGATCACCCGCTCCGGCTCGCCCGCGCCGCTCGCGTTCATGGCCCGCTGGTGGGAGTACAGCGTGAGGGCCTCGAAGGTGTGGTTCATCTTCTGCCAGTCGAGGTAGTCGGCTCCGGTAAGGGGAAAGCGCCCCTCCGCGCTTTCCGTTTCCCAGACTTGCAGCAGGCGATCGGGATCTTTGAAGGGCAGCGGACGAAGCAGCGCCGCGTCCACCACGCTGAAGATTGCGGAGTTTGCCCCGATGCCGAGGGCGAGGATCAGGACAACCAGGGCAGTGAAACCTGGACTATGAGCGAGCCGCCGGAGCGCGTAGCCAAGATCCTGACGCACGGCTTGCAGCATCTCGGTGTCGCCTCCCGTTTTCTCGCGTCGGGATACACCCCGCCCGTTCGCACCGGCTGGAGCGTTCCATCCAGACTCGTCGGTTGTCCTTTTCTACAGCGGAGAAATGAACCGGCTCAGTTCCGGCGTGCTGAAGTCCGGCAGAGGCAAAGAAAGCCCGCCGTTCTTGCTCGCCGTTTTCTCAGGGGAAGCGTTTGCCGCGACCGGCGCGGGAGCGCTTGCCGCCGTGGCGGAAGCGGGCGCCGCCGGAGCCGCGGGCGCTTTGGAAGCCTTCGACTGAGAAGACGGGCACTTGGCTGCCTCGGCCTTTGAGGAGTTCGCCACTTTCGTGCGCGGGCAGGCCAACACGACGTTCGCCTCGCGCGCCGCGCCGGTTGGCGGCCGGTAAAGGCCGGCATGCTGCGCGGCCGAAGCGGCGGCAAATCCCGCCGTGAGCACGGCCAAGAAGACGGCCGTCGGAGACGCCAGCAGGATCCGGCCGGCCGTCTCGATTTTCCTGACGCTCATGCCTTTACCTCCTGCCTGCCGGCGCCCGTGGTTTCTTCCACCACGCGGCCGTCGAACAGGTGCACGCTGCGCTCGGAGCAGCCGGCGTAGCGCGTATCGTGAGTGACCATGCAGATGGTGGCGCCCTCGCGGTGGAGCTGGTTCAGGAGCTCCATCACGGCTTCGCCGTTCTTCGAATCGAGGTTGCCGGTGGGTTCGTCCGCCAGCAGGATGGCCGGCTGGCCCACGAGAGCGCGCGCCACAGCGACACGCTGCTGCTGGCCTCCCGAAAGCTGCGAGGGATAGTGCTTCATGCGGTGGGCCATGCCCACGCGCTCGAGCACTTCCTGCACGCGTTTGCGGCGTTCGTTGCCGCTCATGCCGCGATAGGTCAGCGGCAGCTCGACGTTCTCGTAGACGTTCAGGTCGCCGATCAGGTTGAAAGCCTGGAAGATGAAGCCGATTTCGCGGTTCCGGATGCGCGTGCGCTCAGAGAGCGAGAGCTGCGCCACCGGCTGGCCTTTCAGCTTGTACTCGCCGCCGCTCGGCGAATCCAGCAAGCCGAGGATCGACAGCAGCGTGGACTTGCCGCAGCCCGACGGCCCCGCGATGGCAATGTACTCGCCCGGACGGATCTCCAGATGAATGCCGGAAAGGGCGTGCGTTTCGATCTCATCCGTGTAGAAAACCTTGGTCACGCCTTCCAGATGAATCAGAGCATTTCCTTCCGCCATTTTTTCTCTCCTGGGCCCCGGCCGGCGGCCGGGACGATGCGTTATTTCAATTGGAGCCGGTCGAAACGGTCCCACGCCGACATGTCCGACAGGACGACGCGGTCACCCGGCTGCAACCCACCCTGAACTTCGATCGTATTCACCGAACTGCGCCCCAACTTGACTTGGACGCGGACAGCCTCGTGTCCGTTATCCACCAGCTTGAACAATCCCACCGTGCTCAGTTCCTGCCCGAAGGCCGGCCGGCCGACGTAGATCACGTCGGGCATGCGTTCCAGCTCGATCGTGCCGTCCACGGTCAGGTCGGCGCGCGCGCCAGTCGGCAGGGGCCCCGCGAAGATCACGTCCACAGTCACCGTACCGTTCACCACCGACGGATCAACACGCGAAACATGGCCTTCCACGACGCCGTTCCGCGTATCCACTTCCGCGCGCTGGCCGATCATCACGTCCTTGGCCTGCGTCTCCGCGATGCGGATCTGGGCCTTGAGCCGGTGCGGGTCGGCCACGCGGGCAATGTTGGTGCCCGCGGTGAAACGCTGCCCCACTTCCACCGGAACCAGCTCCAGTACGCCTTCGATGCCCGCCCGCACGTTCAGCGCGGCCATCTGCTTCTTCCGCAGATTCTCCATGGCGCGAAGCTCGTCCACGCGCGCCTGCTGGACCGCCACCTGGGCCTCCGCGGCCTTCTTATAGGTCTCTACGCGGTCAACCTCGATCTGGTTCCGTAGCGCCAGCTCCTGCGACCGCAATTGCGACTTCTTGAGAATCAGGTCGCTCTGCAGGCCGTCCTTGAACATCTTCTCGTTGGTCTCTTCGTCCAGCTTGGCCTGCTCATAGTCGGAGCGGACCGTGGCGGCAGCGGCGCGCTGGTTCTGTAGCTCGGTCTCGAGGCGCGCCCTGGTGTTCAGCAGCTCCGCCTCGCCCGCCTTGCGCTGGAGGGTGGCATCTTCCATGGTCTGTTCGAGTTCGGGGTTGGCCAGTCTCAGGATGATCGAATCGGGCTTCACGATGGCGCCGGGCCGCAGCACAATCTCTTCCACGCGTGCGTCCGTCAGACCGGTAATCCAGCGGATGTCTTCCGGCACGAGCGTGCCCAGTCCGCGCACCTGCCGCACCATGGGCCCGCGCTTGACCGTGTCCACCCAGATGGTGGATGTATCGACCGTGGGAGCGGCCGGCTTCAGCTTGGCCAATCCCACGGTCACGGCCAAGACAGCCACTCCAGCCACACCGGCGTAGATTAGCCGGCGGAGCTTTTTCTGCTTCATTACGGATTCTGGGCGTTGAATATCCATGGCAACCTCATGAGGGAATTGCACACCGCATGCCCTGCGGACGATGGCCTAACTATAGTCCCCAGAACGGTTTAGTGGCAATAGAGACGGTCGCGAAAGGGGCTTTCTGCCCGCTCGTGGGATTCCCTGTCGCAGAAGCGAACAGTGGGAAGGCCGCGGGGAGGGGCACGTGGCTAGTAGCAAGAAAGGGCATCGGTCAGGACCGAACTGCGTTTGGGCGGTTCCACGGCAGTGCCAAGCAGCGGGCAAGGGGGGAGAGCCAAGCGCGGGAAGATGGTCGAAATCAGGGCTAGTGCGCCGGGCGCACACACCATCGTAGGAAGCGCCTTCGGGAGCCGGTTACTTCCGGTCCTCGGTGTCGCCGAACATCGAAGTCAGATTCGTCATCGTGAACAGGTCCTTCAGCCGCTGGCTCAGATTCCTCGCCTTGAACTCGCAGCCCGCGTTCTTCGCGGTCACCCATAGCCGCACCATCGTCCCCAGCCCCGAGCTATCCATGAAACTCACCTGCGTCAGGTCCAGCACGATGCGGTTCGTCTCTGGAATCAGCGGGCGCACCTTGTCCACCAGCAGGTCCGTCGTGTTGAACGTGATCTTGCCGATGCAATTCACCACAGTTCCCGCCGGCGACTCTTCGACAGTCATTGTCAGTTCGGCATCAGCCATTCAGCCCTCCGCCCAAAGGTCAGTGATCACAGGCTCCGATGGCACCTGAGATCCGCGATCCGCCGCGGTGTTCCGGCGGGAATCAGGCCGCGTCTGTGTTTCCGGACCTGGCAGACGATTGACGGTTGAATGTAACGCCGCATGAACCTCTCGGCAAGGAGCCATGTTCAAACCCCAAGAGCAATGCCGGGCTTCGGCTCGCGGACGCCAGCGTGCTCGCGCTTGCCCTGAGGCCACGCATTCCCCCGCGCACGGCGCGCTCGATCAGATTCACGACGGCACGCATGTGGGAAGCTGGTCGATTTCGTCGGTGATCGACGTGCGCAACGTACTCGCCCACATCCACGGCCACGTGCACGGCACGCGTGGCTACGAGGGCAGGCACTTCAACGTGGCCGCCGCAGCCGAACGGCGCGCCATGCTGATCGAGCTGCCGTCGCTCGCGGCGGAAACCATCGAAGCCGCGAAAGAATAAAAAAGGGCAGCCCGCCGTGGCGGACTGCCCTGCGTTTGCTGCTACAACCTCGCTGCCGGGCTTACTGCTTCGTTTCGCCGCCGACGTACACCTTTTCCGCGGCTTCCAGATCAACGCCGCTGGTCTCCGTCTTCACCTTGATGTATGCGAAGCCCGCCTTCTTGCGCGCCTTGGCCGCGAAAGTCACCTCGTACTGATTGGTCAGGTGGCCCCGCATTTCGTCGAGAAACGGCTTCATCGAGATGGGCGTGTTGAAGCCCTGAAAGTAGGCTTCGCCTCCGGTCTCTTCCGCCAGCCGCGAGAGGCAGCTCTGCCCGTTCGACACCAGGTAGAGGCCGCGCCCGAAGTGCGCCGCCGGCGAAACGTAGATCGAGTACACCGGGATATTCGCGCGGTTCAACCGGTCGATCGCCGTATCCAGGTCGGGATTGATGCCGGGCGTCGTGGAACGCACGCCGCGGAAGGCATCAATTCCGCTGCTCAAGAAGAGGAGCGTGTAGCGCCGGCCAGCGTTTGCCGGCAGCCGCTTGGCCAGGTCAGCGAGCGACAGGTAAATGCCACCCGCCACTCCGGTGCGGCCCAGCGGCAGGCGCAGCGTCTTGAGCGCCGCGTCGCGGTCGTCGGTCAAATCGTGCGCCACCTGCACCGTGCCGTTCATCGTGTACACCACGCCGACGCGCGCGGTCGACGGCAGTTCGCTCACGAAGTTGCGGATGTCCGGATAGTTGAGGCTCACCGAACTATCGATCGAATCGTCCACGACGATGTACAGATCGAGCTTGTCGTCCGGGCCTTTTTGCGGCACGACGTTCAACACCGGCCGGCGCTCCTTGCCTTCGTAGACCAGGAAGTCAGCCTTAGACAGCTCCGGCAGCTGCTGGTCCTTCTCCTTGGAAGTCGCGGTTACCGTGACGCTCACCGGCGATCCGTCAGGTGACGCCGCAGGCGCCGAAGCCTGCGCGGCGGCCAGCCCTGGGAAAACGACCGTGCCAAACAGGGCCAGCACAAGCGCCATCTGCCGGTGCATACGTGTGGGTCTCATGGAATCTTCTCCATTTCTCCTTTTCATCTTCGCTGTAATTTGCGCAGCGGGAATTGGTGGTTGCTAGTAGGCTTAGATGACGGTTTCACGCAGACCGTTGCGCGGGCGCCGCGCGGGCTGCTGGTCAGACCAACAAACTGGAAAAGGGCGCAAAAAAATCAGTGTCCACGCAGACCAACGCGCGCGCGGCGGCAGCCGAGTCCACTCCGCCGGGCGCCTTGCTGCATCCGCCGGGGCCGCCGCGCTTTCTTGCGCCGCTCATCTTCTACCGCTTGCTGCGGCACCCGCTCGAAATGTTCGCGGAAGCGGCGCGGTACGGCGACGTGGTTTCGCTGCCCACTATCTTCCGCCGTGTTTTCTTCATCAACCACCCGGACCACATTCGCGACCTGCTGGTGAACAGCGCGCAGAAGTTCGAAAAGAGCCCCGCGATCAAGGCCATGAAGCCGGTGCTCGGCGAAGGCTTGCTGACCAGCGAGCACGAATTCCACCTGCGCCAGCGCCGCCTGGCGCAGCCCGCGTTCCACCGCGAGCGCATCGCCGCCTACGGCGCGGTGATGGCGGAATACGCCGCGAAGTGGCCGGCCCGCTGGCGAAACGGGGCGGCCGTGGACCTGCACGCGGAAATGATGGGGCTGACCCTGGACATCGTCGGCAAAACGCTGTTCGACTACAACCTCTCCGTCGATTCAGGCCGCATCGCCAGCTCGCTCGAAACTTTCCTGGGGCTCTTCCGCTTCATGATGATGCCCTTTGCGCGCCAGGTGGAGCGGCTGCCGCTGCCCCGAATGATTCGCCTGCGCCGCGCCCGCGAGCGCGTGGACGAGATCGTCTACCGCATCATCCGCGAACGCCGCGCCGAGGGCCGCGACCACGGCGACCTGCTCTCCATGCTGCTGGCCGCGCAGGACGTGGAAGGCGACGGCGGCAGCATGACGGACCAGCAGCTCCGTGACGAGTCCATCACGCTGATCCTCGCGGGACACGAGACCACGGCGAACGCGCTCACCTGGGCTTTCTACCTGCTCGCGCGGCATCCGCAGGTGGAAGCGAAGCTCCACGCGGAGCTGGATGCAGTGCTGGGTGGCCGCTTGCCCGCGGCAGCCGATCTGCCGGCGCTGCCGTACACGGAAATGGTGATGGCGGAAACACTGCGCTTGTATCCGCCGGCGTACGCCGTGGGCCGGTGGGCGCTCGAAGACCACGCGTTCGGTCCCTACCTGATTCCCAAACACTCCGTGGTGCTCTGCAGTCAGTGGGTGATGCACCACGACGCACGCTTCTACCCCGAGCCGGAGCGCTTCGATCCGGAACGCTGGCGGCCCGAGCCGCGCGCCGCGCGCCCGAAATACGCCTATTTCCCGTTCGGCGGCGGCAACCGGATCTGCATCGGAGAAGGATTTGCCTGGATGGAAGCGACGATGATACTCGCCGTGCTGGCGCAGCAATGGCGAATGAAGGTCGCGCCCGATTACCGGGCGGACCTGTGGCCGGTGATCACGCTTCGCCCCCGGCACGGCCTGCCGGTCACGCTCGAACGCCGCGCCTGACCACGCCTAGAAGCCAAGGAATTCCGCAAGCAGCGAATGGAAGTGGTGGACGCCGTTTTCACGCTTCACGGAGTACCGTCCGCGGTCGTAGGTCGAAGAGCGCAGGCCCCGCTGCACGGCCTCGCACAGGTGAATATCCTCTTCCTGCACCTGGTGGCTGAAGTCTACGGCCTTCCGCATCCGCTCGCGCACCGCCGTAGACGTCGCATCGCGGTAATACCACTCGAAGATCGTCAGCGTCTTTTCGTGTGAGAGCGGCACAATCAGGTTCACCTGAAGATTTTCGGGATACAGGTTCAGCATCAGGTTCGGAAAGACCCAGTAGTAGAG